>Ga0190312_1000015_pt1 | contig 100453 bp, 109 predicted proteins | sample 487007910_MG_FD_165046 | JGI IMG/M metagenome (GOLD analysis project Ga0190312, IMG submission 165046) | Hydrothermal vent sediment bacterial communities from Southern Trench, Guaymas Basin, Mexico - 4870-07-9-10_MG | ecosystem: Environmental > Aquatic > Marine > Hydrothermal vents > Sediment ... | reverse complement strand
AGACGATGTGCATAGTAACTGACCTAACAAAGACATAATCAAATCAAAGTATCATTCCCTTAATCAAAGCAGTTAATCAATGCGAAGTAGTAACTCGACAAGACACCAAGAACCTCAGCACAAGTATTTAAGCTTTTCTCTTTTCGCACTTATTTAATTAATAGTACAAGTAGTAATAATATAATATATTATAGTAAGGGGGCTTTTCCCAAATTGGGTTTTCCCAAAATGGATTTTGGATAACTGGATACTTGGATATAGGTATCCAGTTATCCAGTTATCCAATTATCCAAAGTCACAAATTGGGCATTCACGAATTTTATAGAAAACATTTGTAAAAACGATTTGTATTATTACTAATAGTATAAAGTAAGTAGTAATTAAAAGTAGATAAAAGAAGAGAATAAAATAAAGTAAAAGTAAAAACTCGCGATGAGATTAATATTTGCCTCGCTTATACCCAAATTGGGATTTCCCATTTTGGGTAAAACCCGAATTGGGTATCCGTGATTAAAATTATACTTACAAAAAGAAAAAGAAAAAGTGAAAATGAAAAGAAAAAAAAATGAATACGGGTTAAAGGTGTTCTTCACTTAGTTGGTTCTTCGCAATTCTTCGAAAGGTCTTCCAAATTTTTCGAACACCAAAACCTTTTTAAACCGCAAACACTACGATAAGACTATGAAAGGTGCTAAATTTGAAGAAACGGAAAAGGTAAGAAAACCCACAAAACCCCAATTGAGAGCGTTCAGCGTCCGAATTCCAGAGGACCAATACTTCCGCATCCTAAAAGCTGTAAAGGAGCAAGGCTACGGAACCGTTGTAGAGTTCATCCGTGAGGCAATAAGGGAGAAGCTTGAGAGGATCGAACACGGAGAATCGCTAAACCAAACTGAGAAAAGCTCCGCAATGGTGGTAAAAGACTTATCAAGGTTGAGGGAAGAACTAAGGTCGGTCTTTGAGTCCTTAGATTCTTTGGTAGAGACTTTTGAAATCCTCTCCAACAAGAAGCTAATGGAATCCATTAAGAGAAGCCAAAAAGACGTGGAAGAAGGAAGAGTTAAGGACTTTGAGGAGGTCTTGAGAGGTGTCTCAAACGATAGAGATTGACTTGGAGAAGACCAAAATCTGTCCTTTGACCAAGTCGATTTGCGATGAAAAGTGTGCATGGTTTGTTCGAAAGTATAAAGAGTGTGCCCTCACTCTGCTTGTAGAGTTCATTTTGTTCTTTGAAGAGCGTTAATTTCTCACGGTAAACTGGGCGAGCTTGAGGAATGAGCGTAGCGAAATTCCTCAAGCTCGCCACTATTCTTCTTCTTATTTTTCTTTTAATTCCTATTCTTTTTTTTAGTAGTGTTGTTACTAATATTTCATTTGATTGATTTAGTTGATTTAGTAAGTCTATTTGACCTTTCCTTGAGGGTTGCATTCTTGGGTTAAGAGGGCGCTTTTGCGGAGCGAAGCGGAGCAAAGGCGCATTTATTCTTTTTCTTCTTCTTTTTCTTTTTACCATTCTTTCACGTCTTAGAGTCGTTATATTTCATGAAAAGTTTTGGTCAGACATATCAGTTTGGCTAACTCAACCGAACATATCAAATCGGCTGATTAAATATAATATGTCGAGACTCCCTTTTTGATTTTGATAGGTGGTAAACTGGGCGCCTGAGCGAAGCGAAGGCGCATCTATTTTTCTTATTCTTTTTACTCATCTTGTTTTTCTTTGAACTCTTGTTGATAGGCTGAGGAGCAACAGCGACAATAACACCAACAACAGCAATAAAGACACCATGAACAGCATTAACAACGGGAACAACAACGAAAGTGGTCTTGATAGCGTTAGCACCCCGCCCAAAGCGGGCGTCCAAACCGCCCGCCTCTTCCTAGGCGGGGTGCTAATGCCCATCATCACCACCTTCTCAACCCCACAAAAGGCATTGTTCTAATCCCACAAAAGCACCTTAAGGTAAACTGGGTCTTTGGGTGGGTGCATTGGGTTTAGGGTAGCTGAGTAGGTTAGGGCGGTGCTTCGCACCGCCCGTTTCAGACCAAAAAGGGTAATCTGGGTAGCTTCTGGCGGACTCTTCGACCCGTGACGGAGCTTTATCTAAACCCGTGGCGGAACGTGGATAGACCGGGCGACGAAGGCGAGGACGCTGAGCTTTTGACCCCTATTTCTCGTGGAAATCAACACCTCTCTTTCAAGTGGAAACCGCCTACCTTCACTTCAAGTGGAACACTTTAGACCTCATGATGATAATTAGAATTAAGACCGAAACCTTTATAAACCTTAAGGGTGTAGATAGTAACATGAGCGGGATGAAAGGTGTTACGGTTGGGATGGAAGACCCATGGGACACGACAGAGGCAGAACAGCTATACAAAAAACTGTTTGGGATGGACAAAGAGTATCACTACGCCGACCCGGGCAGAGATTGGACTGTTGAAAAGGCTGAAAGGTCAAAACAGTTGGGAGGGATAGAAATAAACACAGATATTATAAGAAACTACAACGCAAAGAGCATTTGCAGGCACTGTTGGGCTTTGAGAACTCTCGGGTCCTGCATTTACGGACTTGGCAAAGTAAAGCACAGAAAAACAGTTTGGAAGAAAAAATGGGAGCGGAGAGTAATAAAACATGAAAACGAGCCGTCTGTAGTGCCGATTTTTACGGGAGCGGGTGATCCAAAATATTACCGCATGAAAAAGAAAATCTATAAGCTTTACAGAAAAGGCGTATTTAGATCACGATGGACGCTGTACAAATTACTCAATCAGTTGGAAGACAAATTTACGAAATGGGATATTGAGGTGAGCACATGGTACGAGGAAAAATGGATATTTAAGGGATGGGAAGCGATCCCGATTGAATTCGAGCTTGTATGTCCGCTGAGGATTTTGTTTGGCTCGGCGGACTTTCTGGCTCTTTGGGAAAGGGACCAGTGGGACTTTGAACCGCCACATTCGCTGAGACGGAGAAAGTGGGGAGTAGGACACTGGGATGACAGGGAAGAAAACGATGAATTCATTGAGATCGCAGATCACTTTGTCGATCAAGTGATTTGGGACGACGATGATAGAGAATATCAAGAAGAAGACAGAATAGACAACAGCGAAACAATTGATGAAGAAACTGAAGAAACAAATGAACAAAGAGATAAGTATGTCTGTGATAACTGTGATCTCAAGCATTCATGCGAGTATGCATTTGACCCTTATTGTAAGTTTGAGTGTTTAGCCGACAAATAATAAATAATTTTTAATTTTTGAGGTGACAAGATGAAGTTTAATAATGAAAAAGCTTTAAATCAATTGCTCTCTAAAAAAATCGTTGCAACTATGAGAAACTATGAATACAAAGTTTGTCAGACAGTGACGATAAACAACAAACATAAAGCAGAAGTCTTAGCAGTGTTTAAGAACATTAAAGCATTCCGAAAATCCCTTTTAAAGTATTCAGGTTTCTCCAGCGTCGAAGAGTGGGAGAAAACAGCGATTGAGTTGCATAGAAACATGCCAAAATACATTGTTCTGCTTCGATTGATTAAATAATCCTCTTTTTTTAACCCTTTTCCACTTGATGGTATATCGAATGACACAGGGAGCGTTCCCATAAATTCCCCTGTTGAACAATACCCCTTAAATGAATCCCCACCGAGGGACGGGATACTTCTTGATAATTCTCAGACGGGTTTAAGCGAGCCGTTAGGCGAGCTCCCGTCATCTACCTATGTTGATTTCACCGAAGGTTATGCTATCGACTACTTCATCAATGAGGTTATTTACCTTGATCCACACGATCCACGAGTTCCACATGAAGCTCCCCTTCCGATGGAAAACAAATCAAGCTCGACATGGAGGCAAGACCATTCTTGAAGTATTCGTTAGCTCGCCGAGCGAAGCGGAGCATGGCGAAGCGGAGCGAGGCGCTATTTCGTGTTTTCTTTTAAGTTGGCTCCACGCCCGGAGGGTGTGGAGGATAAATATCTTGCTCTGTCGGGGGTAGTCGTTAGACGTAGGGGGTGCTTGCACCCCCTGAATTCGGTGACCGTCAGGTCGCCTTGCCGCCTTCGGCGGCAATTCAAGTCTTCAACTCGTCGCCCGCATTAATCTAACCACGCCACGACCCCAATCTAATCACGTCACGGGCTTAGTCAAATCGCCAGAGAGCTGTCAAAACCAAAAGGGGTTTGGTAGAAAGGGTGTTTTGACAAAAAATAAAAAAATAATTAGGTCAAAAGAACAGAGCGTAGAGAGAAACTGAAACAAATCCTAAAAGGATGAATAAAATCAAATAGTCTCCAAAATGCAGATTACCACCTCCGTTAGGAATTGGGTGGTTTTAGTCGAAATTTAAAAATTGAGAAAAACAAAATAAGTGAAAAATGAATTTAAATCAAACCGATCTGTTTGTAGTATTGCATTAGTGCTTTGTATTGTCCTTCGGCGTCCCAGATTTTTTCCACGATGCGTTCAAGAATTTTGCTCATCCCAATCACCTCAGATTTTTTTCTTCGGTAGTGTGGGGGAAAAAATTAGATAAAAGCCAAAAGGTTTTCACCAAGTCTGTCCCCAAAGCGCTCAAGTTCATAACCGATTCTCGTAGCTTTAATGATTGAATCTGGGTCTCCGTAGTAGTTATCAACTTTCTTTAGTATTTTCATTCCTTTTACCGCCGCCTCCAAGAACTCTTTGATATACCATATTGGCATATCTATTGTTTCCTCAAATGGCTGTGGGAATCCTTCGTTGTTTTGGTATAGTGGTGTGTAGTATAGTGCAAAAGTTGGACGTCCGCTGTTTGCTATTCTCTTCGCCAAGTAGAACTTTATTTCTTTACTTAACTTTCTGTTGTATTTTCTAAGCCATTTCGGCCTGAACAACTTAAATTCCATTTTACTTCACCCCTTTAATTTTTTTTCTTCAGTAGTTTTTGGAAAAAAATTAAGAGAAGTAATAACAAATCAAACCGTTCTGGCTTCACCACTTTCAAGCGGGAAGCCTTCCCGTCTCGGGTTTCATTGACGGGCTTTCGGGGGGAACGGAGACTCCCCTCATCCTGAGCGATTACACCCACATCTCGCCCTTGAAGGGCTTTTCGGGTCTTTGAAGACAATTGCTCTTTGTTGTATTTAAATGTTACGAAAATTGCAACCAGTTTACTATCACCCTAACCCTATCAGGGGTGATATTCTGGGTTTTGACTTGGACGACTTTGCTAAAATTGTGGTAGAGGGGTTTTAAACCGAACCAAGGGTAACAAACTTGCCGAAGGACGGATACTTCGATTTCCTCTTAGATTTCCTCGAGGGGAAGAAAGAGTAAAGAGAGGAGAAGAAAGAACAAACAAAGAAGACGAGAAGAAAAAAGAAAGGAGAAAGAGAAAAGGAGAAAAAAGAAAAACAGCAACAACAAAAAAAAGCGGTAAAAAGGGGGTTTGGGAGGGATTAAACGATTCTCTCTGTTACAACCTTGATTTCCTTGATTTGCTCTAAGCCAATTGGTATAAACTCTACCTCTCCGTTCTCCTTGAGCCTTCTTTCAACGATAAATCTGTAGATTGGTCTCTTGTCCACTTGCATGAGTTGTTGAATCAAGTGCGGTGGTAAGACTACGATGTAGGCGTCTGCTTTGCTCTGGTCAGCAAATTCCTTCAACTGTCGAATGTCTTGGACGGTGTCCTTGAACTGAACCACGTCGAAGTCGCCGAAGGCTTTTTGGAGTATTTGCTTGTTCAGATCGGTTAACTCATGCCTACTAACCCAGACAAACCTCATTTTTATTACCTCCTAAATTTTTTTCTTCATCGGTAAGTGGAAAAAATTAAAGTTGTTTAACCTCTTTTATTTCGAATGGTCCTCCGAACCAGCTTGTCGGTATTTTAACACGGATAATTTTTCCATCTTTGAGGAAAAACAACCTTACCTTCTCGCCTTGAATGAAAGCACTGATCAGCACTGCACCCTTTATCGGTTCGAAGAACTCCGGAGCATTGGTCTCCCAAAGCTCTTCAACATTAACCTCTTTCATTTCGTCGCTCACGCTCATTTTCACCACCTCGTTAGGTCTTGGGTGGTGAGTTAAAGAAATTAGTCAGAAGGGTAAATACTGAACTCAACTCGGTTAAACGTAAACTGCTCAAGCTCTCCTTCGACTTCGACGTGACCTTTAACGGGTTTAACCAATTCAACGACAACCTTAGAACCTTGAAACTGCTCAAGACTTTCTACGACAGCTTCTTCGATTTCCTCTAAAGACACTTCTTGACCTTCGACAGTTACACGCTTTAAGACCTTTTCGAATTTGGACACCGCAACCTTAACGGCATGAGCGGTCTTCTCGATCGAAGGGAACTCTCTCTGCAAGGCGAGGTAACATGCAACCTCTGGGAATTCTTCATCTGGAATCAGAACATCTACCGACCACATAGACAACACCTCCATTAGGTCATGGGTGTTGTTAGATGGATTAACAGGGGGTCTGAGAATGCTCTCTGAGAGGCGTTGTGGAGGTAACATATATTACCATATATCTAACCCCAGAAACTCTCCTCACACGGATTAAACAGAAGCATTGTATAAAACAGTAGAGATAAAAAATTAAAGGAGTGAAAACTTAGCGTTCTTCGTTGAGGAGTCTTAAAGCCTCTCTGAGCTTCGCCGAAATGTTTAAAATGTCCTCAGCGTCCAAGTGGTCTGAGATTTCCAAGTAGCCAATGACTTGTTCAATTAGCTCTATTGGGTCAGCCATTACACCCACCTCGAGAACCATTTATTGCAGTTCTTACACAAGATTAGTTCTTTTACGAACAGTCCTCCAGCAGTCGAACTAACGTCGAGCAGTTCTAAGTTCTTTTCACTACCGCAGTAGGGACATCTTAACTCAGTCCACATATTTTTTCACCTCGTTAGGAATGGGTGAAAAATAAAGGATTTTATATTAGTGAGTCTAAGTATTCCGATGAATCAATTGAGTCACTTTCGTCGCTGAAATGGCTTCTACTGACCGTGCCTATGAGTTTAATGTGTTTTCTCCAGTCTTTGTTGACATATCTTGCAAGCCTCCTTAAAAACCCTACTTCAAACGTGCTTACGACAAAGAGCGTATCGTTGGTAATCCACCAGAACGGCTGTCCTCTGAGACCACTATCGTAGTAGTCCTTTATCACTTTATCTACCATTTCTAAGCCTTTCTCATCTAACACTTTAACCTTCACCATTTTTATCACCTCCCTTTAATTTATTTTTTCTTCGTTAGGTTTCGGGAAAAAATTTTAGAATTCTTTCTTAACCAGCTCTCGACCGCAAATCGGACAAACTAAGCTCGCAGACTTCACCTTTGGGTTCTCTAAGTCCTTTACCTCAACCTCAACGACCTTTACGGGGACAGCTTTGATTTCCTCGTCCTTGACAGAAACAGAAATAAAAAGATTGTTAGGAAGCTTTTTGACCAGCTTAGTTCCACAACGGCACATGGTTTTCGCCTCAAAAAGCACAAATCTTAATTTTTGGTGTAGTAAACCCGCACCTAACGCATTGGTAGAGGACTTTTTCTTCTCCGTTGGTTTCCTCTTTCTCGTTTTCTTCACCCTCTAAGACGATGACATCAAAGTTCGAGTAACCACAGATCGGACATATAGCAATCATAAAACCACCAAAAAAAATTAGGTTATTCTTCAAACTGAACTCCGAGCATAAGTAGTAATTCTGTTAAAACGTCTTCAAGTTCTCTATTGCGGTTTTTGGTGCTGATAGCGCTCTGGCAGTCTTCACAGACGAATTCTTCTCTTTCGGCTTCTTCAAGTTGCCTTCCGAGGTCTGAAAGGCTTTCAATCGGTGAATATACATCATACCGCTCTTTACCACACTTTGAACATCGCCTCATTAAATAGAACCTCGTTTTATATCCACCAGTGGCAACGATTTTTACTCCATCGCACTCAAATATCGCTTTGCTTGTAGATTGTGGAACAATCCTCTCTGGCTCTACATGGAACTTTTCCTTGAATGCCTTTTTTACGTCCTCTACGAACCTAATCATTTCTTTCCATTTTTTCTTTTCTATTTCCTTCTTTTTCCTTTCCCATTCCTTCTTAGCCAGATCAACTAAACTCATACACACCACCTCCTTTAATTTATTTTTTCTTCGTTAAGTGGGTGGAAAAAATTATAGAGTGTATTCGTATGTCTCTTCTTTCTCAAGTTCTTCGATTTCTTCTCTCAGTAGCTCAACTAAGTCGTCTAAGTCTTCTTTCGTTACATCTACATCTTCCATTTGCTCGTTTAAAGCATAAATGAAAGCAAACGCTTTTTCATCGACGCTCTTAGCTCTGTGAATGTATTTGTCGTTTAGTTCTATTGCAAGTCCGTCAGGTGTCTCCGTTGTCTCTAATCTCATCCATGCTTTCTCTAACATGTCTTTCTTCTCATTTCCTTCTACATACTCTCTAAAACCAACACATCCTACCATATTTACCGACTTCTCAAATCTCAACTTCATCCGACCACCTCCTATTATTTTTTTCTTCATTAGGTTATGGAAAAAAATTAAAAGATTAAAAATTAGATAAATGGCTTAATCTCAACGCCCTTGTTGTTTATTTTCATCAGGAAGAGGATTTTTCCTCGTCCAAACTTCCTTGACCTCCACGCCTTTATTGAACACGTTGTCTCGTTCTCGTTAGTTCTCTCTAACTTAGTTCTCCAGATTTCCTTGTAACCAAATTGACTTTTATCCCCAAACGGGGGCAGTTGGTCTTCTGGGACGGTTTTACCGAAAGGGGACACTGGTTGGTTTGTCACAATGGCAAGGGCTTTGTTCCTCCAAGTGGCAACCTTGAGGTAGTGAGTTAGTGTAACGCATTTCAGTAGCATGTCGCCTTTCTCCTTCATCGAAGCCATTGCGAATTGTGTTACAACTGGAAAGCCCATTGAGTCTAGGATATACAAATCCGCCTTTGGAAGGTTAGCACAAGTATTTATGATGTCCTTTAGCTCTGGGGAGTAGTAGTAAACCAAGTTCTCTGGCTTCTCAACCTCGTCAAAGTTTAAGTTCCTCTCGGAGTCAATGAATACTACCTTCTTTCCGTTCTTTACCGCTTCTTTCATCAACTCAAGGCAGAACATGGTCTTTCCTGTTCCAGTGTCTCCAAACAGTTGTAGAACGTCGTGTCCTACTATTTTAACTAACTTCTCATACAGCATTTTTCTTTCACCTCCATTAGGAAAAGGGTGAAAAAATAAATTAGTTATTAATCATTTCAGCGATGTTTCTCCAGTTACCGTGTGTCTTTACGTGACCAATCCATGTCTGTCTATCGATTTCTCTGATTTCGACGAACTCTGCGAAAGTAACTACGTAGAACTTGCCGTTGTAGTAAACGAAACAATCTCCGCTTAAGTCTTCGCAATAGCTGAACACCGTGTGGTCTTCGATCCATTTTTGAAATCTATCTCTGTCACAGGCGAATTTTTCTACAAGTATTTTTTCAAGCTCACTCATTTTACCACCTCCTTATTTTTTCTCTATTTTGGTCGTGGAAAAAATTAACAAGAGATTGGAAAAAATTAATATTCAAGTAGCTTAAGCTGTTCATCTGTGGCTCGGTCAATTCTCCTTAGAAACTCTCTTAACCTATCTTCGTCCATCCACTGTGCACTTATGCTTTCGAACTGAAATGCTTTACCGTTTGAGTATTTGAACACCGCAAACTCACCGCACCCGTTGCACTGCTCCGCAAAGCAGAAATCTTTCCAGACGAATGCAGTTCCGACAGTCCAGCACCCGCCTTTGAGTTCTCTTATCAAATCCTCAATGTCATCGACTTCCCAAAAGGACAAATGACCTTTCAGCCATGGATTCTCTTTGGAGGCTTCGATAAACGCCTTCATCTTATCCCTTATCCCATCGCAGTTCTTGATGATTCTAATCGCTCTTGCAATTCGCTTTATCGCTTCCTCTTTGTTACCCCTCTTAACGTAGAACATCGCCGTGTCAAGCAGAGCTTCGATTTCATTGGTTATTTCGTCTTCATGTGGCGGTTCTGAAATTTCTGTAGCAACAAATCCCGTTAGCTCGCAGAACTTCTTGATTTCCTCGAACAACTCTTCATCTACGTCCGCAATTATTACGTAACTCTCCATACCACTAACTGAAACGTGGCGGTCTATAAAGAACTCAACTCTGCTCTTCTCAAGAAGGCTTCCTATCTCCGAAAAGTATGCCGAATACTCGTCTGGGAACGGACCGACTTCAACCCACACCTTAACCACCTCTTTTAATTTTTTCCTCGTTGGGAATAGGAAAAAAATAAGAGAAAGTTAAATATAATCGCTCAAGTCCGTCTGCCTAAGCTCTACACCTACCTTAACATCATGACCAAGTTCTCTTAAAGCTTCTGCGGTTAGGTTTATTAGGTCCTTGAGAGCTCCATGTGCTTTGGCAAGTTCTAAGAAGTTAAACGGCTTGAGCTTCATATAGTAGTCTCTATATCCTTCGGCGATGTGTTCTTCGATATGCTTTTTTCTCTCTCTTTTGTCAATTGGTAAGTAGTAGCACGCTTCATCCCAGATTTCCATGTTCGGAATCCATGTATGCTTAATAGTCATTAAGATCGAGGTCAGAACGATGTGAGCATATAGATTGTAAATTTCTTCGTCTCTGAAGACCTGAGTCTTGCAAAATCCTCTTGTTTTCCACAGTCTGCCATGTTTGAAGAATTGGAAGTCAAATGATTCGATGTTAACGGGTTCTGGGAAGATTACTATAACTCCAAAGCACTCTGACTCTTCGAGGATATATTCTTCTTTTATAGAATCTCTCTCACGGTCTCTGTAAAAGCTTATCCATTTGTAGTAAATTTCTCCATTTTCTTTGTAGATTCTATCCTCTACAACGACACCCACATCTTCGTATTCGTGGTAGATCAACCCCAATGCATGTGCAAACTGCTTAACAAACTCTACTGACGCTTTCGCATTTTTCAAACTACGTGTCGAACCTTCCCAATGTATTGTAATACCCATTTTCACACACCTCCTTCTTTATTTTCTTTTCTCGTTAGGTTTTGGAAAAGAAAAAATAGGAAAAGTTAAACCTTTAATCCCCAGTTCAACAGCTCCACTTTCCAGTTGTAGTTTACCTTGACGTCTTTACCGCCACAGAACGGACAAACCTCGGCGGTGTCGTCGTAGGCGAAGAAGCTTCTCTTACAGTTTCTGCAAGTGTATGCTACGAGTTCTTCAATGTAATCAACCAAAGCTTCAACCGCCATATCCAAATCCATTCAAACCACCTCAGTAAAGCTTTAAATTCTCCCAGCTCTTACCGTTCTTCTTCAACTCAACAAAGACTCCTTGTGGCGTTTTGAACTCATCGAACTTGGTCAAGGCGATGAACGTTGCTATAATGTGTTTACAGGCGTAGTTGATTTCATCCGAGTGCTTGGCGAAGTCCTCGCAGTTGCATAAGAACTTATACCCGTTCCGTTTTACCGTGTATTGCTTTGGCTTTCCGTAGGTCGAATCCAGCGAGAGGACGGCAAATGTTTTGTCATCTACCTTAACTACTACAAACCGCATTTTTACCACCTCCTTATTTTTCTTCTCGTAAGGAATGGAAGAAAAATTAGAGAAAAAGAAAGAAAGAAAAAATAGAAATTAACAATCTGGCTCAAATTTATCGCAGACGTAGTTAGGGTGTTTGTAAATCGGTGGGTTTCCGAGCATACACCTTCCAGTAGCTTCTGATTCTGGCTTCCAATACTTGCAAACCATACATCTCCTCTTTGGATCGACTGGATTCTTCAAACGCTCAAACAATTTCATGTTTACAAAACCACCTCCTATTTTTTTCTCATAAGGAATGGAAAAAATTAAAAGACTAAAACTCATCACTCAAGGACTTCTTCGACGTCTATTAACTCTGCGTCTTTCCAATGCTCTTCTCCAGAACAATATCGCAGTTTTACGAATCTCCCGCTTGGGGATACTTCCATGACCTTCGCTTCGAATACCTGAGTGCATAGAAACGGTCTTATCAAAACCCTTTTGCCGACGAAACTTTTCCAATCAGTCATTTTTATCACCCATCCTCGAACAAATCACTTTGTAGGTACATCGGGTGCATTCCCACTCCGCCTCTGGACCGTTAGGAATCTCATCGTTCTCTAAGCACTCCGCAAGATAGCTACCTCTCTTCTTCAACACGAGAAAGGCATTCGTATCCGCTTCGCTCTCGAGGACTTTTACATCAAAAGATGTCCTCTGAACCTTGACCAAGTAAAATTTGGGTTTCTCCAATAGAACTGCATAGGCGTTAGCCTGAGCAAAGTAGAACGGATCAAGTTCGATAGAATCAAGCCTCCTCGTAAACTTAAACTCGTAAACGGCGTCCTCCGTAACGACATCCGCTCTCCCCGAAAGCCTGTAACCGTCTTGTAACTCTGCTGAAACGGGGACTTCAAACTGAGCATCCTTGAAAACGTCCAATTGGGAAAGTGCTAAGTGAAAAATCGAGCCTAAGACCATGTCTGAGGATTGAGCGGGAAAGGCGTTGAACTTGATGTTAAAAAACTGCCTCCTCAAGCAGAACGGTAGCGTGGAAATGTAAATGGACTTAGGGTCTCTGTCGAACCAAGTAAAGGATGAAAAAAAAGATTTCCTGATTCTCTCAGCTAAAGCTTGAACCTCGTTCATATCTCCTCTCCAAGAAGGCTTGCGATCTCTCTCATTTCCTCTTCAAATTCCTCATCTTGCATTCTCTCTTCATCTTTCGCCAAGTCTTCTGGAGTTGGCTGGTAATCTTCAGCCTCCTCGTCTCCTAAAGGAATCACTCCAAAGCAACGGAAGTTGTAAGTCAAATCTCCCTCGTAGGTGCTTTCCCTCAGCTTGCCGACAATCAACGAAGGGGCATTAGGACTCCTGACTATCTTGCGTGCATGTTCTTCCAAGTTACAAAAGACGCTTATGAACGGTCCTCTAACGGACTTAGAACCATACCAGATTGCGGTGACCTTGTAGTTTCCCGCATTCGTCTTTCTGACCTCTAACAAATCGTCTCTGCTCGGAGCAACAACAAACAGCACGTCAAAGTTTTCGTATTTCAATGCAAAGTTGTCCGAGTCTTTCATGTGTTCCTTAGCGAACTCCTTTATCTTGTCTAAAAACGTGGTTGGTATCGTTTCGGCTCTCGCTCTCGCTTGCTTGTATTTCCTCAAAAACTCCTCTCCAAATTCCCGCCTTATAACCTCTTCAACCGACATAACACCTCGTCACCTCCAGTTTTCAATCAAACTTCCGATAAACGTAACAAACTCCGTCATCTCTTTTCTCAACAAGAAGTCTAAAACCCTCCGACAGATATTTAGCCATTTCCTCTGAGATTAAACCGTTCTCTTGTAATAACTTTGCGAGTATTGGTGCATTCTCTTTACTTACTGGTGAATCGCTGTCTATCAGTATCATGTAAACGAGCTTTACGATTAACTGCACACAATCGTCCATGTGCATTATAGCAAACCTATACAAAGATTCTCCGATGTATAGCACTTGCCTCATTAGATAGACGGTGTCTGTAAACCACTCACGTATGGCATCGGTAACACTCTCGGCGTTTCTTCCAACTGGAGCAATTATGCTCGCAAATAGTCGGTATGCAACTCGATTTATACCGTAACTGCTCTGCTTAAACGTTGTCATTTTTCCAGCAGTTAGCCATGCATCTGTGGATATAATAAGCTCCTCGACAAAGTGAAATATGTCCTCATACGGAATATACCATGTTCCCGTTATCGGGTCAAACCGTTTAAGTTTCTCAAAGTATTTTTCTTCAAACCATTTTGTTTTTTCATAAAAACGCCTCCTTTTCTCCTGTTTTAATTCTGTGCAGAATCCTAATAGGAACGATAAACCTCTCACCATTCCACTCGAAAACCCCTCTCTTGCCATTTATCACTGCGATTAGCCTGACCTTAGCACCTCTTGGAACTCTCGCACCTTTTGGACCCATGTAAATCCTCTCTTCGTTCTTTTTTACGACCTTAACCCTCATAACTTCTCACACCCTCTTTCTTTATCTCAGTCGTCTGATCCCGTTTGTCGTCCTTAAATCCTAACCTCAGCATACCAGACTTGACGAAATAGCGGATTCTATTCATGAGAACCACCCTTTACTCCCAGTAATATTTGTAACAATCCCAACAATATACTTTTCCACACACAACAATGCCATCGGCTGTAGTTCTTACCTCTTTCCCACAAATGCAACATTTAGCCATATTTTCAAACACATTGCCTATGACCTCAACAAATTTCACTATTCCATTATCGCCTATTAAACCCACACCCATACCTCTTTTTATGTCACTACCCTTAGGTGCATCGATAACTCTCACCCAAAAAGATGCATTGCTGTAATCTATAACTGCTAAACACTCGTAACCGTCTATGTTTGCCTTGACTATGTCCCCCTCATAAATCTCTTTACCGTTCCTGTCTCTGAGTCCAGTATATTGCATGTATACAAGATCCTCTCTGCTTGTTGAGTCAATAGACACACCTTTTTGTTTAGCAATAGCTTCCAGTTCATAAATAGCATCATCTATGTTCCATATATCTATTGGTGGACTCATTACTTTCCATCTTTTATGCCATACTCTAAATTTGATTTCTCTCATTCGAATCTACCTCCTCACACTCCTCAAAGAAATCTTTAATGAGCTTTGCAAAACCCTTTACGCACTTGTCGCATAAGTAGAACTTGCTATTTAAGAACCATTCTTTCGCCTTGAACTTTGCTATGATGTCATTATCAATGATTATGTCTCTCGCTATCACTCCTTCGTAAAAAAAGACTATGTTTTTTGATCCACACCTCGCACACTGTTTTTTGATAAAGCTCTCTCCAAGTTTTTCTATTAAGTCCTTAGACATCAGAATCGACCTCCTCAAACTCCTCAAGTAGTTTCTTCAAAGCTTTAATATGTGTCTCTGGGTGTTCTTTGTATTTTCTCCACGCATTTGGATACTCTTTCATTCCTTCGATCTCTCGCTTGAGAAGACGATACTCTGAGACAATCTTCCCTAAAATGCTATCGACTTTAACCCCTCCGGACATGTAAGCCTTGGCGATCTCCTTCCAAGGCATCTTCTTCTCGATTTCTTCTAACTCGGACTCGTATTTTCTGATAATCTCTTCCATGTCGTCGTTAGTAGTTTCCTCAGTCTCTTCGTCTTTGTCTCGCTCAAAAAGCCGAATTACTGGGACTCCTTCCCTCAGAACATCTAACGATGTTGCTATCCTGTTAAATGTGCATGAACCACTCGATGAAAAGAACATGCATTCGAATAGTTTACAGCTATCTTTTATCAGAGGACAGAACTTAGGCATTCTATCTCGGCTTTTTTCTTTATCAGACTCGTCCACCACTTCCATCTTAGAACCACAGCGTGGACAATCATAATAACTGTCCGCCAGTCTAACATACTCGCAGTTTGGACATTCAAGTATCATAAAATCACCTCAGGCTTTACTCACGTGAACTCTCCTTGCACCGCACTTAGGACAAGTCAGATAGACGTATCTCGCATTCGCCTTAACCTCGCTCCACCATTCCATTCGAGAGCCACAGTTATGGCAAAGCTCGTCAAACGGCACTCTCTTCTTGTCGAAAATTATGACTCCAAGCTTGTCTTCTATCTCCCTTTTATGCAGTTTCACGAAACAATTGAGGCAAATAACTTTCTCGTTGTCGAACACTCTGAAGCCTTGAATTTCCTCACCACAAATAGCACACTTAACAGCTTCACTCACTACACCCACACCCCACTACACACTTAGTCCTTTGAGTATAAAACCTTTTCGGTTTTTAGCGAAGTAAGAAGTAAGTCGAACTCATGTTCTGCGAAGCATCGATGAACGTCGTAGCGAAGTATAATAAAATATCGACAATTGTCGTCAAAGTGGATAACTGGATAATTGGATAACTGGATACTATGTATCCAGTTATAAATTTCAATTTGGAAAAAGAAAAAAGAAAAAGAGAAAACTATCACGATTTGTCATGCAACTCGATTGATCAACTCATCAAAAATCGCAAACCTTAAATACCCAAAATGGGAAAAACCCAATATGGGAATTATACTGAAGGTGGACAAAAGGGGTAGAGTTACTCTACCGATACCGCCCGAGTCGTATGCCTACAAGCATTTTATGCCGTTGTGGGTCAATGGAGCGTTGTATTTAGTGGACACCAAGGTCGTTGCCAATTTAACAATCGAAGAATCGTTTAAATTTGACGAAGAGGTCGAAAAGTATAGAGTAAAAGGTCTTCCTTTTAGGATTCCGAGAGCGTATGGACCTACTAACAGAATAACAATTCCGAAAGTCGTTAGAGTGTCTGACGTTTGGGAGTTTGAGGAAACTATGTTTAGATTTGAGAGCATAGGTAAAACCGTTCGGGCATACAAGCTAACTCCGTTGAAGGTCGTCCCGTTAAAAGAGCAGGTGGTCTGCAATGCTTAAGATGTATTTTCCAGCTTCAATTTTTTTACAGTATGTCAATGAAGCAACTGACGTCAAGGACTTTAAGAACATGGTCTATGAGAACAAGTTGAGAATTCTCAGCGACTTTGTCAAGCCAAATACTGTTGAGGACATTAGAACAACGATTTTAATGTTGCCGAACTTACGTGATAGGTTTAAGGAGTTGAAGGAAGCACTTTATGGTTTAATTTTAGGAAAAGACATTGTTCTTTACTTTGCCAAGGAGAAACCAGTTGAAGTAACTTGGAGTGACGTAGGTGAGATGATATGGGAAATGGATCAACTAAACGTGGATGTTTTAACTCTCAGAAAGCTCAGGCTTAGAAAATACTCAGTGATTGAGAGAGTTATCGCGACTGACCTCGTTTTTAGGCTATACTATGCCGTTTACGATGACCTTGCTGAACACCTGAAGAAATACCGCAAAGCGAGGAGCTACGTTAAGAACATGACTACATGGCAATCTTTGAAGTATTCTTCAGCTGAGAAGCCATATACTCCCTTTGAGAGGAGCGATGGGTCTTGTGTTATGCACATTTACATTCCAAAAATGCTTCGTGGCGTAATATCCTCGTGCTTTCCTCTTTTGACTGTGTCTGGCGTCTTTCAGTTAGCTATGCTCAATTTCTTCGTCTCTGGAAGATACAAAGAGGTCAACGACGCCGTGAGTGAAGCTAAGTCCTTCGAAGTCCAAGGAAGAGTCGTCTGTCCGAATCGCATTTCCGAGCCTTCCGACCTTTTCATTAGCGATTGTGAGCTTCAATACAACCTTCACGTTAGGCAATACGTTTCTATGCTCGAAGAATACGCCAAAGTGGTTGAACAAATCTACCAAGAAGACGACCCAATTCGGCACTTCATCGTTTCTCAGCTACCATGCACCTACTTTGAACTTGTGGACTTGTCTGCTAATTCTCCTTTTGAAGTTCAAGAAGTTATGCACACTTTGAAGAAAATGGTGGAAGAAGGTGTTGTTGTCCAGAACGGGACTACGTTAAAGCTGGCTGAGTCGAACCCATAATACTTATCTCTAAAAAGGTTAAGGTGGTAACATGGGGTGGTTGTTACCTATATCTAAGTCAGAGTATTTAAATTTAGCGAAAAAAATGGTGGAAGACCCAGAGCTTCACAGGGTTGCCGTCAGAGCTGTTGTGGAGGAATACATCTCTCTTGGGTTCTCTGTGATTCCAATTGCGTTAGTCCCTGAAGGCTCTGGTCTCGAAAAGAAGCCACTTATCCAATGGAAAGAATACCAGCAAAGGAAACCGACTAAAGAAGAAATTGAACAATGGTTTAACGAATTCGAGCTTTTTAACATTGCTATTGTGACTGGGAGCGTGAGTAACCTAACTGTAATAGACATAGACGACAAATCCCACATCGACAAACTGCGAAAGATCGAAGCACCTATTGTTGAAACGGGTAAAGGTTATCAGCTATATTTCAGATGCTCTGAGAAGTCTAAAGTTCTCAATTCAAACCCAGACGTAAGGATTAAGGGAGAAGGTGGTTATGTCATAGCTCCACCGTCAGTTCATCCAAACGGCAGTATCTATCGTTTCATCGTGGGTCGTGACCTTTCCTATTTGGGCAAATCGTCAATCAACGAAGCAATTAATGTTGTCAAAAAGATATACAAAATCGATGAGAAAAGTGAACAACACACACCAAACCACGAACAACGGTTCTCAAAACCCGCTCTTTCTTATCCATGCTTCCTTAACGCTCATCGAAAAATCCCAGAAGGCATGAGGAATGAAACTCTTTTTGCAATTGGTATGATGCTCTACGCAAACGGCTTCCACAAGGACTTCATCCGTGACTACTTGCACTTCTTCAACTCCAAATACTGCTCTCCACAGCTTCCAGACCGTGAAGTGGATTCGATTTGTAAGAGTATTTTCAATCACGGTTACGTCCCGACATGCAAAGCGATTATGAAACGCTTAAATCCGAACTGCACAGGTTGTCCTCTCGATAAGTTTACACCAATTCAAGCTGAACCTCTCGAAGAGAAACTCGTTGAAGATGAGGAACTCAAGGTTTACCTTCCGAAAGGCTACGACTTGTTCAGAGATTATCAACCCGAGATGATTCGCAAGACTGCTGAAGCCTTGAGGGACGGTTCTGCGGCTATAAACTCCCCGACGGGGAGCGGTAAAACATTAATGTTTTACATAGTCTCTCGAATCTTGGGAGTTCCCACTTTGGTGGTCGAACCGAATAAAGCTTTACAAGACCAAGCTGGTGAATATGGAATGGTTGTCGTCAAAGGTCGAAGAAATTATTACTGTCCTGTTATTGGCGATACTGCTGACCTCGCTCCGTGTTCTCTTTTTAGAAACTACAAGTGCAATTACACCGATAAGTGTGAATACGAAATCCGCTCCAAACAAGCCATAGATACTTTGAACGATAACGGTGTCGTGTGTGTGAACTTTAAGAATTGGTGGCGTTTTAGAAAGCAAATTCTCAAGAACAAGGGTCTTTTCGTCTTCGATGAAGCTCACCTCGTCATCAAGGAGCTTACGAATCCCGTTAGGGTTCGAGGGGACTCTCCAAAGCACATCCAAGAAGAGATAGACGAGATCGAGGAAGAACTTTCTAACTTGAGAAACCTCGCCGAAGAACTTGGCAACACCCTTGAGGTCCTTGAGAGGAATTCGGATTCCGATCCCGTTAAGGTCAAGAAAGTTCGGGAGAAATACATTAAAGTCGGTAGATTGATAAAGGCTAAGGAAAATAGGCTCAGAAGTCTCAATTGGTTAATCGAGAATCAACAACACCTTCTGTTCTACAAAAAAGGCGATAATTGGTATGCTAAGCTCGAAGAGAAAGCGATTTTGGACTGGCTTATAAAGACTCACCGCTGTCTTTTAGTGTCTGCAACACTCCCCGATGTTTCCATTCCCGTTATCAAGTCAAGCACATACATAGCGACTCGGAAGAATGCTCCTATTGTTTATCTGCCCGTAGAGAAGCTGACTACGACTTCATACCGCAGAAAAGGACCTGTGATTTTCAAAATTGCCGCTAACGTTATAAAGATGATAACGAGCTACTACAACGCAGATAAGGTTGTCGTTCACGTCAAGGATTTGGAGATTACGGGAAAGGAGATAGCACGCTATCTACAACCGTTCAAGGTTAAACTCCATGAAAAAGGGAACGTGGATAAGACGATTGAAGAGTTCAAGAACGATGACAGTAAGTTTCTGGTCGTGGCACAGATGGACACGGGACACGATTTCACGTTCGTTAAGCTTCAGTTCATCGTAAACCTCCCCTATGCCGACTTGTCCGACCCGCTGTGGAGTGCTATTGCCAAGAAATACGGTAGAGACGAAATGTATCGCCGTTACAACACGGAAATGATAACCAAACTCATCCAGCTCTGCGGTAGGGTTTGCAGAGGTCGTAGCGACACGGGAATAACTTTCATCCTTGATAAGAAGTTTGAGGAGGTTTACAAAAAGTTTAACGATAAGTTCCCGGACGATTTTAAGAATCGGGTTGTTATGCTTCTCTGAACAAAATCGAAAACTATTTAAACACAACCACTACAACCACCACTATGGATAGGGTTGAATACGTCCAGACGGTATTGACCGAGAAAGAGATACAGAAACTTCTCGAAAAAGCTGAGACTAAGAGCAAGAAAGATGCCTTGAGAAAAGCCGTTTTGCACTATATAAACTGTCCGCATGAGGTGAGTAACGATGTTTGAAGGTATTATTAAGCTTGAGGCTTTGGATAAGATTTTCAGAGGACTTGACATTTTGGTGAGCGAAGCCAAGTTTACCGTGAACTACGATGACGGTCTAAAGGCGATTGCGGTTGACCCAGCTAACGTTTGCATGGTCGGAGTTGAAATCCCTGCTGGGACTTTTGAAGTTTTCAACCTCCAGAGCGATGAAGAATCAATAGAATTTGCAGTTGATGTAAGCAGAGTTCTTGACATAATGAAAAAGCTCTCTAAGAAGGACATGGTTGAAGTTAAGGTTACGGACACCGAGTTTAACCTCAAGGCGGGCAACATATCGTATTCAATCCCTTTGATAGACCCTTCCGCCATTAGAAAATCTCCTAAAGTTCCAGAGTTACAGTTCATCGGGGAAGTTCACATGGATTCTGAGGAATTCAAGAAGGCTATCAACCTCGCTAACAAAATCTCCGATGAGGTGGAACTTAAGATTGATGAAAACTACTTCTACATTACGGCGTCTGCAGATGTTGATAAGGTAACGGCGAAGTTCCACAAGAACGAGGTGATAGAGTTCAAGTTCGAGCCTAAGGAAGGTGAAGAGTTTGCCAAGAGCCTTTTCGGGTCGGAATACTTGGCTTCCTTCATGAAAATAGCTAAGAAGAAAGACTTCGTGAACATCAAGATCGGCAACGACATTCCCGGATACTTTTTGATTAGCGATAGTTACGTGGATGTCTTTTACATTCTTGCTCCAAGGATTAAGGCTGAATAAAGGTTGGTGATTGAAATGAGCGCCTTTAAGAAGTATCACTTTAAGTGCTCAGTCATCAACCGAATACTCGGTAACTTTCCAGAGAACCCAGAGGCTTTGAAGTATATCGTGTTGAAAAAGGCTAAGAAGGACAAACTAACTAAAGAAGAGGCTAAACAACTTGAAGAGGAGTTGAACGAACAGCTACAAGAAGCACTTGAAATCAACGGTTCGTTAACGTCGGTAAAGAACATCTTTCTCAAAGACGAAAAAGGGCTTTACATGACTCCAAGAATGATAAAAGGATGGCTCAAGGAGATTTTCAGAACTATTGGTTCAAGAGGTTACAGGGAAGCGATAAATCACGGTGTCTTTGTCGAACCCGATAGGGTATACTTCACCCGCAATGGCAAACCGATAACCGAACCAGACGGTGAAATCGTAAATCCGATACAGATTATGACCCCACAAGGAAAAAGAAGCTCAGTTAAGATCAGCGAGTATCTAAAAGCACCAGTTGAGTTTGAGTTCTACATTTTGGCTTACGATAGAATTGCGAGGGGATTATTTGATGGCAAGCTCGAGCTAATCGCAGAACTTGGTGGTAGAATAGGCTTTCTTGGAGATAGAAGTCTGCAAGAGGGACAGTGTAAGGTTGAGATCAAGAAGGTAAACCATGTTTAACTCAGATTCAACTAAACATCTCGAATCTAACAAAGTCTTCGTGTTTAGTCCCTTCGGAGCGGTGATTCGGTTAAAGTTTTATATCTTCTTTTCTTCTATTCTTTTCGAGTCGATTCTGATCGTGTCTCCATACCTTATTCTATCGTTTCAAGTAGGCCATTCTGCTCCATTCGGGTCAGGTTTAAAATTGAGTAAATCAACCCCTTCCTCTATTATCATTTCAACTATATTCATATCCCGTAATACTACCGTAATACAATTTTTATCTTGTCAATCTGTCGTTTCGGAGCATGTTAACTCATTCATTCTCATTCGATCCCGATCAGAAACATTAGATTCAAGCAGAAAAGACAAATCATTTCTAATCAGCTCATCTTGTCTCGTCCACACAACTTCTATAGTTTCCACAATCAACTCAATCAAGCGAGCAATTTCGTTTAATACAAATTCTTGTCTTTTAGTCCGATCCCTTAAAATCTCTTCCATTCACTTAAAATCTGCTCCATATCAGTTAAGATCAAGTAACCTAAGCACTTTCGATAACCTACAGTCATATAGTCGCATTCTTATCAATTCAATTAACTTCGATAACCTTCAGTCAGATAAGGATATTCTTATCTTGTCAATTCTCCTCGTCGAGCATTTTCGGTTCATATCTTCTTGTCTTTTCGAAATCAAATTGTGTCGTCTTCTCGCATCTCTTCCGGTCGGTTCAAATCACATATCTTCAGCGCTCCCTGTCAGGTATGCTCGGTTCAAGCAAAATAGATCAATCTTCTCAAGCAGAGTCCTGTTCAGTAGGATTACGTCCCGTCAGCTGATAGACTCAAGCAAAATAAATTCTTCCAAGCTCTTTAAGTCTATTCCATTAAGCAGTTCTACTCAAGCAACTCAAGCTTTCCAAGCATCGTCGTTTCTTATCGCTTCTAAGCAAGTCAACTCCTCGATTCAAGTTTTACTATTCTTTCTGAATGTTTGTCAACAATGTTTCCCAAATCTTTTAATCTGTTCTCCAATTTTTCCAACCTCTCGCAAAAACTGTCGATCTTGGTTTCTATCCTCACAAGCCTTTCAATTGTTTTGGAAGCGAACTTTATATGATAAATTAGTAAAGACAATATGCCTCCCGCAAAACCCGTAAAAACTCCACTTATAAAAGTTTCCCAGTCCACCAAATCACCTCCACCTCAGCTTGGCGAAGGCTAAAACTCCTTTCTTCGGGATAACGACATCAACGACTTTCTTACCAAACTTTTTCTTCAGCTCTTCAACTCTGTTTTTGTGCAAACAAACGACTAATTGATCCGATTTGGGAACATACATAACCGTGTAGGCGATTTTGGACAGCTCGTCAACGAATTTTCCAAACCTGATGTGGTCGTCAGTTTTGATTAATCCTCTGCCGATCATGAAATCACCCTAAAAATAAAAAAGATGAAGCTGTCATTTCTTGATCTCTATTCCTTGCACTGGTTCAGTCGAACTGACTTTAACCTCGTATTTACCTCCCGCTATCAGCGAAAATCCGCCCGTGATAATTGCCATTCCTGCCGTTCCTAAGCCTACTGCTCCTAAGATTTTACTGAAATCTTCTGTTAGAATTGCTATGTATTCTTTTCCACCGACTGTTACGAACTGAATTGCCGTTTGTAGCCATAGCTCAACGGCGATCAAGATGAACACTGTCCCGAGTGTAATCAATAGCAAAGCTCCGATCATGTTGCTGATTTGCTTCTTCTCGCTCCAGAGGTCTATTCCGCAGTATGCTAAAATGCCTACTATCACTAATGCGAACAGCCACACTACCACTTCCATTTTGCATCACCTCCTTCTAAACCAATTTACCCGCTAAGGCTAACAACAATAAGGTCAAAAATAAAATTATGAGGACGTTTCTGTCGAATTCGGACATGCTTTCACCTCTTCAAGGCTTTTAACCATAGCCATAACATTATCAATTCCAACAGCACGATTAGTATCGCTGTAATGCAAAGTAGCTCTATGCTCCACTGTGCAAGTTGAAGAAATTTCTCGTATTCTGCTATTAGTTGTTGAGTGAAAGTTCATGGCATCATTTTCACATTGCATTTGCTACCACCTTAATTTCCACACATCTAGTCGTGGTATATAGTTTGACCCATCGTAAAGTTGTGTTGAAGCATACAAGTAGTTATCGTAAATTAATAGGTGTCTTGCATATATATGCAAATTATCTGTGAATGGAGCAGGTATAATTTGTTCAATACTTAAGTCATCCATGTTTATGATAGCTAGTCCATCTGCCTTTCCAATACCGTAATATACATGGTCTATAAGTGTTACTATTGCTCTGTTGTCTTTTATAGCCATCCAGTATCCTGCATTTCCATAGTCTAGAAACTCCCTGACTACACTTATACTTGATGGGTCTGTTGCATCAACTATTATCAGCTTACTGTCATTTATATGCGAACCAACAAGTAAGTAGTTACTATATTTAGTTATGTAACTTCTCTTTCTGCCATTTAGATAAGTATATAAGATTGATAGAGATGTAGGATTGCTTACATCTATTACCGCCAACGCTACACCAGAAGAATCTGGTCTGTAATTTGTTACGTATAGTAAATTGTTATCTGGATCAAGCACACAATCGTGAATACCATTGAGATTTGTACTGTCTGTAAGACTACCAATCTCCGTAGGAGCTGTTGGATCACTTACATCTATTACGCTTAGCTTGTCAACTATATGACAGCAAGCATATATAATATCATTTACTTTGTCAAAATAAAAGCCGTGTATATATGTTCCAAGCGATAAAGTGCCAACTTCAGTCGGATTTGTTGGATTGCTTATGTCATATATATGTAAACCATTGCTACCACCTACATAAATATAGTCTCCCTTTCCATCGATGTTTAGAGGATTATAGTCTAGGGATAAGTCAGATACTTTTTTGGGGTTGTATCTTTCAGATATGTCAAATATTACTAGGCGGGTTGCTCTGTGTAAACACCAGTATAGGTAATTTCCTGTTGCATATAGGTTTCGAGGATTATCACCAGAGGATGTTGAGTATTCACTATATACCTTAAAATTAACAAAGCTAAGAAGAGGCAACTTGTCAATCACACCATCGACATCGCTATCGTAAGACTTGTTCTTTGCTCCTTCAGTTTCGAGTTTTTGTTTTATCTGTTCCCACGATGTTCCGCCACCTAATGTGCTAAACCCTCCCATTTATCACACCTCCACAATCAACAATCTCGCTTGATAAACCACTCCATTACTACCAGCATTTACATTTGTAATCGAAATCTCAGTTTCAGAATCTGCTGGCAATCCCTCATTCAGTGGAACAATATCAACATACTGTAAAGCTCCACCACTTGAGAATGGTATTCTTATCGATTTAGTTTCACCGCCAGATGTCCAAGTGATTTTGAAATCGTTAGCTTCGCCTGCCATGATAAAAAATCCGTAAATATATCCTTTTTTGCCAGAGCTAACAGTTACACTCACAAGCTTTGTATTTGCGGCGGGTTCTGTAATTTCGTCTCCGTGAATCCATGTTGGTTCGACATTTCTTCCCCATCTCTGGAGTTTTGCTAAGGTTGATAACGCAACATCAAGCTTTGCTAAAATAGATTCAACATCGTTTTTTAGATCCGATAATTTAATGTCGCTAATTACGTTGCCAGCTGAGTCAGCTATGATTACCTTGCTTTCGCCACCAGTCATTATTGCCTCTACAATCTGCTTTATTAGGTCATAGTCAACTCCACCTGTAAACTTTGTCATAGGCTCACCTCTTTCGTTAGAGTAACTCTAATATCCACGCATTTAACAGCTTTACAGTTACCGTTTCCGTAGTTGGGTTGTATATCGTTCCTCTGTTCATTCCTCTAAACGGAATTCCCCAGCCCGTCGGCGAATAGACGAAAGTGTAGTCGTTGTTCGAGTCATCGTAGTTCGTTACCGTAAACACTCCCGCCATTGGGGAGACCAAACCCATGTCTTTTAAGTCTCTAATGCTAACGGCAATTTCGAGGAGACCGTCTGCCTGAACGTCAATTTGTAGAATTATGTCCGGGTTATCGCACCTTACGGTTACGAAGTGGATCCATCCACTACCTTCCATGTCCCATATCGTGGCTTTTTGTCCCGGAGGTATTGTAAAGTTAGTTAGTCTTACTGGATACCATCTCCAAAAAAGGGTCGTTGGGAAAAGTAGTGGATTAAGTGTGTAAGGGTCGAGTAAAATCTCACCATCTGCTTCTGGCACTTGGTCTTGATTTCCTTCTTCACCCTGTAAGGTTAAAAGTAACCTTCTTCTTGCCTCGTCTTTTCTCATAACCCCGCCACCACTTCTTTCCACAAGTCCTCGTTTTCGTCCCTCGATATGAGACCCCATTTCATCTTAAGATAGTCTGTTAATCTGCACTCTGCAATAGTCCACCTCGCTCTGAAGTCCGAAATATCCGTATCCGTCATGAACACTAACTCAACCGTGTCCATAGCTGGAATGAAAAGCGGTATGTCGTAATCAATCGACAGAGCTGGTAGTGGAATGGACAAAGCTTCTTCTTCGTCTCTGATTATCGTAACTGCCGCATTGAAAGTTGTCCCCGAAGTGTCTATACATGCAATTGATTTCACCACGAAAAACCTATCTGGAGAGGTGCTTGTGTAGTGGTAATATAACCCACCTGTTGCCGTCAAATCCGTTTGTATTGCTCTCGTAAGCTCGTTTACCACTTGGTAATGTCTCTGGATGAAATACTCTCTTGGGACGGGAACTAATCCTTTAGCAAAGCTGTCAAGTAACCCAAGTTCATCGGCAATTTCATACTCTTCATCCGTTAGCCTAATACCCCTCTGCAGTTTGTCGGCAATAGTTGGAGTATCAATCCAAACTCCGAGCCTGAGAATATACGGCGAAACCGATGTAGTAGCGTATAAATCAACCTTAAATCTGTTCATGTTCACTATTTTCATTTCGTCAGCCTTGTCGAGTCCCGAAAGAGCGTTAGTGTTTGCGTCAACCCTGTTTATTCCGTCTTGATAGACCCAAAGAGATACATTAGGGTTTCTGGTCACCCACACCTTGCTAAGTTCAATCCAACTGTTCTTTGGAAATTCTTTTGAGAGAACGTCCACCACTGGGTTAGTCCCTGCTGTCAATGACTTTACGTAGCACAACGGTAAGAATACTGGCATATACTTGGCTTTGCTAATATACTCACTCATTTTTTATCACCCAAAGAAAAGTTAAAAAATAGAAAGTAAAAAGTTTTACGGTGTCCTGATTTCGCCTTCTGCGTAGTATCTGAGGATGAGTAAATCCGTGTCCGTTGTGTCCGTGTCAAGCGTTATGGTGTTTCTGTCCACCTTTGTGGCTGTAACTGAGACCTTACTCGCTGGATTTGTTGCGTCTGAGCCTCTGAAGATTTCTGCCGAGATTATTTTACCTATCGAAGGTGAACCACTTGGAAGGTCTATGTTGTTACCTGCCGTTACCGCTCCGGGGGCGAAAACTACCGTCTGCATGGCTTATCACCTTTACATTTCGGTGATCATGTATCCTGTTGTGACCGTCCAAACCTGATCCGCTGATATGGAAGTTCCGTCGTCCTTTATGACAACTCTTCCGATCTCGTCGTGGATGAGTAGTGGAAGCTCCCACCTTGGAGGACCGAACCAATTAGCCTTAGAGTAACCGTAGATGTCTGCAAGACCGAAGTGGAACTTGTTTGTAGCTCTGTCGGCTCTAATGTAACCCTTCGGGAAGATGTTGTCTCCAATTCTAATTCCGAAGTATTTAAGGTGGTCAACACTTCTAACACCTGCTCTGAGAATAACAACGGCTTCATCTTCGTCTAAGTCCCAATACATATCCATCCACTTTCCATCAACGTTACCCGTTTCGTATCTATAAACGTATTCCTCGTTGGGTGTGGTTGCGTTTGCGTTCACTCCGAACCTCACGAATGGCATTACCTTCGGCGGTTTCTGGTTAATTCCTCCTACGAACTGGTCAAAGTTCTTCGTGCTTACTTCGACCTCTTCTTTCGTGAATGAAACGGCTTTACCTCTCACGTCCTCGTAGATTGTGGTTTCCTCACCGTAAACCGTGTCTCCGAACTGATCTCTAAGAGCTTCGTCTTCCTCGTAGAGGTATCCCCAGAACCTCACTAAGAAATCTCCCGTAACGTCACTATCTCCCGCATAAGCTTCTATACCGATTGACCTTGCGGCTTTTAGCGTCGTGTTCCTTCTCGGGTCTCTGACACCCGGTGTTCCGAAGTAGAATCTCCACTTAACAACACCGTTCCACGGTGGGGTTATGAGCCTGTCGTAGTGTCCGGGCAAAGCGATTATGTCCTCTAAGCTCTTTCCGTCAATCACGGGTATGATTCTGTCAAGGTCTTCTGGATTTCCCGAAGCGTCTGTCGGAGCGAAGATTTCAACCGTTGTAATCTCTGCCGCCTGATTCCTCTCTAACTTAGTCTCCTGATACCACCTGTTCCCTGCTGAAAGAGTCCCTGTGTGCTTAAACTCCGCCAACACGGTGAAGTCCTGTCTCCTCATTTAACCACCTCTTTTTCCTTTTCCCTTCCTCAAAAACAAACTCGACAAAATACTTTTATATAGTTAATTGCACAAATTATACACATGGTGAGGGTTCGGTATGAAGACGTAAAAATCAAACCTCAGCAAAAGCGTAAGCTCGAACTAATGCTAACGGCACTAAAACCGAAACTCTCAAGGGAAGGATACGAGGAAACATACTCCGGACTCGTTGATTACGTTTTCGACAAGCTTAGAAATGAGGTTGATGAAGGAATAAAGGAAATTGGGATTAAAATACCAAAAAAGCTCAGACTCTCCGACTTATGACGTTCACACCTTCGAGCTTCTGTGGAATAAGAGCATCTCCTTTAACGAAAACAACAACATTTTTTTCTTCGGCTCTCACGTCCACAACGTTAGGATTCTTCATTAAAATCGGTTTGTATTTCTCTGCCACGTATTCTGCGTAGTCTTCCAACGACGCAAAAGTGGTTTGTTTTAACCTACTAACCTTTCGGTTTCCAGAACCCGCTCTCAAGTCGTAAATGTAAATTCGCTCTTCTACAATCGTTGGGGTCCACCCGTTTATCGGGAAGGCTAAAGAAATCACTCTCAGTCTCTTTCCCGCAAGCATTGGCTTTACAACCTCGTTGATAACAGTTGGCAAAAGATACATATAAACGACATCCGCATTTCTAAGGTCTTTCTCTGCATTTACGAAGCTTTCTTCCCTAATGATAACTTTGCCACTTAGACCTTCCTTTTTAACCCTCTCTCTTGAGTATTTGACCAAAATCGGGTCTATCTCGTAACCAATAGCTTTAGCTCCGAACTCCTTAGCGGCTATAATGAGATTCTGACCATCTCCACTACCCAATTCGACTAAAGTCTCTCCTTTCTTCAACCCTGCCAATCTAAAGGCTTTTCTGACTATCTCTGGCTTTGACCGAACAAAAGGAACGCATTTATCCGTGCAATCGATCATAACTCGCTCAATCTCAACGGCTTCTCCTTCTTCTTGGCTTTCTTGTCTTTCTCACTTTCTTTCTCTTCTTTTTCGCCTTCCCTGACTTTCTCCTTCTTCACGACTCTACCTGAGACCTCACCCATAGCTACTGGAACTGTAGGCTTATACTTTGGCTCTTTAGATACTGTTTCTGTTACAATCGTTTTTACATACTCATCAATCGTCCCTTTGACGTCTTCTGGCAAATCAAATTCCTTTAGAATGAGTGCCGCTATTAGCTTGTCCTTGTCTGACGGTGTTAAGGAAGCTATCTTCTTTTCTATCTTCTCGACCACTTTCTTCGCAAGTAGTGTATTAATGAAGTCCTCGCTCTTCCCCTTGAGTAGGAATAGTAGCTCGTCCATGTTTTAAAATTGGTTTATTAATTTATAATTTTTACTTTTGACCTACCTTCAACAACTCTAAACCTCTCTTGCTTATATTTCTTGCGGCGTTCAAGTCTCTGTTGTAGTCTTTCAGTCCGCAATTATCGCATCTGACTAATCTCTGAGTTTTACCATAGATTTTGACGGGACTTCCACATCTAAAGCAAGTTTTAGTCGTGTTTCGTGGATCGACTTCTACAACCTGAAATCCCTTAGCCATAGCTCTTAGAACAAATTTTCTTAATGCAGTCTTCTTATAAAGCCAATTGTTGATCATAGTGTTCTCTTTTTCGGTCAGTTTGAACATAGTGCTAATATCTTCAATCGCTAAGGTGCAAATCCCATATCTCTTCTTGATCTCCGCTAAGAAATTTCCATGAGCGTGCTTTACGATCTCTGTCATTTTCTGATATAGTTTGTTTGCTCTTTCATAGTCTTTCTTTTGATAAGCTCTACTAATTTTTCTCTGCAAGTCATCAATGCTTTCCTCGTATTTTCTGACATCAAAGAACAGAGGTCTCCCTTCGTAAGGTGAAGCAACCCATTTACCCATGTTAAAGTCGATTCCGACAACTAAATCGTTAGATTGGTGTTCTACTGGAATAGATACGTAAACAAACCACTTATCATTTTCTCTTGCGATAACAAACGGGAACTTAGACAAATCTTGAATAACATCATAGTATTCATTATCCGATTTGGCAATTAAGATTCTTTCCCTTGAGTTTCTTCCTTTGGCTAATTTTACCTCCACAAACCAAATCCCGTTCTCATTTACAAATTTGGAGTTACCCTTGTCAAAACATAAGATCGCTTTTTCTCCTAAAGAGCCTGTAAACCTATGAACTAAAATAGACAACATTTTTGGTTCAATACCCCCATCCTTGAGCTTTCGATAAAGTAACTTTTGAATCTCCATTCTTGAAAGCTCTAAAAATTTAAAAACGGATTTCTCAGCTTTTTTCAGTAGCTTTTCCTGACTCGGTGTTGGAAACGCTTGTAGAATTACAGTTCTGTAAAGGCTGTGGACTCTCAACCTCTCCACCTCCTCGATTTGCAGTTAGGACACTCTTTGATTTCTTTTGGGTCTTTTCTCGGAATCCACTCATATCCACATTTCGCACACTTCAACATCGGTTTCTCCTCACTCATAGTAATCATATTCATAGTAAAGTTTATAAACCTTGTGGGTGAAGAAGTGTTTGCCCGAAGCCTACATGGTTGTAGGGTGGTCAATATAGCCCGCCGACCCCGTCCCCAGTTGCAGGACGGTTGGGATGTGTCCGCCTCTACTCCCAGTCACGCATGTCGGGGCTGGAAGTAAGCGGATAAACCGTAAAAGTGCGGGACAGCGATAAAAACAGAGAAAATAGGTGCAACCCCGAAAGGTGCAACACAAAATTGGCGGTAAATACTACTTCAGATGCAACGGTCAAAAGACATTCGCAAATTCTTTTACTTAATTAAACCCATAATAAAAAATGGGAAAAATTAAAAATTTTATTTTTTTATGAAGGTTTTCCGTATATGCCGCCCTTGCTAGCGAGGACTTTCTTTGCACACTCTCTTGCCGCCTGTAGTCTCCTTGCCCTCTCTTCGTCAGTGCATGCAACGTAAACCTTACCGGGCTTGCCCGGAACTGGCTGTCCAACGAGGTGATCCATTCCCTTAGGAACACACTTATCCTTGAGCGAACAGTTCTCAATCATTGCTCTTGCCGTGAACTCGTTTCTGGCGATCAGTCCGGGAGAGACGACAACGTTCTTAGCTCTCCTCGTATAGCTACCCGGTCCTACTGCACCACCGGGCTTAAGCATTCTCGGGTTGAAGACAACCCTTCTTGTGAAGGTCTCAGGTCTCAACAGATACATCCCTCACCACCTCACTTAAAATTAAAACACAACCTATATATAAATTTATTTATGACCTATATAATTTACCAAAAGGATAACATTTATAACCTACTTGACGGATAATATACCACATGAGTAGGCAAAAAATAACAATAAGGCTGGCAGATACGGTTGTGGAGCGGTTAGATACAATCGCCAAAGCAACTGGATTGAACAGAAATGAACTAATCCGAGTCGCAATAACGGAATACTTAGAAAAAGCTGAAGCCTCAATAAAAAGGAACAAAGAAATGAGAAAACTCGTTGAAACCCTTAACTCCTTAGAGACCGAAGACCTTATCGATATTTACTCCGAAATCACAAAGGAACTTCATCGGCGTGGAATAGCTTAACTTTGCTCCACAGTCGCCATAGCCTGAGCTTCTTCAATCTTTTGTCTAATCTCTGGAATTTCATTAGCCGCTCTGTTCAAAGCATACTCTACCGCTTGGTTGAAGTCCTTGAGGATTCTATCAAAGGCGTCCCATGCCTCCTTTAGCTTTAGCATTTCGAACAAAGCGTCTTCCACGTTAATCTCTCCTTTCACCACCTTATCGGACAACTCATCAAGTTTTTTCCTTTCTTCACTCTTGGAAGGATACCAATCCTTAAGCACGGTTAAGGTAGCGAGGACGTAAGCGGCAACACAACCTCTGCAAATGTCTTTAAGCGAAGTCTTGTAATTCTGCTTAGGTCTCTTCTTAGCTTCTTCAAGCTCTTCTGGAGTGTGATGGCAAACGGGACACGTAGCACCTTCATCTTCTTTACTCTCTTTACTTTTCGTCTCTGATTTTACTTCAGTCTTCGTAGCTTGTGTGGTTAAGTTAGCTTTCTGCTCCTTTCTCTCGTCTTGGACTTCCACCTTCACCACTCTCCTTTGTTTAGGTGCTGTTTGCGTTACAGTCGGAGTGGTAGTAGTCTCCGCCTTTTTGACCTCAGTCTTAATCCCATTCTCAAGCGTCTTAGACCTTGCATAAGCTGTTGCATAGGCTATCTTATCAGCGTCAAACTTCTTTGCTATCTCTTCGTAGAATTGCTCTTTAGTCATTCTACCTTTTCTAACCTTCTCCGCCAGCTTTACGCATTCTCCGTCACCTAACGCCGAACAAAAGTATGAAAAGAAATCAGCCATTCTGATTCTCACCCCCTTCCTCTTTTTCAGCTATTTTTCTTTCTTCAGTTTCTCCAACTTCTTCCGGTCTTTCAAGCTCCTTAAGAAATTTCTCGGTTTTCTGCCTCGCCAATTGCATTATAGCATCGTAGTTCTCTTCTTTCTTTTTCCTCTCTTCTTCATCCTCATCCTCCGACTTTTTGCTCTCAAGGATCGCTCTCAAGGTCTTCAACTTCTCCACTTCCACAAGCTCTTCTTTATCAACCTCTTTTCTCTCAAACAGTTGGTCAAACAAACTCTTTAGCTCTAAAACCTCTCTCAGCGACTCTTTAAGTCCACCACTACCAATTTTCCTCTTAAGCTCGTTGATTTCGTGAATTATAGCACTCTGAGTATTTGCTAAACTCTCGACAGTCTTCAAAAGCTGTGCTACAAGCTTAGACTCGTTAGTTTCTTGTGGCGGTCTCTCCACCTTTTGCTCTTCCTTTTTCTGAGACATCATTAGCTCCATTATGTAAATATCCCTCGGCACATACTTTTTAGTCCCATCTGGGTTCTCCACGACAATTATGTCTCCTTGATTTTTCTCCTTGCTTTTGAGCAACAAAGCTACCTCTAACGGGACTTCAAGCTCTCCTAACTCTTCGTCTCTCACTCTAACGATTTTGGGTTTACTCTCGGACATCTCCTTTAGAGTTTTAACCGCTTCCACAACTTCTTTAATGTTACCACCTTGACCGCCTTCACCACTTTCACCGCCTAAAATCGTCTTCAAAGCCATGATTGGGGACATAACCTTCATCAACTCTTTCATTACCTTAGCGTCCTCGTCCTCTCGCATTGGTGGAATCGGTATGTTAACTTCCCTTAACCCTTTCTGTCGTGCCAAAGCGTATTGGTTTCTTACGTAGTCCGCCCACTGTTGTAGGCTTTGAGTTTTGAAATACCACTTGACGACTTCCGACTTGAGCTGCTGAGGTTTCATTCCTTCCAGGAACGATACCAAGTCCGACAGTTCGTCCACGTTCACCGTCACATACATAGGTGGATAAGGTAGCTCTGCGGTCGTTACTGTAGCTGGATCTCCGTGAACAGGGTCGTAAGGCTCTACTTTCGCTTCTTTTTCTGGCTCTGGCTCTTTTTCCACGTTAGCTCCTCCATTGTTCAACCTCTCACGAATCAAAGGATTTCTCTCAATTTTCTCGAACAACCTATCGCTAACGAGCCTCATCTACACCACCTCTCGATGTCAAGCCTCTTTCTCTAAAGGACTGTATTCTTCCTTTAAAATACCTTTTTCTCTGGCAAGTTGTAGAGCGTCTAATAGACAGAGTTTTGCAATCTCGCTAACTCCTCCACGACCCACGTTTAAAATCTCAGCAAGTTTACGGGCTTCTTCAAATGTTTTCTCATCAAGCCTAAAGGTAACAACCTTCGACCTCTTTTCCATATTACTCATGCTTACTCGATGCTTTAAATACTTATTCATCACAACCTCTATACTTACAACTCTACTTGCCTACTTGCACAATTGTGCAACTGCACAATTGTAACATTGAACAACTGCACAATAAGGTAAACATGGGTTAAGAAGGGTATCGTCTCACGACGAAAGAAACTTTTAAAAAGTTGGTTGAGAATATGTATTACAATGGTAACACACTCAAGGAGGTGATGAGTCACGGCAACCATAAGGGGTAGAATTATAGATTCCGAAACGCTATTGCCAATACCTTTTATAGCGGTGGACTTATACAGAGGACCTACAAGAGTCGATGCCACTCATACAAACGAAAGAGGGGAGTTTTACTTCTACGATGTTGAAGAAGGGGAGTATTACATAGTAGCTATGTCTCCGATCCACAATCCCGTCAAACAGCACATAATAATCGAACCCGACGATAAAGAGATTGAGGTTGAATTAAAAACAGTTAAAATCCACTTATGATAGCTGTTTTACAAGAAAATCAAACTAAAGAAACTCCAGCACAAGTAATAGAACCAATACAAATGCAAAAAGGAAAGTTAGCTCTACTCATCGCTCCTTATTATGACATGGCAACTTCCATAACCTCTATCGCCGAAAGAACCCTCATAGAACTCTTACAATCCGAAGGAATGACTGTCTTGACCTTAGAGGGACCAGAAGCGACTTACGACAACCTCGTTCAAGTTTTAAAGCCGGGATATATCGAATTGATCGTGTACTTGGGTCATGGGCTTGACGACGCTTGGATTGGACAACAACCCTCTCCAAGACTTCTATTAACGGCAGACGAGGCGGGACTCCTTTCTGGCTCTATCGTAGTGGCAATAGCATGTAACAGTCTCAAGTATCTCGGCAACTTGGCAGTCACTAAAAAGGCAAAAGCATACCTGGGTTTTCTTGACTTAGTTTTATGTCCCATTACGGACTTGAGCATGGCTGATAGAAACTACGCCGCAGATTTCGTTAGAACGTTCATTCACCCCGTTGTAGCACTCATTCAAGGTAGATCAGTAAGCGATGCTGTCTTGGAGTTTCAAGACCTTTGCTATTACTACGCAGACCTATACTCAACCAAAAGGTATGATTTCTGGGAGTTCCACTCCTTCGCCATGATGTCCAACGCCGAAAACTTTAGTTACGCTGGTCATCCCGACACCGTCCTTTGAGCTGGTAAAAATGCCTTCAATAGAGTTCCACGTTAAAAGGTCTCTCTGCCGTGAAGACGTGGCAAGGGAAATCCACAATCAGCTCGATAACCCCGGTGGTATTTGGCTCGGAATGGAAGTCCACTCCGCATACCGAAAGAAAACCCACGACCCCTTAACGGCGGCGATAATCGGAGCTTTAGTCGCCTACTATCACGGTGAAAACCCTTTAAAGGGAATGGTGGACGCTCTGAGACACTACTTAGACGACATGCTGTTTTTGAGCATAATCAGAGGTAGCGGAGGTGAAGAAGACCTTGAGGACGTTTAACACTCTCATAAAATCTAACATCGGCGAATCACACCCTCATGGAAGTGCAAAAAAAGGCAATAAAATCTATTACACCACAAGAACCTCTCCAGCAAAATTGGTTGAAGTAACTTTACTTGATGATACAATATCTACGAGGTCAATTACATTACATGGCAACAAAGGGGAAAGTATAGCAATACATGGCAACTACGCATTTGTTCCAACAGATGAGTATCTAAACGTTGTGGACTTGTCAACTTTAAGTATAGTGCATTATTACTCTACATACGACTTATTACCAGACTTACATTGGGCTGAAACTCGTTTAGCTGAAAACACAGTTGTAACGCCAGATGGATACTTGTTCGTTGGATGGACTTTAAGATATGTTGTAGAAGATGTTTTGGCAAAGTTTAAAATTAAGGAAGATGGTGACGTCGAACTCGTTGATAAAGTAATACTCGAAGGAAAAGGAAGTTGCCATGCCATGAGATACTATAACGGCTACATATACGCTGGTCAGGGCTACAACCCGGAAGCCGCCGCTGAATATCCAGATAGAGTTCGTAAGATCACAAAAGACCTTAAAGTCGTAAAAACTGTAAGGCTACACGATTCACTTGGTGTCATAGTGGGATCAACAGACGATTTGTCAATCTGTAATGGCAAAATCTATATTATCCCAGAGTTTGATCACCGTTTGGTTATATTTGACCAAGACTTAAACATAGTAAAATCTATGGTTCTTCCAAGTCCTGACCCAGACCCAAATGCACCATTTTTCGGAGGAATGGGAAATGACGTTCTAAACGATAGATATGTGATAATCGGTCCTACTGAGAAAACCACGACTCTATACGTGGTTGATTCAACCGATGACTCTCTCGAACTTGTCGAATGCGGTTTTTCATGGGGAGAGGAAGTCACCGTAATCGATAACAAAATAGCTATGGTCAATTGGGATGGTGATTTTATACTTGGCTACTTGGAGGAAGAAATGACCAAAACGCTTCAAATAGAATCTATACCAAAATCTAAAGTCTATGTTGATGGTGTTTACGCTGGTTTGACGTAGGAGGCGTGTTTACCATGCTCGAAAAACCCGCAAAGATAGGTTACGATAAAGAAGCAAACGTCCTTTACATCGGATTCAACCCAACATTCTCATTCGACAACAAAAAAGTAGTCAGCACCGATGCTAAAGTCTTATTCACGCTAAACGGTGATGACATAAACGACATCCGCATAATCTTAAACGAAAAGCTTGATTTCTTGGAGAAAGTCGGAGATGACCCCGCCGCATGCTCGATTTGTGCCTCTTTAGAAGACTTTAAACAACAGCTTGACACTATGTTTAGCTCTGGCAATGGTGAAGACAATGAGAAAAAGGAAGAATCCTATGAAAATGTCGAACCACAATCTAAGGATAAATTTAAATTGTTAATGTTGCTAAGTTTATTAGCGGATTAAACCACGCAAGGTGATAAAATGACGTTAACAGTAAAAGTAAGTCCGGGCAAACACACGATAAAACTCGTTAAGAACGGTTACTTTACAGTAGTTAAAGAAGTAACGGTATCTGCTGGCGAAACTAAAGACATCTCGATTAACTTGGTTGAAACTAATCGCTTCACGAATGCCGGTATCTTCATTGTACCCTCAACTGCAAAAGTTGGTGAAAACGTAACCATAGATATATCGGTTAAAAATACCAGCTCGTATGTAACAGACAGAGCAAAAGTGCAAATAACTTATGACGGAAAAACCGATGAAAAAATGACTGACCCAATCTTACCCGGCAACGTTAAATCTGTCAGATTTACAATAAAATTTGACTCAGCTGGAACGAAGACAATAGATATAAAATTCTTAGCATACGTCCAAGACCACGAAAACGGAAGCGGATGGTATGTAACAGATACCGCAACTGCAAGAGTTACAGTTACAGAGAGAGAAGCAACAATCAATATCTCAACAACTCCGAGCGGAGCGGCGGTGTATATAGACGGAGTATATAAAGGAACTACGTAAAGTGGTAGATCATGAAATGTTTAGACCTAAAAGTAGTCGAATTCGAACCTGAAGACTTTTACCTACCTGAACCGAAACAGTGTGGATGGGCATGGCCAACTATAAGCGGTAAAATCAAAGTGAAAATATACGTAAAATACGAAATAGAAAGGTGGACTTACAGCGACGAAATGCACATAAAAGTGAGAGCTGAAAAAACCGATCCCAACGACTTCTACATCGGCGAGACAGATGTGTATATCATTGAAGACCAAAACCTAAGTGACGATGCAATCACAAGGGAAAAAATAATCGAAGAGACTTTGGACTACTACGACATAGGTGCCGCTTTTAAAGGTGAGGATTACAGGAACTCTGGCTGGCGTAAATGGCATTTTTCATTTTTCACTGATTCAGGTGGGCCAACAAAACCAATAGATTTGTCCGCATACTGGGACGCTGAGAAATGCGAGTTCACAGACTTCAAAGTCGAGGGAGTCGAAGAGCTTCCTTGTGCATTTCTAACAAAAGAGGACGTATATCATCACGTTTGCGAATTCCTAAAAAGCAACCCTTCAAAGGAAGATATACAAGACGAAGTAGACTACCTATCTCAGCAAGTATCTATTTGCCCCGACGTTAGTAGCTACCTGTCTGAAGCTGTTCGCGATTTGGTCAACCTATATTACGATACAGTATCGGTAGACTCACTATTGTCAAAATATTGCGAATGCTACTGCTATTCTATCCGTATAACAAACGTAGAATCACCCGCCGGTTCTGGCAAAATCAAAATTTACGGATACGCTACTGGTAAAGCTGGCGAATCAGAGACTTTTCAACTCCTAAACATAAAGGACGGAGAATTAATTGACGAAAAAACCTACACTTTCTCTTCGATGGCAGACTGTTATCCAACATTCGAAGTGGACGTTACCGATTGGAGTCCTGGTAGTTACAAACTCAAGATTTGTGCATGTGGCGGGACAGTTTGTAGTAATGAAGTCACGGTAACGATAGGCGAAGTAACGACATGTCCAATAAGAACAATCGAGATAGATAAGATAGGTCCACACCAAGTTCCTATGGATTATTCGCCACTACTTTATGGCAAGATAAAAATCTATGGTCATGCATTTGGAGATCCAAATGTAACAGAAACTTTCCGTTTATATGCAGACGACACACTACTTGCTGAAAAAACCTTTACAACAGACTCTTATGGCACTGTAAACTTAGAATTTGAGATAGATTTCTCAACACTAAGTAATGGAACATACACGCTAAAGATAACTACATGCGATGACTCAGTTAAAAGTAACGAAGTCTCAATTGTTGTTAGTGATGCCATTTCTTCAGCGATAGATTACATAGATGCATGTATATACAACAATGACAAAGACAGCTACATCAACTACGTAACCACTAACGAATCAGTAAGACAAAACTTCCCAGACATCATAAACGGGTTATTTGAGAAATCGATAGAAGCGGTAACCAAAGCCTTTGAATGGACTTTAGACATCGTTTATGACATAGGAACACAATTCGCAGACCTATTAGACCCGTTTCTACAAGTCTTCGATAGGAATTATGCGGAAGACTTCATAAACATGCTTAAACAGAGCTATGATACATTTGTGGATTGGTTCGAAGATGTTTACACCTTCTTAAACATAGACAGCTGGACTGGTGTAACCGATAGGCTATACCCAATAGACTTAGATACGTTCTCAAAGGCTTTCGAAAACCTCGTTGATTTCGATGAACAGTTAGCGTTCACAGAGGGAATGTTGCTACTCGCTCCGATTTGTGGGGATGACTTCGAAAAATGGAAAGATACTGGAACAATCGATTTCGGTAACTGGAAAGACGTTACAATGACAATCCTCAATTGGATTCATGAGTCAATCGTAACCCTCGAAAACTTGGATGACTACTTACAACAATACGCAGATGAGTTAGCAGAGGGCTTTGAGAAACAGGGAATCTCTCTACACGGAGAACTATACGGTGGGTTACGCAACAGAAGAAAACCCATAACAACTCTAAGTCCGTTTGCTATCCCAGCTGTTGTAGCCGCTGGAGCTTTAATAGCATTGGAAATCATAGCACAAGCTGTCGGATGGGAAGTCTTCCACTTGTTCATCTGTGAAGAGTTTATGCAACAACACACTATGGCTGTATGGAACGCTATCCACGCTCAAGACTGGGTAGCCGCAGAAAAAGCTCTGAAAGACTTAAAAGGAGCTTTGGTACAGTATTGGATAATCTTCGCAGTAGTGGTAGGAATCATCCTCGGAATTATCGCAGTAACACCCTTCAAAGTTCACAGGATTTATCAGGCGGCACGAATGTTTAAAGAAGTAGAATTCACCGAGAAGGCTCATAAAGCTTTACTAAGAGCCGCTAAAGCCACTGACAAAATAAATGAAGGTCTTGAACTTTACAGAGCTAAAAAATGGGAGCAGGCTCGAGCAAAAGTTGAAGAAGCTCAAGCTGAAATGTCTAAAATAACCAGCGAAATCTCTGACCCATATAAGTTAGCGTCGCACACCGCAATAACTAAGCAAAAAGAACATGAACTAAACGCAATAGCAGAGCGAATAAAACAAGCGATACATGAGAGAGATGAATATTACACAGAATATTTCTTCCAATACGAAAAAATCAAACTCTTGGAAATGCAATATCACATGAGTTTCTGGCAGAAGGCTGGAATGGCGTTATTAGGTGGTGCTTTGAGTGCTTTAAGTGCATACGTTTTCTTTAGATACGGTCTAAGCGTCCAAACCCAAATAGATGTTTACGAAAGAATTATCACGGCAAAAACGGGAGGAAAAATCTACAAACCGCCAGAACCCGGTGTCCCAACAGGACTTCTTAAAGTTTATACCGACCCAGCGGGGGCGTTCATATACGTCTTCCAAGACGGAGAGTGGAGATTCGCTGGAAAATCCCCCGGTGATACGATAATACTACCCGTCGGCAAAAACAGAATCAAGCTTCAGTTAGTTGATTACAGGGGTTACATGTGGGAAAAAGAACTCACCGTCGAAGTCGAAAGAATGTTCACACCCGGTATAGTCAACTCAGAGAAAATCACCGAAGTCTCAGTAACCCTCGACAGAGTTGATATTGTTCCAAAAGGACAGGAAACCGTAAAGGCAAAAGTCATACAAGCTATAAGCGGAGACGTCCTTGACGTAGAAACCGAATACGGGAGGCGATTTAGAGTCAAATTAGCTGGAGTAAACGCTCCAAAGCTGTATAAAGACCAAATCTACTGCGAAAATTGTGGAGCACAACCCATCTCATGGAAGGATTGGTTTAATTCATCTGCAAACCAGCTAAACGCATTGATACAAGGTCAAACCGTAACTCTCAAAATCGACCAAGACGAGATAACAGTCAGAGAATACAACTCGGTTACGGCAGACGAAGAAGAAATGGTCTTAGCAGTCGTCTATAAAGGCGATGAAAACATCAACGTAGAAATGATTAAAACGGGTTTTGCGTGTGCAGATTTCAGATTTACGAACAAATTCGTAGATAAAACCGAATTCCTAAACGCTCAGAACGAAGCAATAGCAGGTAGAAAGGGATTCTTCTCGGTAATACAATGCGAAGTAAAATTGATAAATGTTAATCCTAATGTTTATTCTAAGCTATACATAAACGATATGTATATGGGTGAAGGCGATATGCTACAAGTTGGCGTGTCCCCGGGTCAGCACGAAATCGTATTAGTGGCGGATGAATACTATGCCTTAAAAGTCAAAATCAACGTCACGGATTCGGGAGTTTCATGCCTCTCAGCAGAATACGGAACTTACGAAGAAAGCACGGGAACTTTCGTCAAAGTCGGTAACGCTTCGTGTAACGCATGTTACAGCAAGGAGAACGGGGTTTGCATCAGTGGGTTTAACATATCAGCTTACCTAAAGGAGAAAGAAGGTCCCCAACCGCCACCACCTACAGGTTACACTATATGTGACTGGGTAAATTCCGCTGGTAAAGGTAATTTAGTGTGGAGTCACGTCCTCGCACTGTATTACAAATATCGTGGGTGGGACAACCTTGCAGAAAGTCAAAGAACCACAATACCAGAAGATATAAGACCATCACAATTTCCAGATACGATCCTTTGGAGTGACATTCTTGGAGCATACTACTATTATAGAGAATGGTATAGCCTCGGAGACGCTCAAATCGGATGCGGGTGGAGTGCTTTATCTTTATCTGCACCAACTCAAAAGGCGGTGTCACAAACTCGACATAAAAGCTTAATAGAAAAAATACTAAACAATTTAAAACGAGGTGATTGAATTGCTTACCGAAGAGTGTAAGCAATACATAGCAAGGTATTTAGGCGAAAAAGTAGGAGACAAGTATTGCTTTACTGATTCTACTGCAAAGAAGGTTAGGTATTGGACAGCTACTGACGAAGAACAATTGGGTTCAACACTTGATGCCGTTGTAACGATAGTTTTATTCGGAGGATACAGCTACGAGGACCCCGTCAATAGAGTCGGCAAAATCACGGCGGACACTCTAAAGCAAAAGAATGGTGGAAACGCTCTAACCGATGAAGACATCGAGTGGATTCGCAATCATTCAGACGGTGCAAGTAAATACTGCTACACCCCTACCTCACCGCCGCCACCTACAGAAGAGAAGGGATACCTCACGGTCATCGTAACAAACGTAGAAAAGGCAAACGTTTACGTGGACGGAAAATACATCGGACAATCCGACATAACAAGATACCCACTCTCAGTAGGAACTCACACGGTTAGGATAACGAAGAGTGGCTACGAAGACTACACAACCACAGTAACGATTGAAAAGGACAAAACAACCACAATTACAACTACACTCAGACCGGTATCGGGACCACCACCTACAGGGACAGCTAAAATCTGTTTCGAAACCGTAGATGAAGCAACAAACGAAGAAGTCCATGCGTGGATTTACCTCGACGGAGATCCAACTTACAAACAGACCCCGGAGTGTTTCGAACTACAAGCCAAAGACTACACGGTCAAATTCGTAGCAGACGGATACGAAGACTTCGAAACAACAATAACGGTAGCCGCTGGGCAAGATAAAACATACACATACAAACTGAAAAGAAAGCCAAAAGAAGGAGTTAAGCCAATAGAAATTGAGGTCGTGGAAAGATACGTCACCGAAGACATGATAGAGTTTCTGTTCGAATACTCATCGATACCTACGAAGCTTATGAGAGGAGCACCCGCCAGACTGAGGCTTTACTTCGCAAATCGTGGAGGATACGGCGTTAAGCTGAATGCGTGGCTTGAGTTAGTCAATCAGTCAAATCCGAGTGAAAAATACATGATACCCATGACAGAAAATAGCAAAGACACCGTAATTCCGGCGTTTGACGGAGCGAGCTTATACTTCGAGGGAACGATACCCTCCACGGCGAGCTTAGGGTGGTATGACTTGTATCTGTATTACGAAATAGCGGAAGTCGTTAAAGAATGACGAGGTGATGCGAAATGGTCAAATCCATCAAGATTGCGGAAGCAAAGATAGAAGCCCCACCTACTCAGCCACAGCCAACGCCAACTCCAAGTCCGACACCGAGTCCAACGGTTTTGACCCCAGAGGAATGGTTGAACCAGCACTTAAGGGTGAAGAACAAGGTCGAAGAATACGCAAGCAGAGGGATTTGCGTAACGCCAGACGTGATAGCTAAAGAACTGAACCTAAGCGAGGATACCGTGCTAACGCACTTAGAAGTCATGAAAGCTGATGAAGATGCAAAAGATGTGGCAGAGGTCAACGGTAAGAAAGTCTATTGCTCCTACAACCTCATAAGAAAGCTGATGGATGAAATGAGAGGAGATTGAAGATCTAATATGCCGTTGGAAGTAATCAAATCTAAATACGTAGCAGAAAATATCGTAGGTATTAGACCAAAACTATCTGGCAGTGTCTTAGATGGATTTTACGTATGTTCATACACCGACCCCGGTAAGTTGATTCTATTTGGGACAGACTTGGTGGTAAAAAAGTCCGCTACGATTGGCAAAAAACCGTTTGATTTAGAAGTTTACGGCAATAAAATACTGTTAGCTTGTAAAGATAAACTGTATGTAGTTGATTCAGAGTCTTTTAGCGTTTTGAATAGCGTGACTCCACCCACTCCAAGTGGAACGTCAAGTAAATGGTCATTAGGTGTTAAAAGCTTAGGTAACGGCAAGTTTTTTGTAACATATGGTTATCGTGGAAGTTACGGTTACAAAACAGGGTTCTTTATCTACACGCTACAAGGTAACGAACTATCGCTTGATAAGGAGAGATACGTAAGTGACAAAACTGCTTCGAATGGAAATCGAGTTTACAACGGTTATATCTACTGTGCTGGAAAAGGTGTTGTCAGAAAGCTTGACTTTAATCTAAATATAGTTAAAGAAGCACATGTGGGGGACGGATGGCTAACAGATGATATCTCAGTCTCAAACGGCAAAATATATGTGTTTGATATGCAATACGACAAAATGATTGTCCTCGATGAAAATTTGAACGTGCTGAAGAGCGAAAAAATCTATGAGCGAACACACGACATTGGACAGCCAATAGAGGGTTATGGTAATCATGAGATTGATGGTTATGTTATTGTTAGCACCCCCGGTGATGAAGTTGTGATCGTTGATACAAGCGATGATTCTATCGTGGAAAGAATAAGGATAAGCGGACTTTACAAAGCGGATGAAGTGTTCTGTTACGGAGATAAAGTGCTGTTAGCCAACTGGAATGGAACGTGCTTTTACTGCAAATTCACAGAGCCAAGTCCTGCGGTGCTTAACATTAGCTCAACCCCTTCCGGTGCTAAGGTTTACGTTGATGGAGTGTATAAAGGTGTCACTTGAAGGTTAAAAGCGAAATAGAATAGATTTTGAAATTTTATGATTTTGTTTTTATAATACTTACCTAATAAGTATTGCGATTTCTTGTTTCTCGTTGATATGTGTATTACAATCATTATTATGCACTTTTATAAAAGCAAAGCAACAAACAAAACGACACCCTTTTAAGTCTCAAATTCAACAACCAGGATATGAAAATAATAAACGTTTCAGGGGGAAAGAACTCAACCGCAATGCTGTTGTTGATGTTAGAGAAAGACCTAATCTCAGACGAGGACGTGATACTCTACATCGACCCCACGATAGACTTCGAAGAAAACAAGCAGTTCATAAAAGACCTCAACCGCAAAATTAGAAAAGAATACGGTTTCAAAATCACTACAATCCGCAGTGACAAACCCTTTTTCTGGTATGTGTTTAACAAACCCATTGTCAGGGGAGACCGAAAGGGTGAAAGAGGATACGGACTGCCGACTTGTAAAAGATACAAAAGGTGGTGCTGTAACGTCCTAAAGAAGAAAGTTTCCTGGAAGTTCATAAGAGAGAATGAGCTTGAAGACGTGACGCAATACATTGGGTTCACGGTGGAAGAAGTTCACAGACTGCAAAAGCTCAAGGAAAGTGCCAAAGAAGTGTTTGGGATTGATACAAAAGCTCCATTAATAGAATGGGGTTTGACGAACAAAGATTCGTATGAACTGTGTGAAAAGGAAGGGGTGTTGAACCCTTTGTATCATTACTTCAACAACTTTGGGTGTAGATTCTGTCCGTGCTACTCAATCCCACAGTGGAGGACTCTTTACATTCACTTTCCGAAGTATTTTAAACAGGCTTTGAAGGCGGAAGAGAAAGCTTTGAGGCTTTACGGGACGCAATTAAACAGTCATTACACCCTCGCAGAGTTAAAAGAGAGGTTCGAGAGAGAGCTTGAGGCTAAAAAGACCGTGCAGATGAAGTTATTTTGAAAAAGAAGCTGTTCTGGAAAAGATTTGAGGGTTTTATGATTTTAATTTTATAATACTTTTTCAATGAGTATAAGATTTTTCATTTTTCGATGACATATATATGATATAATTATTGTTACATATCAAAAGAACCCAAAGCAAAGCAAAAGCAAAGCGATAACTCATAACATAACCAAAACAAGCACACCAACAAGACCAAGACGATGTGCATAGTAACTGACCTAACAAAGACATAATCAAATCAAAGTATCATTCCCTTAATCAAAGCAGTTAATCAATGCGAAGTAGTAACTCGACAAGACACCAAGAACCTCAGCACAAGTATTTAAGCTTTTCTCTTTTCGCACTTATTTAATTAATAGTACAAGTAGTAATAATATAATATATTATAGTAAGGGGGCTTTTCCCAAATTGGGTTTTCCCAAAATGGATTTTGGATAACTGGATACTTGGATATAGGTATCCAGTTATCCAGTTATCCAATTATCCAAAGTCACAAATTGGGCATTCACGAATTTTATAGAAAACATTTGTAAAAACGATTTGTATTATTACTAATAGTATAAAGTAAGTAGTAATTAAAAGTAGATAAAAGAAGAGAATAAAATAAAGTAAAAGTAAAAACTCGCGATGAGATTAATATTTGCCTCGCTTATACCCAAATTGGGATTTCCCATTTTGGGTAAAACCCGAATTGGGTATCCGTGATTAAAATTATACTTACAAAAAGAAAAAGAAAAAGTGAAAATGAAAAGAAAAAAAAATGAATACGGGTTAAAGGTGTTCTTCACTTAGTTGGTTCTTCGCAATTCTTCGAAAGGTCTTCCAAATTTTTCGAACACCAAAACCTTTTTAAACCGCAAACACTACGATAAGACTATGAAAGGTGCTAAATTTGAAGAAACGGAAAAGGTAAGAAAACCCACAAAACCCCAATTGAGAGCGTTCAGCGTCCGAATTCCAGAGGACCAATACTTCCGCATCCTAAAAGCTGTAAAGGAGCAAGGCTACGGAACCGTTGTAGAGTTCATCCGTGAGGCAATAAGGGAGAAGCTTGAGAGGATCGAACACGGAGAATCGCTAAACCAAACTGAGAAAAGCTCCGCAATGGTGGTAAAAGACTTATCAAGGTTGAGGGAAGAACTAAGGTCGGTCTTTGAGTCCTTAGATTCTTTGGTAGAGACTTTTGAAATCCTCTCCAACAAGAAGCTAATGGAATCCATTAAGAGAAGCCAAAAAGACGTGGAAGAAGGAAGAGTTAAGGACTTTGAGGAGGTCTTGAGAGGTGTCTCAAACGATAGAGATTGACTTGGAGAAGACCAAAATCTGTCCTTTGACCAAGTCGATTTGCGATGAAAAGTGTGCATGGTTTGTTCGAAAGTATAAAGAGTGTGCCCTCACTCTGCTTGTAGAGTTCATTTTGTTCTTTGAAGAGCGTTAATTTCTCACGGTAAACTGGGCGAGCTTGAGGAATGAGCGTAGCGAAATTCCTCAAGCTCGCCACTATTCTTCTTCTTATTTTTCTTTTAATTCCTATTCTTTTTTTTAGTAGTGTTGTTACTAATATTTCATTTGATTGATTTAGTTGATTTAGTAAGTCTATTTGACCTTTCCTTGAGGGTTGCATTCTTGGGTTAAGAGGGCGCTTTTGCGGAGCGAAGCGGAGCAAAGGCGCATTTATTCTTTTTCTTCTTCTTTTTCTTTTTACCATTCTTTCACGTCTTAGAGTCGTTATATTTCATGAAAAGTTTTGGTCAGACATATCAGTTTGGCTAACTCAACCGAACATATCAAATCGGCTGATTAAATATAATATGTCGAGACTCCCTTTTTGATTTTGATAGGTGGTAAACTGGGCGCCTGAGCGAAGCGAAGGCGCATCTATTTTTCTTATTCTTTTTACTCATCTTGTTTTTCTTTGAACTCTTGTTGATAGGCTGAGGAGCAACAGCGACAATAACACCAACAACAGCAATAAAGACACCATGAACAGCATTAACAACGGGAACAACAACGAAAGTGGTCTTGATAGCGTTAGCACCCCGCCCAAAGCGGGCGTCCAAACCGCCCGCCTCTTCCTAGGCGGGGTGCTAATGCCCATCATCACCACCTTCTCAACCCCACAAAAGGCATTGTTCTAATCCCACAAAAGCACCTTAAGGTAAACTGGGTCTTTGGGTGGGTGCATTGGGTTTAGGGTAGCTGAGTAGGTTAGGGCGGTGCTTCGCACCGCCCGTTTCAGACCAAAAAGGGTAATCTGGGTAGCTTCTGGCGGACTCTTCGACCCGTGACGGAGCTTTATCTAAACCCGTGGCGGAACGTGGATAGACCGGGCGACGAAGGCGAGGACGCTGAGCTTTTGACCCCTATTTCTCGTGGAAATCAACACCTCTCTTTCAAGTGGAAACCGCCTACCTTCACTTCAAGTGGAACACTTTAGACCTCATGATGATAATTAGAATTAAGACCGAAACCTTTATAAACCTTAAGGGTGTAGATAGTAACATGAGCGGGATGAAAGGTGTTACGGTTGGGATGGAAGACCCATGGGACACGACAGAGGCAGAACAGCTATACAAAAAACTGTTTGGGATGGACAAAGAGTATCACTACGCCGACCCGGGCAGAGATTGGACTGTTGAAAAGGCTGAAAGGTCAAAACAGTTGGGAGGGATAGAAATAAACACAGATATTATAAGAAACTACAACGCAAAGAGCATTTGCAGGCACTGTTGGGCTTTGAGAACTCTCGGGTCCTGCATTTACGGACTTGGCAAAGTAAAGCACAGAAAAACAGTTTGGAAGAAAAAATGGGAGCGGAGAGTAATAAAACATGAAAACGAGCCGTCTGTAGTGCCGATTTTTACGGGAGCGGGTGATCCAAAATATTACCGCATGAAAAAGAAAATCTATAAGCTTTACAGAAAAGGCGTATTTAGATCACGATGGACGCTGTACAAATTACTCAATCAGTTGGAAGACAAATTTACGAAATGGGATATTGAGGTGAGCACATGGTACGAGGAAAAATGGATATTTAAGGGATGGGAAGCGATCCCGATTGAATTCGAGCTTGTATGTCCGCTGAGGATTTTGTTTGGCTCGGCGGACTTTCTGGCTCTTTGGGAAAGGGACCAGTGGGACTTTGAACCGCCACATTCGCTGAGACGGAGAAAGTGGGGAGTAGGACACTGGGATGACAGGGAAGAAAACGATGAATTCATTGAGATCGCAGATCACTTTGTCGATCAAGTGATTTGGGACGACGATGATAGAGAATATCAAGAAGAAGACAGAATAGACAACAGCGAAACAATTGATGAAGAAACTGAAGAAACAAATGAACAAAGAGATAAGTATGTCTGTGATAACTGTGATCTCAAGCATTCATGCGAGTATGCATTTGACCCTTATTGTAAGTTTGAGTGTTTAGCCGACAAATAATAAATAATTTTTAATTTTTGAGGTGACAAGATGAAGTTTAATAATGAAAAAGCTTTAAATCAATTGCTCTCTAAAAAAATCGTTGCAACTATGAGAAACTATGAATACAAAGTTTGTCAGACAGTGACGATAAACAACAAACATAAAGCAGAAGTCTTAGCAGTGTTTAAGAACATTAAAGCATTCCGAAAATCCCTTTTAAAGTATTCAGGTTTCTCCAGCGTCGAAGAGTGGGAGAAAACAGCGATTGAGTTGCATAGAAACATGCCAAAATACATTGTTCTGCTTCGATTGATTAAATAATCCTCTTTTTTTAACCCTTTTCCACTTGATGGTATATCGAATGACACAGGGAGCGTTCCCATAAATTCCCCTGTTGAACAATACCCCTTAAATGAATCCCCACCGAGGGACGGGATACTTCTTGATAATTCTCAGACGGGTTTAAGCGAGCCGTTAGGCGAGCTCCCGTCATCTACCTATGTTGATTTCACCGAAGGTTATGCTATCGACTACTTCATCAATGAGGTTATTTACCTTGATCCACACGATCCACGAGTTCCACATGAAGCTCCCCTTCCGATGGAAAACAAATCAAGCTCGACATGGAGGCAAGACCATTCTTGAAGTATTCGTTAGCTCGCCGAGCGAAGCGGAGCATGGCGAAGCGGAGCGAGGCGCTATTTCGTGTTTTCTTTTAAGTTGGCTCCACGCCCGGAGGGTGTGGAGGATAAATATCTTGCTCTGTCGGGGGTAGTCGTTAGACGTAGGGGGTGCTTGCACCCCCTGAATTCGGTGACCGTCAGGTCGCCTTGCCGCCTTCGGCGGCAATTCAAGTCTTCAACTCGTCGCCCGCATTAATCTAACCACGCCACGACCCCAATCTAATCACGTCACGGGCTTAGTCAAATCGCCAGAGAGCTGTCAAAACCAAAAGGGGTTTGGTAGAAAGGGTGTTTTGACAAAAAATAAAAAAATAATTAGGTCAAAAGAACAGAGCGTAGAGAGAAACTGAAACAAATCCTAAAAGGATGAATAAAATCAAATAGTCTCCAAAATGCAGATTACCACCTCCGTTAGGAATTGGGTGGTTTTAGTCGAAATTTAAAAATTGAGAAAAACAAAATAAGTGAAAAATGAATTTAAATCAAACCGATCTGTTTGTAGTATTGCATTAGTGCTTTGTATTGTCCTTCGGCGTCCCAGATTTTTTCCACGATGCGTTCAAGAATTTTGCTCATCCCAATCACCTCAGATTTTTTTCTTCGGTAGTGTGGGGGAAAAAATTAGATAAAAGCCAAAAGGTTTTCACCAAGTCTGTCCCCAAAGCGCTCAAGTTCATAACCGATTCTCGTAGCTTTAATGATTGAATCTGGGTCTCCGTAGTAGTTATCAACTTTCTTTAGTATTTTCATTCCTTTTACCGCCGCCTCCAAGAACTCTTTGATATACCATATTGGCATATCTATTGTTTCCTCAAATGGCTGTGGGAATCCTTCGTTGTTTTGGTATAGTGGTGTGTAGTATAGTGCAAAAGTTGGACGTCCGCTGTTTGCTATTCTCTTCGCCAAGTAGAACTTTATTTCTTTACTTAACTTTCTGTTGTATTTTCTAAGCCATTTCGGCCTGAACAACTTAAATTCCATTTTACTTCACCCCTTTAATTTTTTTTCTTCAGTAGTTTTTGGAAAAAAATTAAGAGAAGTAATAACAAATCAAACCGTTCTGGCTTCACCACTTTCAAGCGGGAAGCCTTCCCGTCTCGGGTTTCATTGACGGGCTTTCGGGGGGAACGGAGACTCCCCTCATCCTGAGCGATTACACCCACATCTCGCCCTTGAAGGGCTTTTCGGGTCTTTGAAGACAATTGCTCTTTGTTGTATTTAAATGTTACGAAAATTGCAACCAGTTTACTATCACCCTAACCCTATCAGGGGTGATATTCTGGGTTTTGACTTGGACGACTTTGCTAAAATTGTGGTAGAGGGGTTTTAAACCGAACCAAGGGTAACAAACTTGCCGAAGGACGGATACTTCGATTTCCTCTTAGATTTCCTCGAGGGGAAGAAAGAGTAAAGAGAGGAGAAGAAAGAACAAACAAAGAAGACGAGAAGAAAAAAGAAAGGAGAAAGAGAAAAGGAGAAAAAAGAAAAACAGCAACAACAAAAAAAAGCGGTAAAAAGGGGGTTTGGGAGGGATTAAACGATTCTCTCTGTTACAACCTTGATTTCCTTGATTTGCTCTAAGCCAATTGGTATAAACTCTACCTCTCCGTTCTCCTTGAGCCTTCTTTCAACGATAAATCTGTAGATTGGTCTCTTGTCCACTTGCATGAGTTGTTGAATCAAGTGCGGTGGTAAGACTACGATGTAGGCGTCTGCTTTGCTCTGGTCAGCAAATTCCTTCAACTGTCGAATGTCTTGGACGGTGTCCTTGAACTGAACCACGTCGAAGTCGCCGAAGGCTTTTTGGAGTATTTGCTTGTTCAGATCGGTTAACTCATGCCTACTAACCCAGACAAACCTCATTTTTATTACCTCCTAAATTTTTTTCTTCATCGGTAAGTGGAAAAAATTAAAGTTGTTTAACCTCTTTTATTTCGAATGGTCCTCCGAACCAGCTTGTCGGTATTTTAACACGGATAATTTTTCCATCTTTGAGGAAAAACAACCTTACCTTCTCGCCTTGAATGAAAGCACTGATCAGCACTGCACCCTTTATCGGTTCGAAGAACTCCGGAGCATTGGTCTCCCAAAGCTCTTCAACATTAACCTCTTTCATTTCGTCGCTCACGCTCATTTTCACCACCTCGTTAGGTCTTGGGTGGTGAGTTAAAGAAATTAGTCAGAAGGGTAAATACTGAACTCAACTCGGTTAAACGTAAACTGCTCAAGCTCTCCTTCGACTTCGACGTGACCTTTAACGGGTTTAACCAATTCAACGACAACCTTAGAACCTTGAAACTGCTCAAGACTTTCTACGACAGCTTCTTCGATTTCCTCTAAAGACACTTCTTGACCTTCGACAGTTACACGCTTTAAGACCTTTTCGAATTTGGACACCGCAACCTTAACGGCATGAGCGGTCTTCTCGATCGAAGGGAACTCTCTCTGCAAGGCGAGGTAACATGCAACCTCTGGGAATTCTTCATCTGGAATCAGAACATCTACCGACCACATAGACAACACCTCCATTAGGTCATGGGTGTTGTTAGATGGATTAACAGGGGGTCTGAGAATGCTCTCTGAGAGGCGTTGTGGAGGTAACATATATTACCATATATCTAACCCCAGAAACTCTCCTCACACGGATTAAACAGAAGCATTGTATAAAACAGTAGAGATAAAAAATTAAAGGAGTGAAAACTTAGCGTTCTTCGTTGAGGAGTCTTAAAGCCTCTCTGAGCTTCGCCGAAATGTTTAAAATGTCCTCAGCGTCCAAGTGGTCTGAGATTTCCAAGTAGCCAATGACTTGTTCAATTAGCTCTATTGGGTCAGCCATTACACCCACCTCGAGAACCATTTATTGCAGTTCTTACACAAGATTAGTTCTTTTACGAACAGTCCTCCAGCAGTCGAACTAACGTCGAGCAGTTCTAAGTTCTTTTCACTACCGCAGTAGGGACATCTTAACTCAGTCCACATATTTTTTCACCTCGTTAGGAATGGGTGAAAAATAAAGGATTTTATATTAGTGAGTCTAAGTATTCCGATGAATCAATTGAGTCACTTTCGTCGCTGAAATGGCTTCTACTGACCGTGCCTATGAGTTTAATGTGTTTTCTCCAGTCTTTGTTGACATATCTTGCAAGCCTCCTTAAAAACCCTACTTCAAACGTGCTTACGACAAAGAGCGTATCGTTGGTAATCCACCAGAACGGCTGTCCTCTGAGACCACTATCGTAGTAGTCCTTTATCACTTTATCTACCATTTCTAAGCCTTTCTCATCTAACACTTTAACCTTCACCATTTTTATCACCTCCCTTTAATTTATTTTTTCTTCGTTAGGTTTCGGGAAAAAATTTTAGAATTCTTTCTTAACCAGCTCTCGACCGCAAATCGGACAAACTAAGCTCGCAGACTTCACCTTTGGGTTCTCTAAGTCCTTTACCTCAACCTCAACGACCTTTACGGGGACAGCTTTGATTTCCTCGTCCTTGACAGAAACAGAAATAAAAAGATTGTTAGGAAGCTTTTTGACCAGCTTAGTTCCACAACGGCACATGGTTTTCGCCTCAAAAAGCACAAATCTTAATTTTTGGTGTAGTAAACCCGCACCTAACGCATTGGTAGAGGACTTTTTCTTCTCCGTTGGTTTCCTCTTTCTCGTTTTCTTCACCCTCTAAGACGATGACATCAAAGTTCGAGTAACCACAGATCGGACATATAGCAATCATAAAACCACCAAAAAAAATTAGGTTATTCTTCAAACTGAACTCCGAGCATAAGTAGTAATTCTGTTAAAACGTCTTCAAGTTCTCTATTGCGGTTTTTGGTGCTGATAGCGCTCTGGCAGTCTTCACAGACGAATTCTTCTCTTTCGGCTTCTTCAAGTTGCCTTCCGAGGTCTGAAAGGCTTTCAATCGGTGAATATACATCATACCGCTCTTTACCACACTTTGAACATCGCCTCATTAAATAGAACCTCGTTTTATATCCACCAGTGGCAACGATTTTTACTCCATCGCACTCAAATATCGCTTTGCTTGTAGATTGTGGAACAATCCTCTCTGGCTCTACATGGAACTTTTCCTTGAATGCCTTTTTTACGTCCTCTACGAACCTAATCATTTCTTTCCATTTTTTCTTTTCTATTTCCTTCTTTTTCCTTTCCCATTCCTTCTTAGCCAGATCAACTAAACTCATACACACCACCTCCTTTAATTTATTTTTTCTTCGTTAAGTGGGTGGAAAAAATTATAGAGTGTATTCGTATGTCTCTTCTTTCTCAAGTTCTTCGATTTCTTCTCTCAGTAGCTCAACTAAGTCGTCTAAGTCTTCTTTCGTTACATCTACATCTTCCATTTGCTCGTTTAAAGCATAAATGAAAGCAAACGCTTTTTCATCGACGCTCTTAGCTCTGTGAATGTATTTGTCGTTTAGTTCTATTGCAAGTCCGTCAGGTGTCTCCGTTGTCTCTAATCTCATCCATGCTTTCTCTAACATGTCTTTCTTCTCATTTCCTTCTACATACACTCTAAAACCAACACATCCTACTTTATTTACCGACTTCTCAAATCTCAACTTCATCCGATCACCTCCTAAATTTTTTTTCTTCATTAGGATTTGGAAAAAATTAAAAGATTAAAAATTAGATAAATGGCTTAATCTCAACACCCTTGTTGTTTATTTTCATTAGAAAGAGGATTTTTCCTCGTCCAAACTTCCTTGACCTCCAAGCCTTTATTGTGCATGTCGTTTCGTTCTCGTTAGTCCTCTCCAACTTAGTCCTCCAGATTTCCTTGTAACCAAATTGGCTTTTATCACCGAATGGTGGTAGCTGATCCTCTGGAATATTTTTACCGAAAGGAGACACTGGTTGGTTAGTTACAACGGCAAGTGCCTTGTTCCTCCAGGTGGCAACCTTGAGGTAGTGTGTTAATGTAACACACTTTAACAGCATGTCGCCTTTTTCTTTCATCGATGCCATTGCGAACTGCGTGACAACAGGGAAACCCATTGAATCAAGTATGTAGAGGTCTGCCTTCGGCAAGTTGGCACAGGTGTTGATTATGTCCTTTAGCTCTGGAGAGTAGTAGTAAATCAAGTTCTCCGGCTTTTCCGTTTCATCGAAGTTTAGGTTTCTCTCGGAGTCAATGAATACTACCTTCTTTCCGTTCTTTACAGCCTTACGCATTAGCTCAAGGCAGAACATGGTCTTACCTGTCCCTGTGTCTCCGAAGATTTGCAATACATCATACCCTACCAGCTTCAACAACTTCTCATACAGCATTTTTCTTTCACCTCCTACATTTTTTCTCCATTAGCTCACGGGAAAAAATTAATATTCAAGTAGCTTGAGCTGTTCATCCGTGGCTCGGTCAATTTTTCTTAGAAACTCTCTTAACCTATCTTCGTCTATCCACTGTGCACTTATGCTTTCGAACTGAAACGCTTTACCGTTTGAGTATTTGAACACCGCAAACTCACCGCACCCATTGCACTGCTCCGCAAAGCAAAAGTCGTTCCAGATGAACGCAGTTCCGACAGTCCAACAACCGCCTTTGAGTTCTCTTATCAAATCCTCAATGTCATCGACTTCCCAAAAGGACAAATGACCTTTCAGCCATGGATTCTCTTTTGAGGCTTCAATAAACGCCTTCATCTTATCCCTTATCCCGTCGCAGTTCTTGACGATCCTAATCGCTCTTGCAATCCGCTTTATTGCTTCTTCCTTGTTGCCTTTCTTAACGTAGAACATAGCATTTTTGAGCAAAACCTCAATTTCATCGGTTATTTTGTCTTTACTCGGCTTTGAAATCTTTGTAACGACAAATCCCGTTAGCTCGCAGAACTTCTTGATTTCCTCGAACAGCTCTTCATCTATGTCCGCAATTATTACGTAGCTTTCTAACCCGTAAACCGATACGTGGCAGTCTATGAAGAACTCAACTTCACTCTTCTCAAGAAGGCTTTCTATCTCCGAAAAGTATGCCGAATACTCATCCGGGAACGGACCTACTTCAACCCACACCTTAACCACCTCTTTTAATTTTTTTCCTCGTTGGGAATAGGGGAAAAAATAAGAAAAAGTTAAACATAATCACCCAAGTCCGTCTGCCTAAGCTCTACACCTACCTCAACGTTATGACCGAGTTCTCTTAAGGCTTTTGCGGTTAGATCTATTAAGTTCCTGAGAGTTCCATGTGCTCTGGCAAGTTCCATGAAGTTAAACGGCTTGAGCTTCATGTAGTAATCTCTGTATCCCTCTGCTATATGTTTATCAACATGCTTTTTCTTCTCTCTTTTGTCGATTGGTAAGTAGTAGCACGCTTCATCCCAGATTTCCATGTTCGGAATCCATGTATGTTTGATAGTCATTAAGATCGAGGTCAGAACAATGTGGGCATATAGATTGTAAATTTCTTCGTCTCTGAAGACCTGAGTCTTGCAAAACCCTCTTGTTTTCCACACTCTGCCATGTTTGAAGAATTGGAAGTCAAATGATTCGATGTTAACAGGTTCTGGAAAGATTACCGTAACTCCAAAGCACTCTGACTCTTCGAGGATATATTCTTCTTTTATAGAATCTCTCTCACGGTCTCTGTAAAAGCTTATCCATTTGTAATAAATTTCTCCATTTTCTTTGTAGATTCTGTTCTCCACTACGGCACCCACGTCTTCGTATTCGTGGTAGATCAACCCCAATGCATGTGCAAACTGCTTAACGAACTCTACTGACGCTTTCGCATTTTTCAAACTACGTGTCGAACCTTCCCAATGTATTGTAATACCCATTTTTACACACCTCCTTTTTTATTTTCTTTTCTCGTTAGGTCTTGGAAAAGAAAAAATAGGAAAAAGATTAATTAAACCTTAAACCCCCAGTTCAATAGCTCTACTTTCCAGTTGTAGTTTACCTCAATGGCATTACTGCCACAATATGGACAAAATCTCGCGAAGTCGTCGTAGGCAAAGAAACTTTTCTTGCAGTTTTTACATGTGTATGCTACGATTTCCTCAATGTAATCTGCTAAGGCTTCAATTGCCATGTCTAGATCCATTTGCACCACCTCAATAAAGATTTAAATTCTCCCAGCTCTTACCGTTCTTCTTTAACTCAACAAAGACTCCCTGTGTTGTCTTAAACTCGTCCATCTTGGTCAAGGCGATGAACGTTGCTATAATGTGTTTACAGGCGTAGTTGATTTCGTCTGAGTGCTTGGCGAAGTCTTCGCAGTTACATAGGAACTTATACCCATTCCTTTTCACTGTGTATTGCTTTGGCTTTCCATACGTGCTGTCTAACGAGAGGACGGCAAATGTTTTGTCATCCACTTTAACTACTACAAACCGCATCTACACCACCACCAAATTCTTTTTTCTTCATTGGGAATGGAAAAAAAATTTAGAAGTTTTCATCTTTGCTGTCCACGTAAGCTGTTCTCTCGATTCTGTTGAACCTCCAAACTCCGTCTTCGTATTTAAAGACAATTAGCAGTCTGTAATAGCAGATGTGATGACAGACTAAAAAGCCGAGTTCGTCTTCGTTTGGTAACTCAGCTTCGTCGTAAACATCGAAATGATTATCCATGAACTCTTCTACCTCATCAAACTCTTTGAACTCAAGCTCAGACAATTCGTATAGGACTTCCTCAAGTTTGCTCTTGCTCAGCAGTTTCGGATCGACCAATTCACCGAGTTTGCACATCTCTGCGTCCGGGCAGTTTTCGTCGCATGGCTTGTTGTAGTATGGGTGAGTTACGTCTTTTGCACAAACCTCGAAATACGGATTTTTAACACGCATTTTTCATTACCTCCTGTTTTTTCTTCTCGTTAGGAATGGAAGAAAAAAAAAAAAGAAAGAAAAAATAGAAATCAACAGTTTGGCTCAAACCTTGAGCAAACATAGTTAGGGTGCTTGTAGATCGGCGGGTTTCCGAGCATACATCTACCAGTGCATTCAGTCTCCGCTTTCCAATACTTGCAAACCATACATCTCCTCTTTGGGTCTGCGGGTTTCTTTAAACGCTCAAACAATTTCATGTTTACAAAACCACCTCCTATTTTTTTTCGTTAGGAATGGAAAAAAATAAAAAGAATTAAAAATCGTCACTCAAGGACTTCTTCGACGTCTATTAACTCTGCGTCTTTCCACTGCTCTTCCCCCGAACAATATCGCAGTTTTACGAATTTCCCGCTTGGGGATACTTCTATGACCTTCGCTTCGAATACCTGAGTGCATAGAAACGGTCTTATCAAAACCCTTTTGCCGACAAGACTTTTCCAGTCAGTCATTCTTATCACCTATCCTCGAACAAATCACTTTGTAGGCACATCGGGTGCATTCCCACTCTGCCTCTGGACCATTAGGAATCTCATCATTCTCTAAGCACTCCGCAAGATAGCTACCTCTCTTCTTCAACACCATGAATGCGTTTGTATCCGCTTCGCCCTCAAGGACTTTTACATCAAAAGATGTCCTCTGAACCTTGACCAAGTAAAATTTGGGCTTCTCCAACAGAACAGCATAAGCATTGGCTTGAGCAAAGTAGAACGGATCAAGCTCGATAGAATCAAGCCTCCTCGTAAACTTAAACTCGTAAACGGCGTCCTCCGTAACAACGTCTGCTCTCCCCGAAAGCCTGTAACCGTTCTGCAATTCTGTCGATACTGGGACTTCAAACTGAGCGTCCTTGAAAACATCTAATTGAGAAAGAGCTAAGTGGAAAATCGAGCCTAAGACCATGTCCGATGACTGAACGGGAAAGGCGTTGAACTTGATGTTGAAAAACTGCCTTCTTAGACAAAACGGTAGTGTGGAAATGTAGATAGACTTAGGGTCTCTGTCGAACCAAGTAAAGGATGAAAAAAAAGATTTCCTAATTTTTTCAGCTAAAGCCTGAACCTCGTTCATCGACTATCACCTCACTCCTCATCTCGCCTTTCATCTACAAATCTGCTAACCCACATATCTGCCCAGTGGAGAATTAACGTCAGCGGTTTCTCGTTGTTCTTTAGTTCGTCGCCTAATCCGTCGTAAAGTCCGTTATGATAGAGAATCGCATGGATTTCATCCTCGTCTAAGTCGAAAAACTTAGATAGGTGATAAAGGCTTAGCGAAGCATGGTTTATTCTGCAACCTTTTTTATATCCCTCTTCCGTCTTGACATATGTCGGTCTGTTGTAAAGACCAACTTTTCCGACGTCGTGAAATAGTCCAACAAAAACGACTTTTTGAATTGGTATGTCTGGCTTTAAGATACTGTAAAGCTTTATAGCAACTTTTGCAACGTTTAAAGAGTGCTGTGCAAGTCCACCGTCAAAAGCATTGTGCCATTTCGTGCTTGCTGGTGCGGCGAAAAAGCCCAGTTCGTCTAAGTAGTCTAAAAATTTCAACAGTTTTTCTCTTTGTTCGTTAGAAAAAAATTGATGTATGACGTCTTCAAACTCTTTTCGTATATTTTGAACCTCGTTCATATCTCCTCTCCGAGAAGACTTGCGATTTCTCTCATCTCCTCTTCAAGCTCCTCTTCTTGAGCTTGCTCTTCAGCTTTTATCATTTCCTCGTCAGTCGGCTTGTAGTCGTCTGCTTCCTCGCCTCCTAAAGGAATCACTCCAAAGCAACGGAAGTTGTAAGTCAAGTCTCCCTCGTAAGTGCTTTCCCTCAGCTTACCGACGATTAAGGACGGGGCATTAGGACTTCTAACGATCTTGCGTGCCTGCTCCTCCAAGTTACAAAAGACGCTTATGAACGGTCCCCTAACTGACTTAGAACCATACCAGATTGCTGTAACCTTGTAGTTTCCTGCGTTGGTCTTTCTGACCTCTAACAGATCGTCTCTGCTCGGAGCAACAACAAACAGCACGTCAAAGTTTTCGTATTTCAAGGCAAAGTTGTCGGAGTCCTTCATGTGTTCCTTAGCGAACTCCTTGATCTTGTCTAAAAACGTGGTCGGTATCGCCTCCGCTCTCGCTCTTGCCTGCTGGTATTTTCTCAAGAACTCCTCTCCAAATTCTCGCCTTATAACTTCTTCAACTGACATAACACATCACCTCCTCCTCTATACATGCGGGTATTTTTCTAATATTCTGGCTGTTAGTTCCGCCGAACGCAAAAACAGACGGGGCTTACATAGTAAAGCCATGTGTTCATTGATTATACCGGCGACGAAACCTGCAAAAAGAGCTTCCTTTTTATTCTTTGCTATGTTGACTAGTTCCCACACTTTAAAGATGCTCTTATTAAGGTATGCTTCTGCCGCCAGCTTATAGACTTCGTCTACTATTTCCTTAGCTCTGTCTCCGTCTACGGCCACCAAATCTAAAACATCCCACACATCGTCTTTACCTTCAGTCATAATACCACCTCTCGTTTTCAATCGTCACGAATTTAGGTATAACTCTAGGATAAACGTTCTTACCTTCCGGATAAAACATCAATGCTTCTAATGGAGCGTTGAACCTTATCGACGTTTTCACTAATGCGATATACTTTTTACATCGTGGTAGTCCGTTAATATCAAAAGTGGCGCGTGATGCATGACAGTCTTCGTGATCAAATCTACAATAACCCATAGCCCAATTGTCTGTCGTCCAAAACCAGCACATGTCTCTACGATCAAACCTCGGCATTGCTTATCACCTCCCCGTTTTCAATCAAACTTCCAATAAACGTAACAAACTTTACCATCATCCCGCTTCTCAACAAGAAGCCTAAAACCCTCCGACAGATATTTAGCCATTTCCTCTGAGATTAAACCGTTCTCTTGTAATAACCTTGCGAGTGTTGGTAGGTTCTCTTTACTTATGGGTGAATCGCTGTCTGTCAGTGTCATGTAAACGAGCTTTACGATTAACTGCACACAATCGTCCATGTGCATTATAGCAAACCTATACAAAGTTTCTCCGATGTATAGCACTTGCCTCATCAGATAGACGGTATCTGTAAACCACTCACATATGGCATCGGTAACACTCTCAGCACCTCTTCCGACCGAAGCAATTATGCTCGTAAATAGCCGATATGTAACTTGGTTGAGTTCACAATTAATCGGCTTAAACGTTGTCCTTTTTCCAGTAGCCAGCCATGCGTCTGTAGATATAATAATCTCCTCAACAAAGTGAAATATGTTCTCATACGGAATATACCATTTCCCCGTTATCGGGTCTAACCGTTTAAGTTTCTCAAAGTATTTTTCTTCATACCATTTTGTTTTTTCCATCAAATCACCTTTATATATCAATACCTAACTCCTTCATCTTTCTCTTAAGCCGCAAGCAGTATAAATGACTCAGAATCTCTAAACATATGAAAGCTATTGGTGCTACGATTAAAGGGATTATTAAGACTTCAGCTGGCATTAGAACCACCCGTTTTCCCTCAACCACTTATATATCTCAAAACCAGCTAAGAAGGCAATAAGCCCAAGTATTATGCCAATGCAGAACGATATCATTTTTGCTTCATCAATCACTATTACTATACATTCTGACATCGCTTACATTACCTCTACATTCAGTATTACTGTATATGCTTTCTTTTCAGTCATCAGAATCAACCTCCTCAAGTAGTTTCTTTACGTATCTTCCGATAATCTCTTCCATGCCATTATTAGTGTCGTCTTCGATTTCCTCATCTTTGTCTTGCTCAAAAAGCGGAATCACTGGGACTCCTTCTCGCAGAACATCCAGAGATGTTGCTATCCTGTTAAATGTGCATGAACCACTCGACGAAAAGAACATGCATTCAGACAGTTTACAGTTATCTTTTATCAAAGGACAGAACTTGGGCACTCTTTCTCGTCTTTTCTCCTCGTTTTCCATTTTAAGTCCACAGCGTGGGCAATCGTAGTAGTATTCGTCTGCTTTGATATTCTCATAGTTAGGATCAAATACCATTCTTCACCACCTCGACCCACTTTAACTTACGCTTACCTGCTTTGTCAAATAGTTGTAAAGCCCTTTCCGATTTCTCTGGATCTCTTTCAACTTCGACACGTATGTCAAACCCAAGTAGTTTCAGGAACAAAGCTACAATCGCTGTCGTCAATCTCTTTCTATAAACCCTCACCGCAAAGATAAAGTAAGCCACCGTTTTTCACCTCAAACTTTACTAACATGAGTTCTCTTAGCTCTACACTTAGGACAAGTCAGATAGATGTATCTCGCATTCGCCTTAACTTCACTCCACCAGTCCATTCTTGAGCCACAGTTATGGCAAAGCTCGTCAAACGGCACATTTTTTCTGTCGAAGATTATAACTCCGAGTTTGTCTTCTATCTCCCTCCTATGTAATTTTACGAAACAGCTAAGACAGATAACCTTCTCGTTGTCGAAGACTCTGAAGCCTTGAATTTCTTCATCGCAAATTGCACACTTAATTTCACACACCACACCCTCACCTCACTACACACTTAGTCCTTTGAGTATAAAACCTTTTCGGTTTTTAGCGAAGTAGGAAGCAAATCGAACTCATGTTCTGCGAAGCATCGTTGAACGTCGTAGCGAAGTAGATTAAAATATCGACAATTGTCGTCAAAGTGGATAACTGGATAATTGGATAACTGGATACTATGTATCCAGTTATAAATTTTAATTTGGAAAAAGAAAAAGAAAAAAGAGAGTTTATCACGATTTGTCATGCAACTCGATTGAGCAACTCGCAACAAATCGCAAACCTTAAATACCCAAATTGGGAAAAACCCAATATGGGAATTATATTGAAGGTGGACAAAAGGGGTAGAGTTACCCTACCGATACCAATCGAAGAGTATGCATGCAAATTCATGCCGTTGTGGGTCAATGGAGCGTTGTATTTAGTGGACACCAAGGTCGTTGCCAATTTAACAATCGAAGAATCGTTTAAATTTGACGAAGAGGTTGAAAAGTATAGAGTGAAAGGTCTTCCTTTTTGGATTCCGAGAGCGTATGAACCTACTAACAGAATAACAATTCCGAAAGTCGTTAGAGTGTCCGACGTTTGGGAGTTTGAGGAAACTACGTTTAGATTTGAGAGCATAGGTAAAACCGTTCGAGCGTATAAACTGACTCCTCTGAAAGTCGCACCGCTAAAAGAGCAGGTGGTCTGCAATGCTTAAGATGTATTTTCCAGCTTCAATTTTTTTACAGTATGTCAATGAAGCAACTGACGTCAAAGACTTTAAGAACATGGTCTATGAGAACAAGTTGAGAATTCTCAGCGACTTTGTCAAGCCAAATACTGTTGAGGACATTAGAACAACGATTTTAATGTTGCCGAACTTACGTGATAGGTTTAAGGAGTTGAAGGAAGCACTTTATGGTTTAATTTTAGGAAAAGACATTGTTCTTTACTTTGCCAAGGAGAAACCAGTTGAAGTAACTTGGAGTGACGTAGGTGAGATGATATGGGAAATGGATCAACTAAACGTGGATGTTTTAACTCTCAGAAAGCTCAGGCTTAGAAAATACTCAGTGATTGAGAGAGTTATCGCGACTGACCTCGTTTTTAGGCTATACTATGCCGTTTACGATGACCTTGCTGAACACCTGAAGAAATACCGCAAAGCGAGGAGCTACGTTAAGAACATGACTACATGGCAATCTTTGAAGTATTCTTCAGCTGAGAAGCCATATACTCCCTTTGAGAGGAGCGATGGGTCTTGTGTTATGCACATTTACATTCCAAAAATGCTTCGTGGCGTAATATCCTCGTGCTTTCCTCTTTTGACTGTGTCTGGCGTCTTTCAATTAGCTATGCTCAATTTCTTCGTCTCTGGAAGATACAAAGAAGTCAACGCCGCCGTGAGTGAAGCCAAGTTCTTCGAAGTCCAAGGAAGAGTTGTCTGTCCGAATCGCATTTCCGAGCCTTCCGACCTTTTCATTAGCGATTGTGAGCTTCAATACAACCTTCACGTCAAGCAATACGTTTCTATGCTCGAAGAATACGCCAAAGTGGTTGAACAAATCTACCAAGAAGACGACCCTATTCGGCACTTTATCGTTTCTCAGCTACCATGCACTTACTTTGAGCTTGTGGACTTGTCTGCGAATTCTCCTTTTGAAGTTCAAGAAGTTATGCACACTTTGAAGAAAATGGTGGAAGAAGGAGTGATTATCCAAAACGGAACGACATTAAAGCTGGCTGAGTCGAACCCATAATACTTATCTCTAAAAAGTTTAAGGTGGTAACATGGGATGGTTGTTACCTATATCTAAGTCAGAGTATTTAAATTTAGCGAAAAAAATGGTGGAAGACCCAGAGCTTCACAAGGTCGCCGTCAGAGCTGTTGTGGAAGAATACCTTTCTCTTGGGTTCTCTGTGATTCCGATAGCCTTAGTCCCAGAAGGTTCTGGTCTCGAAAAGAAACCGCTCGTCCAATGGAAAGAATACCAGCAAAGGAAACCGACTAAAGAAGAAATTGAACAATGGTTTAACGAATTCGAGCTTTTTAACATTGCGATTGTGACTGGAAGCGTGAGTAACCTAACTGTAATAGACATAGACGACAAAACCCACATCGACAAACTGCGAAAGATTGAAGCACCTATCGTTGAAACGGGTAAAGGTTACCACCTATACTTTAGATGCTCTGAGAAGTCTAAAGTTCTCAATTCAAACCCAGACGTGAGAATCAAAGGTGAAGGCGGTTACGTCATAGCTCCTCCGTCAGTTCATCCAAACGGCAGTATCTACCGTTTCATCGTGGGTCGTGACCTGTCTTACTTAGGCAAATCGTCAATCGACGAGGCAGTTAACATTGTCAAAAAGATATACAAAATCGATGAGAAAAGTGAACAACACACATCAAACCACGAACAACGGTTCTCAAAACCAGCACTTACTTACCCGTGTTTCCTAAACGCTCATAGAAAAATCCCTGAAGGCATGCGAAATGAAACCTTATTCGCAATTGGAATGATGCTCTACGCAAATGGTTTCCACAAGGACTTCATCCGAGATTACTTGCACTTCTTCAACTCCAAATACTGCTCTCCACAGCTTCCAGACCGTGAAGTGGATTCGATTTGTAACAGCATTTTTGAGCATGGTTACGTCCCGACATGCAAAGCGATTATGAAACGCTTAGATCCGAACTGCACAGGCTGTCCTCTCGATAAGTTCACACCAATTCAGGCTGAGCCTCTCGAAGAGAAATTTGTTGAGGACGAAGAACTCAAAGTTTACCTCCCGAAAGGCTATGATTTGTTTAGAGATTATCAACCCGAGATGATTCGCAAGACCGCCGAAGCTTTGAAAGACGGTTCTGCGGCTATAAATTCTCCAACTGGAAGCGGTAAAACCTTAATGTTTTACATAGTCTCCCGAATCTTAGGAGTTCCCACTTTAGTAATCGAGCCAAATAAAGCTTTACAAGATCAAGCTGGTGAATATGGAATGGTTGTCGTCAAGGGTCGAAGGAACTATTACTGTCCCGTTATTGGGGATACTGCTGACCTCGCTCCGTGCTCTCTTTTTAGAAACTACAAGTGCAATTACACCAATAAGTGTGAATACGAAATCCGCTCCAAACAAGCTGTTGATACCTTGAACGATAACGGCGTCATATGTGTGAACTTTAAGAATTGGTGGCGTTTTAGAAGGAGAGTCGTTAAGAGCGGGGGTCTTTTCGTCTTCGATGAAGCTCACCTCGTCATCAAGGAGCTTACGAATCCAGTTAGGGTTCGTGGAGATTCCCCGAAGCACATTCAAGAAGAGATAGACGAGATCGAGGAAGAGCTTTCCGACTTAAGAAACCTCGCCGAAGAACTTGGCAACACCCTTGAAGTCCTTGAGAAGAATTCGAATTCTGACCCCGTTAAGGTCAAGAAAGTTCGGGAGAAATACATTAAAGTCGGTAGATTGATAAAGGCTAAGGAAAATAGGCTCAGAAGCCTCAATTGGTTAATTGAGAATCAACAACACTTGCTGTTCTACAAAAAAGGCGACAATTGGTATGCTAAGCTCGAAGAGAAAGCAATTTTGGACTGGCTCATAAAGACTCACCGTTGTCTTTTGGTGTCCGCAACTCTCCCTGACGTTTCTATCCCCGTTATCAAGTCAAGCACATACATAGCGACTCGCAAGAACGCTCCTATCGTTTATCTACCCGTCGAGAAGCTGACAACCACATCATACCGCAGAAAGGGACCTGTGATTTTCAAAATCGCCGCTAATGTCATCAAGATGATTACGAGCTACTACAACGCAGATAAGGTTGTCGTTCATGTCAAAGACTTGGAAATTACGGGAAAGGAGATAGCACGCTACTTACAACCGTTCAAGGTCAAGCTCCACGAGAAAGGGAATGTAGATAAGACGATTGAAGAATTTAAGAACGATGACAGTAGGTTTTTAGTCGTGGCACAGATGGACACGGGACACGATTTCGCCTTTGTAAAGCTTCAGTTCATCGTAAACCTTCCCTATGCGGACTTGTCCGACCCGTTGTGGAGTGCTATTGCCAAGAAATACGGTAAGGACGAAATGTATCGCCGTTACAACACGGAAATGATAACCAAACTAATCCAGCTCTGCGGTAGAGTCTGTAGAGGTCGTAGCGACACAGGAATAACCTTCATTCTCGATAAGAAGTTTGAGGAGGTTTACAAAAGGTTCAACGATAAGTTCCCAGACGATTTTAAGAACCGTGTTGTAATGTTGCTCTGACAAAAATCGAAAATTATTTAAACACAACCACCACAACCACCACTATGGATAGGGTTGAATACGTCCAAACGGTTTTGACCGAAAAAGAGATACAGAAACTTCTCGAAAAAGCAGGAACTAAGAGCAAGAAGGACGCCTTGAGAAAGGCGGTTTTGCACTATATAAACTGTCCCTACGAGGTGAATAATGATGTTTGAAGGCATTATAAAGCTTGAGGCTTTGGATAAGATTTTCAGAGGACTTAACATTTTGGTGAGCGAAGCAAAGTTTACCGTGAACTACGATGACGGTCTAAAGGCTATTACAGTTGACCCAGCTAACGTTTGCATGGTCGGAGTAGAAATCCCCGCCGGGACTTTTGAATTGTTCAACCTTCAGAGTGGCGAAGAGTCGATGGAATTTGCACTAAACGTCGATAGAGTTTTTGACATAATGAAAAAGCTCTCCAAGAAGGACATGGTTGAAGTTAAGGTTACGGACACGTCCTTTGGACTCAAAGTTGGTAACATATCGTATTCAATTCCACTGATAGATCCTTCCGTCATTAGAAAGTCTCCTAAAGTTCCAGAGTTACAGTTTGCTGGTGAAGTTCACATGGACTCGGAGAAATTCAAGAAGGCTATTAACCTCGCTAACAAAATCTCTGACGAGGTGGAGCTTAAGATTGATGAAAACTACTTCTACATTACGGCAACTGCTGACATTGACAAGGTGTCGGCGAAGTTCCACAGAAATGACGTGATAGAGTTCAAGTTCGAGCCAAAAGATGGTGAAGAGTTCGCCAAGAGCCTTTTCGGGTCGGAATACTTGGTTTCCTTCATGAAAATAGCTAAGAAGAAAGACTTCGTGTGCGTAAAGATTGGCAATGACATTCCGGGGTACTTCCTGATTTCTGATAGTTACGTGGATGTCTTTTACATACTCGCTCCGAGAATAAGGGGGGATATAGAGTGAGTGCCTTTAAGAAGTATCACTTTAAGTGCTTCGTCATTAATCGAATACTCGGAAATTTTCCAGACAATCCAGAGGCTTTGAAATACATTGTGTTAAAAAAGGCTAAGAAGGACAAGCTAACAGATGAAGAAGCAAAACGCCTTGAAGAAGAGCTAAATGAACAGCTACAAGAGGCTCTCGAAGTCAACGGTTCGTTAACGTCGGTGAAGAACATCTTTCTCAAAGACGAAAAAGGGATTTACATGACTCCAAGAATGATCAAAGGCTGGCTTAAAGAGATCTTCAGAACCATCGGATCGAGAGGTTACAGAGAAGCGATAAATCACGGTGTCTTTGTTGAACCCGATAGGATATACTTCACCCGCAATGGCAAACCGATAACCAAACCAGACGGTGAGATCGTAAATCCGATACAGATTATGACCCCACAAGGAAAAAGAAGCTCAGTTAAGATCAGCGAGTATCTAAAAGCTCCAGTTGAGTTTGAGTTCTACATTTTGGCTTACGATAGAATTGCGAGGGGATTATTCGAGAACAAACTTGACCTAATCGCTGAACTTGGAGGTCGCATAGGTTTTCTTGGAGATAGAAGTTTGCAAGAGGGACAGTGCAAAGTAGAAATCAAAAAGGTAAAGTAAAGCAATGACAAACGATGACATTCAGTCTTTAAGTCCATTTACATCTTTTCAACTCGACTTGCTACATCAAATCACGTTGCTCTCCGTTCTTTTCAAGCCTCATATTTTCAAGTCATTTCTTTTCAAATCATCTCTGCGAGACAAGTATCTTATAACCTCGTCGTGTCTAGTCCCTTTCGGTTCAGCTCCGCTATTCCCACTCGACACCGATTAGGTATGTCAGATTTAAGTAATCGGTGTATATCTGGCAGTATTAGGTCGCGTCTGCTTGATTCAAACAATAAAGACAAATCATTTCTAATCAGCTGCCCATATCTCGTCCCCTCTAGCCGTGTAGTTTCTACAATTTGTGTCAGTTCAAGCATGCATATAATTTCTCGTCCTTTAACTCAAGCGGGTTTGGTCACCACAGATCAACTAAACCCAATTAACCTAAGCACTTTCGATAACCTACAGTCATATAGACGCATTCTTATCAATTCAATTAACTTCGATAACCTCCAGTCAGGTAAGGATATTCTTATCTTGTCAATTCTCCTCGTAGAGCATTTTCAATTCATATCTTCTTGTTTTTTCATAATCAAATCATGTAGTCTCCTCATCTCTCTTCTTTTCAAAATCAAATCATGTCGTCTTCTTGTCTCCTTCCCGGTCGGCTTGAATCACTTCCCTATTTCTAGTCTCGTTTTCTCAGGTCGCATATCTTCAGCGCTCCCTATCAGGTATGCTCGGTTCAAGCAAAATAGATCAATCCTCTCATGCAGAGTCCTGTTCAGTAGGATTACGTCCCGTCTGCCGATAGATTCAAGCAAAATAAATTCTTCCACCCGACTCATGTCTAATCCATCCAGATCTCAAAACACAAGCTTTCCAAGTATCGTCGTTTCTTATCGCCTAAATTTCTTTTTCCTTCTTTAAGCTCATCGATTCAGCAACCACTTTATGTCTTCTTTTAGTTTACTGATCTCTTCTAAGTGGTCTTTGATTTCCACTTCCACTTTCTCAATCTTTTCTTTTAGATAGTCGATTTTCTTGCACAAAAATTCTATCTTACTATTGTAAATCTTCAGCAACAAGGCATTAACTAAAGTGGCAACCGAAACGATTGATCCGACCACTGCTGCAAAAGTGTTTAAATCCACATCGTCACCTCCACCTCATTTTGGCGAAGGCTAAGACGCCTTTCTTTGGGACGACGACATCAACAACTTTTTTGCCAAACTTTTTCTTTAGCTCCTCAACCCTGTTTTTATGCAAACAAATGACTAATAAGTCTGATTTTGAGACATACATGATCGTGTAAGCGATTTTGGACAGCTCATCAACGAATTTTCCGAAGCGAGTGTGATCGTCAGTTTTGATTAATCCTCTGCCGATCATGAGATCACCTCTCCTAATTCAAAGCCTTAAGAGTGAGTGTAATTACTCCCAAACCAAACAGAAATTCAACTATATCTCCAAGGAAGTTTGCTTCCTTTTCTTTTTTGTGTTTGTAAATGTGTTCGATGATTTCGTAGAAAATGAAGATGATAAAAATGAATAGCCAGAAATAGCTGAGGATTCCGAGGAGCGTATGTCCCAAGCTTTTCCAGTCGTCAAAGATTTCGATTTTCATGGTTTTATTCTTAATTCGCTATGCTTACCTTTAGTCCAAGCACATATTTGTCTCAAAGTCATCAAATCCCCTTGTAAAATGCGTAAAAGTTCTATTATTTTCTCTCCGTCTTCTCCTCTTTTCACCGCATCAATCAAGTTAATGACCGCCTGTATTTCTCTATCAAGCAGATATTCTAATAACTCATATGTTTCTTTCATGTTCCCACTTTCTCCACATTCTTAACCACAACCACAGCATTATCAATTCCAACAGCACGATTAGTATCGCCGTAATGCAAAGTAATTCGATGCTCCACTGTGCAAGTTGAAGAAGTTTCTCGTATTCTTGGAGCAGTTGTTGAGTGAAAGGTCATAATTACCATCCTTTCTTTTCTACTTCTTCTAACTTCTTTAGGTGTTTCTCAGCTTCTGATTTAACAACAGTGGCTCTCTTAAGTCTCTCTTTCCACATTGCTAAGGTTTTTCTCATTTCCCAATCTGGAACATTCTTGTAGGCATCTGGTCTGTAACCTTCAACTATATTTCCATAATAAGTATCTGCAACTTGGAATTTTTCAAAGTCTTCGTGACCTAATGTTTGGTATGCAAAATTATCTTTGCCCGCAATCCATCCTGTAAACTCTTGTCTGAGCCATCTGTATTGCTCGATTGTTTCACTATAATCCGACGGTGGCTTCAGAACTTTGAGGTTCTTGCTTTTAGCGTGTTCTATCTGCTCAGAAATTGCTTTTTCACCTGTATATGGATTATCCGATGTGATTGTTATTAACATTGTATTATGCTCTGGTTTGTGGTCAAAAGCTCCCCATGTTACGCTTGCTAAATCTACATGAGTTTGTATATTGCCGAATAATTCTTTAATCTCATCGTCTGTGAATCCTTTGTTCTTTAATATTAAATACTTTTTATAATCCCGATATAGAAATTCGGGTAAATTATCTAACTTGCTAATCTCGACTAAGTTCTGTTTAAGTGAATCGATTTCAATTATAGCTAAAGCTTTAGGTGCTGGAGATGCTGGAGCTAACAATTTTGCAGATAAGACATTAGCGTGTGGATAGTCAAGTCTTCCAGCCCCAGAACCAAAATAACCACTTGCATGATCTGTATCGGTTGCAGTAATCTGAGGTGATGTAGCACCACTTCTGAAGCTTTTTAATGTCGAACCACTGACACTGAAAACGTACTTGTAACCAACTTCACCATTTAGATCCACGGATTCAGTCGCAAGAGTTGTTTCAGTTCCTCCAGTTCTTTTCAGAATTTCATGGTCAGCAGTTGAAACATTTGGATAATGTAACAAAAAGTAGAAGTCATCCCGTCCTTCAACCCTTAAGTGTATTAGATATGCATTATTACTACCAACTGTAGCTTCAACCGCTTTATCTGTAAAAGAATCATATGTTAGTAAAACACTACCTCGATATATTTCATCAAGTATTCTTGTTTTATTTATTGCTGCAAGATAGGCAAAGCTAACATCCTCAGTCGGATACTCAAGCTTGTCTCTCGTAATTGTTGGAATTGCTCCTAAGTCAAGCACACCATCAACATCGCTATCGTATTGCTTATTTTTAGCTCCTTCACTTTCGAGCTTCTGCTTTACCTGTTCCCACGATGATCCTAACGTGCTAAATCCTCCCATCTATTACACCTCCACAATCAGTAATCTCGCTTGATAAACCACTCCAGAACTCCCAGCATTCACATTCGTAATCGAAATCTCAGTTTCAGAATCTGCTGGTAATCCCTCATTCAGCGGAACAATATCGATATACTGTAAAGCACCGCTACTTCCAAATGGAATTCTTATCGACTTAGTTGCACCTCCAGATGTCCAGTTAATCTTGAAATCGTTAGCTTCACCACTCATTATGAAGAAACCGTAAATGTATCCTTTTTTGCCAGAGCTTACGGTTTTGCTCACGAGCTTTGTGCCTGCTGTCGGTGCTGTAACTTCATCTCCGTGAATCCATGTTGGTTCAACGTTTCTTCCCCAGCGTTGAAGTTTTGCTAAAGTTGATAACGCAACATCGAGCTTTGCAAGTATGGATTCAACATCAGTTTCAAGTGTCGAAAAGTCCTTGTTGTTCGCTCCTTTAAGTGCATCCCTCAAGGCTGTTATTGCTAAATCCAAGTTCTGAAGTTTTGCAAAATCACTACTCCAATCCCTTCCAGTCAAAGCTGTTCCAGCTACCTTTGATAGGTTAAACGGGCTTTCTGGTAATGTGTCCACTATTGATGCTCTGATTTTGTCTGTTCCAACTGAGTCTAAAGCGTTTTTGATAGCTGAGAGAGTGTCCTCAGTTGCAACCTTCCCATCGATCGAAGATAACTTATCTCTTGCTTCTGCTAAGGTATTTTCTGAGGCTCTCGTTGACAACAATACATCAAGCTTTGTCCGTATCTCATCGAGCAAATCAGTATCGGCAACCTTAATCTGCCCTGCTCCATCTACACGAAATATCTGACCTACCAGATCAATCGTGATGTCATCGACATAAATGTTGCCATCGCTTGATCCTGCGGTCGCTTGAATCCTAACAGCCATATATGCCGCCTTTTTCGGTGCAGTAACAGTTCTGCTTTCTAATTTCCATGTGTCAATGACATCTAATGTAAACTCTTCAGTCGCCAGCTCACGCATGTTTGTTCTATACCACACTACGATGAGCTTTACATCGGTGATGTTAGCATCTTCTTTGTGAGCAAAAACAACTGTAATTTCCTGACTCGGTGATACATGCCTTACGGGAGTTTCAACATAACCTGTCTGTTCAGCCGATACTGTTACTTGCAAGGCATAACTGCCAGAGTAAACCTCGCTTGATTGGACGGTTTGCGTTGCATTGTCGGCGGTTAAATCACTTGTTCCGTCTTCGAATGATTGTTCGTAAACTCTCGTTCTTGCTAATGTTGAGAGAGGTATGTCGCCGACTATGTTGCCGTCTGGGTCAACAATGATTGCCTTACCTTCCCCTGAGGTTATTATAGCTTTTATTTGATCGTAGTCAAATCCACCTACAAACTTTGTCACGATCTCACCTTATCATAGAATCTCCAATATCCACGCATTCAGCAGTTTTACGGTTACGGTTTCTGAGGTTGGGTTGTATATTGTTCCTCTGTTCATACCTCTAAACGGGACTCCCCATCCCATTGGGAAATACGCTACCGTATAATCATTATTAGTATCGTCGTAGTTCGTTACAGTTATCTCACCAGTGGCAAGATTAACCAAGCCCATGTCCTTAAGATCTTCTATGCTTATCTCTATCTCAAGTAGTCCGTCTGCTTGAACGTCTATCTGGAAAAGTAAGTTTGGGTTGTCGCATCTCAGCACAACGGAGTAAATCCACCCACTGCTCTTTAAGTCCCACACGATATACTTTTGACCCGGAGGTATTGTGAAATCCTTTAGCCTTACAGGATACCATCTCCAAAAAGGAGTTGCTGGAAAAAGTAGCGGGTTAAGTGCATATGGATCAAGCAGCATTTCTTCATTCTGTCCCTGATTCTCTTCAGCACCTTCACCCTGCAAAGTTAGAAACAGTTTTCTTCTTGTCTCTTTTATCTCTCTGCTCTTTCTCATAACCCCGCCACCACTTCTTTCCACAAGTCCTCGTTTTCATCCTTTGACATAAGACCCCACTTCATCTTAAGGTAGTCTGTTAATCTGCACTCCGCAATAGTCCACCTCGCTCTAAAGTCCGAAATGTCCGTATCCGTCATGAACACTATCTCCACCGTGTCCATAGCTGGAATGAAGAGCGGTATGTCGTAATCAATCGACAGAGCTGGTAGTGGAATGGACAAAGCTTCCTCTTCGTCTCTGATTATTGTAACTGCCGCATTGAATGTTGTCCCCGAAGTGTCCATACATGCAATTGATTTTACCACAAAGAACCTATCGGGAGACGTGCTTGTGTAGTGGTAGTATAACCCGCCTGTTGCCGTTAAGTCCGCCTGTATTGCTCTCGTAAGCTCGTTTACCACTTGGTAATGTCTCTGGATGAAATACTCTCTTGGGACGGGAACTAATCCTTTAGCAAAGCTGTCAAGTAACCCAAGTTCATCGGCAATTTCATACTCTTCATCCGTTAGCCTAATACCCCTCTGCAGTTTGTCGGCAATTGTTGGGGTATCAATCCAAACTCCGAGCCTGAGAATATACGGCGAAACCGTTGTTGTGGCGTGTAAATCAACCTTAAATCTGTTCATGTTCACTACTTTCATTTCGTCAGCTTTGTCAAGTCCCGAAAGAGCGTTAGTGTTTGCGTCAACCCTGTTTATTCCGTCTTGATAAACCCAAAGAGATACATTTGAGTTTCTGGTTACCCACACCTTGCTAAGTTCAATCCAGCTGTTCTTTGGAAATTCTTTTGAGAGAACGTCCACTACTGGGTTAGTCCCTGCTGTCAATGACTTTACGTAGCACAACGGTAAGAATACTGGCATATACTTGGCTTTGCTAATATACTCGCTCATTTTTTATCACCCAAAGAAAAGTTAAAAAATAGAAAGTAAAAAGTTTTACGGTGTTCTGATTTCGCCTTCTGCGTAGTATCTGAGGATGAGTAAATCCGTGTCCGTCGTGTCCGTGTCAAGCGTTATGGTGTTTCTGTCCACTTTTGTGGCTGTAACTGAGACCTTACTCGCTGGATTTGTTGCGTCTGAGCCTCTGAAGATTTCTGCCGAGATTATCTTGCCTATCGAAGGTGAACCACTTGGTAGGTCTATGTTGTTACCCGCCGTTACCGCTCCGGGGGCGAAAACTACCGTCTGCATGGCTTATCACCTCTACATCTCAGTTATCATGTATCCTGTGGTAACCACCCAAACCTGATCTGCCGCAATAGAAGTTCCGTCGTCCTTTATGACAACTCTTCCGATCTCGTCGTGGATGAGTAGTGGAAGCTCCCACCTTGGAGGACCGAACCAATTAGCCTTAGAGTAGCCGTAGATGTCAGCAAGACCGAAGTGGAACTTGTTTGTAGCTCTGTCGGCTCTAATGTAACCTTTCGGGAAGACGCTCTCTCCGATTCTGATTCCGAAGTATTTAAGGTGATCAACACTCCTAATACCCGCTCTAAGAATGACTACGGCTTGATCTTCTTCTAAGTCCCAATACATGTCCATCCACTTTCCATCTACGTTGCCTATGTCGTATCTGTAAGCGTATTCCTCGTTTGGCGTTGTAGCCTTTGCGTTCACTCCGAACCTCACGAATGGCATCACCTTCGGCGGTTTCTGGTTAATACCTCCTACGAACTGGTCGAAATTCTTCGTGCTTACCTCAACCTCTTCTTTCGTGAACGAAACGGCTTTGCCTCTTGTGTCTTCGTAAATCGTAGTCTCTTCACCATAAACCGTGTCTCCGAACTGGTCTTTTAACGCTTCATCCTCTTCGTAGAGGTATCCCCAGAACCTGATCAAGAAGTCTCCCGTAACGTCACTGTCTCCAGCATAGGCTTCTATGCCGATTGACCTTGCGGCTTTTAGTGTCGTGTTTCTTCTCGGGTCTTTGACTCCCGGTGTTCCGAAGTAGAATCTCCATTTGACAACACCGTTCCAAGGTGGAGTGATAAGTCTGTCGTAGTGTCCGGGCAAAGCGATAATGTCCTCTAAGCTCTTTCCGTCAATCACGGGTATAATCCTGTCAAGGTCTTCTGGATTTCCCGAATCGTCTGTCGGTGCAAAGATTTCAACCGTTGTAATCTCTGCTGCCTGATTCCTCTCTAACTTAGTCTCCTGATACCACCTGTTCCCCGCCGAAAGAGTCCCTGTGTGCTTAAACTCCGCTAACACGGTGAAGTCCTGCCTTCTCATAAAACCACCCCTCTTTTCTTTTTCTTTTCCCTCCCTCAAAAACAAACTCGACAAAATACTTTTATATAGTTAATTGCACAAATTATACACATGGTGAGGGTTCGATATGAAGACGTAAAAATCAAGCCTCAGCAAAAGCGTAAACTTGAACTAATGTTGACTGCATTAAAACCGAAACTCGCGAGAGAGGGATATGAAGAAACCTACTCAGGACTCGTTGATTACGTCTTTGATAGGCTTAGAAATGAGGTCGATGAAGGAATAAGAGAGATAGGCATTAAAATCCCTAAAAAACTCAAACTCTCCGACCTATAACGTTCAATCCCTCAAGCTTTGTTGGAACAAAAGCATCTCCTTTAACAAGAACAACAACATTTTTACCCTCTGCCTTCACGTCCACAACGTTAGGATCCCTTGTCAATATTGGTTTGTATTTCTCCGCCACGTATTCAGCGTAATCCTCTAACGACGCAAAAGTGGTTTGTTTTAACCTACTGACCTTTCGGTTTCCGAGCGTCCCAGACTTCAAATCGTAAACGTATATTCTTCCCTCAACAATGGTGGGAGTCCACCCGTTTATCGGAAACGCTAACGAAATCACTCTCAGCTTCTTTCCTTCGAGCATCGGCTTTACGACTTCATTAACAACGGTTGGTAGAAGATACATGTAAACTACGTCTGCCTTTTTTAGGTCTTTCTCTGCATTTACAAAGCTTTCTTCCCTAACGATAACTTTACCGCTTAGACCTTCCTTCTTAACCCGCTCCTTTGAGTATTTGACCAAAATTGGGTCTATCTCGTAACCAATAGCTTTAGCTCCGAACTCCTTAGCGGCTATAATGAGGTTCTGACCATCTCCACTACCTAATTCGACTAAAGTCTCTCCCTTCTTCAACCCTACCAATCTAAAGGCTTTTCTGACTATCTCTGGCTTTGACCGAACAAAGGGAACGCATTTATCCGTGCAGTCAATCATAACTCGCTCAATCTCAACGGCTTCTCTTTCTTCTTGGCTTTCTTGTCTTTTTCACCTTCTTTTTCCTCTTCTTCTTTCTCACCTTCCTTGACTTTCTCCTTTTTTACGACTCTACCTGAGACCTCACCCATAGCTACTGGAACTGTAGGCTTATACTTTGGCTCTTTAGAGACGGTCTCAGCTACGAGGGTTTTCACGTATTCTTCGATAGTTCCCTTGACGTCTTCTGGCAAATCAAACTCCTTTAAAATCAAAGCCGCTATTAGCTTATCCTTGTCCGATGGTGTTAGGGAAGCTATTTTCTTTTCAATCTTCTCGACCACTTTCTTCGCAAGTAGTGTGTTAATGAAGTCCTCGCTCTTCCCCTTGAGTAGGAACAGTAGCTCGTCCATGTTTTAAAATTGGTCTATTAATTTATAATTTTTACTTTTGACCTACCTTCAACAACTCTAAACCTCTCTTGCTTATATTTCTTGCGGCGTTCAAATCTCTGTTGTAGTCTTTCAGTCCGCAATTATCGCATCTGACTAATCTCTGAGTTTTACCATAGATTTTGACGGGACTTCCACATCTGAAGCAAGTTTTAGTCGTGTTTCGTGGATCGACTTCTACAACCTGAAATCCCTTAGCCATAGCTCTTAAAACGAATTTTCTCAATGCAGTCTTCTTATAAAGCCAATTGTTGATCATAGTGTTCTCTTTTTCGGTCAGTTTGAACATAGTGCTAATATCTTCAATTGCTAAGGTGCAAATCCCGTATCTCTTTTTGATCTCCGCTAAGAAATTTCCATGAGCGTGCTTTACGATCTCTGTCATTTTCTGGTATAGTTTGTTTGCTCTTTCATAGTCTTTCTTTTGATAAGCTCTACTAATTTTTCTCTGCAAGTCATCAATGCTTTCCTCGTATTTTCTGACATCAAAGAACATAGGTCTCCCTTCGTAAGGTGAAGCAACCCATTTCTTCATATTAAAGTCGATTCCGACAACTAAATCGTTAGATTGGTGTTCTACTGGAATAGATACGTAAACAAACCACTTATCATTTTCTCTTGCGATAACAAACGGGAACTTGGACAAATCTTGAATAACATCATAGTATTCATTATCCGATTTGGCAATTAAGATTCTTTCCCTTGAGTTTCTTCCTTTGGCTAATTTTACCTCCACAAACCAAATCCCGTTCTCATTTACAAATTTGGAGTTACCCTTGTCAAAACATAAGATCGCTTTTTCTCCTAAAGAGCCTGTAAACCTATGAACTAAAATAGACAACATTTTTGGTTCAATACCCCCATCCTTGAGCTTTCGATAAAGTAACTTTTGAATCTCCATTCTTGAAAGCTCTAAAAATTTAAAAACGGATTTCTCAGCTTTTTTCAGTAGCTTTTCCTGACTCGGTGTTGGAAACGCTTGTAGAATTACAGTTCTGTAAAGGCTGTGGACTCTCAACCTCTCCACCTCCTCGATTTGCAGTTAGGACACTCTTTGATTTCTTTTGGGTCTTTTCTCGGAATCCACTCATATCCACATTTCGCACACTTCAACATCGGTTTCTCCTCACTCATAGTAATCATATTCATAGTAAAGTTTATAAACCTTGTGGGTGAAGAAGTGTTTGCCCAAAGCCTACATGGTTGTAGGGTGGTCAATATAGCCCGCCGACCCCGTCCCCAGTTGCAGGACGGTTGGGATGTGTCCGCCTCCACTCCCAGTCACGCATGTCGGGGTTGGAAGTAAGCGGATAAACCGTAAAAGTGCGGGACAGCGATAAAAACAGAGAAAATAGGTGCAACAGATAGAAGGACTAAAACCTAACAGTGCAACTAATTAAACCTGTAATAAAAAATGGAAAAAAAATAGAAATTTTATTTTTTTATGAAGGTTTTCCGTATATACCCCCTCTTGTACTAAGTACTTTCTTTGCACACTCTCTTGCCGCCTGTAGTCTCCTTACTCTCTCCTCGTCGGTGCACTCAACGTAAACTTTGCCCGGCTTGCCCGGAACTGGCTGTCCCGCCAAGTGTTCCATTCCCTTAGGAACGCACTTGTCCTTGAGCGAACAGTTTTCAACCATTGCTCTCGCCGTGAATTCGTTTCTGGCGATCAGTCCGGGAGAGACGACAACGTTCTTAGCTCTCCTCGTGTAGCTACCGGGTCCTACTGCACCACCGGGCTTAAGCATTCTTGGGTTGAAGACAACCCTTCTCGTAAAGGTCTCAGGTCTGAGCAGATACATCCCTCACCACCTCACTTATAATTAAAACACCGCCTATATATAAACTTATCTATGACATATATAATTGCTCAAAAGGATAACATTTATAACCTACTTGACGGATAATATATCACATGAGTAGGCAAAAAATAACAATAAGGCTGGCAGATACGGTTGTGGAGCGGTTAGATACAATCGCCAAAGCAACTGGGCTAAACAGAAACGAACTAATCCGAGTCGCAATAACGGAATACTTAGAAAAAGCTGAAGCCTCGATAAAAAGAAACAAAGAAATGAGAAAACTCGTTGAAACCCTTAACTCCTTAGAGACAGAAGACCTTATCGATATTTACAGTGAGATCACAAAGGAGTTGCATAGAAGAGGAATTGCTTAACCCTGCTCTACTGTCGCCATAGCTTGGGCTTCCTCAATCTTCTGCTTAATCTCTGGAATTTCATTCGCCGCTCTGTTCAAAGCATACTCCACAGCTTGGTTGAAGTCCTTTAGGATTCTATCGAAGGCGTCCCACGCCTCCTTTAGCTTTAGCATTTCGAACAAAGCGTCTTCAACGTTAATCTCTCCTTTCACAACCTTATCGGACAACTCATCAAGCTTTTTCCTCTCCTCACTCTTGGAAGGATACCAATCCTTAAGCACGGTTAAAGTGGCAAGGACGTAAGCGGCAACACAACCTCTGCAAATGTCTTTGAGCGAGGTCTTGTAGTTCTGTTTTGGCCTCTTCTTAGCCTCCTCAAGCTCTTCAGGTGTGTGATGGCAAACGGGACACGTAGCACCCTCATCTTCTCCACTCTCTTTACTTTTCGTCTCGGATTTTACCTCGGTCTTTGTAGTTTGTGCGGTTAGGTTGGCTTTCTGCTCTCTTTTCTCGTCTTGAACTTCTACCTTCACCACTCTCTTTTGCCTAGGTGCTGTTTGTGTCGTCTGTGTCGTTGTTGGAGTAGTTGGAGTAGCAGTGGTCTCAGCTTTCTTAACTTCAGTTTTAATCCCATCTTCAAGCGTTTTAGACCTCGCATAAGCTGTTGCATAGGCAATCTTGTCGGCGTCAAACTTCTTTGCTATCTCTTCGTAGAACTGCTCTTTGGTCATCTTACCCTTTCTAACCTTCTCCGCTAACTTTATGCATTCTCCATCACCTAATGCCGAACAAAAGTATGAAAAGAAATCAGCCATTCTGATTTTCACCTCTCTCTTCGTTTTCAGCTATTCTCCTTTCTTCACTTTCTTCAACTTCATCTGGTTTCTCAAGCTCCTTAAGAAATTTCTCCGCCTTCTGCCTTGCCAATTGCATTATGGCGTCGTAGTTTTCTTCTTTCTTTTTCTTTTCTTCCTCGTCCTCATCTTCGGTCTTCTTGTTTTCAAGGATAGCCCTTAAGGTCTTCAGCTTCTCTACTTCTACCAGCTCACCTTTATCAACTTCTCTTCTCTCGAACAGTTGATCAAACAATTTCTTAAGCTCCAAAATCTCTTCCAACGACTCTTTAAGTCCACCACTGCTCATCTTCCTCTTAAGTTCGTTGATTTCGTGTATTATAGCACTCTGCGTGTTCGCCAGACTCTCAACAGTCTTCAAAAGCTGTGCTACGAGCTTAGACTCGTTAGATTCCTGAACCGGTTTCTCTACCTTTTGCTCTTCTTTCTTCTGGGACATCATTAGTTCCATTATGTAAATATCCCTCGGCACATACTTTTTCGTTCCATCCGGGTTCTCGACGACAATAACGTCTCCCTGATTCTTCTCCTTACTTTTAAGCAACAAAGCTACTTCTAACGGAACTTCAAGCTCTCCTAACTCTTCGTCTCTCACTCTAACGATTTTGGGTTTGCTCTCCGACATCTCCTTCAAAGTTTTAACCGCCTCCACTACTTCTTTTATGTTACCTCCCTGACCCCCTTCACCACTTTCTCCGCCTAAAATCGTCTTCAAAGCCATGATCGGTGACATAACTTTCATCAATTCTTTCATCACCTTAGCGTCTTCGTTCTCCTGCATTGGTGGAATTGGTATGTTAACTTCCCTTAACCCTTTCTGTCGTGCCATTGCGTATTGGTGTCTCACATAGTCCGCCCACTGTTGTAGGCTCTGAGTTTTGAAATACCACTTGACGACTTCCGACTTAAGCTGGTGAGGTTTCATTCCCTCTAAAAACGATACCAAGTCTGAGAGTTCGTCCACGTTTACTGTCACATACATTGGCGGGTAAGGTAGCTCTGCAGTCGTTACCGTAGCGGGATCTCCTTGAATTGGATCGTAGGGTTCAACTCTTGCACTACTTTCAGTCTCTGGATTGCTTTCCACCTTAGTTCCTCCGTTGTTCAACCTCTCGCGAATTAAAGGATTTCTCTCGATCTTCTCGAACAACCTATCGCTAACCAGTCTCATTTCCATCACCCCTAAGCGAGCAATCTACTCTTCAATAGGGTTGTATTCTTCCTTTAAAATACCTTTTTCCTTTGCGAGATGTAGGGCGTCCAACAAACACAACTTGGCGATCTCGCTTACTCCTCCACGACCCACGTTTAGTATCTCTGCAAGTCTGCGAGCCTCTTCAAAAGTTTTCTCATCAATCCTGAAGGTAACGACCTTTGATCTCTTTTCCATATTACTAATGCTTACACGATGCTATAAATACTTATTCATTACAACCTCTATACTTACAACTCTACTTGCCTACTTGCACAATTGTGCAACTGCACAATTGCAATATTGATCAACTGCACAAAAAGGTAAACATGGGTTAAAAAGGGTGTTACTCTACAACAAAGAAAACTTTTAAAAAGTTGGTTGAGAAAATGTATTACGGCTGTAATACACAATAGGAGGTGATGCCCTACGGCAACCATAAGGGGTAAGGTTATAGATTCCGAAACGTTGTTGCCGATACCATTCATTGCAGTGGACTTATACAGAGGACCAACAAAAGTCGCCGACACACACACCAACGAAAGAGGAGAGTTTTACTTCTACGACGTCGAAGAGGGTGAATACTGGATAGTAGTCATGTCTCCGATCCACAATCCCATCAAACAGCACGTAATAATCGAGCCCGACGATAAAGAGGTTGAGGTAGAATTAAAAACCGTTAAGATCCATTTATGATGGCAGTTTTACAAGAAGTCAAAACCGAAGAAACTCCAGCACAGGTAATAAAGCCAATACAAATGCAAAAGGGAAAGTTAGCTCTACTCATCGCTCCATACTATGACATGGCTACTTCCATTACCTCAATCACCGAGAGAACACTCATAGAACTCTTACAGTCCGAAGGAATGACGGTCTTAACTTTAGAAGGTCAGGAAGCAACTTACGACAACCTCGTCCAAGTTTTGAAGCCGGGATACGTGGACCTCTGCGTATACCTCGGTCACGGCCTTGACGACGCTTGGATTGGCCAACAACCTTCTCCAAGACCTCTATTAACGGCAGACGAAGCGGGACTCCTTTCAGGCTCTATCGTTGTGGCAATAGCGTGTAACAGTCTAAAATATCTCGGCAACTTGGCAGTCACCAAGAAAGCAAAGGCGTATTTAGGCTTCCTCGACTTGGTTCTTTGTCCCGTCACAGACTTAAGCATGGCAAACAGAAACTACGCCGCAGACTTCGTTAGAACCTTCATTCACCCAATAGTAACACTCATACAGGGTAGATCAGTTAGTGAAGCCGTAATAGAGTTCCAAGACCTTTGCTACTACTACGCAGACCTATACGCAACTAGGAGATACGACTTCTGGGAATTCCACTCCTACGCTATGATGCACAACGCTGAGAACTTTAGCTATGCTGGTCATCCTGACACCGTTCTTTAAGATGATAAAAATGCTGGGGTGATAAAAATGCCGTCCATAGAGTTCCACGTCAAAAGATCGCTTTGCCGTGAGGACGTGGCGAGGGAAATTCACAATCAGCTCGACAATCCCGGTGGTGTCTGGTTAGGAATGGAAGTCCACTCCGCATACCGAAAGAAGACCCACAATCCCTTAACGGCGGCGATGATCGGAGCGTTAGTCGCCTACTATCACGGTGAAAATCCTCTAAAGGGCATAGTGGACGCTCTAAGACACTACTTGGACGACATGCTGTTTTTGAGCATAATAAGAGGTAGCGGTGGAGAAGAAGACATTGAAGACGTCTGATGACTGAGGTGTCCCTATGATCGAAAAACCCGCAAAGATAGGCTACGATAAGGATGCAAACGTCCTCTACATCGGATTTAACCCCACATTCTCCTTCGACAACAAAAAAGTAGTAAGCACAGACGCCAAAGTCCTCTTTACCCTAAACAGAGACGACATAAATGACATTCGAATTGTTCTAAATGAAAAACTCGACTTCTTAGAGAAAATGGGAGACGACCCAGCCGCATGCTCGATCTGTGCTTCCTTAGAAGACTTCAAACAACAACTTGACACCGTGTTTAGCTCTGGCAACGGAGAGGACAGTGAGAAAAAGGAAGAATCCTATGAAAATGTCGAACCACAATCTAAGGATAAATTTAAATTGTTAATGTTGCTAAGTTTATTAGATGAGTGAAAAGGTGGTGTGGTTATGGCGTTAACAGTAAAAGTGGATCCGGGAACACACACGATAAAAATCACGAAAAATGGATACTTTCCAATTAAATTCAGCGTAAACGTCGGAGCGGGAGAAACTAAGAACATATCAAAAACTCTAATCGAAACAAACAGATTTGCGATCGTAGGCCACGGATTTCCACCGTCAGCATACGTTGGAGATACAATATCTGCATCGGTTCAGGTAAAGAACAACAGTTCTGTCAGTGATAAAGCTAAAGTCGTAGTATATTATGACGGCAAAACCGCAGAAACAACTGTCGATCTCTCGGCCGGGCAAATGAAAAGCGTTTGGTTTAACATATCCTTCAGTTCAACTGGCACTAAAACGATAACAATAAAAACTTTTGTTTATGTAAGCGAACACGAAAACGGAGCTGGATGGTATGAAACCGACTCAACGACTCATACGATAACAATCAAAGAAAAGAAAGCAACACTCACGATCACGACATCTCCAAGCGGAGCGGCAGTTTATATAGACGGAAAGTATGTCGGAACAACATGACAAAGTGTCCATGCAACATAGTCAAGCAGATATTTTCAAGTCCAGACGAGGTAATTAACTTTGGACATGTTCGAAAAGCGAATGAGCTTGGAGCATCTCAAGAGTGTATAGACTACCTGTTCAACAATGTTGACAGCAGCAAAACGGCTAAGGATCTGTTTCCAGAATGCTATCAAGCAACCCTAAACATCTCAACCAATCCGAGCGGAGCAAACGTTTATGTGGATAACAAATATAAAGGAACAACATAGGGTAAATCTATGGAGTATTCGGACCTAAAAATAGTCAAATTCAAAGCAAAAAAGAGGGATTGGTGATGGGTAGAGCCTATGTAAAAGATGTTTGGATCGAAATAGATGGTATAAAATACTACGGTAAGGATCATCCAGAAGATAGCCCCGCCAAAATCGTTACTAGCAGAGATCTTGTCGAGGTAACTTTTGGTGCAACCATTGAGTGTTCCTCACCACCATGCTCCTCAGACAAAAATAAAGTAAGATGGTGGATCGATGAATTACATAATGGCTCGGATCACATATATTACGATGAACTCTCGGTTGGCACGGAGTTAAAAGAAGTCTCGATTAGAATTGGAAACAGAACATTAGGCGTGGGGAGATATAGATTTGGTGCGGCATCCTACGAGCCACCAAATTACAGCACCACAGAAACTCCAAAGTATATTTATTTTGAGATAGCATTGCCAAGACGTGAAAGTTGCACATGTGATATAATAAAACAGCTATTTGCAAGTCCAGATGAGATAGTTAATTTTGGGCATGTACAAAGAGCAATCGATCTTGGTGCACCAGAATGTGGACAATACTTGTTTAAATATTGTATAGAAAAAAGAATTGGGGATTTTTTCCCTGAATGCTTTGAGCAAATAACATGCCACTGCTCTTCAATCTCAATCACAAACGTAGAATCGCCACCCGGTTCTGGCAAAATCAAAGTTTACGGACACGCAACTGGCAAAGCTGGTGAATCTGAGACCTTCCAACTCTTAAGAGACGGCGAAATAATAGACGAGAAAACTTACACCTTCTCCTCGATGGCAGACTGTTATCCTACATTCGAAGTGGACGTTACCAATTGGAGTCCCGGTAGTTATAAGCTCAAGATTTGTGCCTGTGGCGGAAAGGTTTGTAGTAACGAGGTTACGGTAACTATCGGTGAAGTGGACATCGAAAGCATGATTGCAAAAATATACCACCAAGTAGTAAACAACGACAAAAACGGATACATCAACTACGTAACCACTAACAAATCAGTAAGACAAAACTTCCCAGCAATCGTTGAAGGTTTGTTCAAAAAATCAATAGACGCCATCATCAAGGCGTTTGAGTGGACTTTAGACATCGTTTACGACATGGGAACACAATTCGCAGACCTATTAGAACCATTCCTACAAATCTTCGATAGGAATTATGCGGAAGACTTCATAAACATGCTCAAAAGTGGCTACAACACGTTCGCAGACTGGTTCAAAGATGTTTACACCTTCTTAAACGTTGATAGCTGGACTGGTGTAACCAAATGGCTGTATCCTTACAACCTAAACACTTTCTCAAAGGCTTTTGAATACCTCGTCGATTTCGATGAAAAATTGGCATTTACAGAGGGAATGTTGCTACTCGCTCCAATTTGCGGCGACAACTTCGAGAACTGGAAAGATGTTACAATGACAATCCTCAATTGGCTCGTTGAATCAATTGTAACCCTTGAAAACTTGGATGACTATTTGCACCAATACGCAAGTGAGTTAGCAGAGGCTTTTGAAAAGCAAGGAATCTCTCTACACGAAGACCTATACGGCGGATCACTCAATATAAGACCCGTAACAACTCTAAGTCCGTTTGTTGTCCCAGCAGTAGTAGCCGCTGGAGCTTTAATAGCATTGGAAATCATAGCACAAGCCGTCGGATGGGAAGTCTTCCACTTGTTCATCTGTGAAGAGTTTATGCAACAACACACTATGGCTGTATGGAACGCTATCCACGCTCAAGACTGGGTAGCCGCAGAAAAAGCTCTGAAAGACTTAAAGGGAGCTTTGACTACATATTGGATAATCTTCGCAGTAGTGGTAGGAATCATCCTTGCAATTATCGTAGTAACACCCTTCAAAGTTCACAGGATTTATCAGGCGGCACGAATGTTTAAAGAAGTCGAATTCGCCGAGAAGGCTCAAAAGGCTTTACAAAGAATCTCCAAGGCCAATTCCCACATCGAGCAGGCAGAAGCACTCTTAAAAGCTAAAGAAGAAGAAAAAGCCCTTGCCGAATTCTCATTAGCACAAGCCGAAGCCATGAAAATGCCAGAAGGGCTTATAGAACCATACAGAAGAGTTGCCAATCAAAAAGCGAATGAATTCGTGGCGGCAGGTAAAGAACTTGAAAAAGCTATAAACGAAAGAAATGAACAATTAATAGATTACTACTTCCAATACGAAAAAACCAAACTCTTAGAAATGCAATATCACATGAGCTTCTGGCAGAAGGCTGGGATGGCGTTATTAGGTGCGGCTTTGAGTGTCTTAAGTGCATTTGTCTTTTACAGATACGGTCTAAGCGTCCAAACCCAGATAGACGTTTACGAAAGAATTATCACGGCAAAAACGGGAGGAAAAATCTACAAACCGCCAGAACCCGGTGTCCCAGCTGGACTTCTCAAAGTTTATACCGACCCAGCGGGAGCGTTCATATACGTCTTCCAAGACGGAGAGTGGAGATTCGCTGGAAAATCCCCCGGTGATACGATAATACTACCCGTCGGCAAACAGAGAATCAAGCTTCAGTTAGTTGATTACAGAGGTTATATGTGGGAAAAAGAAATCACCGTCGAAGTCGAAAGAATGTTCACACCCGGTATAGTCAACTCGGAGAAAATCACCGAAGTCTCAGTAACTCTCGACAGAGTGGACATAGTTCCGAAAGGACAGGAAACCGTAAAGGCAAAAGTCATACAAGCTATAAGCGGAGATGTCCTTGATGTAGAAACCGAATACGGGAGGCGATTTAGAGTCAAATTAGCTGGGGTAAACGCTCCAAAGCTGTATAGAGACCAAATCTACTGCGAACAATGTGGGGCACAACCTATCTCATGGGAAGACTGGTATCACCCGTCTGTGCGTCAGCTAAACAAAAAGGTGCAAGGTCAAACCGTAACTCTCAAAATCGACCAAGACGAGATAACTGAGAGAGAATACAACTCAGCATGGAAAGAGGATGAAGAAATGGTCTTAGCAGTCGTCTATAAAGGCGATGAAAACATCAACGTAGAAATGATTAAAACGGGTTTTGCGTGTGCAGATTTCAGATTTACAAACAAATTCGTAGATAAAAGCGAATTCCTAAACGCTCAGAACGAAGCAATAGCAGGTAGAAAGGGATTCTTCTCAGTCATACAATGCGAAGTAAAATTGATAAATGTTAATTCTAATGTTTATTCTAAGCTATACATAAACGACATGTATATGGGTGAAGGCAATATGCTACAAGTTGGCGTATCTCTTGGACAGCACGAAATCGTATTAGTGGCAGATGGATATTACGCCTTAAAAGTCAAAATCGACGTCACGGATTCGGGAATCTCATGCCTTTCAGCGGAATACGGAACTTACGAAGAAAGCACCGGGACGTTTACCAAAGTCGGAGAGGCTTTATGTGATGCCTGCTCAACAAAGGAGAACGGAGTTTGCATTAGTGGGTTTACGATTGACGCTTATTTGAAGGCGAAAGAAGAAGTTACGCCACCGATACCGCCAACTATACCACCAGAAGAAATTACATCATTTGAAGATTGGATTGAAAGTAAAGGTGGTTGTGAAAACATCAATCAATCTGCTGTGTTCGAAATAATATACGGTTACCTCAATGTCGAAGATTTGGGGTTTACAGTAACACAATCAAACGTTTTTGAGACGATATATTGCTACTTAGGAGTCTCACTAACGACAAAAAAGAAACCCGCCGGGACGACTCTTATAGAACGTATTTTAAAAGGTATGGGGTGATAATATGTTAACGGAAAACGGTAAAAAATGGATAGCCCAAAATTTAGGTAAAAAAATAGGAGACAAATACTGTTACTCATACGACGTCGAGTATTACAGATACGACTCAGACCTTAAACAGGAAGTGAAAGAAACCAATGGAACTGGTGGTGCGGTCGGGACTTTAGTTGGTGCAAAACTAATCGGTAAAGAAAACGAAATCTATGTCCGAATCGGCAGTAAGAAATTCTACTATTCAGACCTAAAGGCAGGGAACGACGGGAATGATGTAACACTCGACGACGCTAAGTGGGTTGTAGACCACGACGGCTATCCAGCTGGCGAACCGCAATATTGCTACTCTCCAACAGCTCCGCCACCCACCACAGAAGAGAAAGGATACCTCACGGTCATCGTAACCAACGTAGATAAAGCAAGCGTCTATGTGAACGGATCCTACATCGGACAGACAGACATAACCAAATACCCGCTTTCAGTCGGGACTCACACAGTTAGGATAACGAAGAGCGGTTACGAAGACTACGTAAACGAAAACGTAAAAATCGAGAAGGACAAAACAACCACAATTACAACTGCACTCACACCGATAACAGCACCAGCTCCCGGTGGAACGGCGAGAATCTGTTTCAAAACGGTAGACGAAGCAACTGGAGAAGAAGTCAATGCATGGATTTACATTGACGGGAAAGCCACTTACAAGCAAACCCCAGAGTGTTTCGACTTAGAAGCAAAAACCGAAGCCTACACGATTAAGTTCGTTGCCGACGGATACGAAGATTATGAAACTAAAATATACGTTAGTGCTGGTGAAACGAGAGAATATACCTATCAACTGAAAAGAAAGCCAACAGAAGCACCCAAGCCAATAGAAATTGAGGTCGTGGAGAGATACGTCTCCGAAGACATGATAGAGTTTCTGTTCGAATACTCATCGATACCTACGAAGCTTATGAGAGGTGCACCCGCCAAACTGAGGCTTTACTTTTCAAATAGAGGTGGATATGGCGTAAAGCTGAATGCATGGCTTGAGTTGGTTTATCAAGCAAATCCGAGTGAAAAATACATGATACCAATGCGAGAAGACAGCAAGGACACCGTGATTCCACCGTTTGACGGAGCGAGCTTATACTTCGAGAGGGTGATTCCTTCAACGGCAAGCTTAGGATGGTATGACTTGTATCTGTATTACGAAATAGCGGAAGTCGTCGAAGATTAAGCGAGGTGAGATGTAATGGTCAAGTCTATCAAAATTGCGGAAGCAAAGATTGAAGCTCCACCTACACCGCCGACACCAACTCCAACTCCATCACCCACGCCAACACCGAGTCCCGTTCTAACACCAGAAGAATGGCTAAACCAACACCTACGAGTGAAAAATAAGGTTGACGAATACGCAAGTAGAGGGATTTGTGTAACGCCAGACGTGATAGCTAAAGAACTGAACCTAAGCGAGGATACCGTGCTAACGCACTTAGAAGTCATGAAGGCAGATGATGATGCGAAAGACGTAGCTGAGGTAAACGGCAAGAAGGTCTATTGCTCTTACAACCTCATAAGAAAGCTATTAGACGAAATGAAAGGAGATTGAAGAAAAATTCCGAAAGGACGAATCCTTAGTAAGTCATTCTCCGTCTTCTCGGGTTTTATGTAGAGGTTTTTATAATACTTATCTAATAAGTATTTCGGTTCTTCGATTCTTTTTCAGATATACGTATTATTGTATTCATTACGCATTTTTATAAAGTCGTTGCTTGCAAAACCTCGCTCTTCAGAGCAGGGGTAGGTCACAAATAAAGAACCGAAGCAAAACCCAAAAGCAAAATGCAAAAAGTTAAAATTTGTCTAACTCTCCATACAGTTCATCGTGACCTCCTCCCCCGACTAAAGTCGGAGGCTTCCACCGTGAAGCCCCTTTAGGGGGTGGTTGGGGAGTGTGGTTCAGAATGAACCGCTCCCCTTCGGGCTGGGTCACGACAGCCCCTACCGTGAGCATATAGCCCACGGCTCGTTTTAATATATTTTTAGCACCATTCACGTCGGCATTGATTTGATATCCGCAATCCTCGCAGATGAAAACTCCTTGAGAAGGTCTTTTTGTGTTCATCGAGCCACATTTAGAACACTGCTTTGATGTGTTGAACTCTGGAACTTCTATGACCAAAATTCCTCTCTCAAGAGCTTTATACTTGATGTATTCCTTCAAGCGGTAGAAAGGCATCGAATTAATTTTCCTGTTCACTTTCCTCCCCTTATTGTTTTTCCTTCGAACTCCATTCAAGTTACCGATTGCTATTATAGCATTATATTTCTCAGCCTCATCAATGATTTCTTTTGCTATCTTGTGGAGTTCATCATTCACTATTCTCTTTTCCTTGTTTCCAATCTTCTTTATTGCTTTAAGCTTCTTCTCTTTTCCGAGCTTTCTCCTAAGCCAGAAATACTTTCCTCTGATTTCTCTAACTCTCTTACCGTAGAACTTTGGAGTTGAGCGGTGCCGTGCCACCGACACGGCAACCCATCTTGCCCCCATATCAATGGCAATGATAGATGAATATTCTTTCCTGAGTTCAACCTTCTTTTTGACCGTGACATGCAAGAAAAATTCTCCCTTCTTTCTGACAAGCTTAGAACCGCAAATCTCCCATTCCTCGAAGTTAAAAGGCTGATGAGCTAATGCAACCTTAATACCTCCTCTAACACCATAAACGGGGATGCGAGCCCAGTATTTGGCAAGCTTGTTATCAGTTTTCCGAATATCCATCAGGTCTTTTCTTATGACAAGCGGATATTCTTTGTTAGGGTCAATCTTTCGATAAGTTCTCTTCCCTTGCTGTTTCGTTGCAGAATAAACACCTCTGTCTTCTCCTGTCTTTAAGTAGTGTTGAAAGTTGTCGTATTCACGGTTAAGCAACTCTAACTTTCGCTTTGTTAAACCTATGAGCTTGCACTTGATGGTCTTTATTATTTCCATTGTTCTTTATACTGACTTTAAAGTATAAAAAACTTACCCACCCACCTCCCCTAATTCATCCCCTCACTAAAGTGAGGGGCTTTCTTAGCGACTTTACTGTAAACTCAACGAAAAAACAGCTCCTGTCTTTCGTAACCCTTTTAATCCCACAATTCAAAAACTCAAACATGAAACTCGTAAACGTTTCTGGCGGGAAAAACTCAACCGCAATGCTGTTGTTGATGTTAGAGAAAAACCTAATCACGGACGAAGACGTGATACTCTACATCGACCCCACGATAGACTTCGAAGAAAACAAGCGGTTCATTAAAGACCTCGACCGCAAAATCAGGAAAGAATACGGGTTCAAAATCACGACAATCCGCAGTGACAAACCCTTTTTCTGGTATGTGTTTAACAAACCCATCGTGAGAGGGGAACGGAAAGGTGAAAGGGGATACGGACTTCCGACTTGTAAGAGGTATCGAAGGTGGTGCTGTAACGTCCTCAAGAAGAAGGTAACGTGGAAGTTCATAAGAGAGAACGGGTTCGAAGACGTGACGCAATACATCGGGTTCACGGTGGAGGAAGTTCACAGACTGCAAAAGCTCAAGGTAAGTGCCAAAGAGTCCTTCGGGATCGACACGAAAGCTCCATTAATAGAATGTGGTTTGACGAACAAAGACTCGTTCGAGTTGTGCAAGAGAGAAGGGGTTTTGAATCCTTTGTATCGTTACTTTAACAATTTCGGGTGCAGATTCTGTCCGTGCTACTCAATCCCGCAGTGGAGGACTCTTTACATTCACTTTCCGAAGTATTTTAAACAGGCTTTGAAGGCGGAAGAGAAAGCCTTGAAGTTATACGGAACGCAGCTTAACAGTCACTACACGCTTGCGGAGTTGAAAGAGAGGTTTGAGAAAGAGCTTGAAGCTAAGAGAACGAAGCAAGCCACTTTGGAAGCATGGTGACAGTTATTTGTTTAATCGTTCGATTAATCGAACAAAAGGCACATATTTCTTATTCGACAAAACGAATAAAAGCTGGCAAACAAGTTTGATAGCATGGTAAAGGTAATCCTACTGTCCGGCGGGAAAAATTCCACCGCAATGCTATGGTATCTTTTGACTCACGGCTTAATCAAAGACGAAGACCTGATCCTTTTTGTCAACACAACAATCGAGTTCGAGGAAAATTTGAAGTTCATAGACCGACTAAGCAGAAGGGTCGAAGAGGAATTTAGGTATAAGGTGTCAACACTTAGGCCGCCAAAGCCTTTTTTGTGGTATGTTTTTAACAAGCCGATCGTTCGTGGTAAGAGAGAAGGTGAGAGAGGATACGGAGTCCCGAATTGCGTCCAGAACAAAAGGTGGTGTTGCAAAGTCCTAAAGAGAGACGTGGTAATCAAGTTCTTGAAAGAGAAAGGTTACGACGAAGTAGAGTTCTACACGGGATACGCGGTTAACGAAGTTGAGAGAGCTGAGAAGTCGATGTTTGCTGTTGAGTTTGGAAAGAGGTTTAAGATCAAAGTGGAGCAAAAGTTCCCGTTAATCGAATTGGGATGGGACGATTCCAAGTGCTACGATTACTGTCTTGAGAACGGGATTTTGAACCCGTTGTATCGATTCTTTCCCCGTTTCGGATGTAGGTTCTGTCCGTGCTACTCGATTGCAGAGTGGAGGATTCTTTACACACACTTCCCCAGATACTTCAGACAAGCACTCAAGGTTGAGGAAAAGTCGATAAAGAGATACGGGAGAAGGTTTAGGTCGGATTACACATTGAAGGAACTTGAGGAAAAGTTTGAGGAAGAAAAGAGAAAGAATAGACTGAAAACCGTGCAAAAGAAGCTGTTCTGAAAAGATTTGAAGGTTTTATGATTTTAATTTTATAATACTTTTTCAATAAGTATAAGATTTTTCATTTTCCGATGACATATATATGATATAATTATTGTTACATATCAACCGAACCCAAAGCGAAGCAAAAGCAAAGCGATAACTCATGACATAACCAAAACAACAAAACCAAAAAACCGAGACGATGTGCATAGTAACTGACCTAACAAAGACATAATCAAATCAAAGTATCATTCCCTTAATCAAAGCAGTTAATCAATGCGAAGTAGTAACTCGACAAGACACCAAGAACCTCAGCACAAGTATTTAAGCTTTTCTCTTTTCGCACTTATTTAATTAATAGTACAAGTAGTAATAATATAATATATTATAGTAAGGGGGCTTTTCCCAAATTGGGTTTTCCCAAAATGGATTTTGGATAACTGGATACTTGGATATAGGTATCCAGTTATCCAGTTATCCAATTATCCAAAGTCACAAATTGGGCATTCACGAATTTTATAGAAAACATTTGTAAAAACGATTTGCATTATTACTAATAGTATAAAGTAAGTAGTAATTAAAAGTAGATAAAAGAAAAGAATAAAATAAAGTAAAAGTAAAAACTCGTGACGAGATTAATATTTGCCTCGCTTATACCCAAATTGGGATTTCCCATCTTGGGTAAAACCCGAATTGGGTATTCGTAATTAAAATTATACTTACAAAAAGAAAAAGAAAAAAGTGATAATGAAAAGAAAAAAATGAATATGGGTTAAAGGTGTTCTTCACTTAGTTGGTTCTTCGCAATTCTTCGAAAGGTCTTCCAAATTTTTCGAACACCAAAACCTTTTTAAACCGCAAAGACTACGATAAGACTATGAAAGGTGTCGAATTGGAGGGTGAAATGGAAAAGGCAAGAAAACCCACAAAACCCGCTTTGAGAGCGTTCAGCGTTCGCATCCCAGAAGACCAATACTTCCGCATCCTAAAAGCTGTGAAGGAACGAGGTTACGGAACTGTCGTAGAGTTCATCCGTGAGGCGATAAGGGAGAAGCTTGAGAGGCTCGAACACGGAGAGTCGCTAAACCAAACCGTGAAAAGCTCCACAATGGTGGTAAGAGACCTATCAAGGTTGAGGGAAGAGCTGAAGTCGGTCTTTGAGTCCTTAGACTCTTTAGTAGAGTCTTTGGAAATTCTCTCCGACAAGAAGCTAATGGAATCCATTAAGAGAGGCCAAAAGGACGTGGAAGTGGGAAGAGTTAGGGATTTTGAAGGGGTTTTGAAGCATGTTGATGGAGATTAACCCCAAAAAGCTTAGAATTTGTCCTTTGACCAAAGCAATCTGTAACGAGAAGTGTGCGTGGTTCGTTCCGAGTAAGGGGAAGTGTGCCTTGATGGTTCTCGTTGAGTTGCTTTTGACCTTTGAAGAGGGTTGATGAGAATGTTGGACAAAGATGAAGCAGTAGTTTTACAGAAAATAAAGCAAATACTTGAAGAAGGCTTGAAGGAATGGGGATGCGAAGAAGTAAGGGTCGAGGTTCATAGTCCCGCCGAGTTAGAGGTAAGCGTTATCAAAGACGGTAAGTGGATACATTTCTACTTTGGCTGAAACTTTTTTGTTCTGTGGTAAACAGGGCGTTTTTGCGGAGCGGAGCGAAGCAGAGCGGAGCAAAGACGCACATATTCTTTTTCTTCTTTTTCTTCCTTTTCTTCTTCTTTTTATTTTTCTTTTAAGTCTTTTTAGGATTGCTATTACAATTTTAAGCTAAAGGGATCTTGTGCGATATACCAATTCAACCAACCTGAAACGACATATCAGTTAAGTGAATTTGGTATGATAGGTCAACCCAACTAGGATCCCGCAGAGCAACACTGGAGTTATCCAAGGCGGTTTATGGTAGCCTTTTGCTATTGAGCGAATCCCGTCCTGCGAAACGGTGTTAGGTGATCACACGCAACGGAGCAGTAACCCTTAGGGCGGTGCTTTGCACCGCCCGTTTAGGACTTAGTTGTGGGTGTGGTTGGCGTTTAGTCTAATGCCGTTCTCTGGCTTTTGGACGGCGTTAGGAGTGTGACCCGCCTGAACGAACCTGAAAGTGGCGAGCCTTAGACGAAGGATTGAGGCGACGAGGGCGACGCGGGGACGGCACCCCAATTTCCGATGGAATAGACCTACCTTCCCTTCTCGTGGAACCCCTTACCTTCTCTTCAAGTGGAACACATTAGCACCTCATGAGTATCATTAGTATTTGAATCGAAACATTTATAAACCTAAAGGGTGTAGATAGTAACATGAGCGGGATGAAAGGTGTTAAGGTTGGAGACATGGAAAAGGTCTGGGACACCTCTGAGGCAGAACAGCTATACAAAAAACTGTTTGGGATGGACAAGGAGTATCACTACGCCGATCCGGGACGTGACATAGCGGTTGAAAAAGCTGAAAGGTCAAAGAGTTTGGGAGGAGTGGAGGTAAACTTAGAGCTAATCAGAAACTACACCGCGAGGAACATCTGCAGAAGGTGCAAGGCTTTGAGAACTCTCGGGTTCTGCATTTACGGATTTGGCAAAGTGGAAGTTAAGAAAACAATTTGGAAGAAAAAGTGGGAAAAGAGAGAGGTTATTCGAAAGGGTGTTCCGAGCGTGAAACCAGTGGTGGATTGGAATAAGTATCACAGAGGACTTAGAAAGGTCTATGGAGCTTACAGAAAGGGCATGTTTAGGTCAAGGTGGACATTGCACAAATTGATTAATCAGTTAATCGATAAGTGTTCAAGGAATGAAGTGGTTGTCTATGAAACAGTCTGTGAGGAGCGATGGATATTCAAGGGATGGGAACAAGTCCCCGTCGAGTTCGAATTAACGTGTCCGTTGAAGATTTTATTCAAAAGAGCAGATTTCTTAGTCTTAGATGAAAGAGATGAATGGGACTATGAACCGCCGAGATACCTTAGACGGAAAAGATGGGGTGTTGGATGCTGGGACAGTGACAGAGAAGAAAACGATGAATTCATTGAGATCGCTGATCACTTTGTCGATCAGTGCATTTTGGACGACGATGATAGGGAATATATCGAGAGTGATAAAGTCGATAACAGCGAAACAATAGAAGAAACAGAAGAAGCAGAGATAGAAGAGACAGAAGAAGAACAGAGTGAAGAACAAAAAGAGCAATATGTCTGTAATAACTGTGATCTTAAGCATTCATGCGAGTATGCCTATGATCCCTATTGTAAGTTTGAATGTTTAGCTGACAAATAACCTTTTTTGAGGTGATAAGATGAAGTTCAACAATGAAAAAGCTTTGAATCAATTGCTCTCTAAGAAAATCGTTGCAACTATGAGAAACTATGAATACCATGTCGGTCAGACTGTAACAATAAACAACAAACATAAAGCTGAGATCTTAGCAGTGTTTAAGAACATTAATGCATTCCGAAAAGCCTTACTAAAATACTCAGGATTTGAATCAGTTGAGGAGTGGGAGAAAACAGCAATTGGGTTGCATAGAAACATGCCAAAATACATCGTTTTGATTCGACTTCTCGAATAACCCTTTTTTAACCCTTTTCCACTTGTTCCACTTGCTCTACATGATCCATCCGAAGCACCCCCTCTTGTGTAAAACAAATCGAGCCCGATCACGGGCAAGACCCATTCTTGATTTCTCGTTAGCTCGCCGAGCGAAGCGAGGCGCTATTTCATGTTTTCTTTAATTTTCCCGCAAAATCTTTGATTTTGCGGGAACAGGGTTCAATCCGGTGACTCTAGGAGTCGCCCCGCCGAGCCGCCGAAGGCGGCGAGGCGATTTATTTTGAACTTACAGACCGTCGCCCCACTTGTGATCAATTCACGCCACTGCCCATAGTCTTTTGTCACCCGTCACGGCAACTGGACAGAGATAAGCAGAGAACCACATAACCAACGAAAGCTAACCACAAGCGTTAGGAGAGAGTTTGACAAAAAATAAAAAAATTAGGTCAAAAGAGCGTAGAGAGAAACTGAAACAAATCCCAAAAGAATAAAAAGGATTAGGTAGTCTCCAAATCGCATACTACCCCCAGAGGGACTCATCGGGTAGTTCGTTAGGACTTAGCGAACGGCTCAAAAACACATCTCTGGAAAAGAAACAAAAGACCCGAAGTTCCCAGTCGGTCTCAAAGCCGAGCCCATACCGGATAATTTCCCAATCTGCCTCAGACAGCATTTAAACCACCTCCGTTAGGAATTGGGTGGTTTTAGTTGAGTAGAATTTAAAAAAATTGAGAAAAACAAAATAAGATAAGTGAAAAATGAATTTAAATCAAACCAAGCTGTTTGTAGTATTGCATTAGTGCTTTGTATTGTTCTTCGGCGTCCCAGAACCGTTCCAAGATTTGCATTAAGACTTTGCTCATCCCAATCACCCCAGATTTATTTTTTTCTTCGGTAGTGGGGGGAAAAAATTAAGAGTAAAAATGAAGAAAAACGAAAAAACTGAAAGATTGAAAAAGATTTAAAAAACGCTTAAGATTTTTGCGTTTGGATATTTTTCTCTAACTTTTCTCATTGCTTGAATTCTCAATCCCGCACCGGGGACAACTTCTTTAAAGACCGAATTTCCGATTACACACACAACGACATGCATTCAAACCACCCCCAAACCGATTTTTTTCTTCATTAGTAGAAGGAAAAAAATTAGAGAAATAAATAACAAACCTAACAAAGAAAGTAGAGAGAAAAAGAGAACGGCAATACGAATTATTTGAGGACTAATGAGAAGTGCCACACGTCAGTGTTATATTTGTGTCCAAAGACTGCTGGGTAGGGCTGATACTTGCCCTTCTCTTGGTAATAGAGCTCCCAACCCTCCCTGTGCATCTGTTTGAGTAGCTCGACGACTTGCTCAATGATTTCATCTCTTGACAACTTATGACTGACTTTGTACTTGTATCCTCCACATCTTTCGTTGTTCGCATCCCGAAACTCAAAGACGACTTCCCTAAACTCAGTTCTTTCTATAAATCTTTTTATATCTTCCATTTTTTTCACCTCCTTTTAATTTTTTTTCTTCACAAGGTATGGGAAAAAAAATTAAGAGAAGTAATAACAAATCAAACTCCAAATCACGTTTGAACCCAGAATCAGGTAAATTACAATTTTAGCAAAGTCGTCCAGACCCAGAATATCACCTCCGTTAGGTTTTGGGTGATATTAAAATCTCGTTTGTAGGGATTGACGAGAAATGGCTTAATTAGACTATGGGTAAAAAGGGGGTCTGAGGGGTTTTAAACTGAACCAGAGGGAGCTAACTTGTCGAAGGACGGATACTTCGATTTCCTCTTAGATTTCCTTGAGAAAAGGAAAATGAAAGAAAGAAAGAGAAAGGAAGAACGAACAAAAAAGAAAAGAAGAAAGAAAAAGAGAAAAGGAGAAACAGCAACAACAAAAAAGTGGATTAAAAGGGGGTTTGGTGAGAGTTAGACGATTCTCTCTGTTACAACCTTGATTTCCTTGATTCGTTCTAAGCCAATTGGTGTGAACGTTACGTCCCCTTGTTCATTTACTTTTCTTTCTACGATGAACCTATAAATCGGTCTCTTGTCAATGGCTAAGAGCTGTTGAATCAAGTGCGGTGGCAAGACTACGATGTAGGCGTCTGCTCCGCGCTGGTCTGCGAACTGCTTTAGGTCTTTGATGTCTTGGACGGTGTCCTTAAACTGAACTACGTCGAAGTCGCCGAAGGCTTTTTTGAGTATTTGCTTGTTCAGATCGGTCAACTCATGCCTACTAACCCAGACAAACCTCATTTTTATCACCTCCTTTATTTTTTTCTTCATCGGTAAGTGGAAAAAAATTAAAGTTGTTTAACCTCTTTTATTTCGAATGGTCCTCCGAACCAGCTTGTCGGTATTTTAACACGGATAATTTTTCCATCTTTGAGAAAAAACAACCTTACCTTCTCACCTTGAATGAAAGCACTTATCAACACTGCACCCTTCAGCGGTTCGAAGAGCTTTGGGGCATTGGTTTCCCAAAGCTCATCAACATTAACCTCTTTCATTTCCTCGCTCACGCTCATTTTCACCACCTCGTTGGGGCTTGGATAGTGAGTTAAAGAAATTAATCAGAAGGATAAACGCTGAACTCAATGCGGTCAAATTCGAATCTGTCAATCTCTCCATCGACCTCAACGTGACCTTTAACGGGTTTAACCAATTCAACGACGACTTTAGAACCCTGAAACTGCTCAAGACTTTCTACGACAGCTTCTTCGATTTCCTCTAACTTAACTTCTCTACCTTCAACAGTAACTCGCTTTAAGAACTTTTCGAATTTTGACACTGCCACCTTAACGGCATGAGCTGTCTTCTCGATTGAAGGGAACTCCTTTTGAATGGCAAGACAACATGCAACCTCTGGGAAGTCTTCGTCTGGAATCAGAACATCTACCGTCCACATAGGCAACACCTCCAATAGGTCATGGGTGTTGTTAGGTGGATTAACAGGGGGTCTGAGAACGCTCTCTGAGAGGCGTTGTAAAGGTAACATATATCTAATATCATCTAACCTTCGTAACTTTGCTCAGACGGATTAAACAAAAGCGTTGTATAAAACAGTAGAGATAAAAAATTAAAGGAATGAAAACTTAGCGTTCTTCGTTGAGGAGCCTTAAAGCCTTTCTAAGCTTCGCCGAAATGTTTAGTATGTCTTCTGCGTCTAAGCTGTCCGAGATTTCCAAGTAGTCAATGACTTGTTTGATTAGGATTTTAGGGTCAGCCATCTTGGACACCTCTCAGGTAGGGACAGTTTTCGCAGTCGTATTCACACTCCTCAGCACTTAACAAACCCATGCTTCGCATTTCGAGAGGACACAATATCATTTCTACCACCTTTGTTTTGTTTTTTCCTTCACTCAGTCTTGGGAAAAAAAATTAAAGTTTAGTCTTCGAAGAGAGGGAAGATTTCGATTTCGTATTTTACGCCGTTTGCGACTTTTGCCAAGCGAAGTCCGTTGACTTTCCACTCGTAGTCTTTTTCAGCTGTTATTAGACAGCGGAGCGTCAGTTGGAAGAAGTCGTATTCTTCTCCAAGGTCTCTCAGTAGGTTTTCGATTTCTGCTCTAACGTTCACTGGAAGTTCGTGATCTACAAACGTTGCTATTGCATCTTCGGTTGTGACGCTTAGCGGTTCAATCCCGAATTCTCTTGCGAAGGCTTCTTTCATCTTTTTGCATTTTTTGTCTATTTCTAACTCCACCCGCATTTTCCTTATCAGTTCCAAAACTTTTTCCATTTCCATTTTTTTCACCTCCGTTAGGTTTGGGGTGAAAAATATTAGAATCTCTTTTTAACTAACGTTCTACCACAAATCGGACAAACTAAGCTCGCAGACTTCACTTTCGGTTTCTCTAAGTCCTTGACCTCAACCTCAACGACCTTTACGGGGACAGCTTTGATTTCCTCGTCCTTCACTGAAATAAAAAGATTGTTAGGAAGCTTTTTGACCAGCTTAGTCCCACAACGGCACATGGTTTCACCTCAGAAGGCACAAATGCGGATTTTGTCCGTTGTAAACCCACACCTAACGCACTGATAAAGGACTTTTTCTTCTCTGTTGATTTTCTCCTTGTCATTTTCTTCGTCTTCGTCTTCTAAAACAATGACATCAAAGTGAGTGCAACCGCAGACTGGACAGACGGCAATCATCTTAACCCACCAAAAAATTAGGTTATTCACTGAACTTAACTCCAAGTTTGATTAACAGCTCTTCTAAGAGGTCTCTGATTTCTTCCGCATGGCTCTTTACGGTTGAACTCTCGCTTAACGGCTTCTACAAACTTTAAAGTTTCCCTCCAAACCTCTTCATCAAGCTCCTTTTTCTTTTTCTCCCACTCCTTTTTGGCTAATTCAACCAAACTCATTACACACACCTCCTTTTAGTTTATTTTTTTCTTCGTTAAGTTGGTGGAGAAAAACTATAAAGTGTATTCGTATGTCTCTTTTTTCTCAAGTTTTTCGATTTCTTCTCGCAGTAGCTCAACTAAGTCGTCTAAGTCTTCTTTCGTTACATCTACATCTTCCATTTGCTCGTTTAAAGCATAAATGAAAGCAAACGCTTTTTCATCGACGCTCTTAGC
>Ga0190312_1000014_pt1 | contig 104653 bp, 111 predicted proteins | sample 487007910_MG_FD_165046 | JGI IMG/M metagenome (GOLD analysis project Ga0190312, IMG submission 165046) | Hydrothermal vent sediment bacterial communities from Southern Trench, Guaymas Basin, Mexico - 4870-07-9-10_MG | ecosystem: Environmental > Aquatic > Marine > Hydrothermal vents > Sediment ... | reverse complement strand
AAAACTTTTAAAACTCATATGCAATTTTATAGCACAAAATTATTTAGCGTCTTTAAAATCTCACAAAATATTTTATTTTTCACTCAATTCACGATTATTAACTTCTCTCACAATAAAAATAGCATATATTAAATAAATCAATGCAACAGCATTCTACAAATAATTACTATTAAACTGACAGTAATGCAGCAAACTTACTATACAAATCTAATGGACTACTTTCAAAAGATGACTCCACTTTATTTCTAGATAATTTGAATTTTGAGTTTTCTTTCTACTTTTTTAATTGTTTCGAAGTCCTTGTCTTTAGTTACGATTATTAGGTTTCTGTTTAGTGCTTGTGCTGAAAGTAGAATATCTATGTCATTTACTATGAGTCCTTTTACTTTCAGTTTAGCGTATATGCTTGTAGCTTTCTTAATGTCGCGTGATGTTAAAGGTAAGATTATAAGGCTTTTGAGAAAAACAGTTACTGGTTTTCTTTTCGATTTTCCTGTCTTTAGTTGTAAATATATTTCTCCTTTCAAGATTTCGTAAACGTTTAAGACACTTGTATAGATATCGAGGACTTCTTCAATAATTTCTTTGACTTTTAGATTTCCTTTTAGAAATTCGATTATAGCTGACGAGTAGTATTCTCATATTCTAGTTTTGAATTCTTTTCTGCTTTTTTCTGTTATTTCTTCAAGTATTTTTGCTTCGTCTTCTTTTAGGGAACCAAAATATTTTTCTATTCTTCTCTTTCTTGCTTCAGCAGACTCTTTTATTAGTCTTAGAATTATGTCGCTGAAACTTTCGTTAGTGTTTTTTAGCTCAACGAGTAGTTTGTATACTTCGTCTCTAATCATAATGGTTTTAACCATCATATATACAGTCTATATATAGAAATTTTAATTTTCTGTCTACTGAAAGATAATAAAGTATTGTGTATAATTTACTTGAATATTGTTTGAGTGCCACAGTTGCGGAGAAGCTAGCTAGATTGTTTCCTATTGAGTTACCACTTTTCTGTAATAGTCTCTGGGAACATTATTTTCCTGACAATACTAGCTGGAATTTTATTTGGGTATATGTGTAGAGAATTTACTCTTAGCGGAGAATTTCAAGGAAATTTTCAATTTAACTGAAAAAGTATTTGCTTACTGGCCTTCTAAACACTGGGTAATTACATCAAGAGGCACATAGTGGGATAACAAAGTTATATGCGTGTGAAGAGGAGCGTTTATCAAATGGACTGGGGAAATAGTGTATAAAGGAAATGAAATGGATGTAGACGCTATTGGAGTAGGTGAGTTTACTAGAGCTAAAAGATCCGGATAAGAACACTGTAAATATTGTAGGATGCATGAATATTAAGAAATAAATACACGTATGATTTTATCATACATGTATGAAGAAAACTATTCTTCTTCAAGTCAGAGTTTCTGAGGAAATTGTTAAGGAGCTCGATAGACTTATTGAACTAGGTATATTTAGGTCTAGAAGCGAAGCCGTGGCTGAGTCACTAAGAAAGCTTTTGCTAGAGTACTCTAGACTTGCTACTGAAGAAGAATTTGTCATAACGCTATATTTGTTAGGTAAATTAAAGAAGGACCTAGGTCCGAGTGATGTTGTTGAAGTGAATGTAGATGAAGCAAGAAAAAATCTGCGCAAGTTTTTTGGCACAGATGAAGTAGAGAAAGTATTAAGAAAAGTTAGAGGAGAATCTTTATGATAGCTCTAGATACAGATGTCTTAGCCGTATATTTTATTTTCAAATGGGATAAAAGATACAAAACTGCTGCAAAACTAATTGAGTCTGATTTAGTGAAAGCTACTACTATTGTCAATGTACTCGAACTCACAGGATTAATGGCTATTGCTCAGGGTGCCACTAAGGCACGTCAACTTTTTACACTACTTCATAGAAGACGCGACTTCGAAATACTTTACTGGAAAGAATGGCCGTCTCTTTCCAACTACATAATGAAGTCTTTAAACTACATTTACAGGAAAATGAGTTTTGGCGATGCTCAAGTAGCGTGGATTTTAGAAGAACAGGGCGTAAATACTTTAGTTACATGGAATAAGAAGCATTTTATGAATAAAGGTTCTTTTGAAGTATTGACTCCAGAGGAATACCTTCTAGGCACTATATTTTCGTAACACTATTTACAGTATGTGAAAATATTTTATGGATTTTCGTAAATTAGAATAATTCTTAAATTATTTAAAGGAGTCGGTATTATTTTAGTAGTGTTTAGAGTTTTGTCAAAGATCTGTTGAGCTCTCCCTCTTTATCATATAAGTCTTTTCTTAATTCTTTGGATTAGCATCGAAGAGCAAAGTATCCACTTTAGTCTCTGCTAGTTCTTCTGCTAGCAGTAAATTAGCATTAATTAACGACACTTTTAGCCAGCTTAGTCTTAAACTGAGAAAAACAAGATAATAGTTTAAAAGTATTTTCTCTAACTCTTTTTGTTATCCTATGTTTAACATTAATAGATCTTTCTATTGTTATTAGATTAGTGCTCGTATGTGGTTTAACGACTTACGTATTCCTGGTAGTGGGTTTTCTGGCTCTAGTTCGTATTCTATTACTATTACTGCTTTTGAATATACACCACTTTCCTTGATTACTTCGAAGAGTTTTTTGAAATCTACTATTCCTTCTCCGAGCACTACGTCTTTCTTTTCTTTATTAATATCTTTTAAGTGTATTCCGTGTAGTCTTTTGCCTAGTTTGCGCGCTGCTTCAGCTGGGTCTTGCCCTGCTCTAGCTAAATGCCCTGTGTCGAGGCACATTCCTATAAGTGGACTGCGATTTTCTACTGCTTTGAGCACATCTTCTACTGTAGCGTATCTGTGGCCTGGTCCGTGGTTGTGTATTGCTACTGCTATACCGTATTCTTCAACTAGCTTGTCTAGCAGATCAAATGCATCTGGATCAGGGTCTGCTGTAAGAACTTCTATGCCTACTTTATGCGCGAACTCAAAGAGCTTCTTTAGTTTTTCTTCATCTCGAGGCATGTGGTTTACGCCGTGTGCAGCTATTTTGACGCCATACTTTTCTACGAGCTCTTTAGCTTTACTTACTTCATTTAGTTCGGGAGGCAAGTGTCCTGGATAAACTTCAGCATACTTTAGCTCTAAGCTAGCTATGTATTCGAGAGCTTTTTCTAGCGAAAATTTTCTAAGAGAGTAGCTTTGAACACCTAACTTTACTTCGCTCATAGTCTCTTCAACGTTAAATGCCTATAAAACATTTTATACTTCGGTTTAGCTTTCGAGTAGTGTTAAATACTCTAATGAAGACTTTTGTCTACGGAGAGACTTGATGAATATTAAGGTAGGTGTTGTCGGTTTAGGTGCTATTGGCAAGACTCACGCTAAAATACTCAAGAATCTGGGCGCCGAAGTAGCTGTATACGATATTCGATTAGATGCAGCTAAACAGGTTTCAAGTGAACTTAGTTTAGAGTACTGTAGTAGCTTAGATGAACTTTTAAGTAAAGTCGACGCAGTTTATGTCTGTACTCCTCCTTTTACACATGAAGAAGTTATTAAAAGAGCATGTGAAGAAGGAAAACACGTATTCTGTGAAAAACCGCTGTGTGTTACAGTAGAAGAGGCTGAGAGAATAGTTAGCTATGTGAAAAAATCAGGCATATTGTTTATGATGGGATTTGTTTTAAGATTTTTCCCAGTATACAGTAAGGTTAAAGAGCTTTCTGAGAAAGTAGGCCGTATTGTTAATGCCTGGTTTTTTGATATTAGGCCTCCTTATATTAAGGGGATTGGAGGCTGGAGAACTAAGAGAAAGCTTAATGCTGGATTATTTGAGCAGACTGTACACGAAATAGATATTATTAGGTGGATTATAGGAGAACCTGTTAGCGTCTACTGTATGGGCGGACGCTACGTAATCGAGGAATTCGACTACGAGGATAACATGGTCTACGCTATGAAAACAAGCAAAGGTGCGCTAGTAACTCTTATTTCGAGTATTACTGCTAAGGCTTCGTCAAGAGACTTAGGGATAATAGGTACTGAAGGAACAATATTGGTTAGAGGCGGTGAAATATACTTCAATAAAAATAAAGTAGAGCACGGGCAGTGGAGGCCCTACGAAAAGGAAGACAAGTACTTCTTGGAGTGTATTGAAAAGGGAAAAAAGCCGTTTGTTAATGAAATAGACGGCTATAGAGCTCAAGTTATAAATGATGCTTCGCTTAAATCAATGATTGAGAAAAGAGAAATAGCGATAAAGTACAAGTACTAACTCCATAGGATTCCGAACTTCTGCTTCAGCAGCAAAGTTAGCTAGTACAAACAAAGTATTTCACTGAAATCAAGTAAGGTGCTTAGCGGAGTCTGTTATTAGATAGAAATATCACTTAGAGTACGTCATATTATTATGGATTGGGAGACTATTAAAAGCAAATTAAAGAAGAAAATCGAGGAAAGCGTTCCTGGAGCAGAAGTATATGAATATTCTCGTTACCTCCATGTGAAGAAGGGAGATAAAGGAACTAGAATTTTTCTGAGCTATGGTAACTTGAGAGTACTTGACGAGACTTCTCGGAAATTCTTAGTATTTCCTCCAGACAAAATAGACGATATTGTAGATAAGGTGAAAGATATACTAAAGTAATTTAGACTATATGAAATCATATAAGATAGCTTTAGGAGGCTTAGGTGGAGAGGAGACTCTGGAGGAGCTTTAGCCTTCGCTGTTCCTTTACGTCGCCTAGGAATAGACCCTGTGTTTATCTCTTTTGCTAAGTGCCGTAGTGATACTATTCTTCGTGCAAAAAAGTACTCGAAGGCAGTAGTTGAAGTAACTTCTTTTTCGTGGAGCAACAGGAGGTTTTTCGAGCCTCATATCGCTTTACTGGGCTTTAAAACATACGTTATTTGTCTTAAAGAAAAAGGGAAAGACGTAGTCGATAGGTTAGAAAAACTGCTCTCAGAGCTAAATGTTAAGATATTTATATCAGTTGATCTTGGTGGAGACTCGCTTATTTTCGGCGATGAGCCTCTTTTAGGAAGCTTTGAAACAGATACTTTAGGTCTTGCGTCGCTGAGCACTATTTCTAGAGATCTGGGAGTAAAGACATACTTAGCGGTAGGTGCTTTAGGCTTGGAGGGAGGAGGGAAAGACATAGATCCCGAGTATTTGGCAGATAATTTAATTGAATTAAATGAATCGGGCGCTTATCTCGGCTCATATAAACCTTCTCAAAAAACACTAAGTGAAGTTATTTCTGCGATAAACTACTTACTTAGTAGAGAGAAATCAGCTATGCTTACTCTTTACCGTGACGCTCTTTTAGGGAAGCTGGGTACAAGAAGGTATGATGTAGCGTATCTTCATGCTGAAGTCTGTATTAAAAACTATCACGGATACCTTTTTGTATTCAATGCTTCTAGAGTATGTGAATTAAGTAGACTTTGTCAAGCTGCTAAAGAAGGCTGGTCGCCTGCTCTGAAACATGTAATAAGACATAGAAAAATAAGGAAACTAAAAGATAAGAGAAGCCTAGATAGAGTAGCTGAATACTTGTTGAAAAAGAAATTCGACTTAAGTAGAGTCACTAAGGATTTATACAGATAGTTTTGCTAAAGTCTCGTAGGAGGCCTTTAGAGCTAAGTCATATGCCTTAATCATTTTTTCTTCTAGCTGAGTTTCTTCGGCAGCCTTTCTTTTAACGACGTGGTCGCTTACGACAAGTACGTTTACTGCAGGTATTCCAGCTAAAGTTGCTAAGGTATATACTACTGAAGTCTCACAGTCTACTCCAAGAACTCTCCACGAAGCCCACTCATGTCCCCACTCAGGATTCTCTGTGAGAGTAGATGAAGTAGTTATTAGCAAGCCTTCGTGAACCCTTATACCCGTATTCGCGGAAAGTTCTTTTAGAGTCTCGTATAAAGTATTTGCTAAAGTAAAGTCTGCTACAGCTGGATAAGAGTCACAAACATAGTGTTTTGTAGTGTCTTCGTCTCTAACTGCCGCTACTGGAATAACTATGTCTCCTACTTCAATGAAGTCTGCTAGTCCGCCGCACCAGCCTACGCCTACTACCGCTTTAGCTTTCTTCTTGTATGCAAGACCTAGTATCCACTCAGCATATATTCCTCCACCTGCTATAGCTATGGCAGACAGCTTGACTCCCCTATAGGTTCCAGTAAAAGCTTTCGCTATACGCCCACTTCCAGTGACATCAACTGGACTCTCTAGGTACTTGTGTAGCGTAGTAAAGCCTCCCCCAAGCCCTATAATAAAGTAGTCTCCAAGCAATCTTAAATCGCCGTCTTTAATCATTATTTCGAAAATCATTTTAAACCAGTAGTCAGATGCCTTAAATACCATTAAATCACCATATCATTAAACGTAGCTACTTTTAAAGCTCTTTACGAAAATGTTTGCCGAAATCTACTGTACATCAGTTTGCATTTTCTTCTTTACTCTAGGTAAGCTCTCTTAGCGGGACTTAAGAAATACTTCAATTACTCTAGTTCTTTTATTCTATTCTACCCATATGGTTTTAGTAAATAATGGTATATTAATTGGAATATAGGCGCACTGCTGAGATGAATTGTTCAAGAAGGTATTAAATAGAGTAACAATTTATCCACCTGATGGAGAGTTTCATGAATCTTCACGGCAGCTAGCTTAATGAAGACTTATCATGTAGGCTTTACTAAATGTACTGCTTCTGTTGGACAACATAGTGTATTTTACTCAATAGTCTTGCTGTGGCTAAATAGTGTCACTTCGCTTTTCTTAAGTAGCTCGTTTACAATTTTGCATCCAGCAATAGGAGTGCTCTCAACTCTATTAATTGCAAAAACAGACTATGAAATATTGGTGCTATATTTTAGAAGTAATTATCCTTTAGTATACTTGATTTACAGTATCGTGAAATCACAAGCATATTTACTGTTATGGTTTTATGTATCAAGATTCTATAGTATTCAAAAAGAAAGCAAAGATCTCTATAGCTCATGGAAAAATACTGTAAACTACCCTAAACGGTTTTTCTCTATATCACTTCTAGTGTTTCTTATTCTAGCAGTCATTAGGGTGATAATTTATGGTTAAGTCAGCTACTTTACGTAGAATAGTAATAAGCTCAGGCTTTATTCTACTGATAGCTATTTCCTGCACTACAGTAAATAGTCTTAAAGCACAAAATTTAGTGAAAGATTTTGCTCAAACTATAGCCTCTATACTCTTTTTTACTTCAGTCGCTCTTATGGCAGCAATACATAGAAAGTATCCAAGTAGACACGATAAGCCAGAAGACATAGGAGAACTTTTCTGTGAATGCCCGTACGCGCTCTGTAGACATCCACTTTACTTTCTACTTCTTCTTGCTTAACTGTCGATACCATTATTTATGACAAGCTTGTGGGGCTTCATAGTCTGGGTACTATTCTTGCCAGCTTGGATACTGTTCATTAAAGTAAAGGAAAAAGAGCTAATAGAGTACTGGGGCGAAAAATACATCAACTACATGAAGAAAACACCTATGTTAATACCGTTTCCTCGTATATTCAAAAACAGTAGTTCTTCGAAATCTTAACTGCTCTATCTGAATCAAAAGTTACTGGCACACAGTTTTACATTCTGGCATTAAGCTCTAAGTTAAACTTATAAGTTTAACTGAAGTGTTAAACTTGTGTCAGCTGTTGTAAAGGTTTATAAGAAAGGTATTATCGTGCTCCCAAAAAGTATTCGAGAGAAAGCTGGTATCAGAGAGGGAATGATGCTCGTTGCCCGAGTTAAAGACAGAGAAATTATTTTGTCTCCTTTAGACTTGTGGTGGAGAGTCTGGGGCTGCTGTAAAGGCAAAGGTAGTGCAGAAGATGTAGAGAGAGAATTGGATAAAGAGGAGAAAATATGGGAGGAGAAAAGAATAGGAAAGTAATTGTAGATACTTATGCGCTCATGGCAATGGTTTTCGGAGAACTGTCTTCAAAAGCAGAGAATATTATGTGCTCAATATACAAAGGCGAAGTTACTGGAATAGTCCCAGAGACCGTTGCATACGAGTATACTATACAGTGGTATAAGGGGAGAATACCTGCCTTAAAGAATATTGATGAAGTTAAAGCATTTCTCAAGACCTATTTCATTGTCAGAAAACTGGAGTTTGAAGACTATATCAAAGCCGCGGAAATTAAGGTCATGGGAGATAAGCTTCTTGCAGAGTCAGGAGACGAGAACTTAATGCAGAGAAGACTTAGTCTAGTGGATTCTACTGTACTGACTGTAGCTCTCAGCGAAAAATGCCCCATTTTAACGGGAGATAGAGACTTAACTTATGTTGCTTTAAAACTAGGGCTACATGTGATATGTTGATTTAACTAACTACTTACTTACTTAATATTAATGAATTAGCTGAGATAAATTATGGAGTAATTAAGCAATATAAAAAGCAAAATATCTTATGTAGTACTGTTGTTTCAGTAATACGAGAAAAATCTGCTTGATAGTTTCTTCTTGAGCAATACTACTATAGCTGCAGCTATTATTGCTATAGTTAAAGGAATTATTATTTGCCACATAGTTCTAGTAGGCGTGTAGTATTTTTCGTAAAGTCCGTGTTCTTCAGCAATTTCGATAGTGACAGTAACTGGGTAGACTTTGTTAGGCTCTAGTTCTTCAATAGTTGCTGGAAAACCTTCTTTATGAGACACAGAGAACCCTACTTTTATAACGCCGCTTTTTGTAGTATACTCTTCTGTAATTTTTTGGAGAATTATGTTTAGGATGTAGAATATTAGGCGGTAAGATTTTGTTCCATATATCTTCCCCTCGACTTCTCTAAATATTTCTAGTTTTACTTCGGAGCCCTTTATCAGTATTATTGGGCTTGCATTAGATAGTGAATTATTTAATATTTTTACGGCGAAAATATAAGTTTTATCTATTGTTGTATTTATGGTAGTATGTCCTTGTTTAATATATTTTAAGTAAATATTAACTGAATAGCTTTGTTTACTTAAATTATTGATAGTAAACCATACTACTATAATATCTTCAGCAAGCTTTCCTTTATAAAATACATTTACTTTAACAGGTGTTGCATAAACTGGAGTTAAAGTCAACAACAATAAAGCTACTATTAGCACTTTTTCCATCAATATTACTTGATTTGCAGGTTAACTTATTTCTATAGTTTCGAAGAAATATTCGAAAGTATCGAAATTAAGGTAGCTTTATTATATACTAAGTGAATGTGCAAGAAAGTAAAGTTAGGTGAAACTACTCTCAAAGTATATTTAGTTTTACTTAAACGCGGTAGAGCAATGTCTATTTCTGAAATTCAGAAAGCTCTCGGTTTTAAAAGCCCCGGCACTGCTCATTATCACTTAGAACGTCTCGTTGAACTCAATTTAGCTAAGAAAGTACCTGGAGGATATCTTGCTAAGCCTGTTTTACCTAGAAAAATTGCTGTGATGTATATTACTCTGGGGAAACTACTTATGCCTAGGCATGTTCCTCATGCAGTATTCTTTACGGTCTTTTTGCTATCTTATTTGATAATAAATATCAATTCGCTAGATCCATCTATTTTAGTTATATTAGTTATTCCGACTATACTATACTGGCTTGATGTTTACCATGAAATTAAGTTCGCAGATTGAAAGTTGTTAATAAGGTAAACTATGGTTAAACTTATTACCTTATAAGTATTCTAGGTTTACTGTGGGTAAAGTAGTTGCCTTCAAGAATGTGGATGAGGAACTTTATAGGAAGTTTAAGGCTATGGTTGCGTTAAAGGGTTTGACTTTAGGTGAAGCGCTTAATCAGGCTTTAAGTCTGTGGATTAAGGCTTCTGAGAATATTGATGTTGTAGAGTACTTGGAGATCATAAAGGAAGCTGAAGCTAATAGAAGAGTTTACAGAGAGCTTGAAGACTATTTGATTAGAAACCACATGAATAAGTATGTGGCTATAGCCCGCGGAAAACTTTTAGGAATATTTGATAGTAGAGAAGAGGCACTTAAAGCTATTAAAGAAGTAAAGCCTCGGCACGCGATAGTCACTAGAGTTGAGCCCAAGAAAATTAGGATAATTGAGCTCGGTATGTCTTTATTTGAGGTGGTTGAGTGAGAGTGCCTTATAGTACTGCCAAAGATCCTCCAGTGCCAGTACTAGTACTCAAAGTCTACTCTCCATACGACGATAAAAGCCTTACATTAACTTTTAAAGTAGATACAGGCTTTGCCGGAGGAATTCTAGTACCCTATGACATTTACTTAAAACTAGAGCTAATGTTAGCTGAAGAACCTTATCCTCTAGTAGGGCGGTTCGCTACAGGCAATACTATTAAGTTGTATAGAGCTTTCACTAAAATAGAATTAGAGAACAAGATTTTGTACGCGTATGTTTATTCATCGCCCTATATTAAGAAAAAGTTAGTTGGCCGCGAAATACTAAATAAGCTGAAGATTTTACTGGATGGTCCTCAGCAAGTGTTAGAAGTACTAAATAGTTCTCGTTAGCTGTATAGAGTATTTATGTTCATGGAAGTCAGCGTAGAACGCCGCTTGAGCTAGTGTAGTTTGCAGAGCTTTAATGATATTAACAGCATTTTTGCAGTATCTCTGTGCAGAATAAGAGGGACATTATAGTCTGCTGCAGCTCTTTTAAGCAAGTATGCTTTATCTCCATTGCCGAGTATTATTGCTACGTCTACTTCACGCCTCTTTAAGAGAACTAAGGCTTTGCTGAATGCTCCTTCATTTCTGTCCACTAAGTACACTTTGATTTTAGGTGGCACTATTTTAGCTAATTCTTTGGCAGCTGTGTCTTCCGAGTATATTAGTACTTTTTTGACAGGATACTTACTTGGCTCTGAAGCCAGCCAAGCTTTAATAAATGCTTCGTACAGGCTACGGCCATGTGCTGCTACTTCTCCGGTGGACCTCATGTTTACGTCTAGCTGTGGGTCTGCTCCAGTGAGCTGCATCCAAGAAAACTGGGGGTACTTGACTGCATAGTACTTAGGCTTAGCTACAGCTATGTCTCCCTCTATTTCTAGCTTATTCCCTAGCATTACTTTAACTGCTTCTTCAGCCAAGTTTACTGAAACAGATTTGCTTACAAAAGGCATTGAGCGCGAGGCTCTAACATTTGCTTCAATGACATATACTTCACCGTTCTTTACTAGAAACTGTATATTTATCGGTCCTCGGACTTTAAGCCTACGGCATATTTTCAGAGTGTAGTCCAGTATTTTCGTGTAAGCTTCTCTGCTTAAAGTAACTGGAGGAATAACCATTGTCGCGTCTCCAGAGTGTACTCCGGCGGGTTCGATGTGCTCTATAACAGCTCCAACTAGGACTTTTTCTCCGTCAGAAACGGCATCTACTTCTACTTCAGCTGCGCCTTCAATGAACTTAGATACTACAACCGGGTGCTCAGGAGATATTTTAGCGGCTTCGTTCAAGTACTTGATTAACTCTTTTTCACTGTAGCATGTTTTCATAGCGGCTCCTCCTATCACATAGGAGGGACGAACTACGACAGGATAGCCTACTTTTCTCGCGAACTCTAGTACCTGTTCGAGGTCGCTGGCTTCGATCCAAGGAGGCTGCTTTATTTTGAGTTCTGCTAGAATTTTACTGAACTTTGATCTGTCTTCTGCTTCATCAATATTTACGGGGCTTGTTCCTAAAACAGAAACTCCGTTTTCGTATAGCTTCAATGCTATATTGTTTGGTGTCTGCCCTCCCATTGAGACTACAACTCCGTGAGGCTTTTCCTTCTCATATATATCTAGAACTCTCTCGAGAGTTACTTCCTCGAAGTAGAGTTTATCCGCTATATCCCAGTCTGTTGAAACAGTCTCGGGATTGCAGTTAACTACTATTACTTCTTTTACTCCATGCTTCCTTAAAGCCCATACCGCATTTACTGTAGCCCAGTCGAATTCAACTGATACTCCTATGCGGAAAGTGCTCGAGCCTAGCACTATGACCTTGCTTCTTTCGCCGAAGTCGACGTCGTCTACGCAACCTCCATAGGTTACGTAAAGGTAATTTGCTTTAGCAGGCCACTCAGCAGCCAATGTATCTATTTTCTTCACTACAGGCACTACACCGAGTCTTTTCCTAAACTTTCTGACCTCGCTTTCACTGCAGCCAAGGCACTTAGCTATCTGTTTGTCGCTGAAACCCAGTCTCTTAGCTTCTCTAATAAGCTCTCTTAGTTCTCTTTCACTAAGCCCTCTTGCTTTCAGAAGCTTTTTCTTCATTTCAACAATATTCTTTATCTTATAGATAAACCACCTATCTACTCCAGTTACTTCACTTATAACGTCGACTGGCACCCCTAGCTCAAGTGCTCTAGCTGCAAGAAAAATCCACTCATCGTCTCTCTCCTTAAGCCTTTCTAAAAGCTCCCGTGGGTCCGTGTACTTGTCCTCATCGTTGCAGACTAGCCCTATTTTACCTATATCTAGCATTCTTATTGCTTTCTGCAGTGCTTCCTCGAAACACCTCCCTATAGCCATTACCTCGCCGACGCTCTTCATCTGCGTACATAGCCTTCTGTCAACTTTGCTAAATTTACTGAAATCCCATCTAGGTATTTTCACTACTACGTAGTCTAGTGAAGGCTCGAAAGCCGCTGTAGTCGCTCCAGTAACAGTGTTGATAAGCTCCGGGAGAGTGTATCCTAGTGCAAGCTTTGCTGCGATATAGGCTAAGGGATATCCTGAAGCCTTGCTGGCTAGCGCTGAAGACCTGCTCATACGCGGGTTCATTTCAATAACATAGAAGTCTTCGCTAATCGGGCTCAAGGCAAACTGTATATTGCACTCACCTATGATACCTACTGCCCCCGCCGCTTTGATTGAGGCCTCTCTCATAGCGTAGTACTCTCTATTGCTGATTGTCTGCGAAGGTCCTACTACAATAGAGTCTCCTGTGTGAACACCCATAGGGTCTACGTTCTCTAAGCACACCGGGACTACAACATTGCCTTTACAGTCTCTAACTACCTCGTACTCTATTTCCTTCCACTTACCCAGATACTTCTCTAGCAACACTTGTCTAATCATACTTTGTGCAAGACCCTTCGGGACACGTTCTCTGAGATCTTTCTCTGAGAAGAGTATAGAGGAGCCTCTTCCACCCAAGTTGTACGCTACTCTCATTATTAGAGGATAGCCTAGCTCTTCAGCAGCTTCCAAGGCTTCCTCAAGGGAAGAAACCGCTCTAGATGGAGGGACAGGAAGCCCGGCCTCGATCATTGTTTTGCGGAAAAGCTCTCTATTCGAAGCTCTCTCTATTGCCTCAATAGGTGTTCCTAGAACCTTGACATCGTATTTCGCTAAAACACCACGCTTATACAGCTCTACGCCACAGTTTAGTGCCGCTTGTCCGCCGAAGCCCAAAAGTATTCCATCGGGCCTCTCCTTTTCTATCACTTTTTCTACGAAGAAAGATCTTACTGGAAGCAAGTACACTTTATCAGCTAGCCTAGGATCTGTCTGAATAGTAGCTATATTAGGGTTCACTAAGACTACTTTGATTCCCTCTTCTTTAAGGGCCTTAATTGCCTGTGAGCCGCTGTAGTCGAATTCCGCTGCTTCAGCTATTTTAATGGCACCAGACCCCAGTAAGAGTACTTTACTTGGAAACTCCATACTTAACCACCATTTCAGCAAATAAGTCGAAAACCCAGGCAGTATCTAAGGGGCCGGGAGAGGCCTCCGGGTGGAACTGGACAGAGATAACGGGGAGCTTTTCGTGGCGCAGCCCTTCGATAGTCTTGTCGTCTGCGTTAATGAACCATACTTTAAGACCAGTTCCCTTCAGGCTCTTAGCGTCAACAGCATAGCCGTGGTTTTGGCTAGTAACGTAGCTTTTTCCTGTAGTCAAGTCAACACACGGCTTATTTAAGCCCCTGTGGCCGTACTTCAGCTTAAAAGTAGATGCTCCGAGAGCTAGTGCGATAAGCTGATTTCCCAAGCAGATACCTAGTATAGGCAATTTTTCTTCAATAATGTCTCTTATAGTACTTACTGTTTCCTCGTAGAGAACAGGGTTGCCTGGCCCATTGCTTACAACTACTCCACATGGCTTAAACTCCATTATATCATGTAGCTGATAGTAGTAAGGAACTCTAACTACAGAAAACTTCCTCTTCAAAAGACATCTGACAATACTTAGTTTCACACCGCAGTCTAAAACCACGACCGTGCCTCTAGAATCCTCGATTTCGTGGAAAACGGGCTCCTTAGGCGAAACTTCTTCCACAAAGCGCCTAGCACTATATTTCTCGGCTTTACAGAGCTTTCTGTAAAGCTCCGCTTCATCGACTTCCTCCTCTGAGACACTCAATATACCCATCATTACTCCATGCTCTCTCAGCTTCTGAACAAGCATCCGCGTATCAATTCCCTCTATACCTGGAACACCTTCTTCTTCAAGCCACTCAGGAAAACTCTCAACTGAAGCCCAGTGACTAGGAGTCTTACAGGCCTCGTGGACTATTACTCCAGTAACGTGTATTTGATATGACTCAAAGAATAATGGAAGCTTATAATCATCTACATGAGAATAGCTGGGAACACCATAATTCCCTATAAGCGGGTAAGTAAAACACAGAATCTGCCCTCTATAAGAGGGATCTGTTAACGACTCACAGTATCCAACCATTCCGGTAGTAAAGACCACTTCACCTATAGCCTCGCCGACAGCCCCGAAACCCTTGCCTCTGAAAACCGAGCCATCTTCGAGCACTAGTACTGCATGTAACCCCACGAAGCCTTCCTCAACAACGATTAGAAAATATATAAAATTTTCGCTTAAAATCTGGAGAATTTTCATGTAATTACTTAAATTAATTTTTACATAAGCCAGCTCGACATAATACTTACTGTTAACAGAACATTTTATGCCTTGGTGTAAAAATATTTCTTAAAGAAATTCATTTAATATTTTGTCGACTTTTTACTATGCTATCGATTACTATTGTAGCTGGGCACGCAGTTAAAGCTATTTACCACAGGAACACAGGCTGAAGTAGCCATAACTGATAAGCCTACCAGCTGAGCTACAATACATTCTGCCAGTATGCTTAATATGGTTAAGTCTATTTTCATAACATTTCTTTTACCGAAGCGTCTCAGCCTCTTTCTCGAAATAAAGTATACTGTAGGTGAGTAGTAGACTAAGCCTATGAGAACAGAAGCAATTGTTCTACTCATGTAGACTGCTAGATTAACGTTAAATTTTACTAGAGCCGCGTTAACGAGTCTATTCTATAGAATAGTTTATTTTTCTTCTTGTACCATATATGTTACTGTCGAGGTGGTGGGAGTGAAACTGAAAGTGAAGAGACTTAATTTTTCGAGCGGTAAGCCTACAGTAGTTATCGACGATGAAACCGCTTCTAGCCTCGGAGTTAGGCCTCACGAGAGAGTTCTTCTCAGTTACAGAGGTAAAGAAGTGGTAGCTTTAGTGAGTGTTGCTTTGCAGATTCCTAGAGATCTTGTTTTAGTGAGCGACGAAGTGGTGAAAACTATTGGTGTTGAGGAAGGAGATATAGTTGAAGTCAAGCCTGCGCTGGCTCCTGAGTCTATTCGCTATATTAGAGACTATCTGCGTGGAGCTAAGCTCGGCTACAGAGAAATAAAAGCTATAGTGAAAGATATTGTTGAAGACAAAATAAGTGAAGTTGAGCTCACTGCGCTAGTGACAGCAGCTTACTTGAGGAAACTAAGTATCGATGAAGCATATTACTTCTCGCTGGCAATGGTCGAGACTGGAGAAAGACTAGAATTAAACAGAAAACCCATTTTAGATAAACATAGCATAGGTGGCGTACCGGGAGATAAGACTTCTTTAATAGCGGTTCCGATTATTGCTTCTTTAGGCTACACTATACCTAAGACTAGTTCAAGAGCTATAACTAGCCCAGCTGGTACCGCTGATAGAGCAGAGGTACTAATGCCTGTTACGCTCACGCTTGAGGAAATGAAAGAAGTAGTGCTGAAGACTAATGGCTGCCTTGTTTGGGGAGGAGCGCTCAGCATGGCTCCAGCAGACGACAAAATCATTAGAGTGGAGTATCCTCTCTCAATAGACCCCTTCTTAATACCCTCAATTATGGCTAAGAAGAAAGCAGTGGGCTCTACACACGTTATCATAGATATTCCGACAGGAAGAGGAGCTAAAGTGAAGACGATAGGCGAAGCACATGACTTAGCTAAGGAAATGATGGAAGTAGGCTCTAAGCTCGGAATGAAAGTAGCCTGCGCTATTACTTTCGGAGAACAGCCAATAGGCTACGCGGCTGGTCCAGCGCTTGAAGCAAGAGAAGCTCTATTAACGCTAATGGGTAGAGGACCAGTAGACCTCTTAGACAAAGCCACAAGCATAGCTGGAGCTCTTCTCGAAACAGTAGGAGTAGAAAACGGCAAACAAGTAGCACTCGAAGCAGTCCGTAAAGGAAAAGCTCTCTCAAAGTTAAGAGAAATAATTGAGGCGCAGGGAGGAGATCCTAATGTAACACCAGATGACATCGAAGTAGGAGAATACACGTATAAGCTTTACGCGGAGCGAGACGGAATAGTAGTTTGGATAAACAATAAGCTTATCGCAAATACAGCTAGGCTTGCTGGAGCGCCAAAAGATAAGGGAGCAGGAATACTGTTACATGCTAAACTAGGAGATACTGTAAGGAAAGGAGACCCTCTCCTTACAGTATACTCAGAGTACTCGACAAAACTACAGGCAGCAGAAAAGTTCCTTGAAGAAAACCCGCCAATAGGACTAGGAGTACCTGGAAAAGAAATGCTAATAGAATTAATACATGCGCCAAAACTTCACGAAAGACTACCAATAATAGAAAGATAAAAGAAAATAAATTAAAAGTCTTTTTAAAATTTACTCATTTTAATTAAATAATTTTAAGACAATACTACATTAATGCTTATAGACCGATTTTCTGTGTAAAATAGCATAAAGTATAATAGTACTAGGTTTTTGTAATTCAAATAAAATAGGATAGCCGCCTATTCTTATTCTATGGTATTTTTTAAATCCTTTAAGCTTCTTTATATCTAGTTGAAAAAACATAATTCTTCAATATTTTAATGTTTGCAAAATTCTATTCTTAATTTTACTATCTAGTTTATTTAGCTGTCTAAGTGCACGCTTTGTTAAAAATATACTATATCTATGCAATTTTCTCACTTCTTGACTACTTCTTCTAATGATATAAGCTCAAGTTTTCCTGATTTTTCTCATTTTCGTATTTTTATTTCTTCTAATTCATCGGGCAAAGGCTCATCTAATCCTGTCAATCGCTCTTCCAGAATCATTTCTATTCTTTTAAGTCTCTCGTTCACTTCCCTAATTTCCTTTAATAATTCTTCAAGTTTTACTGTGTGCATATTCTAAGGAAAGTAATATATTTGTCGGTAAATAAAGTTTTGCTAAATTGTTTAGTAAGGCAGTTCTCGAACCTTCTCCATTATTTCCTCTAGCGTTTTGCAGACTGCTTCAGCGTTTTCTAATGGTACATCTGGCCCTATTTCCGCTTTGAGCATTAATCCTCCTTTTCTTGAACCTAGTTCTCTTATAGCATACTCAATATGCTGCTTAATTTCTTCTGGTGTTCCGAAAGGAAGCAAATGCTGTCTATCGATATCTAAATCTATGCATACTCTGCCTTTACACTTCTTTTTAATATTCTTAATACCGTTTACTCTATCCTGTATGTTCAACACTGAGACTCCTGCCTCTATTAACTGGTCTACAACTTCCATAACGTGGCCATCTGTGTGGAGGTATACGTGTGCTCCATGAGATCTAACGTAGCCGAAAATCTTCTTGTATGCAGGGAAAATGTACTTTCTGAAGGTCTTAGGGCTTATAGGCATACGGTTCTGTAGCCCTAAGTCGTCTCCGAAGGTAACTACATCTACACCCATTTTAACAATACGCTTAACTATCTCCAGGTTATATTCCGTCAAGATATCTATGAGTTCCTGCAGCTCAGGAGGCTCCTTAATGAAATCCACCATGAGGTTAGCGAAGCCCCTCAAGTAGTAGAGCCGCTGGAAAAAGAAGCCGTGACCTACACCTACTACAGCAAGTGCTCCTCTCTCCTTAGTCCTCCTAACGCCCTCTTCAACCTTATCCCATGGAACAAAAGGTCCTCCTTCTACAGGCAAGCCTTTATCCGGGTCAGGAACTTTAAGTTCCTTCAGCTTACTCCAGTCTCTCAGAGGGTGCTCGACAACCTGGCCCTGCATACCGTCAGCAGAAAACTTCCAGACACAGCCCCACTCATCTACATAAATATTGCCTTTCCTCCTAATACCGAAGTCATTGAACTTAACAGACCCTTTCTTGAACCACGGAAAAAGCTTAGGGTGTCGCAGAAATATCTCCTCGAGTTTCTCGCGGTACTTAGCCCAAGTAGCTTGAAGAGCGTAAACGCCACAGGGAATAAACCAAGGCTCTCTAAACTCAATAGTCCTCAAATAGTTCTCTCTAATAAACTTAGGATCACTATACACAGCTAAACATTACTTAAGCAGATATATAACTACTTGAAGAGTTTAGGACTAAATAATGTATTAAAAATGCTATAAAATTTATTGAAAACGGGACACCTATATGCTCTACATTATTTTCAATGCTATAAGCGCATTTACAGCAACATAGAGTCCTACTAAGCTTATTAGTATAGCGTAAACTAATCTAAGTACATATGGTGGAGATTTTTTAGCCATTTTGGCTCCCAAGTATGATGCTATTAGTGTAGGTATTCCTATGCTGAGAAATAATGGTATGTTCATGAATCCATAGTATGTTAGTATGCTTGATCCTAGGCCTGCCGTAAATATCATTTCTGCACTCGATGTGCCTACAGCTATGTGTGTTGGGTAGCCTAGGCCCATGAATGCTGGCACGTAGTATATTCCTCCGCCGAAGCCGCAAATTCCTGTAGCGAAGCCCGCTAGAAACATTAGTGTAAAGAGCTTTGCTCCGTGTTCTAGGAGGCTCCCGACTTCTTCTACGCTTATAGCTTTCTTTAATTTAGCTTTCTTCTTTAAAGTATTGTAGAAAACATATATTCCTATGAATGTGCACGCGGTGCCGAAAATTACGCGGAGTACTAGTCGTGGAACGTATTTTGCTACTACATATGCTCCTAGAGCTACTCCTAGGCAGGCTGCCGCTGCTGCGACTACTAGACCCTTCTTGTAGACATATTTGTGTTTGTAGTGGACTATTACGCCGGGTATTGTTGTTAAAGCTATTACTGCTTGGTTTATGCAGTAGGCTTCTTTTATTGAGGCTCCGAAGAAGTACATTATCATCGGTATTCTGAGAAAACATCCTCCGACTCCAAGCCAAGTTGCAAGGAAGCCAGGTATTAGTGCTGTTAACAGCACGTAAATCCAGTAGAGTACTGGGTCCATATAGGTCATTTGAAACTTTTTTCAAATGAAATATATAAACCTACCTCTCGCCGCCTAACGCTTATTTTCATTAACTTGCTATAGTAATGGGTAGTCAGCTATGAAACTAAAGGATGTTCTCGAGAAAATGAATGCTCCCGAAGAAGTATTCGAGTTTTATAGTGAACAAGGTCGACTAAGTGAAAAACCTGAAGTTATTTCAGATGAAGACATAGAGTACCTTGTTTCAGTATTTAAGTGCTTAGCTAATCCTATTAGACTTAAGCTACTTCTTCTTCTAAGTAAACCTCACTGCGTCTGTGTGTTATCTTACTTAACTGGGCTCGACATTACTCTGATTTCTCATCATTTAGCTAAACTGAAGAAATGTGGATTAGTTAAAGTTTCTTCTAGAGCTAGAATGAGAATATATGAAGCTGATGTGAATAAAATAAAGTATTTTATTGAAGTTTTCTCAGAGCTATTTAAATGCTAGTATCTTCTTACACATCTATCAGATAAATTGTTTTTTATGTTGACTTCATTTATTTCGATGTTACTATCTTCTATTCTACCTTTTTTCCCTAAATTTAGTCTCATGAAATTTCTAAATACCGATACAAAGCCGTTTCTAATTACTACTGTTGTGTTTTCCTTCTCTTTAGCTAGATCTATTGCTTCGTTCCATAAAGTAAGTATTATTGAACCTGTTTCATCTCCTACTAATGCTTCTGCTAGTCTGTGCTGAGCTCTATCAAACCTTGATATAACTTTTCTTTCTTCGCCTACTTTCACTATTTTTACCCGAACATTTACATTTCTAGTGTACGGCTTCAGGTCTCTTACTTTTATTAAGTTGTCTTCCCCCATGCTACCACTTTGTATAGCCTTTAGGGAATTTCTTACTTATAAGCTTATCTCTCTTGCAAAGTATTTAATAGCAGTAAACTATCTTTAAAGTAAAATATATTTAGTAAAAAATGTTAATGAAACTTTGAATAAGAGTGTTTACTGTTATCTTCGTCTACTGCGCCTTCTCTGAAATCTAGGTCTGCCGGGTATTACTTGCTCAGACAAGTTATTGTCTGTATTAACTTCCTCTATTTCGACGTCGCTGTCTTCTACTGTTCCCCTTCGCCCCAGATTGAGGCGCATTGTGTTTTTGAATATTGATACATAGCCATTTCTGATGACTATAGTGGAATCTTCTTTTTCTCTGATTAAATCGATGTTTTCGTTCCAGAGAGTAAGTAAAATTACTCCAGTTTCGTCTCCCACAAGAGCTTCAGCTACTCTATGCTCAGATCCATCAAACCTAGATATTACGTTTCTCTCTTCTCCTACACTCAATACTTTTACTCGAATGTTTACATGCCTAGAATTAGGCATTAGGTCTCTTACTTTTATTAACTCGCTACTACCCATTCTACTTCATCTGCACCTGAAGTGCAGTCTTCTAGTGCAGAAGCTTCCTTATTATCTTTTCCCTAATACTGAAACAATTATTGTGCGAAAATAATATATTTAGGATAGCTGTAGCCTTAGGCGAGCCGAGATTATGGCATGTAAAGCCTCTTGAATAAGTGGTATTTGTATAAGGGAAGCTCAGTTGAAAGACTTGAGCGATATTCTTGCTGTCTACAACTATAGTCTCAGAGAACTTGATGAAGAAGACCCCATATGGTTTCAAACACTATTAGAGTCAAAGCCAAAAAACATAGTACTTCTCGTAGCTACTGTGAGCAATAAGGTAGCAGGATTTCTCCTAGGATACTTGAATAAGAAAGAAAGCTATGTAGAAGCTATCGCAGTACATCCACGTTACCGTGGACTAGGCCTGGGTTCTAGACTCCTCAAGACATTCGAGAAGAGAGCTAAGGAAGTCGGAGCAGAGAAAGTAGAGCTTAGTGTAAAATCAGGCAATACAAGTGCTCTAGGCTTCTATCTTAAACAAAAATACAGCATTAAAGGCGTAGTACTGCTTCTCTCACTAGACTTAAATAAAGTAAAGTTTTCACGAAATACAGAGTTTAAAGTAAAGTTGATTAATTCAAGTAGAGCATTGAAGCTGCACGCTAAAATTAAAGCCAAGCCTTCAGTCTGGTGGTCTCTTATAACAGAAGAAGCTGACTCACAGATATACAGTAAAATAAAAAACGAGAAAATATTAGCAGTCTATAAGAGAAGAAAATTTAAAGGCTTAATGGAGTTTGAGCCCGATACAGTCACAGTAGTAGATTATCTTGCGCTACCCTACCAGTATCCAAAAGAAGCTTTAAGCGCTCTCCTCGAAGGACTAAAGATATGTTCATGTAGATGGAAAATAAGGAGTATAGTAATCCCCGTAGACGCTACTAAACAAGCCTTTATATCAACATTAATCAGCACAGGATTTAAAGTAATTGGCTTAGAATATAGGCTTATTAAGAAACTTAAATAAGATAAGTTCTAGGAACTCAGCTTTACCGTTTAGCTATTTATGACAACTTCAGAGCATACTTTAATTAGACTTTATACCGCAGGAAGTTTAGAGGAAAACTTTGTGGTTTAGAGCTAGAGAACATGCGTGTTGACGAAAAGCATACAGGCTATCTTTGTTCCACTGAATTATAGAGTTCGATTATAGCTAGAAGTTGTTGGTAAGTTTAACATACTCTGTTCACGCTTAATACTAAGGGGATACTGTATGAATGAGAGGTACTTAGCAGTATTTGATGTGGGCAAAACTAACAAAAAGTTTACTGTCTTCGACAGTGAGCTAAATCCTGTTTACTCTACTTCTACTAGAATAGAGGAGAAGAAGAAAGGAGACATCGTCTATGATGATGTTGAAAAAATCTCAACCTGGATTTTCTCAGTCCTTGACTCTGCTTTAAAGAAATATGACTTAGGCTCCGTAGTCTTTACTACTTTCGGCGCTACAGTAGTTCTCCTGGACCGTGAAAATAACTTAGCTTTTCCAGTAGTCTCATATAACCAGGAAATAGAACCTAGTCTGAGAGAAAAATTCTTTAAGGAATTCGGGTCTCCCGAAGAACTCTATGTCAGAACAGGAACCCCTCCCCTAGGTCAGCTCTTAAATGTTGGTCTTCAGCTCTACTGGATTAAAAATAAGTTCCCTGAAGTCTATGAGAAGACAAAGACTATTCTATTTCTTCCAGAATACTTCTCATTTATCTTGACTAAGACTAAGTCTACTGAAATAACTTCAGTTGGCTGCCACACATACCTCTACGATATAATCGATAGAGACTGGAGTACTGTAGCAAAGAGACTCAATGTACCAGAAAAGTCTCCTCCCTTCTATAATGTATGGGACTGTATAGGCGAGTATAAAGGCACTAAAGTTGCCGCTGGTATACATGACTCTAATGCATCTTTAGTGCCGTTCCTCCTCACTGAGAAAGATGAATTCTTGCTAGCTTCTACTGGAACATGGTGTGTTTTCATGTATCCGGGAGCAGAATATAGTCCAAGCAAAGAAAATGTTTATCGAGACATACTATACTATATTGACGTATATGGAAGACCCGTTAAGTCAGCGAGATTCAAGTGTGGCTACGAATTCGAATACTATACTAATATTATAAGGAAGAAGTTTAACATAGATCCCCTCAAAATACCTTTCGACGAAGAGCTCGCAGTAAAGATCATAAAAGATAAAACCGCCTATGTTGTACCCACTCTCACTCCCGGTACTGGACAGTTCCCCTACTCTAAAGGCAGAATAGTGAAAGAAAAAGAGTTCTTCAGAGACCCTGCGACAGCATACCATGTCCTTAACTTGTCTTTAGCCGCTCAAACATACTTTGCTTTAAACATACTTACCCGAGGCAAAAAGAAAATAAGAATACTTGTTCAAGGAGGATTCGCTAAGAACCCCCACTACTTAAAATACCTCGCTACACTAATGCCCTACAACACCATAGTATACTACAAGTACACTGAAGCAACTAGCCTCGGAGCAGCACTAGTAGGCAAAGCTACTCTAGAGGATAAGAGCTTAAAAGACCTCGATATAGAGCTACTCCAGCTCGAAAGCATTGAAGTAAAGAGACTCAGCATTGACGATAAGTATGTTGAAGAATACTTAGAGAGCTTTAAAAAATTATGCGAAAAGAACTCAATCTAAAACTATTACTCCTAGGCCCGCTTTTTCAAGCACTAAAAGTGTTTATCTATTGTAATCAATTCTTCTCCGTATGTTAATGCTGTAGCCGCTATTATTAGGTATGCATCTGATATTAATTTGCCTTCTTTCTTTAGAAAATCATACAATTCACAATATTTTAAAATAATTTCATTATCCAAATAATATATATCAAATATTTCCTCTAAAAGTTTTTTAGTTTTTCTCTTTTACTAGACTTAACTCCCCTTAATACCTCAATTAAAGTTAAAACAGAAATACTTCCTTCTGCAAATCTATTCCTACGTATCATTTCTATTACTATACTTGTATCGTAAATCATGTTCGAAGCTTAAAGTTCTCTCTAAACTTTTTGCTCTCTATTTCAATGTTTCTTAAGTCTTCTTCGTCAAGTAGCTTGACGAGCTCTTGAAATGCCTTCTTTTTCCTGTATATGCGGGAGTCATTATATAGTTTCATAAGGTATTCTCCCCAGCTCTCCTCACCTTTATCTTTCTCCAAGACTCTCTTTACTTCCACAGGAATAGATATTGTAGAGTACTTTCTCATAACTAGGTAATTAAGTAATTACATATATTATATCCTTTTTGTCGAAGTTTCGACTTTAATGGACAATAGAGTAAGATTATCTTGGCTAACGTTAACTATAGTCGCTTTCGCTTCAAGTACTCTCTATCCGTCAGCATAGCTGTACTATCTTTCAAAGAAAATTAGCTGGAAGATAGATAGACGTGTCGCGATTACTGTACCTGTTGTAGCTGGTGTTTCAGTAGCATTAGCCCTTCCTGTTGGGAAAGAAAGATTTACTTTAATTGCCTCATATCTTGCCCCTCCTCTACGCTCTACTGATATCAGCGTCAGCGGGTGGTTACTATTGGTTCACGAGAAAAAGACTCCAAGAGACTTGAAGAAACTGCTTATGCATCCTATTAGGCTAGCGTTGCTAGTAGTACTGGCTGCAGCTGATGTACCGGTAACTCTTAGCCAGCTAGAGAAAATACTCAGTGTGCCTAGGCAGACTATACCATAGCCATTTGAAAACAATGATTAAGATAGAAATAGTCTCTAAGAAATGGATTACTGCCGATAGGCCTAGAGTAGCTTACTATATCAACGAGAAGCATATAGACGAGCTACTGGCTACTCTAAAGTACATTAGGAGTAACATAAACAGTCTAGAGAAAATGCTGAGCGCTAAGTTTAATAGCAGGCGACCGTAGCTCAAGGCTATGCACTCATGGAGAACTCACAGCAAAGAGCTACTTAAAGGACTTGATGGAAGGCATTCTCCCAGACTAGAAAGACTAGCGCAAATGCTAGATAAGCGCGCTAGGGTACTTGACATAGGGTGTGGGTCAGGACGAAACACTCTTTTCCTAAGGAAAATGAATTTTCATGTAATCGCACTGGATATCGCTTCGATACCTCTGCTCAATCTTTCAACAGAATGCGACAAAATTATGGCAACAGCTGACTCAACCCTACCCTTTAGAGAAAACTCTTTCGACGCAGTCGTAGACTCCTACACCTTCACTTTCATTAAAAACCACAGACTCTACGTAAGCGAGCTATACAGAATACTTAAACCGAGAGGATTTCTCCTCCTAGAATTCGATAAAGAGCCGCACATCGTTCCTCACAGCGAACTCAAGCACACTCTCTACAAAGTATTCGCAAAAACATTTAAAGTTATTGAAATACATGAAATATATCATGCGTGGGGACGTATTTTCGACGAAACTAAAAAAGATGTTCCCGCACTATCAGCTATACTGCAACCTAAGTGACTAAGAAACAGTTTACAGTACTCTCAAATAACCTTCATCAACTACTACAATTTCTGTGCAAATTAGTGAGCGAGTTTATTGAAGTGCTTGAACACTATAGAAGTCTGCGAATACGGTCAGCAAATATTCTAGTTAAAGATAAAAGCTTTATTGCCGCTATTACAGTAGAAATGATAACTAATCCTGAAGTAAGACTAGCTACGTTAAAAAGACTATCAGGAGAAGTAACCATAAAAATGTATAAAATACTGGTTTTATTTCCCCCGCACGTCAGATTTCTATAATATTTAGATAAATTATAGATAAGGAGTTTATTAATAGCCAATACTTCTCTTATTTCACATTTTTCAAAAACTTTACTTTGCATTTCAAAGTATTTTATAGAAGAAATTATAGGATACCATAAGGGTAAAAGTGCTATTACTACTAGTAATGCTAAGTTCATAAAAATGTAAAGCGTAAATTTACGGGAAATACTTCTCATATTCCTCACTCAATGGCCGCATTTTCATAGTTAACTTAATGGAGTGGTATAAATATAGCTATTAATGTGAGAAAAAACATAAAATATTGTTTAATTTAGCTATTCTTTTAAACCACTTCAAATAATTAGGATCCTTAAAACGTTTAGGGAAAACTTCAAGATCTAGATACCACAAAATGATATAATATACTAAAACCGGAAAGATAATTATGCGGCTTCTAGTAAGAAATGAAAAGAATAAAAGAATAGAGCAAAAACATTGAAGCTTGATTACTAAGGGAGCAGTTTTAAATTCCTTTATTACTAAAAGACTATTCCTTATTTTTGAAATAATATTTTTCATTTTCACCACCTCTTAATCTACGTGTAGGGAAATTATAGTATCTCCCCACCAGCTATTACTTAGATAACAAATAGGATATTTATTTTTTATTTAAATAAATTAATATTGAATAAATAGAGCTAAAATATAGCAGGATTTAAGCGTTTAAAGCAACTGCATATTAGGTTAGTTCTTTTAGTATATTTTTTGCTGACTCAAGGAGTTTTCTCGCCCCTCCTGTTATTAAGCCTATATCGCTTCCAATATTGATGAATCTGTATCCTAGCTCGAGGTGTTCTTTGAGCTGTTCTATTGATGATGCTATGCCTGGACATACTTTTGTGTTTTCGTGAGCTTTAGCTATTTTCTCTATGGCGGCTTTTACTTTAGGGTGCTGTGGGTTCCCTAGATAGCCTAGTGAAGCAGATAAATCCATTGGTCCGACGAAAGTGGCGTCTACTCCTTTGACTGATAGTATTTCATTTATATTCTGTACTGCTTTAGCTGTTTCTATTTGAGCAATAACTGCTACTTCAGAATTAGCTTTCTCTAAGTATTCTTTAGTCTTAAGACCATACAGTGAGGCTCTTAGAGGCCCGCATCCTCTAATTCCTTCAGGTGGATATTTGCATGCTTTTACGGCTTCTTCTGCTTCTTTACGGCTATTTACCCACGGGACAATAATATTGAGTACCCCTAAGTCGAGTACTCTTTTTATTATAACGAAGTCGTTCCAAGGAACTCTAACTACTGGTACTGTGTTTGTTCCTGCTACTGCCTGCAAAATAAGCTTCACGTCAGTTAGCTCTAAGGGAGCATGCTCCATATCTATGAAGAGCCAGTCGAAACCAATATGTGCTAAAGCTTCAGCTACTTCAGGGCAAGGAATAGTTACAGCTACACCTAAGGCTACATCCTTGTTTCTGAGTTTTTCCTTAAGAGGATTACAGATTTCCTGCACAGTAACTATTATCAAGTGTAACATTTATTAAACTATTTAAGGAGCAACTAGGATTTTCGGCAAGAAAATAAATAATTTATTAGCCTTGTTAGATGAAAATTAGTGGCTTGAAATTCCAAAAGTAAATAAAGATTACCTTGAAATGCACATAAGAGAGATAAATGATGCTGCTCAGATAATTCGTGAGATTACTGATAAAGATTTCGGTAAGCTAAGTATTTATGAAAAAATTTCTTTAAGATATCTTATAATCCAGCTTGTTGAAGCAGCCGCTGCTATCTGTATACATATTTTAGCAAATGTTTTTAGTGAAAAAGCAATAGGATACCCTGACTGCTTTAGCAGACTTAGCTTAAAAGGCGTTATTCCTGAGAACTAGCTCGTAGACTAGTCTTAGCTGCTAGATTAAGAAATTTGCTTATACATAGGTACTGAGAGATAATAGATGAGAAAGTCTACGAGAGCTCTAAGAAAGGTTTAAAAGACTTTGAAGAATATATCCTATATTAGAAAATTTATTGAAAAACATGATACCTGTGTTTAAGTACTATGAATTAAGGAAGGAAGAAAAGGAGTTCATACTTGAGAGACTTAAAGAAAAGCTTCTCAGCGAAGAAGAAATAGTATTTGCGTATGTTCACGGAGGTTTTCTTGAAAGAAGCTTCTTTAGAGATATCGATGTAGCAATATGGATTAAGTCTATTGAAAAAGCTTTCTACTATACTGTCGACTACTCGGCTAAGCTGGAGCTAGAAATAGGCTTTCCAGTAGACATTCATGTTTTAAATGAAGCTCCTCTATCATTCAAGTATCATGTTTTCACTAGAGGAAAACTGCTGTTTTCTAGAGACGAGTACTTGAGAGCTCTTGCTGTCGACACTACTATTAGAGAATATCTTGACTTTAAGCTATTAGAAAAACTTGTCTTAAAGGAATCTACTTAAGTCCATAGATCTCGACAGGGTTTTCATAGAACAGCATTTTAGCGACTTCTACTGCCTCATTTAAGCCGCTTATCCTCCTCTCTTCTACTAGTTTAGTTAATACCTCAGCGATATTTTCTTCAGCTATTCTTAAGTGACTTACAATTTTTCTCGAGAGAGTAGACTGTGTAGTCGCCGCCGAAAGCTATTATCTTATTGACTGGAACAATATCAAAGTACTCTAGGAGCCCTGATACAGTCATATGTGAGGAAACTATGTGACTCCAGCATAAATTCAAGTACACGTTGTGGTAGTTTTTGGCTATAAAGGCAGTGTCACGTACCCAAGGCATGCCCATATGGTATAAATCGAACTTCGTCTCAAGGTACTTTTGGAATAAAGGTATGTTGTGTCTTGGGTCTAGTTGCCTGAAATCATCACATGGTTCGCTCCACTGAGGTAAGACATATCTTGCTCTACATTTTTCTACAAAAATTTTATCATATATTCTAGGCTTGTTTTCCTCCTTCATTTTATTAGAAATTTCTTTATAGTTGCTCCAGTTACTTCATCATAGCCATACACCTCTTTCAACGCTATTTTAAGCGCTCTATAGTAAGTGCCATACTTTATATACTTAATGTAAGGCTCAATTACTTTAAAGCGCTCTTCTAAAGATATAGAAGTATTTCTCAGGAAATGTATTAGCTTTCATCTTTCTCGAGCAGATATACCCCATGGACGACAGCCAGCTGAAATTAAGTCGTTTACAGAATAGTGTGAGAAAAGGAAGTATACATCGGGTTTAAGTGAAAGCCTGACTTTTTCGGTGCTAAGTGCTCGTGGGCATCTACTGTGGGTAATGCTCTAATCTCTCTTAGAAGACTTTCATATATACTCATGTTTAATTAATCGGTTTAATATTTAAATAACTAATCTTCTCTGTAAGCAGTTTAGTAAACTACATTCAGTTTATGTCACAAAAGATAGTCTGATTTTGCTGACATTTAATTACAATTTAATGATAATCAAAGTCTATGATATTATACTACAACAATAGGTATTCTTGCCTTAATTCTTTCTTCATTTAAAGTATCTAGCGGTATAGAGTAAAGATAAGATACTTTTTTTAAGTCTCCTGTCTCGACAAGTACTTTTAGGGCTGTTTTTAGTGGTTCTGGCCTTGATTCAATATACTTCCAGTCAGCCATACGTCTACGAAACTCACGAGCCTTCTCAAGCTCTTCTTCAAGCTCCTTAATCCTTTTTTCAAAGAGCTTCCAGTTTATAGTGAGCCCAGTTTCTTCAACTACTTTCTTAAAATACTTTAATTCCTCAGAGTCCATATTCTCTTAGCCTTTTTTCTGAGAAAAATATATGTGTATCTTCTATAAATTCTTTAACCTTTCTTCTGAACAGATTACCTTTATATAGTTTAGCTAAAAGCATTAAAGAATCATAGACTCTCACTCCTTTAACTTCATTTATTACCTCTACTGCTAGTCTGGGTGAAGCATTATCCGTTAGCAGAGGTTTCTCTAGATACTTGGCTAAAGCTAAAGCGTATGCTTCCGGAGGATCTATTGAAGGAAGAGATGGATGAGAGTTTATCAAATCGTAGATCTTTAAAGCGAGGATATCTACTTGACTTATTCGCGGAGCAAGGAGAATCCGCTTCTCAGCCATAAGTCTTGCTATAAAGCTTCGTGCTGACCCACTTCTCACTTCAGTATATATAATAGATGGTATGATTAGTTTTGAGAAAATATTGAATATATCGTTTTTCTGTCTGAATTTAGCCCAGTTTATTAGAAAACATGTATCTACTATAGCTAACTCCACTAAATCACCGTGAGCGGTATTTTTGCTTTAATTCTTTCCTCGTTAAGCAAGTCAACAGGTATTCCTGTCATTGTAGCAGAATACCATAGATCTCCTGTCTCGACAAGTACTTTTAGGGCTGTTTTTAGTGGTTCTGGCCTTGATTCAATATACTTCCAGTCAGCCATACGTCTACGAAACTCACGAGCCTTCTCAAGCTCCTTCAAATACTCTTCTATCTTCACATCTTTAATTAAGCACTATGAGCTAAATATTTCTGTCTGGCTACACTACACTTTTTCCTTCACACTTGTAGGGTATATTGAGTAGCTTAGCTATTGTTGGAATTACATCAATTATTTCTGCTTCTCCAATAGTAGTTCCTCTTAAATGTCCCTCAAGTCCTTCTCCAGACACTATGAATGTTATTCTCCTAGGTCCGCCGCTGTATTTTACTGTTTTCTTGTTTTCCTTGAAGTCCCATACGTAGCAGTCATATGGCTCTATGTGGTCGTAAACGAAGTTCGCTGTTTTTGCTCCTTTCATGTAGCAGACTTCGCATCCAAGATGATAGCCGTGGTCTGACGCTATTACGAGTATTGTGTCTTTCCAGTAGCCTTCGCATTTAAGTAGCTTAACTATTTCTCCTAGTAGTTTATCTAAGTAGAGCATGTAGGCGTGTTTAGAAGATTTAGGGTGAGCATTTTTCTCTTGATATGATGGACAGAAGAGTACTTGGTCGTTTGTCGGGAAATAAACGCATACTATGTCCCAGTCAGAATGATCTTTGAGATAGGGTTCCACGAAATCTCTCCACATTATGTCGTCAGGGTAGTATGGTGGCAAGCTAATCATGTAGCCTGGCACGTAAAGGTATCCTTTTGTACCCCAAGGGAGTGTGAAAAAAGTAGCTACTTTAGCTTTCTCATAATTATTTGCTACATATTCGAAGAAACCTACATCTACTTTAGTATTATACGTTCCTGTAGACAAGTATTTCAGACCATACCCCGTTTTGCAGACTCCTCTATTCCATGGTCTCTTGACCCATATCCCTGCTTTTATTAGTTCAGAGAAATTAGGTATTAGTCCTCTCTCATGGTAGTCTAAGACATTTACAGGAGGAATTTTCTTTTCTTCGTCGACGTATATTCCTTCAGCCCAGTGTCCTGGAAGCTGGTCTATAATAAGGTAAAAAAGCCTCTTTTCTAACATATACTCGTCACTTTTCTCTCAAACACAACTATAAATAGGTACTTTACTAAAATATACCTTTATTTTTAAAAGTCTCTAATAGTATGTCTGAAAAAATTACCTTTTATTTCTAAAAATATAATTAAAAGGTCAAAAAGGATAAAGGAAAAAATTTTATATGTTAGCATAAAAATGCAAAATTAATATTTTCGAAATAAAAATCGTCCGAAAGATTTATTTTTCTCTTAGATATAGAAAAAATGGGGTGAGAATATTAAGTACGAAAAACCTAAGGTATTAGATAAAGAGAGTCTTAAAAATATATCTATCTTTGCCATAGATGACTGCGAAGGCGGAATTATATGTAACTACGGCGAATGGGAATGTTCTAACTGTCCCGATAACGAATACCAATATACTTCGTAAAGCAATATAAAATAAAACCATAAGCATAACGTGTAAAAATAATTATGTCAATTTTTCCTAAGTTTCCGAATGCTATAACCTGGGAAATAACCAACAAGTGCAATTTAAAGTGCCTCCATTGCTATGTAAGACACAACCCCGAAAAAGGTAGCGACCTTAATACAGACACAATCATGAGAATAATAGAGCAATTAGATAAAGGAGGAACATTCTCTATAACGTTGACAGGAGGAGAACCAACATTAAGACAAGACTTTGAGCATATCGTTAAAGAACTAAGAAAAAGAAATTTCCATTTATCATTAATTACTAACGGTACTGTAACAGATAAAAGAAAAATAGAATTCATAGCACATAATTTTGATTTCATTAAAGTAAGCTTAGATGCTCCTGTTCCAGAGATTCATGACTTTATAAGAGGTAAGAAAGGCGCATTTAATACAACACTTAATTTTATAAAAGAATTAAATAAATATAATTCAAACTATACTGTTGCATATACAATTAATAAAATAAATAAGGATTATATTGAAGAATTTATTTCATTCGCCTCATCCATAAAAATAAAAAGAATAAGCTTTGGTTTTGTTACTCCATATAACTATTCTGATGAGGAAGTAAAAGAGTTAGTATTATCTCCTAAGGAAGTAAATTACATTAGGAAAAAATTATGGATTCTTAGAAAAAAATATAAACATATAATTAAAATAAGAATAAATTTCTGCGATATATTTGATAAAATTTCTAATATACATCAATTAGAAAAAATTCTTTATAAAAAAATAAAAAAAGGTATAAAGTATCCATGCGGAGCTGGAATTACTACTTGTGCCATCTCTGCTGAAGGATACATACTACCATGTATTGTATTAAACACTAAAGATTTCAGATGGGGTAATGTGTTAAATAATAGTATAGAAAGTATATGGAATGGTCCTAAAGCTAGAGAATGGAGAATACTCTTTAAAAAAATTCCTTATGAATGTACTAAATGCAAATACTTAGGTCTCTGTAAAACTGTTTGCAGAGCTTCGGTACTTGCATTTAGTAAAAAAATAGATGATCTTCACCCCTATTGTCCTAAGAGTTTCTTAAATTGGGTACTCAAATTTGAATATAATGGAATACTTAATGCTATATACAAATTAAATGAAAATATTAGATGGAGAAAATAAAACGAATATACAATTATTATGGTAAAAACCAATGGAGGATACAAATACCTTTATCTAAATAGGACAGGAACAGAAATATGGCAATATATTTTAGAAATGAAGCCTGTAAAAGAAATTATAGAAATTTTAGCGGAAAAATACAATAAACCTCATAATGTCATACAGAATGATGTTATAGAATTTATAAAGAATTTAGAAAGTAGGGATATAATATCACTTGTATCAATAGTGGGTGAAAAAAATGGACTTTATAGTTAAAGTCGAGAATTTGTCTAAGGTATATGAAGTAACAGCTCTAAGAAACTTACCTGGTCCTCGTAATTTGCCTTCTGCTTTAATAAGTTACTTAATTAAAGGCAGACATAAAAGGCAACTACATGTTTTAAAGAATATTACTTTCACCATTAAAAGAGGAGACTTTGTACTACTTCTAGGGCCCAATGGTTCGGGAAAAACAACGTTACTAAAAATACTTTCGGGATTAATGATGCCGACTTCAGGACTTTTACAGATACTAGGTGTACAGGTAACAAGCGATAAAGATTTATTTAAAGTTAGAAAATACGTGGCTTATATATCAAGTGCTTTAACTGCAGGTGTTTTATTTGACCCACTTATTACTGTTAAGCAAAATTTAGAACTTATGGCGGATTTTCTTGGAATAAATTTAGATGATGTAATGAAGTACGTAGATTTATTTGACATGAAGAAGTACTTAGACTATAGGTTTGGAGCATTATCGACGGGTCTTGCCGCGAGAATACTTCTTTCTCTCAACTTAGCTAAACCAGCTGAAATTTATTTATTTGACGAACCTACTGAAGCTTTATCCCCTAAAGGAAGAAGTATTTTCAAAAATATTTTAAGAGAACTAAAGAATAGAGGAAAAACTGTAATATATGCGACACATCACCCGGAAGAGTTTTCAGATATATTTGATAAACTAATGATTTTACTCGAAGGAAAAATAATGTTTTATGGTGATATAAATACATTTATTGACAAAGTTTTTAAAGGAAAGAACACTTGCTTAGAAGTAGCTCTTTTTGAAGAAAGCAGTAAAAATCGATTTTTGAGTAAAATAAATATTGATAGTAGTGCACTTGAGTTAAGCGGAAATAATGTTAAAATATACTGCAATATTAGTAATGTAAATAAATTAATTTATGATTTATTTAAGCTATTGAATATTGATAATATTAAATATATTAAAGTAATTCCACGTAGTCTAGAAGAAGCTTATTTAACTTATCTTACTGGTGAAAAATATGAGAAATAAAAATAGAGAATTGTTTAGAAAAATTAGACTACTTATAAATATGATTAAAGTAATGGGAAGAAGGCATTTTATTACGAAGTACGCTTACTTCTTATGGGTCTTTCCATTTGAAGCAGTAGAATTCTTAGTAGATCTTCTACTATGGGTATTTTTTATACAGGCTCTTGGAGGAGGATATACATTTGAAGAAAAATACCATATTAACCCAATAATCTATTTAATTACAGGCATAGTGGTTGCAAGATTTTTAAACTACAACATAGCTAACCTATACTTTATACTAAAGAATCTGTATTACTCAAGATACTCATCCGGTCTTCAAAGACTTAGCGTAGCTGACTACTTGTATCTATATGACGTACATATAGCTTACTGGGTTTCAAGTCAAGTGATCTGGGATTATATTAGAATATCTACTATTTCACTCGTCTACATAATAGCAGGAATAATACTAGTGCAAACTAAATTAGTTCTACATGCTGTTAATATCGCTTACGCTCTAGCCGCCTTTTGTTTAGGCATATTAGCTACTTTAGGGCTAGGGCTTATTTCAGCAAGCATATATTTAATAACGGGAGTGCATAGAGGAACAGAGCCTGTTCAATGGGTTATAAAGATTTTAGCTAAAATAGCTTCAGGTGTATATTTTCCTGTAGAAGTGTTGCCTGAAGGTATTCAAATACTATCAAAAATTATTCCACATACATACACATTAAATGTCATAAGAAAAGCTTTACTAACTAATTCTTCTCCAATCTTTCTACTAAACGATCTTCTTATTTTACTTACTCAAACAGCATTACTATTGCCTCTAGGATACTTTTTATTTAAGAAAGGACTTTCTATACAAATAAGAAAGGGATACCTGTAATTAAGTAATTTTGCTTTAAGATTTCCGTTTATTTTACACCAATACTATTGTTTAAAGAAAATGCTACTATAAGTCAGCAGTGTATAGAAAATTTAATAAAATTTTTCTAGCAATTTTATTCATGAGTCATAAGGGAATAAGGTTGGCTAGATTTATGCATGAAAGCGTGGATGAGATCTTCTACTGCTGGATAAGGAGATGTGGAGGAGAAGACTTTGGCGAAGAATTTATTCTCGATAAGGCTTCACGGTACTGGCTTTTCGACTATCGTGAAAAACAGTACACGGTGTTCACTAAAGCTGCATACATTAAGCCTAAAGAGGTAGTCACAGTGTCTCTACGGTCTAAAGACACTTTCCCCTACGGAGTCTTCGACCTCGCTGTAAAGCTCCCACCCTGGCCTAAAGGACCGACACTCTGGTTTGGCTTCGAAATAGAAGACTTATTTGGAGGAGGAGTAATACACTACAGATTTGTGCCGGGGACTCCTGGAAGCTTAGCTGCGTGCGCTGGAGCATTTCCTGAGCCAGTCTGCGTAGAACTACCCGGATTTCCCCTAGACTATGCTGAGAAAAGACACGTGTACTCTATACACGTATACAGGTCTATGGCGGTCTGGCTAATAGACGGGAAAATACGAGGCATAATACTCTACCCAGAACATAACATAGGCAAACATGTGATTACAAACAAGCCTCCCTACGCGGTAGCACTAGCTCCAGTAAAGCCGTCAACACATCTCTCTATACTGCTAGATATCGATGGATGCCCTGAAGGAGAATATGTTTGGGAAGACCTACATCCATGGAACCTAAGAGTTCTTCCAGGAGACCCTGAGCCAAAGTTTGCTTTAAAGTTCTGTAAATATGGCTCAGATGAAACATTAGCGGGAAGCACTGTAGAAAGCGAAATAGTAAGTCATCCAGTGCCTGCCTACGATCTAAAAAGTAAAACAGTGTTCTTCAAGGCAAGTGCTCCTGGAACACTCCGCATCGAAATATACACTCTATCAGGAACATGGGAAGAATACGATACTGTTAGTGTACTCGGGAATAAGTTACTTAAAGAGAAAGTAGATCATGAAGCCCTATTAGCGAGGATCATATATAAGCCGTCTAAAACTCCGGCACACATAGATGTAGCAGAATATTTAGCAGTATAAATTTCTATTGTTTTATGCTATTTGTTGAATAATTTTTTGTACAGCTTCCTTATGTAAAGGTGTTTGCCAAGCTATTTTATTTCCTATACCTAGTTCCAGGTTTTTAGGCGGTGGTGCTCCTATCCACCCTTCGCTATAGCTTCTGTCATGAAGATCTACTATTAAGTTTAGTTTTTCGAGCTTTAAATAAAGCTGATAATTGTTAAGTAGTAGGTCGGGATCCTCTAATCCCTCGATCAGTAGAGTTTTTCCGTGTTCTTTTACTATTTTAGCAATCTCTATTTCTAAGCCTCTTTCCACTATAAGCCACTTAATGAGATTTTCTACACTCCAGTCTCTAATATAGTATTGTTTTAGTATACGAGGATTTCCTCCAGTAATTCTCCATACTTGACTGTAGTCCGGCTTTGGCTCTGGTAGCTGGTCATAAAGTTCTTTTAATCCAGTGAAACTTAAATTCCATATCTCTTTTATATCAGCCCACCCATGTCTAGCTACTTCTTTTCGAGAAATTCCCTCCGATGTTGTGAGAATAATTAGTATTCTTTTACGTAAGTCAGGAGGATACTCAAGCAAATTTAAAGCCTTTTTAATATATATGGCTGCGTTATCTAAACCTACTGCTTGAAAGACTTCATCCACAATAATTACTAAGTTTTCACTCTTTACTTTAGAAAGAATCTTTGATACTACAGCTATTGCTGCATATGCTAATGTTTTCCCTAAAGGCCCCATAACGGCCTCTGAAAGCGAAACTAATGCTTCTTTTAATTCTGGCGAAGCTAATATTGCTCTATCTATATTTTCCTCTAAAGTATCCACATAAACTACCTCTATACCTTCTTCTTTCAACAATAATACCAGTTGCTTAAGCAATGCTGTTTTACCGCATCCTTCGGGCCCAAATACTACTACTGGAAAGGCATGCCCCCTGCGAGCAAGATTCAGTAATTTCTTCAATTCTTCAATTCTATTAGAAAAAGTGACTACTGTTCTAGGCGCAAAGATAAGCTTAATTCTTTTAAATTCCGCGGAAACCATAACACTTACTTTAGCTACACAACTTATTTATTTCTATCTATACTTGAATAAAATTAAGCTAATGTTTGCTTATAAAAACCTATATTTAATACACTTTGCTTGACATTAACTTATTTAAATAAAATAAATTGTAAGATTTTGCTCATTAAAGTTGTGACTGGAATATAAGGTAGTTGGACGCAAGAAATAAATTTTGTTTTTCACAGCTAGCTGTGTTATATATAGTACTTACTACTGGTCAATGTAACTTAAAATGTATTTACTGTGGTGGAAGTTTTCCGCCTGAAGTAGTTCCTTGGGAGATAAAGTATTCTTTGAGAGACCTCATTAAGTTTATTGAAGAAGACCCGGATCCCATTATTGCTTTCTATGGAGGCGAGCCACTCTTAAATCATGTCTTTATAGAGAAAGTAATGGATTCTATTGGCTGGGCGAAATACGTTATTCAGACTAACGCTACTCTCGTACATAGGCTTCACGAGAAATATTGGAGACGTTTTGACGCAGTATTGCTTTCAATTGACGGAGTTAAAGAAGTTACAGACTACTATAGAGGCAGGGGTATTTACGACAAAGTATTAGCCGCAGCTGAGTGGTTGAGGAAAATAGGCTTTAAGGGAGACTTAATTGCCAGAATGGCTGTAAGTGAAGAAAGCGATATTTACCGAGATGTAATGCATCTTCTTTCACTAAAGCTGTTCGATCACGTGCACTGGCAGCTTGACGTAATTTGGAGCAATAGGTGGCGAAACTTCGATAAATGGCTCTATTCAACATATATGCCTGGCTTAGCTAAGCTAATAGAGTACTGGACTAGTGAAATAGAGAAGGGGACCATTCCTGGAATAGCGCCGTTTAAAGCAATAGCTTATGCTATTTTAACAAAAACTCCTCTCGAGAAACCTCCATGTGGAGCCGGCGTTTCAGCTTATGCTATCTCTACGGATGGGAGAATATTAGCCTGCCCTATAGCAGTATACGAGAAGTGGGCTGAAGCAGGCCATATTTCCCGCGATACACCTCAAACCGTTAAAAAGTATTATATAGGACCCCCTTGCACCCAGTGCTCTTATTTAGATTACTGTGGAGGACGATGTCTCTATGCACACGTAGAGAGACTTTGGGGAGAAAAAGGCTTTAGAAAAGTCTGTAGCACAACAATGTACTTAATAGACCTCTTAAAGAAAGCATGTATTAAAATTGCTGAGTCTCTGAAAGCAGGCGTTATTTCATTGAACGATATTAAGTATCCTCCATTCAATAATACAGTCGAAATAGTACCTTGAGCGCCTACGCTAGCTTTCGGCTCTCTTTTTACGTCTCCATATAAAGTGGCAGCAGTCGTCTCCTTTCATTAAAATTTTAGGACGTATAAGCTCTATATCCGGGCTAAATCCTTCTGTTGCAGCATCGCCTCCTCTACATATTAGCTTATAGCCTATATTCGTGGCGTTTAGTTTTCTAAATACCTCTGCGTGAATACATTTGTAGACTTTAACTTCTAAAACATCTTTATCTTTTCTAACAATTTCATATTCATGTGCTTCATTACCAAAGAATCTTAAGAAAAATTCCGCACTTTTATCTTTAATAGCTTTAGACTTTTCTCTCCACTCTTCTCTTACGGTAAAGCCAGTCCGATAACATATCTAAAGCCTCTTCGCCATAAAGCATTACTAGAATATGACCCATAACCGCCATTAAAGTGTCGCGGTAAATTCTTAATTCTTTATCCGAGATACTCTCACCATTCAATTATTTTCAATACAAAATAAAATAATATTCTTCGACTAGAAAAGGAATTTAGGGGTTTTCTTTAAGCAACAAATAAATTAATTAGAGAAAAAAGAATGTCTACATGGGGAACCTCTTGGAGAAAAAAGTAAATAAAATTCTAGAAAAGTTCCGTAGAGAAGAAGAGGAGTTTAGGGAGATTAGGCGTAAGTATGCTGACTGGAATTTTATTGAAAAACAGCCACCTAGAATAAAAGCAGCACTAAAATACTACATAGAAACAGGAGACCTCTACGTAGCCTCGAGAATAGCTGGAGTAACTGTAGGAAAAATGAATGAGCTAAGAAGAAAAGCCGGGATACCAAATGTCGCTTAAACTAGCTATATCTGACACCTGTTTTATTATCGACTGGGCCTACTATCGTAGAAGAAGTATCCTTACAGAAATCTTCAAAACTATACTAGTACCAGAACAAGTATTAGCTGAGATAGAAGACGAGAAGAGTATTTCATGGGTTTCTGCGCAGCTAGCTAAAGGAAACATGTTACTGTTTACTCCTTCCCCCCTCGACTTAAGAAAAGCTGAAGAACTCGTATTGAAGATATCCTCAAAGCCTTTTTTAAGGAAAGTAGACTTGCCTGAGGCTATTTGCTTAGTAGTGGGGCAGAGGCTTAATGCTATAGTTTTAACGGAAAATAGAGGAGCTTTACTAGCTACAAGAACACTAAATGAACTGAAAAACGTAGTAGTGTGGAGAGCTCTTGAAGTACTAACTGAAGCAATTATTAGAAAAACAATTAAGGTGAAAAAGAGAGAAGATGTTGAAAGAGTATTTAGAGAGTATGAAAACGACACAAAGCATATTTTCCCCCGCTCTGATCTAAAATACGCTATCGATAAGGTGATTAAATGTCTGAAGCTGAAGTAAAAGACTATGAAAAAGAACTACTTGAAAAAATCCGTAGAGAAGAAGAGGAGTTTAGGGAGATTAGGCGTAAGTATGCTGACTGGAATTTTATTGAAAAACAGCCACCTAGAATAAAAGCAGCACTAAAATACTACATAGAAACAGGAGATATTAGGAGAGCTTGTAAAATAGCTAAAATAAGCATATCGGTTTTCAGAAAGCTATTAAGAGAAGCAAATATTCCCGTAATAGTCTAGAAAGTTGAGTACAGCTTATAGATACCGAATTCTCTGTGCCCTAGTATCTCGGCTTTAGTGAGCTCTCCGTTTACGACTCTTACTAGCTTCTCGAATATTTCTTCTCCTATCTCGCTAATAGTCTTCTCTCCTAGCACAATACTTCCAGCATTAATATCAATATTCTCTTTCATTTTCTCGTATGTCCAGGGATTCCCTGTTACTTTAATTACTGGTGCTATAGGGTTTCCTGTTGGAGTACCTAAGCCAGTTGTAAAGAGTATTAACTGAGCTCCACCTGCAACCATTCCTGTGACCGATTCAATATCTTGGCCAGGTGTATGCATGAAGTAAAGTCCTTTATCTTCTGGAGCTTCAGCATAGTCTAGAACACCTTTCAGCGGCCTGGTTCCAGCCTTATATATAGCTCCGAGAGACTTTTCTTCGATTGTAGTAATTCCGCCTTCAATATTTCCGCGAGTCGGCTGCCCTCCCCTAATATCGACTCCAATGCTTTTCGCCTTCTCTTCAACTCCTTTAACAACATTCAGCAGCTTATCAGCTACCTCCTTGCTGACTGCTCTCTTAGCTAAAATATGCTCAGCTCCTATTAGCTCAGTCGTTTCAGAGAAAATTACTGTAGCTCCTAGATCAATTAACTTGTCGGCAACATATCCTACTGCTGGATTAGCGGCTATTGCTGATGTCCAGTCAGAACCACCACACTCTATACCCACAGTGAGCTCTGAAATATCAGTCCTCTCTCTTTTCAGCGAATCAGCATATTCTATAAAGTCTCTTAGTATTCTAATACCCTTCTCGATAGCTTTAATCTCTCCCTCCTCTCGAATTACTACTAAGTCTACTGGTTTTCCTGTTTTCTCTATTTCTTTGACAACTTTACTATAGGGAACACTTTCACAGCCAAGCGCCACTACTAGTACTGCTGCAACATTAGGGTTCTTTGCAGTATTGATTAGTACTTTTGTTGTGAGCTCTAAGTCTGGTCCAATTTGACAGCACCCATGTTGATTTTCAATACAGACAGCTTGAGGAAACATATTAGCTATTTTTCGAGCTGTGTAAAGGGAGCAAATAACAGTAGGAAGAACTACGACATGATTTCTTACTCCTACTTTACCATCAGGTCTTATGTAAGCTTTAATTTCATAATTTCTCATAATCTCACATCAATTAACTAAATTCTAGCACTTTTAACATTATGACAGTGCACATGTTGTCCTTGTTTAATATCCTCAGTAGCTACTCCAATAATTTCGCCGTATTTTATTATGTAGTCTCCCTTCTTAATATCGTAGAGAGCAATTTTATGTCCTCTCTTTATGAAATCTTTTACGATAAGCTCTAGTGTTTTATCCTTAATGGAGACTATAATTTTCTCACTCGGCTTAATGTCTCTCAGAGCAACAGCCACATTGTCTTTCTCATTAATTACAACAGCATCTATTTTGCTTCTTCCCGAAGCCACGTGTTAATGTACTGGTTTAGTAAAGAAATACTTTTTCATTTACTAGACTTATTTTACCAGTTTAAAACAAGTTAGTCTTTTTCAGTAGCACGCGAAATAACCTTTAAGTTCCCGAGCACTTTTTCAAGCTTCTTTTCTCTAGCATAGAGGTATATTAGTGGAATTAAGTTTAGTAGGAAAGTAGGTAGAATAAGAATACTGGGTCTTAGCTGCTCAGGTACTTTAGACAGTACTCTAGAGATAATATACGAGACTTCAATGAAAGCAGCGCTAGATACAATTAAGTACACTGTAGCCAAGAGGATTTTCTCCTTCTTATTTTTCATTAAAAGACATAAGTAGTATACTATAGGAGACAGCAACGCTAGAAAAGGTGTAGTGTATAGACTTCCTGTATAAACGCCGTAGCGTTCAGTTAACTGAAGAATATTTAACGTAAATCTACTAGGGCAATAGAGCAGTGGAGAAACATAGACGAGAGTGACTATAACCACGAAGAATAAGTCTAGTAAATGCTTTAAGCTTCTTTTACTCAATAGTAGAAGCACTGCAGAAAGAACTAAAACTACTGTAGCGGCAGTCGACCCTACTTTTACTGGAGCAGAAGTTACTACGAATCTTCCACTGCTGTCTCTCAACTCAACAAAATACTGTAAAGGAAATAAATAAGGTAAAAATACTGGAGGCTTAAGTCTAGTGTACGGAAAACCTTGTATAGCAGGCCTGACTTCCAAATAAACTCCGTCTTTTGCACTAGCATACAGTCCTAACTCTAAGTCGACTGCGCTGTACTCTAGTTTAGGGAAATCTTCTCCATAGAAAACATGTTTAAAGAATTTTAGCGCATATTCTCTCCACCCATAGTATTCCCTATAGTGGTTATTGTTAGCTGCGAGCGATAAGTAGAGCTCTCCAGCTTTTGTTTTACTCAAAGTACAGAGAAGACCTTCAATAGGAAAGAACTCGTCGTGAGTTGAAAAGAGAATGTATATTCTCTTATTCTTCATTAAGTGAACATAGTTTACGGGATCTATATAAGCTACATTTGCCAAGTACTTGTTGAACCGAGAAATATTGCGTGAAATTAGAAAATTTGATAGTCCACCAAGCCTAATACTTGAAAGAAGACAGCCCGAAGCGACTACAGGAACCACTACTTGAATTCGAGGATCTACAGCTCCAGCTACTAGGCTCGTTAAACCCCCCATGCTTGCTCCACATATTCCTATTTTGCTGGAATCTACTGAAGAATCTCTAGTTAAAACAGATACTGCTCTTATAGCACTCAGGTACACTTGCCTCAGCAAAGAATACTCAATGTTCTTGAAATCCCAGTCGGTTAAGTAGAGAACTTTAGGCCTATTTATAAGACCACTTTTACCGTGTCCTGCAGCATCAATAGCTAGTACAACAAATTTCTCTGAAGCCAAGTATTCAGCATAACTCAGTAGAGACTTATGACTACCTCCCCAGCCGTGAACAAGAACAATTCCAGGAACCTTATTTTCTAAGTCGACACGCTTAACTAAAACTCCGTAAATAAAGGTTTTTCCTTCACCAATGATCATGTTGAATTTAATATAGGTGAAATTGAGCACCACGCCGTTCTTCCTGATTAACTTTGTAGATATTCTAATAATTTCTAAATCTTTTTCGGCCAGTTCCATCCACTTCAAATTGCTTACATTAGCTTTAATATAATTCAATCCAATAGAAGGAGTTGAAGCAAATAAGGCAAAAATGTTAATTGTGATGATAAGTATTAAGAAGCATTGAAATACATTTAATATTAATGATTTTAGTTTAACATGCCTACTTGACACTGTTTTATCTTCTACGTTTATATACAAAAACTTTGTCTAGAAATTTTATTTTGGAAAAACTTGATTTGAACAATAGTTTTGACTAGTTAAAAATATTTTCAATCAATTATCAATAAATAGTAATATTTACATTATTGTTTATTTCTTTAGAAAATCTTTAATTAGCTGCTGTAGCTTAGCGATAACTACTTTAAGTACTTCGATCCAGTACTTGACTACTCCTTCTAGCAAGTTTGCTACTTCTCTTGGAGTCCAATCTTTAGGTATTTTAGCATAACCTGCATGTATTGGCAAGTAGAGAATTATTGTTATAATTAGTATGGTTATTATTAGTTTAATGAAGCTTCTGTCTCCTCTTCTCATCGATATCCAGATATTGCATAAAACTATATTTTTCTTAAAGAAGACTCCTATGTACTTAAGCTAATAATATAGTTTAAACTCTTTTACTGTAAGCTTTTATTCTCCTTGAAACAGTAGAAAAAGAATCTCTTTAAAATAAGAGGTATTTTAGTTATCGATTCTTTCAGCTCTTCTTTATGAAAACCAAATTTCTGTACAGGATATACTAGATCTGATATTATGAGTAAAGCTACTCTCTCTATACCGTAGTATGTAGCTAGAGCGTAGACCGCGCCTACTTCCATTTCAACTGCTCTACACTCCATTTCTCGAAATATTCTTCGGCTTTCCATTTCAGTTCTCTATATGGAGCTGACGTAGTCCATACTCTACCGCTATGTACGCGGCAGCCTAGTTCACTGAGGCCTTAAACATGTATTCATGCAGCTTTTTTGAAGCCTCTATAGGTATTCCATATGGGATATAGTGTTACGAAAAACCGTCTTCACATATTGCTCCGTAGGAGACAATAAAGTCGCCTATTTCTACTCCAAGACCTCCTGCAAGTCCTATGAAAATTACTCTCTTTACTCCAGCTACAATAGTTTCCTCAATAATCGAGACTTGAGGAGCTCCTGGGCTAATTGCCGTAAAGAATACTTTTTGGCCGAAAATATCTGCTACTTTTGCGCCCCAAAGTTCATCTGGTTTATAAATCCAGTTTACCCAAGGTCTTGCATTAAAGAACTCTACTAGACTACTGTAAATACTACCTATAGGTGTTACAACAAGAGTCTCTCCCAGAGAAACCTCACTTATTTTTTCTCTTTCGGCCGTATACTTAACCCAATCTTCTGCTCTAAAAACAGGGCCCCATTCTTTAGACACAGTTAGAACATAACATAAATACTATAAAAAGCTATCAAATCGACGTAATTTCAGAACAAAAGCTTACTTCAACTTAAACACAGTTTCTGATACTCTGTTCTTAAACGTATTCAAACAGTGTTTTATTCCCACAATTAGTAGAGTAGATACTACTACACCAGCAGTATTTGCAGCTAAGTCTGCTAAACTAAATACTCTATATGGCACTGCCGACTGAGCTAACTCTGTTAGAGCGCCTACTGCGAGCGACAGAATAGATGAATATTTTACTTTTCTCCAGTAAATGTACCAGAGAAAAGTTAATGTAGAGTATGCTGCAAAGTGCTGGATAATATCGCTTACTTTAACTGCACTTGATACTTCTTTAGGTACTGGTACTAGCGAAAAGTATACTAGGGCTAATGTATAAGTGAGAGCAACTATTAGCTCTATTTTCTTCACAGGAAATCTTTAACACTATAGAGGCTTATGTTTTCTCTAAGTCTTCGAAATATTGGTAAGTACTAATCCTTATAGGAGATCCGTTAAGTTGCTAAAGGGGCTGTAAAATGGAAGTTTGGCGCAGAGCTCCAGTAGCTGCCAAACGGTATATTTTCTACCACTGTCTAATTACGCCTACTCTCTTCGTATGGTATATTGTGCCCTACTTAATGCTAATTAAAGGCCTTACTGTAGAAGAAGCAGGATTTATTTTCACAGTAGGCTCGGCTGTAAGCGCTGGACTTAGTGTTGCCGTGGGACACTTTCTCGATAAACACACTCCTAATGCTATTATGGCTTTAGTAAGTATTGTTGATGGCTCAGCCTACTTACTCTACTACATTGCTTTCTTAAAGCAGGAAATTTTCCTTCTTCTATTGGGAGCTATTATTGAGAAATTGTCTTCTAGCATGTATTCTGTTTACCCAGTTTACGAGTACCTTGTTTATCCAGAAGACATTAGAGATAAGTTGTATGTTTACCATAATGTTTTACCTCTCCTTTCTCAAGCAATAACTTATCCTATTATAGGCTATTTACTGGGAGTAGTTTTCTGTAATACCGAAGACCTAGTTTGCTCTGTGCTAGTCTTCGCACTAATATCGTATTTGTTTGTTTTTCTGCCTCTCTACTGGCTTCCAAAGGTCTCTGAACCAATTGGTAAAAGCAAAAAGGAGTCGAAAAAGGAAGAGAAAGTGGACAAGAGTATTCCTAGAGAATTTTATCCTGTTGCTCTGATTATAATTTTACTTGGTTTAGCCTACTCTATTGCACCTGCCCTGGCTTTAGTTAACTTATTTATCGAGAATTTTGGTGGAGGGTTATTTGAGATATCTCTATATGAGGCTGCAGCAGGTCTTACTGTAGTCTTTTTCTCGCTACCTGTCTTAAAGATAAGTAAAAGGAAAGCTAAAATAGCTGTCGCTGCTGGTCTTATTCTCCAAATGTTTTCTCAGCTCCTGTTAGCGGTCTCCTATAGATTTGAGCTAGCTATTGTTTCTGCTGTAGCAGCTTCAGCAGGCTACGCTATAATGGATCCCTTCTACATGGACATGCTTTTCTCAAGAATACCTGAACATCTTCGAGGAACACTTCTCGGAAGCATAGCTGCTGTAAGAAGACTTTTAGCTATTTGCTCGCCCGCTATAGCCGGTGTTCTCGCCTACAGAATTTCGGCAAGCGCACCCTACTTCGTGTCAGCTGCTCTAATTGCCTTAGCTATGCTTTTACTCTACTTTATTCGCAGCCAGTAGAAATAGTTTATAAAAATTTAAAGGTAAATAAAATTAAATAGTAAACTATTCTAGAATTGATCTTGGGTTCCACTCTCCTTTAGCTACTTTAGGTACGTATGTTTCTAGTTCTTCTGGCTTGAAGTCTATTTTCTTGCCTTCTTCAGCTGACTTGTAGGCAGCCATCATTAGCTGGACTATTAGTAGTCCGTCGTACCAGTTTTCGGCAGGCTGCTCTCTCTTGAGGAAACACTCTACCATGTACCTGTTTTCTCCTTGGTAGCCGTATGTTACTGCCTCGTCGGGTATAGTGGGCATTAAGCCTTGGTCAGCGTTCTGTTTCTCGACAAACTCTTCTGAAGGCGGTATCTTGACGTTTCTGCTGAAGAATACGAAGAGTTCTGGCTGGAGAGTATTTATCCATAGGCTGTATTCTGGACCAAGGACTTCGAACGTCAGTCTCAATCCTGCTCCAATGAAACTCCAAGAAGTGTGGGTTTCTGAGAGAACTATGTTTCCTTCATCGTCTTCGTATACTACTACTGCTGTAGCGTAGTCTTCTGCAGGGACTTTACTGTAGTCTACTCCGTAGGTTTTCTTGAGTTGCTCAATGTACTCTGGTCTAGTCCACTTAAGTGAAGCTATTTCAGCAGACACTTTCTTAGGCTTGAGGCTGTCTTTAGGTTTGCTTGGGTCTAAGAGCATGCATCTGGCAGCTTCGAAGCTGTGGCACATCATGTCGAGGAGTACTCCTCCTCCCGAGATAGTCGGGTTCCAGAACCAGGAAGCGTGTGGTCCACCGTGTTCTTCAGCTGCTCTAGCTAAGTAGGGTCTGCCGGCGTACTTTGCTCCGTACTTCCACAGTATTTCTCTTCCTCTGACGACTGCTGGAGAGAATACTTGGTTTTCTAAGTAGCCGTGGAGAAGTCCTGCTTTCTCAATAAGCCTTATCATTTCCTTTGCTTCGGCAACTGTTCTGGCTAAAGGCTTCTCACAGGCTACTCCAATGAGGTTTCCTTTGCCTTGCTCGGCTTCCTCTGCTATTGCTTTGACTATTTCTACTCTAGTGTTGTTTGGTGTAAGTATCCATACAGCGTTGACATTAGGGTCGCTGAGCAAGTCATGTATATTTGTGTAGACTTTGGGTTTGCCTACGCCGAGCTGCTCTGCTAGAGCCGCTAGTTCTTTGGCTCTTTTTTCTGTTCGACTGAAAATTGCGACAATATCGGCGTTCCGAACTCCGACCCACGATTTTACATGAAATCTAGCCGAAAAGCCTGCTCCTATTAAACCTACGCCTAGTTTCTCGGGCATACTCCCGAATAATTATCGGCGCACAGAATATATACATTTAAGTAGAAAACTTCTTCTTTTTCTTCTTCCTGGCTTCAACATACGCCAACTCTATTATCTTCTCAGCCACGTCAGGAGGTATTCTCTGAGTATTGATAGCTATGTCGAACGGAGGTAGCTTCTCTAAGTCGGCATTAAAGTACTTCTTAATCATTTTCGATACTTTCTTGTCTTCGTCTTCGAGCTCCTTATAGGCTACGAAAAGAGGCTCTTTCTTCTCCCTCATTATTTTGAGCGCTCTTTCGTAGCGCGGAGCCACAAGAAGCACTACGAGCGCGTCGTTTCTCTCTTTAGCTAACTTAAGTCCAGCTTCGCCTTCGATAACCGAGGGAGCCTTTACTTTTCTCTCTAAGTCTTTCTCTGAAACCACATCGACTATTTGCAAGCCAAGTCTGTTTCTGAGAAGCTTAGCTACAGTACCTAGTCCTGCTCCAGGAAGCTCGTATATTACTATGTGGCGCGGAGGCCTAGCAGAGACTTCTTCCTCGGGAACGCTTATGTGAGTCTCAGGGACTTTAAACAGCAGGAGTGTTCTAGTAGCATCAACTAAGAAAGCCACCATAAAAGGCAGTCTAGGATCAATACTCCACAGCACTCCACCCAGATATCCCGCGAAAATAGCTACAGTGTAGTATAAGATATTTCTGAGTGAAGTCCACCTAGAAACATATTCTTTCGGAAAAGACTCTATAAGTGAAGCAGCCATTGAAGGCGAGCCTGTAGCAAATATTCCGTAGAAAGCCCAAGAAATCAGTGGAGCTAAATAAGAGTACTTCGACTTAAAAGTGCCCGCCAGGACTAGAGTTAAGAAAGACAACCACAGAAAAGGCCTTAAAGTCAAGTAAACTTTCTTCCTCCCAATTTTATCTGAGAGCTTAGATACGGGTATCAGCAGAAGAATATATGTTAGAGACTGAGCTGTAGGCAGAAAACCTATCAGCTCTCCCGGAGTACCACAAACCTCATAAGCATAAAGCGACCAAAACGGGCTAACAATAGTGTTCACGAAGGGACCTAATGACACGAAAATAAGCCAGTAGTGTAGCTTTCTTTCACGGCTTATCTTATAGACTTTAATGAGATCTCTGAAAGGCTCGAGAAACCTAAATTTAAGCCTCGTCTTCTTCTTTTCAGTGTACTCCGGGACTTGGAGCTTTTTAGCTAAGTAAATTGCAGCAGTAAATATAAGAAGAAAGCTTATGAAAAACGAGTACTTGACTAAATAGATTCCTCCGAAATACATTATTAAGAAAGCCGCTAGAGGAGGCACGATCATAGACATAATGTTTGATGCTGTATTAATCAAAGCAATACTAGTGCTCCTGTTTTGCCTCTTAGTAGAAACTCTGATAATATACTGGTATGAAGGTGCAATAAACGAGCTGCCTAGAGCACTTATAATAAATCCAGGTATAAGCACAACCCAGCTGTTCGCGAGGAAAAAGAGGAAAGAAGGTATTGATGCTAAGAGAGTGCCTATAACGAATGCTTTTTTCCTGCCGTAGTTATCGCTAAACCATCCGCTGAAAAACATTGATATAAGTACAGTAAGCGAGCTAAGCGATGTAAGGAAACCTAAGATTATAGCTGAGGCTCCTAGCACATGCTTAAAGTATATTATGCCAAGTCCACCAGTTACGCCACCAGCTGTAGCCACGAGTATTGCTCTTACAAGGAGAACCCTTATACTCTGATTAGTCTTAATTATTTTCAGCGGACTACTCGACTCCCCCTCCTCGTTCATGCTTGCTGTATCTCTTCGAAACAGTCTTCTATATATAAGTAACTGCTAAGCCCAGAAACTATTCTCTGCCGAAATCTCTTCAACAATACTTTTCCTTAATTTATTAAATAGTGTAGATCCCAGTAAAAGCTCTATAATTCTATCAAATAATTTTCTATTAGAGAAAATAGGAGAAGAAAAGAATATAATAGATCGAAGAACAGTAAAAGGACTTTTAGCAAAAGATACAGCATCCTCGTAACATCCTGCTCTGCTAAGAGACCTTTTAACACTACTGTTTTTAAGTACTCTAACTGAATATAAGTCGGCTACATGCTCTCTCATTCTCATAAAAGAAAAAGCAGGCAAGTAAATTGGAACTACTATAGCCAAGAAAAGTAGCCCAAGTATTGTTAGGACTAAAGCTGGAAGAAGGCCTTCAGCTTTTTCGATAAGTCTTCTAGCTTTAATAAAGCTACAGCCTTTAACAAGAAAATACACTCCTATCGAGAAAATAATGAGAGGAGTCAATGCAAGAGAAAGCAAGTAAAGTATATCGTAGCTCTTTAGGTGTAAATATTCATGAAGAACTACAGCCTTAAATTCATCTTCTGATAATACTTCATGAAACTTTCTATCAAATATAATAATTTTACTAAAATGATTATCAATGCTAAAAGCGTTAAATACTCCTAAGTCTGCTAAGTAAATGTAGGCGGGCTTAATGTTGCTAAGAAACTCGTCATTTAAGGTCAATTTACTTAGTTTTAATCCTTTTAAAATAAATTTAGGGTATATTGTATATTGCAAAATAATAAATGATAAAACTGATATTAAAACAACTACATTAAATCCAAGAACGAGAGAAAGCAAAGCCATATAAGATAAACCCACTACTGCAGCTAAAATAATTGCTTCTATTACTGAAGCATACTTAAATACCTTGGCTGCATTGAGTCTTTTAGCTAGCAGATAGGCTACAGCAATTACTAGCACTGAAACAATGTTGCAGCCTATGAGCACTGCAACTAAGTGACCTCCTGGCAACACTTTCTCACCTTATATAAATAGTAGAACTCACCTAAATCTACTACTTCAAAGTAATTTAGCGGATAATTTAAATAAACTTTAGTGCCTCTAAAGATATCACCGATAATCACTTAAGAGATATGCTACTAAATCTACTACAATAAAGGTACTGAAACATAGCAGAGAAATTAACTGAGCACTAGAAACTACCGTATCTGAAGAAACTGGTTCAATATCAGAGTGTATCTCTAAAAAATCGGAAGTAGCTTACTAACCCTTTTATAACGAAAAACTTAAAAACTTTGGTTAAAAGTGAAATACGAGGGGAGGGAGTGAGGCGGGCGTCGAGTCCCCTCAGCTCCCCCTTGATTAAGTCTCCCCCGAGTCGTGAGGGGGGTCTGATGACCGCTCACTCCCTCCCCTGCTTCTTAAGAATTCTTCTATATGTTGACTTAACTCAGCTTCTATTAGACAAAAAGTAGTAATATAAGCTGGAGAAGGTAGCTATGAAAGAAAAGCTTTGCCGAAAACTAAAGGAGATTTTGGAGTCTGAGCTTGAGGAACTTATTGGAAGGCTTCAAGTAAAGGACTTTTCTTCACAGAAACAGTACTCGAAGTTTTCACCGAGCTAGATAAGAAAATTGGTTTTGGTAAGGCTATTCAAGTACTTTTAGAAGCAGAAGCTATTGAAAAATGTCTTCGTTACAATATAGTAATTGTTGGAAATAGTGGCGTAGGCAGAATTAGTTTATGTAGGCGATATACGCTAGGAGTATTTGAGGCTGCGGGGAATTTCTACAATAAAGTGTTTTTGAATTTATCTAGATACACCTTTACTAGAGAAGTAGAATGTAGAGCTACTGTAGATAAAAGGTGTATTTTAATTCACGCAAGTATTAGTTCTTCAGTGAGTTTAAAGGAGACAATTAAAGTACTTAAGGAAAAGGTACCTAATTTCTTTGAATATGTTAGCATAGAAAAAAGTTTTGAGCTTGCGAAAAATACCTGGGTATCGACTTGAATGAAGCAATTCACTCGTAAAAGGGTATTTTTCGCGGAAGAGTTATTTCCTTCTGATTAAAGTACATACCTTTACGTCTACCATAATCTTTTTCGGGACTATAGTTTTTAATAAATACTACTTGAGCTATAGCCATTTTTTCTCTCAGCACTATAGGCACATTGTTGTGATTAAATATTTCCAGAACAATATATCCTCTACTACCGGGATGTATTAGTGCTGCGGCGTGGACTTGTAGTCCGAGGCGGGCCAGTGAGGATTTTCCGCTGACAAATCCTGTAACGTTGCTCGGTAACTCGATCCACTCGAGTGTTCTACCTAAGACGAAGTGATGAGGTTGTACAACTATTTCAGATGACTTAACTCTCTCGTATTTGAGTTCATCTAGCTTACCGACGTCTATAACAGGTGTGTTAATATAGTCCATTACGATAAACTCGTTCGATAAATGTACTTCGTAGCTCACATCGTCTAAGTATTTTCTGCTAAAAGGCTTTATCACAAGATCTCCTTTCTCTATGAGCTCGAGTAGCTCCCTGTCACTTAGTATCATTTCGTGAAAATAAGAAAATTCGCCTAATATAAGTAAATTACTTAAAAAGAGTACAATAAAAATATAGGGGTAGCAAACTTTAAGGTAAGCGGTGATGAGACCGCTGGGAGCTAATGATCTGTGATGGCGAGGGGGTTGGCTGATTTACTTGCCGACTATGTTTACTCCTTCTATCTTAATTACTGGTGTTAATACTGACCACTTGAATTTTCTTTCTTTACTTAGTGCACTTATATTCTTTATGAAATCATAGAGATTCCCCACAATCATGCACTCCCTGACAGGATATTTTTTCTCACCATTTTCTACTAAGAAGGCTTGCTTAGCTGTACCTGATACTACTCCGTCTACTGAGCTCATTTTTCCTGAAAACCTACTTATGAAAAGCCCCTTATTTGTTTCATTTATTATTTCCTCTATTGTAATGTCTCCTGGCTCTATTATTGTGTTTGACGGTAGCACAGCTAAAAGAGAAGCGGCATTTCCTGTAGGCTTCATACCTAGTATTTCGGCCGTAAACGTGTTGTTGAGAAATGTTTTCAGCACTCCTTTCTCTAAAACTACTGTTCTCTGTCGCGGAGAGCCTTCTGCATCAAATTTAGATGTAGATATTCCGCCGGGCATTACTCCGTCATCTACTATAGTCAAGTTGGCTGAAGCTATTTGCTGACCCAGCTTATCTTTAAGAGGACTACTTCCTCTCCAGACATTGTCGCCTGAGTATGCTCTAGCGAGATTTAGTACTAGAAAAGCTGCTACTTCGTAGTCAAGTATAAGAGAACCTTTAAAACTCTCTATAGGCTTCAAGTGGAGAGACTCTAATGCCTTTTTGGCCGCCGCTTTCCCTAACTCCGCGAAATCTATGTCAAGTTTTCTCGATACAGCATCTTCTGTAGCAAAACTTCCTACTGTGCCAGCCTCTTTAGCTACTGTAACTAAGTAAGCGGAAACACTTGTTCCCTTATCTTCGCCCCATAATCCTCTACTGTTAGCTATAATTACTTCAGATTCTCCTGTGCTAAGTTCTCCCTGCATTACTACAACGTTTCGACCTTCTTCTTTGACTGCGTCTAGGCATATTTTCATGAACTCTACTGCTTCTTCAGGCTCTAGCTCAGCCACTTTTGTATCATACACATCTTTTATTTCAGGATACTTGCGGGGTTCGGGTAAGTGCTTCCAGTGAGGATTTTCCGTAATGGCTTTGGCTAAGCTAACTGCTCTTTCTACACACTTTCTTACTTCTTTTTCATCTAGACTATTTGTCGAAGAGTATCCTAGCTTCTTTCCGACTATAGCTGTTATGGAGAGTCTCACTCCTTCATTGTAAGCTACATTAGATATCGCATCTGAAGTTACTTCAACTCTATAGCCTCTACCTTTAGCTAAAACTACATGTACTTCTGTTGCACCTAGCTCTAGAGCATATTTTAAAGCAAACTCGACTACACTCATTTTTTACCACCTACAATAAGTTTACATCTTATGTGTGGACCTCCTCCGTCTACTGGAGCCATTTGCCCTTTGCCGCATGTTCCAGGAAAACCTATGATTAAGTCTTTGCCTACAGCGTCTACGCTTTTAAGCACTTCTATAGCATTTCCTGACACTGTTACGCCTCTATAGGCCTCTTTCAGCTCACCGTTTTCTATTCCCCAAGCTTCTTGCACCACGAACATAAAGTCTCCATTAGTGTCTGCTTGACCACCCATTGCTCCTTTAAGGTAGAAGCCTTCCTTTGTTTCCTTTATTATTTCGTCTGGATCCCAGTCTCCGGGAAGCATATAGGTGTTCCGCATACGGACTAGTGGAGCAAAGTTGTAGTTTTGGGCTCTAGCGTTGCCTGTAGGCTCCATGCCTAAGACTGCCGCTGTTTCGCGGCTCTGCATGTACTCTTTGAGTACTCCTTCCTCAACAATAGTTACTTTCCGTGCTCTTACTCCTTCGTCGTCATAGGGTGTCCAGCCGTTAGCGTAAGGTGGCTCAGGGTCATCTACTATAGTTACTAGCTTCGAAACTATTTTCTGTCCAACTTTACCTGTCAGCACGTCTCCTGTAATAACTAAATCTGCTTCAGCACAGTGGCCGAATGCTTCGTGAACTATTAGCGCTAAGAGCTTGTTATCTAACACTACTGTTGAGAGACCTCCTTTAGGTAAGCCTGCTTTAAGGAGCCTTATTGCTCTCTCAGCAGCTGTTTTAGCTAGTTCAATAGGTTCTTCTCCGCGGAAAATTTCAAAGCCTTTTACACCGCCCATTGTCTCGTACGCCGGTGAAAGTACTCCTGCCTCTCCAGCAGTCACATAGATTCTGAAATATGTTCTAATGCCGTCGATTACTATTTCTGCTCCCTCACTGCTAACAAATACTTTCCTGAAACTGTAGTCAGTATAGTAGACTGATGTATCTTTCACTACGTCGCCGTAGCCCGTAATGACCTTGTCTGCTTCAAGAGCAAGCTTGACTTTATCTTCGACTGGTACTTTAGCAGGATTTTCTTTGACTACTGCCTTAACGTAATCCTTATATACTTTTACTTCAGCTAACTCGACGTTCTTTTTACGTGCTTTAGCCGATGTCTTAGCTAGCTTAAATGCTTTCTCAAGAGCTTTCTTCAAGTCAGTGTAAGTGAAAGATTCTGATGAAGCAAAACCCCACGCGCCGTCAGCCAACACTCTTATGCCTACTCCTCTGCTTATAGAAGCTTGAGAAGCCTCTACAGCACCTTTCCTCACAGTTACACTAAAGCCTTCTCGGAGCTCGTAGCGCATATCGGCGTACTCATAGCCAAGAGAACTCGTATCCTCAAGTACTCTGTGCAGGATATCAATAATAGGCTCTTTTTCAGACATATACTCCGAGTATATTAGCTTGGAAAAGTAATTAAATTTACTTAACTATTTCTACCCTGTTCTCCTCAACGATAATTATTTATTTAGAAAATTCATTGAATTCACGTGTCTTTTGGAAAAGACCTCCGCTTCCTGATGATCAAGCTTCTCTCCGGGTACTACCTCTACTTTGATAAAAACAACATGCTTAACTCTGACGGCCGCAGACTCTTCGAAGAAATAGCACGTATGCTCGTCTACAAGCACCCCGAGTACAAGAAAATAGTCTCTAAGGCTCGTAGAAACCCTTCACTTGAAAACGTGCTAAGAGTAGCCGAAATATTCATGGATAGAAGTGAAGCAGAAAGAGCCTTGAGAGCAGGAATCTATGGACCTTACTCTTTTGGAGTTTTATAAACTTCACTGAAGTATCCCACGACGATATCCGCTAGCTGAAGTCCTGAGACCTTTCTACTATCTTTAAAATATACTTGAATATACTTTGATCTAAGTAATTGACGTGCAGCTTTTCTAACTTCTTTCAACTTAAGCGGACATTCATCAATAATTATTACTACATTACTGCACAATAATTGACTTGAAATTTCCTTTAAAAGCTTTTCAATGCACTCAAATCTAGCTTTACTAGGCTCTTTGATGTGAATCCTTTTAAAGAATAGGTAGTATCCCTGATTTTTCAACATAGAAATAATAGATGATACACCGCTCAAACCTATTTTACTTACTAGCCTCCTATACTTTACTTCTCTCGTTAAGCCAGTCTGCCTTTTTATACTCTGTATCTCTTTAGCTCCCACACTGTAGTATGATGTATGTTTAGGCACTACTTTTGCTATAGCTCCTTGACTAAAGTACTTGCAGTAAATAGGTAGCCCACTTTCATCAATGAATACTATAAGCTTCACAAACACATTTTCAATAAAAAACTTTAAATGCATGTTTAACAAGATGTTAAATGGGGGATGCTGAGCGGGGATGCCCCCCCGAAAGGGGGTCGAAGGACCGCTCAAGCCCCGCTGAATTCTCTACTTTCTATATATGCTGCTAAGGCTAATAGAACTAGTGCCATTGTAAGAAACGCTGTTAAGTCAAGTATTCTGTAGGCTAGTAGAAGAAAGCTACTGTATGCTAGCAGGCTAGCTGAAATTAGTTCAAGTAGAACATATGTTTTGAGCAATATTCTGGCGCCTAGTGTTCTGCCACTATTGTAGAAGATGTAAAGTAAGTAGAATACTCCAATAATGGGGACTACGAGAGGTATGTATGCTATGAGATTATTTAAGAAAATGTGCTTAGGCTTTTTTATAATAAGAAGTGGGCTGTACTCTATCTTTTTCTTTCTTTTAAGTGAGCCGAGTATAAACGCTAGGAAATTTAATCCAAGTAGTATCGCTGTGTATATGAAGTCTTCTATGCTTATCATTATTCTACAAGAATTCTTACTTTTTGAACAAGCTCTAGTGCCTCAAAGTACGTCTCCTCATAGAGCCTGCCTATCTTGTCTATAGAGTACTTTTCTACAGCCTTTCTCCTAGCTTTTAGCGACATTTTCAGCCATACGTCAGGAGATTTTAGCAGAATTGCTACTGCTTCAGCAAGCTCTTCGGGGTTACCTGGCTTGATAATAAATCCTTCTTCGCCGTCGGCTACTATTTCAGGTATTCCTCCGACTCTCGTAGCCACAACAGGTGTGCCTGAAGACAAGGCCTCCAACAGGACTACGCCAAAGCTTTCTCCCGCTAAACTCGGTAAGACAAATACTTTTGCTCCAGCGAATAAAGCTGGCTTAACTTCTTCGCTTACAGCTCCCAAGAAAACAATATTGTCTGTGTCTGAAGCCATGAATTTAAGGAGAGGCTCCATGTAGCCTTTACCTCCTATAACTAGCTTAACGTCAAAGCCTCTTCGCTGAAGAATCTTAAAAGCCTCTATTAGCACGTGTACTCCTTTTCTACGAACAAGGCGCCCCACATAGAGTATACAGTCTCTTCTCTCAGCTAGCCCTGGCTTAAATCTCTCAGTGTCTACAGCATTTGGTATAACCTTTACTTCAGTTTTTAGTCCAAGAAACTCCTGAATAAAATTCGCAGCAGCTACACTCACAGCAGTAACTATTGTTGGCCTCAAAAGCCACCTATATGGAGCAATATAGGATATTTTCAGCCAGCAGTCTACATCTCCTGCAGGAGGAAGAGAATGGTTTGTGAGAACGCAGGGTAGCCCTAGTTTAGCACATGCTCTAACAGCTAGCACTGACAGCGGCGTGAAAGAATGGTGTACGTGAACTATGTCGGGCTCTATTCTGCTTATAGTCTTCTTTACTTCCCAGAAACAAGGAGGCACAACATAGTGCTCGAACGGAACAATACTTTTCACTCTAACTGTATTGTACCCACTTTCCCCCTCTTTATGCATCACTATAACACTATGCCCTCTTTTCTCAAGCCACTTTGCGAGCAAAGCTACTTGGGAAGAGACTCCGCCAAAGCTATTTGGAGACCACTCCGAAACCATTAAGATCCTCAAGGCCTTCACCTCAAACCATTACTCAAGTTCAAGAAATCAGCTATTTCAGCTAGTACAAGCTTCTTAAGGAAATCTCGAATAATAGGATCCTTTATTTTAGACGCGACCTCGAGATATTTCCTCAGAAGACAATCAGCTTTATCGACAATACTGTTTTTAGCTGTTTCACAAGCTCTGTCGACAATACTTTTAGCTAGCTTCTGCACATCGTCTTTAAGAAAAAGCATTACTCTCTGCTTATGCCTAGGATCCTTTACTTTCTTAACTAAGCCTTCATCAGTAAGCTTCTTTAAAATCTCAATCATCTTAACTTTCGATATTCTGCCCCTTAGCTTACGGTAAAGCTGATTAACACTAATACTAGGAGACTTAAAAATAGCGTAAAGAACAATAAATTCTTCTTCTCTTAAACTCATACCGGTTTACAAATATACCAGATTAATATATAAGCTCAGCTCCATAAGTAAGGTAGGGTACTCAAATATTCTAGTACCCTGTTCTACTGACAATGCTCGTAGACGAAGCTGCCTCATTAATAGAGAAAGCCGCTCGAAGCCTAAAAATAGAGACCATAGACTCCGTCGTTGGCGTAAAATACTGCTACATTTCAATTAAAGGACCTGAAGGACTTGAAGCCGGTGTAGCCTACCTGCCTTTAGAAGACCTAGACTGCACAGAACCTCTCCCAGAGCCTCCTTCTCCCGACAATATATTGGACTATGTTTCATCAACCAATACTCTGTGGAAAACAGCTGCAGTCGCATATATTAACGCGGTTTCTCAATACCTTTTATGGAAATTAAACCATATTAATGGATTTAAATTAGTTTCAGTAAACTTAATAGATACGCTTTCAGACCTCGTAAAGCCCGAAGATACAGTCGTTGTTATCGGCAACATGAGACCTATAGTGAAAAAACTAAAAGGTACTTGTAGAGAGCTGTATGTTCTTGAAAGAAATCCTAGAATGCGCGTAGGAGAAAACATTTACTCAGATACTGCTGCCCCAAGGCTACTAGGGAAAGCCGACGTCGTTATAGTAACTGGAGCTACGTTAGTAAACGATACAATAGACTATGTGCTGGCACTGTCGAAGAAAGCTAGATTCAAAATGGTAGTTGGGCCAACTGCAGGCATTTTCCCAAAGATATTTTTTGACCATGGAGTAGACTGCGTAGCATCACTTAAAGTAGTAGAGTACGAGAAAGTAAAGAAGTGTATTATGCTGGGAGGCGGCAGATGGAACTTCGGGAAATGGTGCAAAGACTACATACTCTTATCCAAGTAATCAATATATACTTTATATACATTGTATACATGTGGCAGTTATAAGAGTCTCTGAAAGTACGAAGAGAGAGCTAATCAAGTTTATTGCAAAGCTAGAAATGAAACTAGGTCGAAGAGTAAGTATGGATGAAGCCATAAGATTCCTTTTATTTGATAGAACTAAGAGACCCGAACTACTTGAGATGGCATGCTCCCCGATTATCAGCGAAAACCTTGTCGAAGAATTGTATGAAGAGAGGCGAAAAGATGAAGAAAGAATTAGCAGGAAATATGGTCTTTGATGCCAGTGTCATAGTAGAACTTTTATCAGCTACTAAGAGAGGTAAAATTGTTAAAGAGAAACTTAAATCAGGCGAACTTTTCGCTTTCACAACAGAGTTAGATATAACAGAGGCACTATATATTCTCTGTAGAAAAATAGGTTTTAACAATGCTTTAACAAAAATTAATGCGCTTAAAAGGTCAGGATACATTGAGATATTCGAAATATCTCCTTTAATTGAAACAGCGGCTCTATACAAGTGTAGTAGAGCAATAGCTCTATCAGACTGCTTTACTCTAAGTTTAGCTAAGTACTTATCATCACCAGCACTTTTTGCCCACAAAGAGGAAGAACTCTTAAGAGAAATGGAAAAAGAGCCTTTTGATGTAGAAATACTATTCTTAGATGAACTAGTTTAATTAACTACAGTACCTCTGATATTTTCACAAGTCTCTTTTCTTCAGCCGACTTCAGTGCAGCTTCTAGTATTGCCTGAAGCATAATCATTTCCTCGGGCTTAGTTAAAGGCTCTTCTTTCCCGAGAATAATGTTGACAAAGTGCCTTGCCTCATTTTCTACAGGCTTTTCTTCTCCTATTTCAAGTTTAGTGTCTACTAGCACACCATTCTCCTCGCTGTAAATTGAAGCCTCTCTATAGTTTATTCCACCTTTATCTCCCATAATCACTACATTGTAGTCGTCTCGACTAATGTGTCCAGCCCACCCTGCCTCAAGTATAGTTGTAGCGCCGTTCTTCATTTTAATGAAAGCTATAGCCCAGTCCTCGACAGTAAATGGTCCACCGGGTACAGGCTTGCCCCAAGACCCTTTACCCAGCCCTCTGGGGCCTAGTTTAGCGTAAGTCGACGCAAAAACTTCTTCTGCCTCAAAGTTATTTGAAATCCAGAGAGACAAGTCAAGCATATGTACGCCTATATCGTATAGAGGCCCTGCTCCAGCCTGCTCTTTAATAGTAAACCAGCTTCCATAGCCAGGAATTCCTGCTCTCCTAAGCATATAGGCTTTAATAAGATAAGGCTCGCCTATTTTCCCCTCAAGAACATAGTTTCGGAGAATACCACTTAGTTTTCTAAATCTCCACGTCAATCCTATTAGAAGTTTCTTACCGTACTTTCTGCTGGCTTCAAACATTTCTTTAACTTGTTTAGCCAATATAGCTGGCGGCTTTTCGCATAAAACATGTTTTCCTTCTTTAAGGGCATCTATGGTCATCTGATAGTGGAGATAATTGGGTGTAACAACTACTACTCCGTCTATATCTTTTCTTGCAATTAGGTCTCGATAATCAGTGTAGACACTCTCTATTTTCAAGACTTCTTTAGCGTACTTAATTTCATTCTCATCGATATCACATACAGCTACTACTTTTGCTCCAACTTTCTTAAACGCGTTTACGTGTATTTTACCCATTGTACCGCATCCGATCACACCTATACGTACTTCCGCCACATAGACATATTGAACTCAGAGTATAAAACACCTTATATCGTACAAAAATATCTTAACTTAAGTAAATCCCCTACACTTTCCTACGGAGAATAGAGTTAAATTTCCTTAGCCCCTTATTTCATCAACCATGTCCGATGAAACAGTTATTGTTAGAGATTTTGTTGAAAAAGATGCTCCCGGTTTAGCCCAGTTATTTAACGAGAGCGAAGAAGGCTGGCCTGGGGGATTAACTGGAGGAGTACCTTATACAGCTGAAACTGTTTTAGATAAAATAAAGTCTTCAGATGCTTTAGCTGTACTAGTAGCTGAGTGTGATAAAAAGATTGTAGGCTACTTAGAGCTGACTAAACACTGGATAGGCGAAGACGCTACTTATGTGGCGCTAGTAAATGTTCACCCAAAGTACCGTGGTAGAGGTATAGGCACAAAGTTACTTAAAGAAGCTATTAAGCGCTCAATATCTCTTGGAGTCGATAGAGTCGATCTACATACTTGGGCAGGAAACGAGAAAGCAATAAGACTTTACAAAAAGCTAGGCTGGTTCTGGGTACCTGAGACCAGCGTCTATATGCAGAATTATCTTCCACAAGTGTTAAAGACTCCTATAGCCAAAGAATTCTTCGCAAAGCATTCTAATGCATTATATAGCTTTAAAAGAGACTTAAAAGCTGAAGAAGATGAATACGAGTACCAGAATAGGAGCGTATATGTTTATGAGTGGAGAATAAACGGAGACTTCCTTAAGGCAATAATAGACAGATACGGCTGGGGTCTTTGCGGACTAGAGTGGAATGAAGGTCTAATAGAGTGCCTTACTGAAGAAGACAGAGTAGTTAAAGGAGCTCCATTTAGAGTACTCTACAGAATAGTTAATAGATCAAGTAAACCCTTCAATGTAGTACTTCTACCTGAAGCAGAGAAAGGAGTCAAGGTTTTAAAGAAACCTCCCTCAAGCATCACTGTCAAACCCGGTGAAGAAAAAGTAGTTGAAGCCGAAGCCTTAGTAGACATAGAAGCCGAAGAAAAATCTTTCGACGAACCTCCACTAAAACTCAAGACAACAGCAGTGTTAAACGGTTTACCATTCAATCTTTTTACCGGTTTTGATGAAAAGCCTCCACTAGCAATCAAGATACTTGAACACCCCTCCTATCCTCCTTTATCTACAGGAACTATACCAGTAAACCTAGCCAATAATTTTAAGAAAAAAGTAAAAGGTAGAGTAACAGTAGTAGCCGATAAAGGAGTAGAAGTCAGTCCTCGAGAATACTTATTTGAAGCCAGTGCAGAGGAAGAAATAGCGCTTCCACTTAAAGTAAAGTTAACAGATCCTTCATTAAAGAAAACTGCGCTGTTTCTATCGTATGAAGTAGAGGGCATTAAGTCTCCTCCTAAGACAATATACATAACGATAGCTAAGCCGGGTGAGGCAGTAGGCTATATCGACCGAAAAGAAAAAAGAGCTGTAGTGGACTGGGGAGAATACCTTCTACATGTACGTTTAAAAGGACTAAGCTTTAGTGTCATACGTAAAATTGACAGAGAAGGAGTATGTTTTACTAGTGGAGAAAGCATAGGGCCTCCCTTCTGGCCAAGTGAACTCGGGCGCACACTCTTTGACGTAGACTTAATTGAAGAAAACGGCTCAGTAAAAATCGTAGGAAAAGCTCGATTAAGAAAAGTACCAGGCCTAGAATTCTTTAAGATAATTGAAGTGAAAGGCTCTTCTCCATTAATTAAAATATCTTACTTACTTGTAAACAATTCTAATGTAGAAAAAACAGTTAAACTTAGAATACCTATGCATTCTTCGAGTTGGCAGGCACGTAAACTAGTAGTGCCTTTGAAAGAAAATATTTTAGAGGCGACAGTTATTCCGGGAGAATTTCCTGGAAGAAAAAGAGACCTACCGACAAAGCCCGACGAGTTTTCTGAAAACTGGTCTTGCTACGTGTATAGGGGAGGAGAAGTAGTAGGAGCTATTTGGAGTAGAGAAAACTTAGATGAAGTAGACTTCTCTTGGGGAAGTTTACCCAGACTAATCTATGTAGTTAAGCTCAAACCGTATTCTCGTGTAGAACTACCTCCAGTATACATTTACGTCGGTAAAGGCTCTTGGAAAGATATACGAAACTACTACAAGAGAAACTTCGAGAAAAAAGCTCCTGAAACAGAAGTGGCTTACAGCAAAGTAGATGTCGTAGAAATACGTTCTTTGCCCGAGCCAGTACTACTTGAAACCAGGTCAACTGAAATAGAGCTGTCTTTAGTGAAGCATAGAGAAAAGAAGCTTAAAGGCAGAATTGAGCTTACATCGCCTAAAGTGAGAGTAGAGCCAGCTAAAATTGAGCTCGGAGAACTCAATGAAAAAGAGTTCGGGAAGAAAATTAGAATCGAAGTACCTGAACTAACACCTCGCTGCTATACTATTAGCTGCCTGCTCTATTCGAACTACGGCCTCTTCAAAAAAGAGATACCAGTAGTGGTTGTTGGGCGTGAAGGAGAAGTAGTAGTTACTATTCAAGGAAATAAGGCTACTGTAGACAATGAGCTACTAGTAATGAAAATAGACGGAGATTTTGCAGGAACACTCTACGAGTTAGTAGACAAGGAAACAGGAGCATCTCACTTAATGTCGTCTTATCCTGAGCCAAAGCCTCTCGATTGGATTAACCCGTGGTACGGCGGTATAAGACTTAAAGACAGATGGGGCCGCGACAACCTATTTAGAGAAAAGTGGACTGTAGAAGAAGCAGCAATAGGCTCATGGAGAGGAGTAAAAGTATGGACTAAAGTCAGCTACGAGAAGAATAGACGCCTCAAAGGAGTCACACTAGAACAATACTATTTAACTAAGCCTTATAGTAACATAATTCTCTCCATAACAAAGGTGGTAAACAGTACTAGACGGTACATTGAACCAGAACTCTTTCTGTCAATTTTCCCTAAGCCTGGAGGAGAAAATGCTAAAGGAGCACTCGTGCCCTATAATGGAGAAGAATACGTTAAAGAAGTATACGAGTACGAGTCTTCTTGGCCAGTGACTCTAAGCGACTACGCCGTAATATATAGTAGTAAAGGTGCTTTAGCTTTAATTAAGCCTCAGCGCAACGATATTGCTCTAGCTGTATCAATAGGTTTCGCTAAAACATGTACACTTGATGCAATAATGTTTCCACTGAAATGTATTGAGCCCGGAGAGACGCGTATATATCACGCATTTCTAGTAGTGGCAAAAACTCTAAGTGATGCTAGAGCTTACAAAGCTTTATCTAAAGTTAAGTACACTATGCTTACTTAACGTGAATACCTATTATCTCTGTTTTTTCTAGTATTTGCTTGATTATTTTACCTCTATCTGTGAAAATACTTACTCTTCCAACAGAATGTTTTTTAACAACAGTATCTACTCTATCGTCAATATTAACGTAGAAAACTCATTTACTGGTAACTATTTTACGGTAGCCTTCTATCTCGAGATCTATTTCATGTGGAATAACTAGCTCTACTATCACGTGCAGAAAGCATTTACTAAAATATATTCCTTCGTATCTAGAACTAGGTGCTCTAAAATGATATCTGTTGTAGTGCCTACGCGAAACAATGAGTCTACTATAAGAATGCTACTTGATTCACTTAAACAGCAGGAGTACAGAGACTTCGAAGTAATAGTAGTAGACAGCTCAGAAGACAAGACACCTGAAATAGCTTCAGAATATCCTTTCGTTAAAGTAGTTAGAGTTCCTCCCCGAGGCGCTAATCTTGCTCGAAATATTGGAGTTAAATTATCTAAAGGAGATATTATAGCGTTTACTGATGGAGACTGTCGTGTCTCTCAGGACTGGCTTAAGAATATAGCAGAATTTTTTGAAAAACATAGGAACACTATAGCTGTAGGAGGCTCAATATATACTGCTAGAGAACTTAAGGGAAGTATTGTAGCAGAGTACTACAATGAGGCTCTATGGCCTATGATGCCTATTTACAGTAGTGAAATAAAGATAACTAGAGAAAATTTCCATAAGGTAAGAGTACCTAATAGCAATAACCTTGCCTTCAGAAGAAAGGTCTTCGATGAAGGCTTTCTCTTCGACGAGGAATTTAGAGGAGGATACGAGGAAACAGAACTCCTCTGGAGACTGTGTCTCCAAAACTACGATATTAGAGTGTCTCCCTCAATTAAAGTAGAGCACTACCACACTAAGAGTTTAAGAAAACTTCTTAAAAGAGCATATAATTACGGGAGAGGACATTACTTATTTTACTCTAAGTACAGAAATTGTCCTCTAGCACTATACGGCACGCTCAGCGCAGCTATTCTCTACACTTACTTTGCTGTAGCTCTAGCAGCGCTAATAGTGGGTTGCTGGTATTTTGCGGCACTTCTTCCTGTAGCCTACATTGTTCTCTCTATACTTTACCTAAAGAAAACAAAGAAAACTAAGAAACTACGCTCACTAGTATATTCCCTAATAGACATAGTTTTCTATACAACCATGGCTACAGGAATTTTTGTAGAGCTTTTAAAAAGACTAAAGCTAAGTTAAATGAAATTTAAGCCATATAGTTCTATTAGATGAATAAGCAATATATTAAGTAGACTTTAGTGCTCTACAGTGAAGCCCCACTTGTTTTTGTATTTTTCAAAAATAGGAAAAATTAATATTGCGTTAAGCAAATAGTTTTATTGACCCCTAATGACAGGAAATAATAATGTTCGAGGAGGAGTCCCTTCTCTGCTCACTGGAGCTAGATTCTTGCTAAAATTCCCTCTCTTCAGATATGTCATTAAGCCACTTTCGAGTGAGGTATCAGTTAACGGTGAAAGAAGGAAGATAGCCTATGAAGCTTTAAGACTTATTGTAGAGGAAGATGCAGAATCATGTTTTATCGCGAGATTTTACTCTAAATTACTTAAAACAGTATTTGATTTAGCTGTAAAGTACTTCAATGGAAACCGCGAAGAGGTATATGAAGCTCTTAAAGACCCTTCTATTAGGCGAGGCTTAGCACTAGTACTTGAAGGCTTAGCACTCTACGGCATTACCGTGCCTCAGAAACTGCCTGCACCTTTCCTAGTAGTCTGGAACTTCACTAATATGTGTAACTTAAAGTGCAAGCACTGTTACCAGAAAGCAGACAGACCTACACCAGACGAGCTTACTTTAAACGAAAAACTTGATGTAATTAGGCAGCTTGATGAAGCTAGTGTAGCCGCAGTAGCTTTCTCTGGAGGAGAACCTACAATACATCCTGACTTCCCGATAGTACTTAAGGCGGCTGCAGACGCAGGCATGTATACTGCGCTAGCTACTAACGGCATAAGGCTAGCTGACCGGAAGTATGCAGAAAAACTCAGAAAACTAGGACTAAGATACGTTGAAATAAGCGTCGATTCAGCTGACCCAGATAAACACGATGCTTTTAGAGGAGTAAAGGGTGCTTGGAAGAAAACTGTGCAGGGTGTTAAAAATGCTGTAGAACTAGGTTTCTCTACAGCTATAGCTACTACTGTAACTAAAATGAATTTAGATGAAGTATCTGATATAATTGATCTAGCGGAAGAACTTGGAGTAGAGAGAGTAGTTTTCTTCAACTTCATTCCGGTAGGCAGAGGAAAAAACTTAGTCGAACTTGATCTGACTCCGGAGGAAAGAGAAGAACTGCTCCGCAAACTGTATCTCGAAAACCAGCGGAGAAAAGTACAAGTATTCAGTACAGCACCTCAGTTCGCTCGAGTTTCTCTTGAAATGAGCGGAGGAAAAGATGTTGCACCCACACACTTCTATGTGCGAGGAGACCCTATTGTAGCAGCTCTAGCAGAGTACATTGGAGGATGCGGGGCCGGCAGAATATATGCGGCAATAGAGCCTAACGGTGACTTAACGCCATGCGTCTTCATACCAAATGTAGTTGTAGGAAATCTCAGTGAAGAAAAGTTCTCTGTTCTCTGGAAAAATGCGCCAGTATTTAATGCTCTTAGAGATAGAAGTAAACTCGAAGAAAACTGCAAACAATGCCCCTACAAATATGTCTGCGGAGGCTGTAGAGCGAGAGCACTAGCCTACACAGGAAATATTCTTGGACCAGACCCTGGATGCATAAACAACGCTGATTACTTTAAGACAACACTTTCTCCAGTAAAAAATACCTATAGAGATAGATTGCTTAAGGTAGAGCTAAAACCTTAAATTTCCGTGTACCATATTATAGCAGAATATGTTGAAAAAGTACTGGGTTATTTTTTGTGATAATTTTACTTGTTTTTGCTACAGTATCTGCTACAGTACTCACACCTCATTTAGAAGTAAAGCCTTTACTGGTCTATAATAAATGTATTCTTTCAAAAGACGCTTTTCCCGAAAAAGTCGTTAGTACATCTCTTTTACTTTACATAAGAAACTATTATTTTCTTCCCATAAAAATACTTAGAATAAGCTTAGATCCTCCTCCGCCTAATGAGATACTAGTTAAAGAGCTTATTTTCAATAGTACACTAGACCCTAGCGAAGAAACCTCCGTTTTTATTAAGTATACTTTTTTAAATTACGCCAGATGGAATATAAGAAAAATAACTGTAGACATTATTTGCATGAATATAATTTTCAGAAAATCACTTTACATCAATATAGTTATAGAAGCAGTACCTCGAGAACAGAATACTAAATATTAAAGTTATAGTATTTAATTGAAAATACACAGCGCTTCAAGCTGCTGGTGAACAGTAATGCTCTGCCAAGTAACTTACATTATGAACAAAATATTTTCACATAAATCGAGTTTAAGAAAATTTGTGGAAATTACTATTGAAAGAAATAGTATTTAATTTGAATAAATTAAGTAGAATGTGTCTTTAAGTCAAATAGTAGATTACTTAAAAGAGTCAGTGTCACTTAGAGCAAATATTTTTTCAATAGCAACGCTTCTATATTCGTCTCTCTTCTCTCTCTTAAACAGAAATTATTATAGTCTCGTTGCCCTGCCTTATGGTCTTAAAGCATTTCTTCCTTTGAAATATTTTCCGTGGATATGGCTTAATGTACTTCATATATACTACTACAGGGACTATGAGCAGTTGAGAGAATTTACTCCTAAAAGTAACTGGACTATAGTAGACATAGGGGCTTTTGTAGGCTTATACACTATTAAGGCCGCTAAGTTAGCTGGCTTTAGAGGAAAAATTTACGCTATTGAACCTATTCCATTTAACTATAAGTTTTTAAAAGCTAATATTTTGTTAAACAAGTTGAGCAATATTGAAGCTATTAATGCTTGTGTATCTACTAAGAGTGGCATTGAAAGAATATATGTTGCTGAATATGGAGCCAATTCTTCTCTCTTAAGAAAATATGTTGAGGAAATGGATTATTTGAATAAAGTAGTTGAAGTAAAGGCTATTAAGTTAGATTATCTCGTGCACCAAGTAGGTATAGTTGACTTAATGAAAATCGATATTGAGGGATTTGAAGAAAAAGTTATTGAAAGTGCTAGAAGTGTACTTAAGCCCAAGTATGTGAAGAGAATTGTTATTGAAGTTCATCCAAGTTATTCTAGTGTATCATCTATTTCTAGAATTCTTGAAGAAAATGGGTACACTGTTGCTGTATTTGGGTGTCTTGAAGCCCCTGATCAAGTTTTTGTCTATGCTTACTGAGAATATATAACCTATAGCGTAATACTTATTTCTCTAGATCCGCTAGTAGAGTATATAAGGTGGTTAAATGGACCCCCTAATTATAGCTAGTTTTCTTGTAGCCTTCTACATAGCTTGGAGTATTGGCGCCAATGACGAAACTATGGCCACTTTAGCAGGCAGTGGCTATGTCTCAATAGCGGCTGCTGCTCTACTAGGAGCTATTTTAGATTTTCTAGGAGCTGTCTTTATGGGCCACATGGTTGAGAAAACTATTGGCGAAGGACTGATAGCAGGACAGGTTACTGTAGCTGACACATTTATTATTCTTTTAGCTGTCGCCACTTGGCTTATTGCAGCATCTTACTGGGGGTGGCCTATTTCAACTACGCACTCCACTGTAGGCGCGGCTATAGGCTTAGGGATCTACAAGTATGGTTTAAGTGGAGTAAAATGGATTTCACTGAGTAGAGTTATAGCGAGCTGGATTATTTCTCCTCTAGTAGGTCTCCTAGGGGCAATTGCTGTATACAAAGTTGCTAGGAAAATTTATTTGAGAAAAGTAAAGGGATTTAGACAGCTTTTAACAGTATCTAAGTACTCTACAGTACTTTTAGCAATATGGACAGCTTATACTGCGTTCTTTAGGGGAGCAAACGATATTGCAAATGCCACAGGTTTTCTCAGCTATGTTTCAGGACACCCTATTTTAACTAGAGTGATTTGCGGCGCTGGAATGGCTTTAGGACTGCTTATTTTAGGTAGAAGAGTAATTAAGTCTGTTGGAGTACAGTTAGTCGAACTGGATCCTTTCTCAGCTCTATGTGCACAGGTATCAGTTGCAATTACGCTGTGTATTGGAACTCTTCTCGCTTTACCTCTATCAGGTACACATGTGCTTGTGAGCGCTGTACTTGGAATAGGAGTCGCTAGAAAATCGTGGATTAATATCAAGGGACTTAAAGAAATACTAGCTACATGGGGATTCACATTTCCTTGCTCAGCGCTTTTAGCGGCAGGATTAGCTGCATTAATTTACAGTTTTCTACTTTAGTGCTCTAACTATTATTACTTTGAGTACATCTCCAGTGTCTTCAGCCGCATCACATATATTCTCCAAAGTCTCGACAAGTCTCTCCGCTATTAAACTGTATTCAGGTTTATTCATTCTCATAGAGCATAAAACAGATAAGCTTTTAACGTAGAGTAAATCTACTTGCTCTTCGATTTCTTCTATTTCATTTAAGAGCTTTAAACTTTTATTAAAATCTTCCATAGCTTCTTTAACAGCCTCTTCGGTCAGCTCAACACAATAATATATATTTGAAGCCATTTCACATAACATTTTAGAGAATTCTCCATTCCTGAATGCGTCTCTTATAAACTCTATTTCAAGTAGCCTTGCCGCGTCTCTACTCCAGTCTGCAATCATGTCCATTCGCTCAACAAGCCTAATGAAGTCTTCTCTGCTGAGAGGAGGTACTATGCCTTTAGCTAGCTCTTCAATTATTTTTCTCCTAATTTCATCGGCTTCTTCTTCACTTCTATGCACTGCCGCTACCTCGCGTCTAAATTCATCTATACTGCAAGCCTTTAAGGAATGTATTGCATTACATAAAGCTTTTACACATTTTTTACATAAGCTGGCGTGGTTTAATACAAGCTTGAGCACCTTATTCTCAGACCTATCTAGCTTCTTTTTAAACATAGTCACAACCTTTTACGCCAATATACTTATCTATATTAGTATATAGGCTCACTTACTGTTTATAAAACTATTTTCCTTGCTTTAGTATATTTACTTTTAAGCTAAAAGAGAACTCGAAGACTAATTCCTCAGAAACTGATTTATTTTTGCATTAAAGCATTAAATACATGAGCGAAGATATTGAAGTAGTATTTTCTCATAGGTCAAAGTATCCTACTGAAATACCTTCGCTTATAGCTTATGGAGGCGAGCTTATTGTATGTATTAATTCGCTTAAAGGAATTGAAGATGAGGCTCGAGTGTATTCTAGTGTAGACGGCTATGAATGGGAAGCAAGGCTTATTGGCGTAATGAACTTCTGGGCCTACCAGTTTTTCGACGGCAAGCTTTATGTCGGAGCTTCTAATGTCTCGGGAGACAAGACGTTTGTCTTTGAGTACGATGGATCTGAGTTCAAGAAAGTACTAGAGCTTTCTCCGGGCGGCGGAGGTGGAGGAGGCCTCATAGAATCACTGGGTATATTCAAAGACTTTCTCTATGCTGGCAGGCGAAATGAAATTTGGAGAACTAGCGATGGCGTGAAGTGGGAAAGAGTATTCGAATTTTCTTCAAATAAGTCGCTTTATCAGTTTATTGAATACAGGTCAGAGTTCTATGTTTTTGAAGGAGAGCCTATTAGGGCTCCCAGTAGAGTATACTGCTCTGAAGACGGCAAAAAATGGAGAGAGTACCGCGTCTACAGTCATGTAGAGTGGTTTAGATCGCATTCACCTAGCGATAGAGTAGTACTAGACTATCCTTACATAGCTGATGGGAGAGGAAACGTCTATTTCTTTGACGGTGAGCTAAATAAGATTTTTGAGCGAAGACAGTTTAGGCAACCTCATAATGTTGCTATAAGACTGAAGACTTTCGAAGACAGGCTGTTTATCGTGTATGGTGCGGGTACCTGTGCCCCGGCTAGAGGAGAAGTATGGGTATGGGATAACTATCAGCTGGGGCGCTTAATTCAATTGCCTTATGGTATTTACGACATAGAGGTTTACGGAGACTCTATTTACTTAGCATGTAACAACTGGAGTGGTCTAGGCGGATTCTGCGAAAGTCTTGTCGTGAAAATACCTGCCTCTATGAAGCTAGAGACTCCTCCCATAGCATATTCTCTTACAAGTAAAGGAATACCTGCTGAAAACATTAGTTTTGTAAACGAACTAGAAACAGATCCTATACCTGTTTTAGGCTATAGCCAAGCAACACTTTACTTGCTTTTAGCGGGCGACGCAGAGCTCGAGATAGAAGCACTGTCGCTCAACGGCTCTTGGAGAACTGTCGACAGAATGTCTATTCCGGGTGGTCGCGTAGTCCGCAGCAAAATAGAGTGCTGTGGACGCTTAATTAGATTCAAGCTTAGGTCCAAAGAAAAGAATGAAGTAAAGTTGGCCGAAGTCTACTTAACTTCTCTTAAATCTCTTGAATAAAAGTAGCAGCACTGCGACCGCGCAGACTAAAGTCAGTAGAATAAGTCTCAAGTCAAGGTATTTTTCTTCAAGAACAGGTAGCTCGCCTCTCTGTACAGTTTCTACGTTGATTTTCTTTACTTGGAAGTTTTCCTTGAAAAGTACTCTTTCCACTGATACAAATATTTTGACTTCCTTTACGGCGACGTTCCATGGAGAGCTGTTAAATTTTCCTTTTTCTACTACTAGCTTAGAGCTATTGTTTAGCTTAAAGCTGCCCTCAAAGCCTAGTGGCCAGTAAACTACTAGCGGAGACCCGTTACTACATGAAACTAGAATTCCTTTAGGTAGTCCTTCTATATGAGACCCCAGTGTAAGCGTAGTGTACTTACCTAACTTTACTTCAAGTAGTTCTAGAAGATCGCCGTTTTCTCTAGCCAGCTCAGCTATGAAAACTGTTTTCTTCGCACCATAGCTTTCAGATAAGCCTACTACGTAGACTGCCTGCGCTGAAAAAACGCTAGCTCCGTAGCACCAAGCTTTGCTGAAAAGTACTCTACACCAATTCATTTCGCCGTCTGTAGAAAAGCAGGCTACTACAGCTTCCTGCCTTAAAGAAAAGCGGCTCAAAGTATGGCCAGTAACGTAGATCAACTTGTCTTTACAGCAGACGCCATAGAGCCTATCGTGGCTTTTTCCGCCGAAACACTTTGCCCAAAGAACCTTTAGGTCCTTTAAACTAATGCATACTACTAGGCAGTCTAGTCCACTGCTACGCGAAAGCACATTGAATACTGCTCCAGAGAGAACAACTTTATCTCCAAGTAGGGTAGCGGCAAAAAAGAAAGGCTTAGCTGAAGTACCGTCAGGTCTTACTACGTTAAGTACTCTCTCTAGTAAAATCTTGCCTGAAGAATCGAGTAAAGCAACATAGCCTACGCCACAGACAAAGATATTCCTACCAGGAAGAATTAGCAGATCATTTAGCCACGTACTACTAGAGTAGCCCCACTCAAGATCTCCATTCCGCAGATCAAAAGAGCCTATAAACCATGAGCCACAGACAACGAGTTTTTCTCCTAAAACAGCAATTTTCCTCAGCTCATATACTTCTTCGACTAAAGTAAACCACTCTACTTTTTCTCCAACTAAAGCAACAAAACCGACGGGTTTTTCGCTAGACTCTATCCATCCACAGACAGCTATTTTCTTGCCAGCTACTATAGAGTAGCAGGCGTGGCCCCTTATATTAAATAAGAGAACATAGGGGGGAGCAGCTATAGACAGAACTAAAGAAACAACAGCAATTACAGAGATTATTCTCAAGTACACACTACTTAACACACCTAAAACCTACTTATGTTTTCCAGTCAAGCGAAGATATGTTTAAGCGCTCTAAGAACTCTGCTACTATTTTCTTAAACCGAGGATCAGCTTTCTTTGGGCCAGGCATAATGCTAATAACTAGTCCTGGCTCACCCACCTTCATAGGTATGCTGCGTACTCTTGCTCTATGAATCCACTTCCTTAAAACTATTTTAGCTCTAAACGGAGACGATATAATGAACTCGTATTGAGGAGGAGATATTCCTAAAGTAGCAAGAATAGACTTAGGTTCTTTAACACTGTATACTATGTTTTCTTGCTGAAGAATTCTAGACAAAATATCAGCCGCCTCGTAGAGCATATCCCCGTAGTACATTTGCGTAGTCCACAGTCTGCCTGCAAGTGTCATCAATAAGTAGCGCAGTGACGACACTACAATAAGACCGCCGAGCACAGAAACTATTTTCCAGTAAATTTCCGCTGGAAAAGCAATAGCTCCCATTATAGGAAATAGTCCTACAAGAATAAGTCCTATTGCCACTATTTGACCTGTGAGTAAAAATGTTTTTCCTCTAGCTTCTCTATATGCTTTAATCAAGTACAGCACCGATGGAACTGTAAAAGAGTTTACTAAAAGGAGCATAAGTGCCTTTAACGTTAAAGGCTTCTCGCTAACTGCAATTGAGTAATTTCCTATAATTCCTGCTGAGAATAAAGCTGCAGCTAAAATCAGTCTCTCGAAGGGTACTTTAAGAAATACTAGCAAGAGCATTGTAGCGAAGTATATTAAGTAGAATAGTGTAGTGAAATCTCTGTGCGTTATAAATGCTATTATAGCCATTAAAAATATTAAAACTTTAGTTAAATCTATTAGATTGTATTTAAGTGAAATAAGCTTTCCAATAACAGTTGAAGAAAACTTTTTAGCTATTTCTACGTCTGAAGACAAAGCTAGTTGAGCAGAAGCCAGTATTGCATAGGATACTGCGTAGAGAATAAAGTTATTGGTGTAAAGAGCAAATATGAAGATAACTAGCGACAATAAAACTGTTGCAAGCCATTTTTTAGCCATTTTAATTAACGAAAAGAACATAGAGTTCCCTTAATGCTAGATAAGTTTGAGAAAATAAGGCTTATCGGAGAATTATTCTATTTCCTATTAAATTATATTCTGGGACTTAAGTGATACTTCGAGATATCTTTTAAAAACTCTTTCTATCCAGTAAATATCTTGAAGAGTATCATTCGCACCTGTCTCATAATCTCTGTCTTCTCGAGTCATTTCAATAAAATGCAGAAGACCTCTCTCATAGCACCATTCTCGAGGTAGTCTGGGCCTCCAAGTCACCTCTTTCTTTGAATCATATATCTCGACTGTAGAGTACGTTGCTTTCTCCAAAAGAGGAGGAGTATTTACTGATATCCAGTAGTCATCAGTATATATTGTAGCTCCAGCCGAAAAATTACGTCCCTCTACACGACTGAATACCGCTATATGCTTAAAGCTACTGTACTCAAAAGACACCATGAAAGAATTCCCCCTATTCCATACTTCAACATACTTTACTCCACTCGGCTCGCCTGCATACCATCTCATTAGGTTAATATAGTGGCTCCACGCGCCCAGCAAGCGCTCATAGAATTGCTCTGCCTCCTCCTCTAGCTCGATAGGAACCTTAAATTCTTCTGCAAAAAGTCTTTCAGATAAACTCTCTCTACAGAGCTTTAAGCCAGAGGACCCTGCTACATAAAATTGCTTAAAGAGAGTTATTTTCTGGCCTTCAAGTATTCTCTTAACATATCTGCATCCAGTGTCGTATCGGAGCATATAAGCCGACATTAGTTTCCTACCCTTTTTTTCAGCAACTCTAGCTATCTCTAATGCCTCGCTGTAAGTTGCTGCAACAGGTACTTCCACTACAACATTTTTCTCTTCCTCGAGAGCCATTATAGCGTGTTCTTTGCGTACTTCAAGAGGTGAAGCAACTACAACAGCGTCTACTTTAGGGTCTTTCAAAAGCTCGCTGAGCTCAGAATAGAAGTTAGTTGAGTATTCTTCGGCAGTAGATTTAGCGAGCTCTCTACTAGTATCAAATACGCCTATCAACTCTGCTTGAGTACATGTTTTAAGTAAAGGTAGCCAGGCTATCTGTGATACTTCTCTACAGCCTATAACAGCGAAACCCAGCTTCTTAGCCACGCTCTCATTAAATTTAATAGAAAAATATATTTCACTTTGTGTCCGCGAGCTTTATATCTCTTCGACCGCTTTTAAACTAGTTCTGGTGAAAGAATGAAGATAAAGGTAGTTTCGCTAGATGTCTGGAATACTCTACTAAACTTAGACATATTCCTAAAAGAAATAGCTAAGCAAGTAGCAGAGTTTACTGGAAGCTCTCCAGAAGAACTCTACAAAAAACTCTCTACAGCACATATCGAGGCAAAAAACCTTAGACGCAAAGGAGTTCTTAAAGAAGACATTGTTCAGAAAACACAGAAACTAGCAGCAGATTACTTAGGTACTTCAGCTGACATTTTTCAGAGAGCTGTAGCTAAAGCTGTTTTAACAGTAAATACAGAAAAACTAGTTGCTGAGGGAGCATACGAGGCTCTCAAAGAATTAAGTAAAGTAGGCTTAAAGAAAGCTGTGCTGGGAAACGTTCTCTTCTGGCCCGGCAGCTACACAAGACTACTTTTAGAGAGAACAGAGCTAGCTAGCTATATTGAAGCCCAGTTCTACGCAGACGAAGTAGGCTACCAAAAACCTCAGAAAGAGTTTTTTGAGCTAATCTTAAAGAGATTCAGTGTATCGGCTGAAGAAGCAATACACGTAGGAGACGGACTATACGAAGACTTTGCCGGGGCTATTCTTTCAGGATTCTATGCTGCGCTAATATTGCCCAACGTCAAAGACATAGTTTCTCTAGGAGCAAAAGCCTACGCAATACCTTCAATAAAGTACCTGCCGAAACTAATATCCCACATCAGCTAGCAAATATACTAGTGGCCGCAGTAGTTGCTGGCATAGACTTAGCTGGAGTAGAGACAAGACCTACAGGAATATGCTTCATAGTAGACAGTACAGTAAAAACCAAACTAGTGTATACTGATAATGAAATAGTTTCAGAAATACTAAGAGAAAAACCCGCCGTAGTAGCAATAGATGCACCACTATCACTGCCTAAAGGAAAAACACTAGACTCTAAAAACTGTATCCGAGAATGTGATAAAGCCTTAAGAAAAATGGGTATTCGATTTTTCCCACTCAATTTCGGGGGAATGAGACAGCTTACTCTCCGCGGAATAAAGCTCAAGAAAAAGCTCACTGAACTAGGGTTCACAGTAATAGAAACTTACCCGGGCGCGGCCCAAGACCTCCTCAGGCTACCGCGCTCCAAGAAAAACAGAGAAGAGCTCAGAAGAAAACTAGCCGAAATATTTAATTTAAAAGGAGATATTGAGCACAAATTATCTACACATGAACTAGACGCCATAACATGCGCTATCGTCGCTAAACTCTACTTAGAGGGAAAATACATAGCGGTAGGCGATCCCGAAGAAATACTCATGATCTTGCCGAACCCCAAAGACATAGACATAAAGTAGGTAGTTTACTTCAGCTGACGCGTTTAGTAAATACAGGTTTTAAGCAATACTTAAGTTTCGTTAATGAAGAACTATTACAGTGGACGTAAATCCTTATGCTAACAGAAGTCTGCTAGAAAAAGTTTGCAGCAAAATAGTGGGGCGTAGAACCGAAGTAGTAGCTATTATATCGGCTTTAGCTGCCGGCCGAAATGTTCTTCTAGAAGGACCTCCAGGCACATCTAAGTCTACAATACTTAAAGCAATAGCAGAAAACTCAGGCGTCTCCTTCTACATAGTCGAGGGGTCAAGCGATCTGACTCCCCAGAAGCTCGTAGGAGTATTTAATCCTGCTAGAGTAATGGCCGACGGCTTTAAGCCAGAGTACTTTGAGCCAGGACCTTTAGTCAAAGCTATGATTGAAGGCGGAATACTGTACATAGAGGAATTCAATAGAATGTCTGAGGACGCAGCAAATACTCTGATTAGAGCAGCCGAGGACCGCGAAATAGCTGTGCCGAGGCTAGGAGTCATTAAAGCAAAGCCTAGCTTCAGAATAATATGTGCCATGAACCCTTACGACGATGTCGGCACGAGGAAAGTCAGCAGAGCTCTTCTCGATAGATTCGTTAGAATTAAAATGGATTACCAAAGCCGTGAAGAAGAAATAGAAATAGTTAAGGTGAGAGCAGGTAGCAGAAATCTTCTCCTAGTAGAACTCGCGGTAGATATAGCTAGGGAAAGCCGCAGACACCGAGCAGTCAAAATGGGTTCTTCTGTTAGAGGAGCAATAGACATGGTTCTAATAGCCGAGAATATTGAGAAAATTAAAGGAAAACTGAGTATAGATGACCTTTTATTGGCCGCTAAAATGGCTTTCACTACGAAAATATGGCTTAAAGACACTAGTAGAACGCCGGATGAAGTAATAGAGGAAATATTCTGGAAGGTATTAGGGACTAAAAAGACGCTTCCTTTTCCTTTAAGTAAAGCTAATGAGAAAAGTAATAAAGAAGAAAAGAAGCATCAAATAGATATAAGTGATTTAGAGAAAATAGCTGATACAGCTCAAGTAGCTCCAAGGAGAACTGCGCTAATACTTTCCTCCGATAAGAAATTAATAGAGGATTTAGAGCTTCTTGGTTTAAGGGGGCTGGATACTTTAGCTAAAGTATATTTTTTCTTACCATACGATACCAGAGAAATAGCTAGGAAAATAGGTACGTATCTTATAGTCCGCTTTGCTGAGCAATATACTTCGGGCAGAAGAGGATTTACTAAAACAAGTAGCTGGAGTGACTTCAGCGACTTAGACGTAGAAAGTACTATTGAGAAAATACTTGAGAAACCTGGAGTAGACTACGATACTTTTGTTTTCTTTTCCAAGAAAAGACGTAGGAGAGCGTATGCATTAATAATTGACAGAAGCTTCTCAATGAGCGGTCTCAGGCTCTTTTTAGCAGCACTAATAGCCGCTTCACTTGTCTACGCTGAACGTGAAGTAGATGATTTCTCAGTACTAGCATTCAATACGAAAGTAGATCTTTTGAAAAACTTTGATGAAAAAGTACCCGCAGAAACTCTAGTAGACTCTATCTTATCGCTGACAGCTTGCGGCTATACGGACATACATAAAGTACTTACAGAAGCCTATACTTTACTAACTGCTAGAGGCTACGAGCCTAAAGCAATTCTAATAACAGACGCCGAGTGGACTGCAGGCGACAATCCTCTCAAGGCAGCTAAACTCTATAAAACACTACATGTCGTAGCAGTACCATCAAAATGGATAGGGTTCGGGGAAGCATTAGCTAGACTAGGTGGCGGCAAATTCGTTTTAATTAGAAGTATCGATGAAATAGCAGGTAAATTAAGCTCAATACTCGACTAAAGGTCTATTCTCTTTAATGCAGTATTCTTCAAAGCCGTCAGCTATTCAGCAAGCGTACATCTGCTTATACAATCTAAATTCGCTTCTATGTTTGAATCGCGAAAGCTGGCGGAAGACTAATATCTTTAAACGCTTTTTCTCTACGTGGATTTAAATCAAATATTTATTGACTATAAGGCCTGCGCGTTAGTAGCTGAGAAATTTAAAGAAGCTAAGATAAAGAGAGAAAACTACTTTAATGGAGAATATTTTCCTCCATCAAACGAGCCTCGTGAACTGGTATTAGGGTACTTTACGGCAATAGTTGCATTAGACCACAGGACTTCGACTCCTATTTCTGAATATAGAGCATCGATTAACGGTGTTGTATACAAGGGCTCTGATTTACTGCACCACCTGGGTTCAAGAGAATTCTTACGTAACCCCGATTACTTTTCTGCAGAAAACTTGTCTAAACTGAGTTTAAAGGAGTTCAATAGGGTCTTTACTTACGGGGATGTATCGCTGTGGGATGCTGGAGTAAGAGTACTTCTCTTAAGAGACTTAGGGAAAAAAGTTTTAGATATTTACGGTGACTTCACAGGGCTCTTTAATGTAACTAGCATTACTGAATTCAAGGAAAGGCTTAAAGTATTTAGAGCGTATGAAGACCCTGTAGAGAAGAAGATTTTTCTCTTAGCGAAGTTCTTGGAAGGCCGCGGCTTAATTAAGTTCACTGACCCGCAGAACTTCCAAGTACCTGTAGACAATCATCTTACTCGTATTGCCTTGAGGCTAGGAATTGTCAGCTTAACGGACTACAGCTTCATACTAAAGGAAATCGAAGTAAACTCTGAAACCGATACAGCAATCAGAGTGAAAGTTAGAGAGGCATGGAAGGTTGTCTCCGAGATCTCGGGTAAAGATCCCTTCCTGCTGGATGATTTTCTGTGGAGGTTTGGGCGAACAATATGTCTTAGAGAAAAACCTTTATGTGAAAAATGTTTTCTTAAAGACTACTGCAGAGCATATAAAACTAAAAACTTTCTACCGGAACACACTTTTACTCTGACTTGGTACTACTAACTTGCTTTTCCTCTTTTTTAGTTTCTTTTCCTTTAGCTTTTCTTCTTCCAATGAAATACCCTATAGTTAGACCGGCTGCCAGTGAAAGTGGTACAGCAGTATATAGCAGTAGTTTTAGTTTTTCTGACTCCTCTTTAAGTTTACTGAATTTAACTGAAAGTTTTTCAAGCTGCGTTGTCGTTTCATTTAGCTCTGCTTTGAGTTTCTCGTTTTCAGACAATGCTTGAGAAAGCTGTGTTTTAACTGACTCAAGTTCGTTTTCAAGAGCCTCTATTCTAGTAGTGGCATTAGACAACTTTTCTTCAAGAGCTTTCTTCTCTTCCTGCAACTGTGTTACCTGCTGCTCTAGTTCTTTTTCGCGAGGAGACTTTAGTTGCGCGGCTAAAGGTGAAGTTACTTCAGCTTTAATTGTTGTCTCTGTTTCTGGAACCACTACTTTGAATAATATATTGCCGTAAACTCTGATCTCTACTTCTACTTCAAATGAACCGTCTTCACTAGTAGTCGTGTTGGCTACATAGAACCATGTTTTTCCTCCGTCAATACTCATGTAGACTAGCACTGTTACGTCAGCTGAAGGCGGATTTATTTTACCGTAGACTGTAACTGCTTTTTCACCCGCTTTAGCCCAAGCAGTGATAGATACACTGTACTTTACGTAAAATGTTATAGTGTTACTTTTACTTGAAGCATAGTCTCCAGTACCCTTGAAGTAGGCGTAGACACTCCACTTGCCAGCAATATCTACTTTAAATGTGTATGTAAATGAGCCATCTGAAGCAGTTTTAACAGTCACTCTGCTAGTTTCTCCAAGAGGATTCCTAATGGTTATTTCTACATCAACACTCATTGCTGGAGAGAGCTTACCTTTCACTTCAACAGTACTGTTTACAGCAAAAACTGTGCCGTTTACCTGTATCTTAAGGCTAGTAGCCTTCTTAGTAGACGGAGGAGGAGGTGGTGCCTTAAGAGTAATATCTATTCTGACTGCACCTTCTACACTCCGTGTAACTGAGCCACTATATCCGTCTTTAGTTGCTTTAACTGTTACTGTTACTGGGACACTCGATACACTAAATGTTATTTCATAATATCCTTGGCTATTAGTAGTCGTAGACGCAGAGACTCCAGACCCTGACACAGTAACAGTAGCTCCGGCTGCTGGAGATCCATCGGGCATGTAGACGTAACCATATATCGTTACAGGAATCTGAGCAAGTACCTTAAGTGGAAGGAGTATTAATGGTATTAGTAGTGCTAATATGAGTATTTTCGACTTCATGGATAACCCACCTCGATCCATTTAGCTTCACTCTTTAAGTATATGAAATAGCCTACTCCCATAACTATCTCAAAGTCTTTCTCTGAACCACTTACGCCTGGAATATATACGATGAATTTTTGTTCTTCGTCGTCCCATTTCCATACTCCTGTTAGTGCTGAACCTATTGCTTTAGCTAAATCTGATGCTTTATATGTTCCTACAGGTTTTAGTGTCAGAGCAATTATGTGATATCTTGGGCCAAGTGTTCTTACTCTGAGTGAAATGTTTAGCCACTGGCTGTATACTTGTCCGCTCCATCCTCTAATGCTTACTGTGTAGTAGCCGTCCGAGAGCTGTGCGCCGTCAATAGTTACTACGACTATTTCTTTTGGCTCATCATAGGCTCCGTCTTCAGGCGAGGGTATTGCTGTAGGCGGACTAGAGTTTATTGAGTACTCGGCTCCTTCCACTATTCCTCCCTGACACGCAATAGATACTTTGATTATAACTTTGGCGTTTTCGACATATGCATCAATAAGTGTTGCGCTTACTGTCACTTCTCCGACTACATTAAAGCTTACTTGGTCTTTTACAATACCGTAGTTGGGTATATTTGCCTCAATGTACGCTGTATACGTTCCTGGAGGATACTCTTTTTCTACGTAGAATTTACCAGTGTATATTCCGTCCGAGGGTACTTCGTCGCCGTTAGTGCCATCGTCGACTAAGTTTAGTTCTCCTGCTAAAGACCCATTGGGGAAGAAGATTTTTGCGTAAACTGGTATATTTAGTAGAGGATCTGAGCCGTTTCTTATAGTGAAGGTTATTTTAACGTAGGAGCCTGGATAGTACTGATTGGCATCTGTCGACGAGCTGTACACATACGATGTTAAAAGCCATTTGACAGCATTTCTTATTAGCTGAGTTCTCTGGCCTGCATTGAGATAATGCACTGGGAACGAGAAGTATACTACTCTAGCGCCGTTATTTTCTCCCAGTGCTACTCCATCGTAAACAACTATGCAACCGTAGTCTGTTCCAGCGTACTTTGCTATAAGCACTCCTCCGCTAGTCGCATTTACACCATCAGGAGTTGGCGGTGTTTCATTAAATAATATTTCTTCCGTGCCATTAAAAACAGGGTGCAAAGGCTTAAGAGCAACTATTGTCTGCGAATTAACAAAGTCTATAAGGTATTCTGCGTGAGCTACATCAGACATAAATTGGTCGTTTATATGATCATAGGCTATGTCTTCTCCTTCGAGCAAAAGACGCCCTCCATTTTTAATAAATTCGATTAAATTTTCTGCGTCAATTGCATCTACTGCATAAGAATAGTATGTGCCTACATGCCATATTACTAGTGAAACGTTATTGCTTAAAAGAAGACTAAGAGTGGGGTTTCCTTTTTCACTTTCTCTAAATTCATAGAGATTATATCCTAAGTCCTGTATAGCCGTAATAAATTCTTCAGGAGCTACACCATAGTTAACGTAGTTATATTCATCGTCATCTACAACTAACAAAATAGTATTTGGTGGAACTATTACATATGACAGGTTAATCTCAAGATTTACTCTAGGATAATAAAGTGCCCTTAACGCTCTATCAACACCATCTTTATAAACTATGATTTCATATGTATCAGGAAGAATGTCTGAGAACTCATAGTATCCGTCACTTGAAAAGTATTCTTCAAAAAGAGTTCCGTCCTCAAGAAACAGTCGCACTGTTACGTTTGTTACCAAATCTCCATTATCATTTATTACGTATCCGTAGAGTTTTGGTGGAGCATTAGGTGATGGTGGAGTCCCTGTTCCTGTAAGCTGAATAGAAGGATCGCCTAATAGTGTACCATACTCTACTACAGTGTACCAGTCTAACCCCCAGTCTCTGCCGTGTGCAGCTAAGTAGTCTGTAATCGCTTTAACATGCATTAGTCCTGGAGTAGGTGTAGTGCCAGCGTCTTCGAGTTCTTTGAATGCTGCTACAAATCTCCAGTCTATTTCGCCTGCTAGACCCCATGTAATATAGTCTCCCACGTACCCCCAAGCGATATCGGCTGCGCCCAAGTAGGCTATTGCTCCTCCATCCGACTTAAGCAAGAACTTCTCTCCTATACATACATCGGTATCAGCGAAGTCTCCTGTCAAGCAGGCCATAGTCGCTACTATAGGAAGCTTATTGTCATTTGAGAGAAGATCTACGTCTGTATCCCAGAAGACTCCTCCTGAGCCAAAGTACCATAAGTTTACGTTTCCATGTCCAGCGAAATTAATTATACCATAGCCTTTATTTATTTCATTGATAACGTTATTGCGTGTCAAGTTGCCTAAACCTTCATATAGCTTAGTCCAAGCAAAATCAAGTAAATTATTATATTCAATATAATCGTTTAGAATTTCTCCCTCAGGATGCAACTTATCTTCAAAGGTAATTGTACCTAAGAAAAGCACTCTTCGGAACCAAGAGTAGTTTATAGTGTAGTTCATTATCTTGTATACAAGCGTATATGCTTCATCTAGGGTTTTAGCAGGCAGTCTTCCTACGATAACGTCTGGTACTCCATCAATATTGTCTGATACTTCACCATAATAGCCGTTATTGTTAGTATCCCATGTGCCCTGTAGATCTGCGTAATAGAGATCTGTTTCGATTAAATCATTAGGGTTATCTGGGTCTCCTTCAGGAATATATGCGCGTCTCGCAGGGACTATTTGATCGTCTCCGAGAATAATTACGTATGTTATGCCGTAAGTGTTTTTAGTGTAGTTAATAAAGTTTCTTATTTTTTCTGGTAAGTCTTTGCCTGTAAAAGCTGTACTTATCCACTCAACTGTATAGACTCTAGTGAGTATACCGGTAGAGTTTTTCCACTGAGCTAAAGTAACAGCAGCTGGCTCAAGGTCACTTGAAGTTATTATAATCGCGTCAAGCGTACTTAAAGCCGATGTAGCTACTTGGGTTTGTGGAGCATAAGTCCAAGAAAACTCTATTTTAACCTGTTTTACGAAGTAGACTAAGCCTTTTACGGGATAATATTCTGCTGCGAAAACTCTAATGAATATGTAGTTCACGTCTTCAAGTGAAATGGGGTCTATTCCTCGCTTAACTTCTAGTTCAACTACTTGACGTGGATAAGGCTTATCGCTTTCGTATATCGACAGGTCTTCTTTATAGAGTTGTTTTCTATCATTTGGGCCGAGTTTCTGGGGCTGAGGTGTAGGAAGTATTCTATAGTATCCTTTAAGAGCTACTTTAGTAACTGTTACTTTATAATCAACTAGCTTATAGTAGACAGGTACCTTATATACGAGGTACTTGTAGGGTATTAGCGGCGCACCTGGCTTGAGAAAATATTTGGTTCCAGGAACTTTGGGAACATAATATTTGCTATTTACTTTTTTCATTTGCAGGAATTCGAAGCTAACTATAGCCGTTTGGGGAAGCGTATTAGGTATGTCTACAGTTTTTATGACACTTGCTAATAGACTCAGCTGCAAAAGTAGGATAAGCGCGATGAATTTAACAATTCTATCCTTTCTCAAGAATATCCCCCGATTCTTTATTTTTAATAAAATATAAATTATACTTTTCTGTATAGAAATAAATGCCGTCAAGTTAGTATAAAGTCATATAGTATAACATTAAAGGAGTTATCAAAAATAAAGCAGTAGCTATTCTCTTAGAGCCTTTGCGCTGAAATTACTGCGATAAGTGCCGTAGCTTATTGTTCTAAAATTATTGCACTTGAAGGACAAAGCTCTAGCACTTTCTTTAAATGCTCTTCTTTTTCTATAGGTATTTGGCCTATAGAAACTTTATCGGTATCTTTAATACAGTATTCTTTAACTATTTTTGCTTTAGCAGTTTTCTTATCTAATTCAAAGACAAAAGGACAATCGATCCAGCAGGCACCACAGCCCAAGCACAGCGTTTTATCTACCTTGACTTTCAAACTCACGTTTACTTACTAGCATGACATGCTGTTAAATTTATTTGAAATCATACAACTTTTCATATTCTACACTAGTGTATATTATACAATAGTGTATTATATACCAAAATGTATAAAAATCAGCTCTGTACAATATATATCGGTGTCTCCATGAACAATAAACTTAAAGAATATAGGCAAATAGCTCAAGAATATATCAAAGCACTAGAATCTGTTAAAGAAGCTAAAAGAAAATTAACCGAAGTAATAATTAAGTACCTAATAGCCAATAGTATTGATTTAAGTAACTGTACAGAACTAGCTATTTCTAAAAACCTCGGATTGCCTAGAAGTATTGTAAGAAGCATTCTCTCAGAGCTAGTAGAGAAACATATTCTTCGGGTAGAGGGCATAGGAAATATTAAGCCATACGTTTTCACCGACTGTGGAATTGGCGGGGCTCTCGACCTATTACATATAAGTTTCACTAGAAAAGAATTACATGATCTTTTAGAAACTAAAGAATCCGAGAAAGTTAAGGGTGCTATATATGGTGTTCCACTGATATGTGATAAAATCAATGGGAGACCAGTAGCTAGATATCGTGGATACGCAGCAGACTTATGTTTAGATACTTTAGTTAAAAGGTTTTTAGAATTTTTAGAAGCCTATGAAGTAGATTTAGATAAAAGAAAAGAGAAAATAGTGAAAGCATTTGGAGAGAAGACTTTAAGAGAACTGAATTTAATGTTACCTGAACTTAAAGCATTTGAAAAATTGATGCAAGCTTCTTGGACTCCTGGTCTTCCATCCATTTTCGGAATTTTTCCAGAAATGAAAAATTCTTTAAAGGAAATAGATAATTTGACGCCAGAGGAAGTGAAAAAAGTTGTTATAAAAAGGTATGAAGAAATGCTTAAAGAGGCTTTAGGTAAGTTTAAGAAGTTTGCATTTATACTTGAAAAGCTGGGATATGAGGGACTTCATGAGTACTTTAAGAATAAAGTGCCTATCTATTATCGAATAGATGTTCCCGGAGAACAGCCGAAATATGGTTTCCGTGACGAATACTTGTGGGCTGCAACACTTGCTCTTCGAGAAGGCTGTAAGATTGCTGAGAAACTCGGAGTTGATTCTAGTTTAATTAAAGAAGCTAAAATGCTAGCAGATATACTCGATATAGCTCTCGAGAAAAAGTATAGGGGTATTGAAGTCGAGAGCATGAATTTAATGGAGTGGGGGCTGAAGCAGCTATCGTGTAAGTGAACTATTTTCCGGTAATATTTTTCTCTTCGATGAATCTAGGATTTATTTTTGACTGAGAATATTTCTTGGTGGCTTTATGTCTTCTAGTAGCGCTAGTAATGTACTGAAGGCTATTAAGGCTTACTATAGTAGTGTAGGCGAAGTCATGTTAGAGTTTCTTAAGAATAGAGCTGTCGCAGCATATGTTGTTAGGAGCGATAAAGTGTTTTTTATTAGGTGGGAAAATAGAGCTAAGAGAATACCAGTTACAGTCGATAGTTTGAGCAAACTTCTGAGCTTAGTTGACCGAGGTTTCGTTGACTTTATTCCTTGTGTTCACCCGTTAGACGAAAATACACCGGATAGGCTTGTTATTGACATGGATGTAGGTGATAAAATTAAGGCTAGTGAATACTGGCTCGACTTAGTGAAGTATGTTGCCTATGCTACTGTGAAAGTTTTGAGGAAACTTAAGATTGAGCCCTGCGTTAAGTTTAGTGGGTCGAGAGGTTTTCATATATGGTTCGGCTTAAGAAAGAACCCTGAAGTAGAGGAAATACCTCTTATTAGCAGGGACTATTTTGCTGAAGCTAGGAAGTTTATTGTTAGGCTTGCTCAGCTTATTGAAGAAGAACTTGAGAATACTCCTGAAGCAGTTAGAGTCGCTAGGAAAATTGTGCCTGAGTGGAAGCCTATTGTGACTAGTCAGGTGGCTCACAAGGACTTGAGGAAAGACCAAGTGTTGCTCGACTGGTCTTCTATGAAGAGAAATGGTGTTGCTAGAGCGCCGTTTTCGCTCCACTATAAGACTGCTTTAGTATCTGTACCCGTAGAGCCTGATAAAATAATGGAGTTTTCTATAGAAGATGCTAAGCCACTATATGTTGTAGAGAATTTAAATAAGTTGAAAAAGGTTTTCGAGCTTAAGTACTATCCGATAGACGTACTGAAGTCTTTAAGTGACTATAGTTTCATAGACTACGCTATTTGAGCTCTTTCTTCAGTATCCAGTAGTGTCTAACGCCTTTGACTCCTTCTAGCTGAGTGTAGAAAAAGAGGTGGGTTGTCCAAGGGATAATAATGTACCTGTAGCCTCTTAGTCTCAGCGACTCAAGGCACTTGTAGAGAAGTATAGTGCCTAAGCCCTTTCCTCTAGCTTTAGGGTCTACGCCGATTGGTCCAAACCAGTTGGGCTCTAGTCCACCGTAAACAGAGAAGCCTAGTATTTCGCCGTCTTTTTCGGCTATCCAGACGCCTCCTTCTGGTTCATGTATAGCCATTGATGCTTCAATACCCCAGCAGGCCGAGAACTTTTCAGTAACCCATGACACTACTTTATTCTCTTCACTTGCCTCTACTTCATGGAAAACTATTCCTTCTTTGACCGCTTTCTCCTCTCTTCTATGAACTCTCTCGGGATAACGGAGATACATTAAGTCTACTTCATAGTCTACTACTTCAGCTGCTTTAGTGAAGCCTTTTTCAAGGAACTTTGATAAGTAGTACTCATAGTGAATATCTAGGCCGGGGTAAAAGTACCAGCTAGCGAAATCAGAGAACCTTACTTCAGTCTTCCCGTCTTCAGCTACTCTATTTAAGTAGACTTCAAGGAGCTCGTCGAATATTTTCTTGCCTCTGTATTCCTGAGGGACTGCTAGTGCCTTGATCCATGCTACGTGCTTCTGTCTTTCAACATACTGTGGAGGAGATTTTACTCTATAGACTCCAATGAGTACTCCTACGAGCTCTTCGCCTTCATAAGCCAGGTAGACTAAGTCTTTACTGAAATTAGGATCTCTTGAAATTACTCTTTCAAACATGTGTCGCGTAATGAAATCTCTTTCAAGAGCTCCGTTAAGGAAAAGGCGGAGCTCCTCGTACTCAAGCTCTTTTTCACTTAAACTATATATCTTCACAGTTCTAGTTAACCTGAATAAAGTATTAAATACGTTTACTCGACGCCGAAAATAGAAGCTATTAGACAATTTATATTAAAGCTAAACCTATTTTTCTGTTTTAGAAAAAATTGCTGATAATGCTGAAAATATCTCATGAAAAGCTAAGTACATTCATAATTATGTATGTATGAGCAACACTAATATATTGTTACATTGTTATAATATTACATGGCTAGAAAAATGAAAACTATTGCAGTCTCAGAAGAAACTTATATGGCTATTTTAGACTTTAAGAAACGTACAAACTCTCGTACAATAGATGAAACTATAAGAAAATTAATTGAGCTCTCTAAGCAGGCTTTAGTTATTAAAGTGCTAGAGTACATTAGTCAAAAAAAGCTTACAGACGAAGAGCGTAAGACACTAGAGCTTATTAGAGCTAAGCTCAGAGAGGAAGGAGTATGGCTAAGAAGATCGTAGTAGATACAAGCGTAGTCATAGATATTTTAGAAAGAAATAACAAGACTTTACTTCTTAAGATTGCTCAATATGACGTATATATATCTTATGTCACACTCTACGAGTATCTTTACGGTTACTGCTACTTAGGTAAGGATTACTTTAAAGAGAAAAATGTTGTAGAGAAATTGTTTCAAGTAGTCTATCCAACACAAGAATTACTTCTTAAGGCTATGGAAATAGATGTAGATTTATCGAAGAAAGGAGAAAAAGTCCCTCAAACAGATATAGTGATTGCTGCAACAGCCATATTACTTAAAGCGCCTCTTTTAGCAAAGGACTTAAGACACTTCCAGCAAATGGAGAAATATGGGCTAAGAGTCATTACACAGCTATAGTACATGAGCTTAAGATTTTGAGACATACGCTAAGTAATTTATAGTGAAGATAAACATAAGCTACTGTGCCATGTGAAATAATCTATAGCAATCCCTTTAGCGAAAAAGGACAATGGTTTAAGGGAAATCTCCACACACATAGCACTTACTCTGACGGACTGCTTACTCCAAAGCAGTTGGCGTATCTCTACCGTAATAGCGGGTACTCTTTCCTGGCAATAACGGATCACAATAAGGTGGCTGATGTCAAAGAGCTCTCTACAGAAGACTTCTTAGTGATACCTGGTATAGAAGTCGATGTCGATAAAGGTGTTCTTGGAAGTAAGTACCATATAGTCGGCGTCGACATAGAAGAAGAAATTAAGGCTGAGAATGCACAAGAAGCAATAGACAAGATAATAGAGTTAAGTGGAATACCTATTGTAGCTCACCCATACTGGTCTTCTCTCACACTCAATGACTTACTAAAACTCGAGAAGTACTTGGGAATAGAAGTCTTCAATACTACCTGTGAAGTAGATGTACTGAGAGGATATAGTGTTGTTCACTGGGATATGCTTTTAACTGCTGGTCGAAGAGTATATGGTTTCGCTGTAGATGACGCTCATTGGTCTTTTAGCCAATATAAGCCTGTAGACGCATGTAAAGCATGGATAATGGTTAAAGCAAAAGAACTCTCAAGAGAAGCTATTGCAGAGTCTATTAAGAAAGGATTATTTTACTCGAGCACAGGGCCCGTGATAAAGAATCTAGAAATTAAGAACGATAAAATAGTAGTTGAGTGTTCCCCTGTGAAAGTAGTAGCGTTTATAGCAGACCATGCTCGAGGCCGCGTGTACTTTTCGCAGAAAAACAATCTCACTAGAGCAGAGTATAGAATTAAAGGTGATGAAATCTATATAAGAATAGAGTGTAAAGATTCTGAAGGAAGTACCGCTTGGACTAATCCAATATTCATTAAGTAGTGTTCGCTAAGCCTTTTCTTCAATTAAACGTTTTTTCAGTAATATACTCGAGTATTTCAATAGAATCTTTCCTGACACAGCCTAGTTCACTCCTCGTTCGAGGATATATTTCGAGCACTTTCTCAGGCTTAATGTATTTTACTACTTCAGGAACAGTAATATTTACTCCTCTAATAGCTGCTATGTTTTTAACGGTCTCTGCATAGTCTTTTCCTCGGTAAATGAATACTCTCGTAGGCGCTACTAATACTACCCAGTCTGCCGTAAGGCTAAGCGGTGTAGGGAAAGCAGCATTATTAAAAGACTCTACTACAACTAGCTCGTATTTGTCTAAAAGGTACTTTAAGACCTTGTCGATGTACTTAGCAGAGTTCGATACCATGTCTACTAGCCTAATGCCACTAATATTTACTGCTTTAGTTAAGTGAGCAAGCTTTAGAAGCTTTTTCCTTAAGGTAGGAGCAATATGCATTAAGTTTTCTCGAACTACAAAGTGGATTGAAGAAACTTTATCATTATCCAGCGTAGTCAGTCTAGCCAAAACAGCTGTTTTCTCTAGCCCAGTGTAGTCTTCTAGTGAAACTTTAGCTGGGTCGGGTGGAGCTAACAGTATATCGAGAGGTGACAGCAAATCTATACTCTCTGCTCTGCTTGAGGCTACCCAGAGCTTAAAAGCATCTTCGCCTACAAGCATTCTCAAAGAAAGACTTCTAGCTAGGGTATCGTACTGGCTCCAAGCGTCATGCCCACCTACTGGCTTAAATCCAACTGCATTAAAGCCAAGTTCCCTAGCTGTATTTAACATAGATACGGTGATACTTGTTTTACCAGAATCTCTTTCAAGCAAACCTACTACTAAAGCCATCATAACTATACATCATTATAATTACACTCTTATTAGTTATTCGACTTCTTGACTACAGGCTTCATCACTATAAATAAAATGACTGCATCGACTACAGCTAGCATAGCTGATAAAGTAAGTGAATCTCTGGGATTTAATGAATATAAGTATCCCAGCACAATACTAGCCCAAGTATAGCCTAAAGAACTAGTTATTTGAGCTAAAGCGTATATTCGTCCTCTTAGCTCCTCTTTAACTAAGTCTATCAGATAAGCGCTCCACGAAGAAGTGTACATTGTGCCAGCTACCCTGAATACTATAAGAGAAAAGCATACTACAATAGCTGAGAAAGCATAGCATAAGCCGAAGTAACTGACAGCAGCTAAGCATGCCCCTGCTGCTATAAAGAATCTTCTCTCAGCTCTATCAAGAACTTTGGCGAGAAGCACTCCAGCTACAGTAGATGCCATAGAGGAAAACGAGCTGTAAAGTCCCCACTCTTCCATCGAGATTCCCAGGTACTCTTTAGCATAAACTACTCCATAGACATGGAATACCACTATCGAAGGCGAGGAAACTAATACGCTTTCAATTAAAATTAAAGCTATCTGCTTAGGAACCTTTTTAACAGCACTAAAAGTCTCTCTAAAGGATACAGCAAGTACTTCAGATAACTTTTGCTCTTTCTTAGTCTCTCTTAGAGTCTCCTTAAGGAGCTTCGTTCTCAGAATAGCTGCAAGTACACCGTATATTCCTGCAACCAAGTAACCTATCCTTAAACCTAGTACACCATACCTATCTACTAGTACTCCGCCTATGGGCGGAACAACAAACCAGGGTAACTCTGTTAAAACTTCAGTTAAAGCTAGTCCTCCCGCTCTCAGGTGTCCGGGAAGGGAATCGGCTATAATGGTCATTAAGGCCGGAGTATAGAAATGTAGAATAGAGTCCAGCATATAGACTAGCAAAAGGAAACGCCAATCAGGGACTATAGCATAGAAGAAATTGAGCATAACTACCATCCACGTACCCCATATTATTACGCGGCGTCTACCGTAGACGTCAGTTAAGTACCCTCCCGGAATCATTACAAGAAGCCCCGCGAGAGATCCTATAGAGCTCACTAAGCCTATGTCGAAGTTCGTGCCTCCAAGGAACTTTACATAGAGCGAGAAATACGGGTAAACTAGCCCTGAGCCTATACCAAATAGTATCCACGACAAAACCATTACTCCCACATTACCTTTAAGTATATTGACATAAGTCTTCAGCGCAGCATTCATTTATGGCACCTTGCTGTCGAAACATTAGAGTAATTGACTTAATGCAAGCTCATTAAAACAATGTTTGAATAAAACTCTGAGTATTTTAACTTAATGTCTACTTCCTTATCAGAAATCTATTTGAGCCATTTATCTAGCCACATATAAGCTCTATTTCTCATATCTTTGTTGAACTCGTGGCCTGTATTGAATACAGATAGTTTCAGCTTGTGTTCTGCATTCATTTCACCGTAAATTTTTCTCGCTTTCTTGTAGACTTCAACTACTCCCTCCAACGGGAAAATCGGATCCTTTTTACCAGCTATAATCATGAAGGCTCTTGGGGCAACTAGGCAAAGTACATCGGGCACATCCATGTACTTAAGAATTCCTGGTATGTAGGCAGCAAAATTGTGGATTATTTTATGTTCCAAGAGCGATCTATGACTAGCGAAACCGCAGCTAGATACTGCTGCCGCTATACGTGTATCTACTGCCGCTAAGTAGAGAGTCCACTGTCCGCCCATAGAGTGACCTATAGCGCCTATTCTCTTCTCATCTACATTTTCGTACTCTATGAGGTAGTCTACTGCCCTCATAGCATCCCATACCATTATTCCCTGAAGTGTTCTCCCGTAGAGAAACTCTTTCATAGCACCGAATCTCTCGCTTTCTTCGCCTTCTGTTCTTCCTCTCCAGCCAGTGATATTCTTCTCGAGTCTTTCGCCAAAATACTTGGCGTCAGGCGCTATGACAACGTAGCCTCTTTCCGCGAGCTCTAGTCCATATTTCTGGTCTTCAGGACCTTCTATTCCGACTACTTGATTCTTACCTATCTTGAAGAGGCCTCCATGCTGATGTAGACACACTACTCCGGCTCCAGAATAGTCTTTGGGTACAATAACATATGCTTTTACTTCATCTTCTAGACTATTGTAAAGTATTTTCTTAAAAGTTAAATTACTTACCTTCTTTTCTTCAAGTACTTTGGCTTCAAGACTCTTTTCTTCTAGCGGAATTCCCATTAGTTCTATTAGTTTTCCTCTCCTGAACTCCAGTTTTAGTAGAGTAGAGCTTCTCACAGAGATATCTTTCAGCTCGGCTATTAAACACTCTTACTACTGTAAAACTTATTTTATTGAATTATTTTAACTAATCTGATGTCGTCATTTTGCCTATTTTTTCTCATGGGAAAGTGTTACAAACCGTCTATTTGTATGCTCACTATGCATATTTAATGGTCATTCGAAGGTAGTACTATTTTGAATAAACTGCAGATCGTTATTACCAATAGTTATTCATAGATTTTTTATGAATTTACTTAAAACGAAACCTATATATACATCCTTTTGTTTCTTTACGGCAATAAAAAGAAGGTGAGAGGTATGTCCAAGAAAATATTAATTGCAGTAATATTAATGGCAGTAATAATAGCTGCTGTAGCGGCAACATTTCTGTTACAGAAGAAAGAAAAGGTAATAGTTATAGGCACTACAGACCCTCCAGTTCACTTAGATCCTGCTAAAGCATATGAGTTCATGAGCTGTGAAGTCATATACAATGTCTTTGATACTCTAGTGAGTCTTAAGCCGGGCACACTGCAAGTAGAGCCTGGTTTAGCTGAAAAATGGGAGTTTAAAGACAATGGTACAACAATAGTGTTCTATTTAAGGAAAGGTGTTAAGTTTCACGACGGAACTGAGCTGACAGCCTATGTTGTTAAATACAGTATTGAGCGTGCACTTCAGCTTGGAGGAGACCCGTCTTGGCTTATATCAGAGTTCATTGAGAACGTTAAAGTAGTAGACAAGTATACTGTAGAGTTTAAGCTAAAGGAGCCTTTCGCACCTATACTTTCTGTATTCACATTTACTGTATTCGCTCCAGTATCTCCTGAAGCCGTAAAGAAACTCGGTAACGATACATTTGATATAAAGCCTGTTGGAACAGGTCCGTTCAAAGTAGTTGACTTTAAGAAAGATCAGTACGTTATACTGGAGAGGTTTGAAGACTACTGGGACAAGTCGAGAATGCCTAAAGTCAAGAGAATTATTATAAAGATATTTAAGGACTCTACTACACTGAGACTTGCTTTAGAGAAAGGTGAAGTAGATATTGCGTTCAGACACCTGAGCGTTGAAGACCTTCAGGCGCTCAAAGGAAAGTCCGGTATTATTGTTGAAGAAAAGCCCTCGCTGCAGATAAGGTATCTTGTATTCAATTTAGGAAACTTCACTATATTCAAGGACGTTAAAGTAAGAAAAGCAATAGCCTATGCTATTGACCGCGACGCTATAGTTAAGGGGGTGTTTAAGGGAGCTACAAGCAAGATCTACAGCTTAGTGAACCCAAATTTCGAATGGTGCTATAAGCCTGTATTCGAGAAATATGATCTTGAAAGAAGCAAGGCTCTAGCTGAAGCAGTAAAGCTACTGAGAGATGCTGGCTACAGTGAAGACAAGCCTCTAAAGTTCACTCTATGGTACACTACTGACCACTATGGACCTAAGGAGGCTGATGTAGCTCAGTGCATTAAAGAAGCATTAGAGGAAACAGGTTTAATTAAAGTAGATCTCAGAGGCCTCACTTGGAGTGAATTCATAAATAAGCTAGAGAGCTACGAAATGGAGTGCTTCCTGCTAGGCTGGTATCCTGACTACGTCGACCCCGACAACTACCTCTACCCGTTCCTCTACAGTAAGACAAGCGGACCAGTATTCTCCTGCTGGTACTCTAACCCGGAAGTAGACAAAGCGCTTGTTAAAGCGAGGCAAATAGCCGACTTAGAAGAGCGCGCCTACTACTACAGTATTGTACAAGAATACTTAGCTAAAGACGTACCTTACATACCGCTGTGGAGCCAGAATCAGAACATCGCGTACAGGAACAACATTAAGGGAGTTAGCCTAGAGCCCTCTATGATACTGTGGTTCTGGCCTCTTGACAAGAGCTAAGGGGCCAGAGAAACATGAGCCTTAAAAAGTTTATTTTAACTCGTCTTTTTCTAACCCCCTTTATGGTTATTATTTTACTTACTCTAGTGTTCTTTATTTTGAGGATCCTGCCCGGAGACCCTGTTAGGGTAGCTGTAGGCCCTAAGTTGCCTCCCGAGTATGTTGAGAAAATACGCCATGAGTTGGGCTTAGATAAACCAGTTATAGTGCAGTATTTCGAGTACTTATGGAACCTCCTTCACGGAGATTTCGGAAAAAGCCTCATCACAAGGCGGCCTTTTGCAGACGAGCTAATAGACAGGTTTAAGGCTAGCATAGAGCTAGCTGTAGCAAGCATTATTGTAGCTATTCCACTAGGATTATTCATAGGCGATGTTAGCGCCAAGTACGAGGGTAGGCCTTTAGCCCACTTAGCCAGACTTTTTACTGTAGCTACTTACAGTATTCCCGTTTTCTGGCTCGGCATAATTTTCCAAGTAATTTTCGGTATTTGGCTAGGAATTCTTCCAATAACCGGAGGGCCTCCACCTATGGTTAAGTACAGTGTTCGACCTATAACAGGCTTCACTACACTAGACTGTTTGCTCAACGGGGACTTCATGGGATTCGCTGAGTGCATTAGACATCTGATTCTGCCTGCAGTTACACTGGGTATAGTGATTTCAGGTATTATAGGTAAGGTTTCTCGAAACGCCTTAGTCGAGGTAATGCGCCTAGACTACGTAACTGCCGCTAGAGCACGCGGTCTCCCAGAGAAAATAATTCACGACAGATATGTCTTCAGGAACGCCCTTATACCTATAATTACTATTATAGGATTACAGTTAGCTCTCCTGCTTGGAGGAGCTATACTAACTGAAACGACTTTCGACTACCCTGGCCTAGGAACATACCTAAAGGACGCTGTTTTGTCAAGAGACTATACTGTAGTGCAGGCCGCTATTACTCTCTATGCCGTTATGGTTGCTGTAATCAGCTTTATTGTAGACATAGTTTACGCGTTCCTAGACCCGAGAATAAGGTACTAGAGGGGTGGTTGCATGGAGTCTTTAGTCTTCTTTAAAAATATTCTAAAGGCTCTTGGAAAAACACACTCGCTCGAGGAAAAAATGCTTAAAGTAGGCCTAGTGCTGGCAGCAGCTCTCGCTTTAATGGCTGTGCTCGCGCCATATATCGCTCCATACGATCCAATCAAAATGTATACTGGAGACCCATATACTCCTCCTTGCCTAGAGCACTTGTTTGGAACAGATAGCATGGGTAGAGATGTTTTTAGCAGAGTTATCTACGGCACTAGGAGCGCCTTAATGGTGGCAGTTATTTCAGCAGCTTTCGCGTTCGCTATAGGTATTCCTCTAGGCCTTATATCAGGCTACTTAGGAGGAGTTTTCGATAGAGTAGCTACGCTAATTATGGACGCTCTTTACGCGTTTCCGAGCCTAGTCATGGCTTTAGCTATCGCCGTGGCATTGAACTCCGGAGGGTCTGCTTCAGTATCCAGCATTATATTGAACACGGCTATAGCGATATCAGTTGTCTATATTCCGAGCTACTTTAGAGTAATACGCGCTACTACTCTCTCTGTTAAAGAAAACCTATATGTAGAGGCAGCTAGAGCTATAGGTGCTCCACCTCTCAGAGTAATTCTCAAGTATATTGCGCCGAACGCTGTTACTCCAGCTATACCAATAATATGCATGAACTTCGCCGACGCTATATTGACTGCGGCTGGATTAAGCTTCCTTGGTATAGGTCTTCCGCCCTTCTATCCTGACTGGGGAGTAGATATTTCGAAGGGATGGAAAGATATTCCCAACGGAGTCTGGTGGACAAGCTTCTTCCCTGGACTAATGATTTTCATAGCAACTCTAGCCTTCATGCTAATTTCAGACGCTTTAGTCGAGTACCTCAATCCTAGGCGGGAGGGGATGAGGTCATGACTTTGCTTAAAGTAGAGCATCTGAAAGTAGAGTTCGCTACAGTAAACGGCTCAGTTAAGGCTCTCGACGGAGTATCATTTACAGTAGATAAAGGAGAAGTAGTTGGCATTGTAGGAGAATCAGGCAGCGGCAAAACTACTTTAGGTTTAGCTATACTAAAGATACTTCCACCTAACGGCCGAATAGTCTCCGGAAAAATAGTCTTTGATGGACGCAATTTAGTTGAGCTGAGCGAAGAAGATATGACTAAAGTCCGTGGTAAAGAAATCTCTATGATATTCCAAGATCCTATGACTTCACTCAACCCGACTATGAGAATAGTTGACCACATAGCTGAAGCACTCATAGTGCACTATGGTCTGTCTAAAGAAGATGCTCGAAGTAGGGCTATAGAAGCTTTAACTGCTGTAGGTATTCCAGAGAATCGTGCTCTAGATTATCCTCACCAGCTTAGTGGAGGTATGAGGCAGAGAGTAATGATAGCTATTTCTTATGCGCTTAAACCTAAGTTGCTTATAGCAGACGAGCCTACTACAGCGCTCGACGTAATAGTGCAGGACCAAATACTAGATCTACTTAAAGAGTTAAGAAATAGACAGAAAACATCTATTCTCTTTATTACACATGACTTAAGTGTAGTAGCAGATATAGCGGATAAAGTAATAATAATGTATGCCGGCAAAATAATGGAAATAGGCTCTGTTGAACAAATATACTACAGTACGCTACACCCTTACACTCAAGGCCTTCTTAAAAGTATACCAAAAATAGGTAATAGCGGCGACCTCTATACAATTCCAGGAAATCCTCCAGACATGCTTAATCCTCCGCCTGGCTGCAGGTTTCACCCAAGGTGTCCTTTTGCTGAAGAAAAATGCAGAAAAGAAGAACCTCCTTTAATTGAGGTATCTGAAGGACACTATGTGGCTTGCTGGAGGTGTGTAAAATGAGTGTGATTTTAAGTGTAGAGAATTTAAAGAAATATTTCCCTGTAGAACAGACTTTCCTAGACAGGCTTCTAGGCAAGGAAAAGGAGTACGTGAAAGCAGTAGATGGAATATCTTTTGAAATAAAGCGCGGCGAAACACTAGCTCTTGTAGGAGAATCAGGATGCGGTAAAACTACTACAGGGCGGCTAGTAGTAAGACTCCTTGAGCCAACAAGCGGAAAAATAGTTTTCAAAGGAACAGACATTACTTTCACTAAAGAAAGCGAGTTAAGAAAATGGTTTAGACTTAAAGCCCAAATAATATTCCAAGACCCCTATGCCTCACTTAACCCCAAGATGAAAATAGGGGAGGCAATAGAAGATCCCCTCTTGATACACTTTGGCGATAAACTATCGAAAAAAGAAAGAAAAGAAGAAGCATTGAAGATAATGAGTAAAGTAGGCTTAATTCCTCCAGAGTACTTCTACGATAGGTATCCTCACGAGCTCAGCGGAGGACAGAGACAGAGAGCAGTTATAGCAAGAGCTCTTGTGCTAAGACCAGATTTTATTGTAGCAGACGAGCCTACTAGCTCACTAGACGTATCTATCAGAGCCCAAATACTGAAATTGCTTCAAGCTCTCAAAAGAGAATTCAAGTTAACTTTCCTTTTCATAACACACGATCTCGCTACCGCCTACTACATCGCTGACAGAATAGCTGTAATGTACTTAGGCAAAATAGTAGAAATAGGCGACACTAAAGAGACAATACTAAACCCTATGCACATCTACACTAAAGCCCTTTTCTCAGCTGTTCCTTTACCAGACCCCAAGCTTAACAGAAATAGAAAGAAAATAAAAATTAAAAGCGAACCTCCAAATCCAATTAATATCCCTTCTGGCTGCAGGTTTCACCCAAGGTGTCCTTTTGCTGAAGAAAAATGCAGAAAAGAAGAACCGCCCCTAGTAAAAATTGGAAAAAACCACTTTACAGCGTGCTGGCTGTACAGCTGATATGCTTCAACAAAATATAAGGTTTAAACACTATTTATTGATAAATAAGAAAAAGAAATATAGTTTTAAAAAGTAGAGCTCTTCAAAATGCTTAATTCAGCTTTTCGTTATTCTAACTTGTTCATCGGTAATAATCATATTGACGAAACCTGTACTCTTAGCCATCAATAAAACTAAGTTCGGGAGCCAAAGTATAAAAGTTTGACACTAAGATTTCATTTAAGAAAGGTGATTTGATGTCGCTAAGAGATAAGCTCAAGATCCTATACCAACTATGTGATGCACTATGTAAACTGCAGATTATTGATGAGCAAGATGAGAATTTCGGTGCTATACAATGTATCGCCTGTAACACAATACATACGCGAGCTGGTGAAGCAGTATATCCCTTAGCTGTAGCCTATAAGCATAGCGGTGAGAAAAAATACCTCGTTGCTGCTCTAAGGCTTGGAGACTGGCTGGTCTCAGAGCAAAAAGAAGAAGGCTTTTGGTATGAAACTCCAGAAAAATGGACGGGAACAACAACATTTCAACTGCTCTCCCTCTCGGCAGCTTACCTGATTTTAAAGAATAAACTTTCAATAAAGTCTCAGAAGCTGTGGAGGCAGGCGATAGCTCGCGCCGCTAATTGGCTTATGTCAGTAATGAGCGAAACTTTTGCTAATATTAATTACTCAGCCACTACTTCTGCCTCACTTGCTCTATCCTACAAGGTCTTAAAGAGACCAGAGTACCTCACTAAGGCTAAAGAGTTAGCACATCTAGTTGTGAAGAAGATTAATGAGGAAGGTTTTATTGTAGGTGAGGGAGCTATTGAGGATAATCAAAGAACAGGAATTGATCTAGGATATAATCTAGACATGTCCTTAGGAACCCTAGCGCTCTACAGCCTCATCACTAAAGATAATTTCGTTAAGAGAAAAATATTGAAAGCACTTAAGACACATCTTCTCTTCGTCTATCCAGATGGCTCTATCGACGATTCATGGGGCAGTAGGAGTTATAAGTGGACGACCTATGGTAGTAAGACAGCACATGGGTGCCAAATGGCTTTTGATTTATTAGCCGACGAAGATCCCAGATTCGCTACCGCATCACATCTCAACTTAGTATACTTACGTAAAATGATTCGAGGAGGACTAGTAGGATATGGTCCTCACTCATGGATCCACGATCCCTCATTTACTCCCTGCATATACCCCACCTTTACACGGGCAGAGAACTTAGCTTTCGCAATAGAATATGGTACTACTCCGAAGAAAAAGAGCCCAATACCATCTCAGAGAAAAAACTGGTTTAAGTACTTCTCCTCAATTAACGTAGTACTGGTGAGAACTGACGAGTATATGGCTACTGTAACAGCCTACTCTTATAACTATGGATATAAAGATAGAAGATACATCACCTCACCTACAGGAGGATGTATATCTAATCTATGGTGGAAAAACTATGGTCTAATGCAAACCTCTAGTCAAACAGTCTATGAACCTCATGAGATTATGCATATGCCTATGGAGAAAAATCTACTACCCTTAACCCCTAGAATAGATTACTATAAGGATGGAGAGTACTACACAAATTTATATGAAATTAATGGAAAACTCAGTCTTCATTCTAGCAGAGAGGCAACGATATTAGTTTCATGTAGAGGAAATCTTAAGTCAAGGAACTTCGAAGATTCTGGAATTAACTATACTCTGATATATGAATTTTATGACAGGAAACTAGTCAAGCGATTAAAGCTAAAATGTGAACAACACAAACTTAAGGGAATAAAAGTGGTCGAGCCCATAGTAAAAGACCCAAATACTAGATTCATCAAGAGAAATAAGTACACAGTTTTGATAAAGAAGAATAATGAAACTTGGATATTCCAACTACTAAGCGGTAGAGGTGAGGTTACCCTTGGGGTAGATGAAGAGAAGTACTGGTGCCCATTTCCCTCTATAGAGTGCTTTCCAATATACATAGACTCAATTAAGTCAACAGAAATAACCTATGCTATTACGCATAGCTCCACCTTCTTTTAAGGATTTTTCTCAGCTTCTCATATGATAATAATGAGCCTCTATAAATCCAAGCTAAATGGTACATCGAGCTAGGAAATAAATGAAAACCGAGATATCACTGCCGACTTAGGCTTATTTTTAAAGCTTTTCGCAAAGCTTAAAAGCGTAAAATTCTTAACCCGATAACAGTGGTCGAGACCTATGAAAAGCTTTTATGTAAAGAATGGGTGCTTCTATTACAAGAACAAACCGTTCATTAAGACTTCAGCCTACCATGGAGGTGACTACATAATATCACTTCCCGAAGAATTAGTCACCACTGATAAGAATCTCTATCTTAAAGCCGGATTTACTTCAGCTGACTTCTTTGCTCCCTGGAAAAGAGTACATCCATCTGAAGATGAGTGGAGGCTAGAACCTTTAAGAACACTACTTAGAAGAGCTAGAAAAATGGGCATAACTGTCTTTATTCATTTTTATCCCAACCCGCCTAGGTGGATGGTTGAAAAATACAATTGGTACTGGATTACCGAAACCGGTAGAAAAGTTCCAATGGATGTAGCAGGTGGATATGCTTTTGATGAAAACTATTTCAAAGAAATGGAGGAGTATATTAAGAGATTAATAGAAGTTGGTATGGAGTATGAGGATGTTCTTGGCGACTACTGGTTATGCAGTGAAAACTGGCCTTTCCTACCTAGTTTTAAGGAAAAGAAAATTATGGGCACTAGAGAGGACGCCAGCTATGACAGTTATACAATATTCAGGTTCAGAAAGTGGCTTAAAGAACAGTTTTCTCTAGATGAATTGGGTATTCGCTGGAATTTAAGCGAAAATACCTACAGTTCCTGGGATGAGGTATATCCACCAGTGAGTTTTAGAAAAACAGACTTTATAGGAAGAAGCTTAAAGAAATGGAAAGTAGCGAGATGGGATTGGTATCGTTTCAAGCAGTACATAGCAGTAGATACACTAGTGAAATTCTGTAATACAGTACATAAGTACGATCCTTATAGACCTATCTCACTTGAAATGAATATGGATCTTCCCGGATGGAGTGGTTATCAGAGATGGTATAAAGTATGTTCTAGGGCTAAAAACGCTCATGCCGGAATTCAAGATTTCGAAGCTTCCTTCACTAGAGCTTTATATTATATTGCTATTGCCAGAGGCTCCTCAGAGCCTCCTCATCAGGTAAATGAGATGTCTGGTTTCCAGGACTATAGATGGTGTATTAGAAATGCATGGTTTATTCAAGCAATGGGAGGAACAGGAATGACTTTCTGGGACTTCAAGTCAGACTACTGGGGACTAGTGACTAGTAAAAGCTATGAATATGATCCTAGAGAAAAGCCTCAGTTCAAGGAATCATTTATAGCTGTTATGGAATTAAATAAAATATTTAGAAGACTCTCCCCTATTCTCGGTAGTTCACCACCATTGAAGCCCTCCATCGGTATCTTAATTTTAGACGAGGATAGTTTTCACGAAAGTGGAGTCTCTATACCTCCCACTATGAAGTTCCTTTCATTACTACTTAAACACGGATTCGGTGCAGAGACCGCAATAATCAACGAAGAATACCTCTTAGATGGAAGAATCAATGAATATAAACTTGTAATAGCACCTCACATAAAATATATTTCACGTTCAGAGGCCGAGGGTCTTAGAAGATACGTAGAGAGAGGAGGAGTTCTCCTTATGAACCCCTTCTGTGGAGAGTTTGATGAAACAGGCGAGCCTTATTCGGAAACACCTTGTGAACCTTTAAGAGAAATTACAGGCGTTAAAGCGACTGTAGATAATGATAGGGAGCTTCTGGTACATCTACATAGGGTTCATGGCTACCTCCAAGAGAGAGTAAAGGCGGGAAACTGGCTACTCGAGACCTTTACACCATTCCAGGCAAACAAGATGCTACTAACTATAGACCGAACATTCGCATTAGACTATATTCGTAACATGGTTGCAGAAAAGTCGAGATACGCTAAGATGAGTAGCAACTTTTACGATCTTATAAAGGGTAGTACTTATTGGTGCCTTCCAGCACAAGATGTAACAGTTATCGCGGATACTGCCAAGGTTATTGCTGAGTGTGATGGTAAACCTGTAATAATTGCGAATAAATATGGTAAAGGACTCTGCATTTATCTAGCAGCCGACTTCGAAGACAGAGCTTTAGAGCTCATACTGAAGAGTGCTCTAAGCGCCTCTGGCCTTGAACCCTATGCACAGATCACACCTGATAATCTAAAGGAGGAAGTATTAGTAGGCGCTAGATATAGTGAGGACGGTTACTTAGTCTTCTTAATAGAGATAGGAGATAAAGAGCATAAAGTAACACTAAAAATGAGTAGAGATAGAATGGGACTTAAAGATAAAGAATATGAAATAACAGAGTTACTTAAGGAGAGGAAATTCAAGATAACTGGAAGTAAACCTGAACTAGATATTGAACTCGGAGTATGCGATGTAAAAGTATTCCATATACCAGTAGTATAATTGAAAATATAAAATTATTTTTAAATTTCAAGAAAAAACAGTTCGACCTATTCTTAAGATTTATAGAAAAAGCTGTTTAGCTATTACGGTTTATTTAAGTTATTAATTACTACCTCTTCTCTACTACTGAGTAGTCTTGCTCACCTTTCGATGCTTATCAGTCGATTAAGAGAAGAAGAATATTAAGTATAATATCCAGGTTCCTACTGCCTGAGATGAAATTAATTTTACTAGCTCTCTCCTTTCTAACTCCCTCTAACAACTTTACTATATTCTTCTGACAGTACTTGAAATCAATAGTCTTTCTCGACGAATTCTTGTAATGAACTCTATCTTCTAGGTAGGTGGGAAAATTTGAGTAGTCAGGGATGAGGTATTTGGGACTAACACAATCCTTTTTCAGTCCTTCTAGCTCTATCATAACTTTGTTATAGACTTCCATTCTCATAGCTCTCCAGGTTTAATATATTTATTTTCTTAAGGAAAATCCTTTCTTTAGGCTCTTCAGTTATTAGCAGATATACTTCCTTAACCCCTAGTGCTTCTCGAAGATCTTTCAGTATAATAGTTACTAGCAAAAGTCCAATAAAGTGACTTATCTCATTAGAAAGATAACTAGGACTATCACTGGAGGTGGGATTCATCTCCTATGACTGCGTAGAGGTTAAAGCGGATAAAAGTAGTATGGTTAAAAACACTATGGTTAAGAGGAAGGTTTATTAACAATACTTAACCCATAACTGTAATCAAGAGTTAGTTTGATAATTGTTTAGGAGTCTCTAGTGTTTGATGAATAATCACTCTTTAACAATTCTGTAGCTATAGTATTCATGGAGATTACCTGATAAGGTTTGTTCAAATGGATGGAATAACGAAGATATTTTTAAGTAGTCGAGTTAATTCTACCGGTAGTACTAGATGTTAGTTAATGCTAAGAGTAAAACTAAGTGTATGTTTCCTGTAGGAGCGCAGTTTTACTTTGAACCTTCTAGACCTATAGACGAGCTTCTACACGACATGAGAACTATTAAGCATCTAGGTCTTAATACACTTAGATTCCAGGAGCACTGGTGTATAGATGAAAGTGTAGAAGGTAAGATAACTCTAGACAAAATAGAGTTCCTTATAGAAGAAGCTGAAAGACTGGGATTGTATGTATATTTTGTAGTAACTTTAGAACAAGCTCCAGCATGGCTCTATAAAAAGTATCCAGATTGCTGTATGGTCTATAGTACTGGAGAAAAACACTATGATCCAACTCAATATAGGCTTCCTTATGACGGTAAACCCGGACCCTGCTGGGATCATCCAAGAGCACGTAAAGCAGCAATAAACTTTCTGAGTAAGCTTGTACAAAGACTTAGTCGCTACGATAATATCATAGAGTGGAATATCAATCAGGAGATTGGGATCTGGCCCTTACATAGAGAGATGATAATACCCTCAGCCACTTTAGGCTTCTGCTATTGCAAGTACACCATAGCTCGCTTCAGAGAATGGCTACGTAAAAAGTATGGTAGCTTAGAAGAGCTTAATAGAGCATGGCGTACTGGTTACGGTGACTGGAGTGAAGTTGAGCCACCTAGACTCTACCGAAGAGTACCATCATACATCGACTGGAGATACTTTATGTACGACGTATACATACCTAGTCAGCTTCGCTGGAAGGTGAATACAGTCAAAGCTAATGATCCTAAAAAACGCCCAGTATCAGCACACGTTGGCGGAATTCAGCCAGGAAGAGGCTATGATTGGCGTTGGGCAAAAGAAGTAGATATCTACGGAAGTTCATGCTATCCAACAGGTACTTTCCACGAGTGGGATACTGGATACCCGTCTCCCGGTATACCTGTCTCTCGCGAAAAGTGTATTCTTGAAGAAGTTCTAGCTATAGCACTCAGGTACGACTACATTAGATGCGCTGCAGGTCCCGATCGTAAGATTGCTGCAGCAGAGTTCCAGGGAGGGCCTAAAGGGGGATGGGATAGAGTTCCAACATCTGAGGACATAAGACGTTGGGTATTAACAGCTCTCTCCTCGGGTATTCAAGAGCTACTCTTCTGGAATATCAGACCTGAGATCTTCTGGACAGAAGCATATGGTTTCGGATTGCTAGACTTTCGAAGAGACACTACAC
>Ga0190312_1000011_pt1 | contig 112179 bp, 121 predicted proteins | sample 487007910_MG_FD_165046 | JGI IMG/M metagenome (GOLD analysis project Ga0190312, IMG submission 165046) | Hydrothermal vent sediment bacterial communities from Southern Trench, Guaymas Basin, Mexico - 4870-07-9-10_MG | ecosystem: Environmental > Aquatic > Marine > Hydrothermal vents > Sediment ... | reverse complement strand
AGATAGCGTAATGGTGGAGGGGGAAGAGGTTTTGGAGGTAGAGGAGTTTGAGGAGAGAGTTGAGGCTGGGACTCGTTTTAAGGCTGAGGTAGCGTATGATACTGGTCCTTGTCTCTTGCTCTCTGTCACATATGATGGTGAGCAAGGGAAGGCGCTTCTGAAGCTCTATGACTATGAGAATAAGAAAATGTATTTCTGGTATGACAATACAGGTCATAAGCCCTACTGTCTTTCGGATGTGTCTCCTGAAGAACTTGTTAAAAACTACCCTGAGGTAATTAGGCACAGAGGATTTGATCACTTTGAAGTCGTGTCTAAATATGATTTAATTAGGGACCGCGAAGTAGTGTTGACTAAAATTATCGCCAAGGATCCTTTGGCTATAGGCGGCCGCAAGGATTCCATTAGAGAGATATTGAAGGGGAGAGTGTGGGAGGCTAGAATAAGATATCACCTGTGCTATATTTACGATAGGAGGCTTATTCCGGGAATGATTTACCGTGTCAGGAATGGAAAAATAGAGCCGATCAAGCCTCATGTTCCCGAAGACTTGGTAGACAAGGTAGCGAGATACTACCCTGAGAAGCTGAGAGATGAGATCAAAGAGTGGTGCGAGCTGTTACTCTCAGATATTCCCAAGATAGAGAGAGTGGCGATGGACATCGAGGTCTTCAGTCCTCAGCCGGACAGAGTGCCTAATCCCAGCGATGCTCTCTACGAAGTAATAGCAGTAGCTATTTCGGCTACAGATGGCTTGAAGAAAGTACTCTTACTTAAAAGAGAGTTCGCTGACGGAAGTACTCAAGAAATATTAGTAAATGGAGACTATAAAGTAGAGTTCTATGAGAGCGAGAGAGAGCTTCTAAAAGAGGTCTTCAGAATTCTGACGAAGTATCCTGTGGTGCTTACTTTCAACGGCGATAACTTTGACCTCCGGTATCTTTTCCACAGAGCGCTGAAGCTCGGCTTTAGTAGAGAAGAAATACCGATAGTGCTTACACAGAACGAGGCGAGGATTCCTGTGAGTATACACATTGATCTTTACAAGTTTTTCTTCAATAAAGCTATACAGAACTACGCTTTTGGAGGAGCCTACAAGGAATCAAAAACACTAGACTCTATTGCCGAAGCGCTGTTAGGTGTAGGTAAAATACACTTGCTTAAGCCTATAAGTGAGCTCGATTATAGCGAGCTCGCGAAGTACTGTTTCAGAGACGCCGACTTGACTCTCAGGCTGACGACGTTTAACGACGACCTCACTATGAACTTGATAATTCTCTTGATGAGAATAGCGAAGCTCCCTATGGACGATCTCACGAGGAGCGGTGTCTCTAACTGGATAAAGAACATGATGTATTTCGAGCACAGAAAGAAAAACTATTTAATACCGGAGCCCGACGACTTGCAGAGACTCAAAGGCCAGGTAGTGACAAAAGCTATTATAAAGGGAAAGAAATACCTTGGAGCAATAGTTATTACACCTGTTCCTGGAGTCTTTTTTGACGTAGTCGTAGTAGACTTCGCCTCTCTGTACCCCTCTGTAATCAAGAAGTGGAACTTGTCCTATGAGACAGTCCGCTGTCCACATCCCGAGTGCCGAGACAACATTATACCTGGCACAAATCACTGGGTCTGTAAGAAGAAAGTAGGTATTTCGTCTAAAGTAGTAGGCTTCTTGAGAGATCTAAGAGTCTATGTCTTCAAGCCTCTCTCGAAAGACAAGAATATTCCTCTAGAAGAGAGAGTTAGATATAAAGTGATTCAGAGCGCGCTCAAAGTATTTATTAACGCGAGTTACGGAGTATTTGGTGCGGAAACATTTCCTCTATATTGTCCGCCCGTGGCAGAAAGTACTACTGCCTTAGGAAGGCACGCGATCTCGAGGAGCATACTCAAAGCTCTCGAGCTCGGCTTGACTGTGCTCTACGGTGACACGGACAGCCTTTTTCTCTGGATGCCCGATAGAAACAAGCTTAAAGAGCTATTTGAGTGGGTTGACGAAGAGCTGGGAATTGACCTTGACGTAGATAAGGAGTATAAGTTCGTGGCTTTTAGTGGCCGCAAGAAAAACTACCTCGGGGTTCTTAAAGATGGAGGAAAAGTCGACATAAAGGGTTTAGTTGGTAAGAAGAGAAACACGCCGGAGTTTATTAAAAAGTTGTTCAACGAGATAGTCGAGGAGCTCGCGAAAATAGAGACTCTGGAGGACCTCGAGAAGGCTATTGGCGCTGTTAAGGAAATTACGAAAGACACGTATATAAAGCTGAAGAAGAGGCAAATACCTTTGAATGAGTTATCTATTAAAGTGACTCTTTCAAAGCACCCTGATCAGTACACCAAAAATACTCCACAGCATGTTAAAGCCGCGAGGCAGCTTATGGCTGTAGGCAAGAATATTGATGTAGGCGATGTAATAAGCTTTGTCAAAGTCAGAGGACACGACGGAGTGAAAGCTTTGCAGCTCGCGAGAATAGATGAGATAGACGAGGAAAAGTACTTGGCGCATATTAGGACAAGCTGCGAGCAGATTCTAGAGGCTTTAGGTATATCATTTGATGAGATAACAGGAGATATGCATTTAACAGAGTTCTTCGCTTAAATACTGTGATCACTCAGAGCGATTTAATGAAGTTGTCTCTCTGGGCTCGGAGAAACGAAGCTAGAATAGTTTTTGAGCTCGAAGGCAGGTATGACTTAGTTGTAAACAGGTATATTCACGCTGAAGACAAGACTGGCCGGAGAGTCTCCTGGAGTGAGGCTTTCGGCTCTCTTCCTCCGGGAGAAGTTTTAGCCAGGTTTAAGGTGAAGAGAGTAATTCTTTTCTATAAGGGCAGTAAAAAAGAAATGTCGGTTAAAGATGTAAAAAGTATAGTTAAGGGTCTTTAAATCGCTAAAATAGAAAACCTTAAATGAGAGTTGTGGTGGATTGTTCTGGGCCCGTAGCTTAGCCTGGTAGAGCACCGGGCTCTTAAGGACTCTGAGCCCGGGGCGACCCGGGGGTCGCGGGTTCAAATCCCGCCGGGCCCGCTACTCCTCTTCCTCCTCTTCTTCTTTCTCCGGCACATAATAATACTCTTTGAGGACCGTTTTCTGGTAGCGATCTAGCCAAGAGCCCTCTTTGTTTATTCTAGGTCTTCCTGTCTGGAGGTCGCGTCTGAATGTTATATCGAGGTTTTTGAGAAACAGGTTCATTCCCTCTCTCAGACCCATGGGTCTGTGTGCGTAGCCTCTTTTGCCTCTCTCGCCTTCAAACACCATTACTGATGAAGAGAGGAAGTCTTGAGCGATTATGTCGTGCTCTACTACGAAGACAGCGACTTTCTTTTCTTCAGCTATTCTCTTAATTAAGCGGGCTGTGCTGAATCTCTGCTCGACGTCTAAGTAGGCCATGGGCTCGTCTAGTAGATATATGTCTGCGTCTTTGAGTAGGCACGCGGCTATAGCGGCTGCCTGTAGTTCTCCGCCCGATAGTGAAGAGAGGTCTCTGTCTAGCAGTTTTTCTAGACGCAGAGGTCTCACTATGTCTGTTAAATCTTTTGAAGAAAGTGTAGTGCCCTTGGCTTCCTCTAGATACTCTGATACAGTTCCCTCGAATTTTATTTCGGAGAGGTACTGTGGCTTGTAGCTGAGCGAGAGCTCTGTGTAGGCCTCTATTGAGCCTTCTTTCGGCTTAATTATTCCCGCAAGAGTTTTTACGAAAGTTGTTTTCCCTATGCCGTTGGGCCCCAGTATTCCTACTACTTCTCCTCTGTAGGCTTCTCCTTCTTCTACGTGTAGCTCGAATTCGTCTAAAGATATTTTTAGGTCAGACCAGTGGAGGGCTAGGTCTTCTTTAGGGAAACTTCTCTCAGGAGGTTTTAGGTGAAATACTATAGGCTCTTCTCTAATCCTCATGTTTTCGTCTCTTAAATAGCCTTGGAGAAACGCGTTTATTCCCGTTCGGACGCCTTTAGGAAGAGACACTATTCCGTAGGCTCCAGGCACGCCGTAGAGTATGCAGACGTAGTCTGCTACGTAGTCTAAGACGGCTAGGTCGTGCTCGACGACTATTACGTACTTTTCCTCAGTAAGAAGACGTCTAATGGCTTTTGCTACTCTGATTCTCTCGCTTACATCTAGATAGCTAGAAGGTTCGTCGAATACATAAATGTCGGCTTCTCTCAGAAGAGAGGCTGCGATAGCTAGGCGCTGAAGCTCGCCTCCACTCAAGTATTTTACTTCTCTCTTCCTTATGTACTCGAGTCCAAGAGTCTTTATTACTTCGTTTAGAGAACTTTTTTCATCGATATTTCTTAAGATATCTTCGACGGTCCCCTTAACGTACTTCGGGATTTTGTCTATGTATTGTGGCTTATGCACTACTCTGAGTTTCTTGTCGAAAATTTTTGTAAAGTACTCGAAGAGCTCGCTGCCCCTGAAGGCTTTTAGTATTTCGGAAGGCTTAGGAGGAGAGTCTACTTTCCCTAGGTTAGGGAGAATTTCTCCGGCGAGGATTCTAATGGCCGTGGTTTTACCTATACCGTTTGCACCTATAAGTCCTAGCGCTTTACCAGGGCGCGGAAGAGGGAGTCTGTATAGCTTGAATCCATTGGGTCCATATCTGTGTACACAAAACTTTTCGTATTCGTCGGGCAGGTTAACTATTCTTATTGCTTTAAATGGACACTTTTTAACGCAGATGCCGCAGCCTGCGCATAGTTCTTCGTGAATAATAGGTTTTCCGTCTTCGCCGAACTCTATAGTCTGGTCTCCAGCCCTTACTTTGGGGCAGAATCTATAGCACTCTTTGTTACAGCGCTTCGGCTTGCAGAGAGTCTTATCTACTACAGCTATCCGTACCATAGAAGAAACAAAATTAATCTTCTCCTAAACTTTCTCCTTCTGACTCAAGGTATGTTTCAGAGAATATTTCCTTGTAGAGCTCTTGCACGAGTTCTCTCTCGGCTTCTTTTTTCTCCTTGTCTTCTTCCTTCTTCTCTATAACTGATGTCCTAGTGTGCATTTCTTCGCTGACATGGTACACCATTGTCATAGATTTTTTGTTGGAGCGTGTCACTTCAACAGTATAGCCGCATGCTCTACATACTAACACAGTTTTTCCTCCCTTCCTCTGGGGATAAAGAACTTTACCACAATTAGGGCAGAACTCCATTTGCAACACCTACCATTCTTCTTCCCATTCCTCTTCCTCCCATTCTTCTTCTTCCCATTCCTCCTCCTCTTCCCATTCCTCTTCCCACTCTTCCTCTAGTCTCATAGGAGTCCTTCTCTAGCTTCTTTGAGGTAATATATAAAAATAACTCTCAAGGAGATTTTACGTAGTTAACTTCAAGAGTCTTGGACATTTTGTCGAGAGAGCGAAACGTATTTAAAGTATTATCCGAGTTTAAAGAAGTGGTGCTATGTCTAGGCCAGCTTATGTAGTTGAAACAGTAGATCTTCACAAGTACTATTTCCTAAAGGGAGAGACAGTTAAAGCCCTTAGAGGAATTAACCTGAAAGTAAAGTACGGCGAATATCTCTCAATTCTAGGCCCAAGCGGGTCCGGCAAAACAACTCTCTTCAACATGATCGGAGGATTAGACAAGCCGACTAAAGGTAAAGTGTTTTTAGACGGCAGAGACATCTCTACTCTGACTTCTAAACAGATGGCCTGGGTAAGATGCCACAAGATAGGCTATATTTTTCAAACATTCAACTTAATACCTATTCTGACAGCTTTAGATAACGTCGTGCTGCCCATGATTTTTGCTGGAGTACCCAAAGAAAAGCGTATAGAGAAAGCGAAGAGGCTTCTCGAGAGAGTAGGTCTAGGTGATAGGCTTCACCACAGACCAACAGAGCTTTCTGGTGGTCAGCAGCAGAGAGTTGCTATTGCTAGAGCTCTAGCAAACGACCCCGCTATAATTCTCGCAGACGAGCCCACAGGAAACCTAGACCTAAACACAGGTCTTAAGATAGTAAACTTGCTGAAAGAACTTAACAGGGAGAGAGGAGTAACAGTGATCTGTGCTACACACGACTTAAAAATGATCGACGTAAGCGACAGAATAGTGTGGATTAGGGATGGTCAAATCGAGAGAGAAGAGGAAAGACTTGGTGTAGAACTGACAGCCGAAGAACTGGGCCTATAGCCGGGATAAGTAGTGCTTAAAGAATTTAATTTACTTGTTTCTACTCAACGTAATAGAGAAAACGAGTGTATTTCAGAGCTGTGGTATCATTTAAAGGAGCTCGGCGACCCAAAAGTTCACGCCACTAAGACTCCATTTCCAGGCCTCATTGTCGCCCATACATCGCTAGACCCCTTTAGCGTAGTTCAGTTCTTCAGGAACAGAGCTAGAGAGAGACCTTGGGACTTTAGAACCGTTTTGAAAGTAATTCCCATAGAGAAAGTCGTCGGGGCTCAACTTGACGTAATTGTTTCGACGGCAGTTGAACTTGCTCTCAAGAAAATTTCACCTGAAGATACTTACCGAGTCACTGTGAATAAGAGAGGAAGTATGCTGAAGAAAAGAGAAATAATCGACAGCATAGCGTCGAGGCTAGAATATAAAGTCGACTTAGAGAATCCTTCGAAAATAGTTCAAGTGGAAATAATAAGTGATTTAGCTGGAATAAGTGTCCTGACTCCTGATGACATATTTTCGCTGGTTAAGATTAGAAGAGAAAGTAGTTTTTCGAGAGTTCTCAGCAAAGAAAAGTGACATTCTGAAAGCTACTAGTTTAAACAGCTTCTCCTCTAGAGATTCTCCTTTAACAGAATCGAGTTCCTTCATACTAATACTGTATATTGAGAGTATTTTCTTGTAGTCTGGCTTGAGCTCTGTGCAGGTTTTTCTAGGAGATATTGTCTTTAGCGGAAGATATATATATGATAAATTCTCTTCGAGTACTGAGCAACAGCATATGAACATTTGGGGTTCATCAGACCACACTATGTTTTCTATAACGGAAGAGATTTGTCTGCTCCCGTGTAAATAGAGGAGAGTTTCTAGATCGATGTACTTTGAAATATTTACTTTGAGTCTAAAGGCTTCAAGTGCATAGTAAAAGGCGAGAGCCAATATTTTGGGCGAAAACACTATATGAGGCTTTATGTAAAGAACAGCAGTACTTAATGGGAGCCTGCTTTTAGTGTTTTTCACTAAGTCTTCGAAATCGTTTCTGGATAAAGAGAAATCTTCAATGATAATATACGTTAAGTATACTTTGTTAGAGAAAATGCTGTATGCGGCTCTAACTAATGTCAAGGGAGATCACCTTCATTACTCTAAGTAGTATTTTTTCAGGGAAGCCGCAGTAGGATGTTATCCACTTTAGTATTTTTTCTTGAGGCCAGTTTTTCTGAGAAAAGTATTTAATGGCCTCTCTCACGAACTCTGCGTATTCGTGCGGAAATATTATCCACTTATCTGTTGTCTTAAGGTAGAAGTCGGGTACATATTTTGTCCACGGTTTAATAAAGAGAGTTGCAGTGTAGACTGTGGGTATAATAGACTTTACGTGGTCGTATGCGAAGGAGAGTGTAATCCCTGTATCTGATACATCGTCTACAATTAGCGCTGTAGTATGCTTATTTCTGCATGTAAAGCTCTGTACTAGTATGGGTTTTCTGCCTACTTTTCCTGGAGCCTCGTAGAGTGCCACTTGTATTGAGTAAAGGTACTTTATATTCAAGAAATCTGCTAGAAGACGTGCTATTATTACTCCGCCTTTAGAGACAGCTACTATGGCCTCTATGTCTCGTAATTTGTTCTTAATTAAGATACTCAGGTCTAGAGTCATTTCATAGAGCTCGTCTAATGTCAATACTAAGTATTTTAGCGACTCCATTTTACCCACCATGTATAGAGGGTATGAATACGATTTTATTTCCCTCCTTAATAATCGTTTTTTCTCCTTCTAGCAAATTTATGTCTTTATCATTAATGAGAACTACTATGTCGGGTTTGACAAAGTCTCTGTTTCTATCGTAAAATCTTTCTGCAAAATCTGCTTTATTTATTTTCTTGATAACAGCTCTTACTAGCTTTTTTATAGAAGTATTTTCTTCTACTTCTACCTCTATGTGAGAGTAACCCGCAAACTTCTTCAGTACTCCGTAAAAATACACATTAACTTTCATATATCTTATGTACGTTTTCTATAATTTTATTTAAATCGAAGCGCTCACCGTATTCGGAGAGAATATATGCTACTGCGGCTGTAAGCTCTAGTACTTCTCTAAGTGAAGTTATACCCATATTTCCTACGCGGATGATTTTCTCTTTTAGCTCGCCCATTCCTCTTGCGACAAGAATTCTTGTCTTTTCGTAGAGCTTAGAGACTAGCTCTCCCGGAGTTACTCCGGAAGGACAGGTAAAGCTGAGCACTGTAGTGGATCTGAAAGGCTCTTTTACGTACTCTGTGAACCCCATGCTGGTAAATGCGCAGGCGATAGCTGAGCGGTTCTTATAGTGTCTTTTAATCCATTCTTCGACTCCTTGAGACAAGATAAGAGATAGGCCTTCATTTAAGGCGTATAACAAGTGTATTGCAGGGGTAAATGGAGTTTCTTTTTTCTGACTGAACCTCTTGTAAAGCTTTAAGTCGAAATAAAAGCTAGGGCAAGTTTTCTCGGATATAGTTTGCCAAGCGTCTTGGCTCACAGTAATAATGCTTATGCCTGGAGGAGAAGCTAGACACTTTTGAGTACCTATAACACACATGTCTATTTTCCAGTCATCTATTTTCAGATAATCTCCTCCCGCAATAGAGATCGCGTCTACTATTGTTATGAGTCCTTTAGACTTAGCGTACCTACATATTTTGTCTAGCTCACGGATTTCGACTCCAGGTGACGTGTCGTTGTATACCAAGAATATCACCTTGGCGTCCTGGTTTTCATCTATGAGCTTTTTAGCGTCCTCGTAGGTCAATCCATAGCCAGGTGGATATTCTTTAACTATGCACTTTGCTCCACTTTTTTCAGCTATTGCTTTGCCTCGTCTGCTGAATTCTCCATATACAGGAATTATTATTTTGTCTCCTTTGCTGACAGTGTTTACTAAGGCGCATTCAACACCTCCTGTACCTGAGGCAGTTAATATGAATACGTCGCTATTTGTGTTGAAAACTTTTCTTATCTTCTCTGTAGTGTCTTCAAAAAGCATGTGAAATTCTCCCGCTCTGTGGCTTATAGCAGGTCGGGCCATAGCCCTTACGACTTCTGAAGGAAGATTAGTTGGACCAGGGATCATTAATAAGGGGTCTATCACATTTTGTCACAGGTAAATTGGTATATAAACATTATTTGCAGCTAGAAGTTTCTAGAAATCTGGCTGCTTTTTCGCGGAGCTTGAGTAGTGCGTTTAGAGTTAAGATTTTCTCAGATGATACTTTGTTGCAGATAATTTCTACTCCTTCTTGTGTCAATATCTTTTTCTTGAGGTGTAAATATTTTTGCGAACTCAAATAACCTCCTAGACTTCCATCATTTCTGACAACTCTATGGCATGGAATGATCAAAGGATAAGGATTTCTTGCTAGAAGAGCTCCTACTGCTCTTGGGTGAGTTGATAGAATTTTAGCCAGACTAGAGTATGTAGCGACGAAGCCCTTAGGTATGAGAAGTAAGAGTATGTACAGTAACTTTGTTTTTGCGGAAAAGGAGGGGAATTGACTGAGATAAGAGACTACAGAGGGACTGTGATTATATTTTCCTCGATACGCAAGTATTATTATGTCTACGTAGCGCCGTGTAGAAGTATTAAGGCTTTTAAGAGTGCAGAGTTCAGCAGATCGACTCTCGCCTAACAGCGTTAGGGTGTCTTCTGGCGAGGACAAGGGAGGAGTATTTCTAACGAGCCTGTAATTTCTGTCGATAGCTAGACCTATGTATGTAGATTTATGTTTTACAATGAGGAGTCTTGCGTGCACAGTGGAGTATGGCTAGAGAAAATATATTAGCTCAGTAGCTAAGGCTTCTTTGTGTTGAAAATGATAACTATAGACGGTAGCGTGGGTGAAGGCGGAGGACAGATTCTCAGAACAGCTATAGCTTTATCAGCTTTAACTCTCCGCCCAATACGGGTAATAAACATCAGAGCGAAGAGGAGCAATCCTGGACTGAGGCCTCAGCACATTACGGGAATAAAGGCTGTTGCTGTACTCTGTGAAGCTGAAGTAAAGGGGCTGAGAGTAGGGTCCAGGGAAATAGAGTTTATTCCGAGAAAGCGAAAAGCTGGAGTGTTTAGATTCGATGTAGGTACGGCTGGAAGCGTTTCCCTTGTTCTTCAAGCACTGCTTCCTGTACTGGCTTTTGCTCCAGGGCCATGTGAACTTCATATTACTGGAGGTACTGATGTTTCTTGGAGTCCTCCAATAGACTATGTACGCTATGTACTAGCCCCCATGCTGGAGAAAATGGGCTTTAGTATCGAAGTCACTGTCAAGAGAAGAGGACACTATCCTAAAGGTGGAGGATACATTATCTGCAGGAGCAGACCCGTTGAGACAGTTCTCACACCAATAAATGTTCTTGAGAGAGGAGAAGTAAAAAGAATAGAGGGTGTGTCGCACTGTGTTCGCCTACCTTCACACGTTGCGATAAGGCAAGCAAGAGCAGCACAACTTTTTTTGAGCAAGCATGGCTTTGAAAATGTTCAGATTAAAACGGAGTATTATGAGCCTGGAAAAGACCCTCACTTAGGGCCGGGCAGTGGAATAGTGTTATGGGCTGTATGCGAGAAAAGTATACTTGGGGCAGATGCTCTTGGAGCAAAAGGTAAGCCTGCCGAAAAAGTCGGAGAAGAGGCTGCTTCGAAGCTTGTTGGGGAACTAGCTACGGGCAGAGCTATTGACAGTCACTTGACAGATATGCTGGTCCCGTTTATGGCACTGGCTGCCGGGAAATCTGTTATCTCGTCAACTAAGCTTACTTTGCATGCCGAGACAAATATAATGCTTGCTGAAATAATGCTGGGAGTAAAGTTCAGTGTGAAGAGAGTAGATGAAGGAGCTATAATAGAAGTTCAGGGCTTAGGTTTTAAGCGATAATTTAATTGTCTTGTATATTCTTTCAGTCAAAGTAACTCCGGCCAAGACGTCTGCTGCAGCAAGAAGGGGCGTAGAGAGCCCTGGACTATAAGGCAAGAGTATCAGCAGAATTGTTAAGAAAATTAGGCGCTCTGCTCTTTCCATGAGTCCCACTCCCTTTATCTGTACTATTCCGAGACTTTCTGCCCTAGCTCTAGCGTAACTTATCATAAGCGAAAGCGCCATGAAGAGAGCTGCTAACATAGAGTCTAGCAAGCGAGATTCGCTAATCAGAGAGTACATTAATGCTAAGAGAACAGTTGAGTCTACTATTCTGTCGAACATCGAGTCTATGAAAGCACCTGTTTTTGTTTCTCCACGAGTAAGACGAGCCAGAGTTCCGTCAAGTGCATCTAAGTACCCAGAAGTTAAGACCATTAGCGCGGCTGCCGTATACATTTTTGCTGCTATAAGAAATGCTGAGAAAAATCCTATGGCAAGAGAAATTGCTGTGCAGAGATTAGGAGTTAAACCTAATCGAAGAAGCGCCTTAGCTGCTGTATTTAAGTTTTTTTCGAAATATTTTCTAAACTTGTTCAGCATGTTTTCACGAGAAGAGTAACTTATATATGTTTTCGATGAATTCTTTGCCTTTCTCGAAGGCCTCAAGGCCTTTTTCTGTAGGAGCGTAGTATGCTCTTCCTATTCTTCCCACGCTCTTCTCTTCTTTGACCTTCTTTATTAAGCCTTCAGACTCCATCCGGTAGAGCACGACATATACTGTGACGGTGGCTGGAGAAAACTTGAATTTTTCCTTAATTGCTTTAACGATTTCATAGCCATACATGGGGCGGTCCTTGAGTAATCTCAGTATGTAAAGCCATAAGTTTTCTTTAGTAAGCTTTTTTACTAGACGTTCGTATGCCATACTGTTTCCCTAACTTTAGCAACTTGTATATATCGTTAATTATTTTTGTCAAAACATTTGTTTACTAGTGTTTGCGAATACTGATTTACTGGGAGAGTTGAGCTTTTCTAGAAGTGAGAAGCATTATTGCTTTCGCTAAGTCGCCTTTAGTTTCCATTAGCGCCATTTTTGCTTCCTCTAGACTTACTCCCGCCTGCTCTGCTACAAGCTGTATATCTTCTTCACTTATTTCTATTTCCTCAACAGGTTTCTCTCTCTCTACTTCTTTTATTTCGCCGCCTACGATCTGGTATATGGTGTTGCCCGAAACTGTCATTACGCTGACGGAAGGATTTATTATTTCTATTACTTTGTCTGACAGCACTATTGAGACCTTCTCTACGTCCTTTAGCTCCTCAACTTTAATTCCAAGCCTTTTAGCAAGTCTGCGGAATTCTCTTGGAGATAGAGGTCTCATAATCTCACAGCAGTAGTCTCCCTAACCTTTATTAACATTTGTTAGAGTTTTAATTTTTTCAACAATTTTGTTTCTGAGCATATGTTCCGGCAGATATCGTCCTTTGCCGTTGAACATGTCTATTTTTCCTCCTCCCTTTCCTTCGGCTATTACCATAATCTCTTGCCCTAGCTCTCTAGCATCGATTTTCTTTGAAGCCGTTTTACCTAGTAGGATTAAGTATACTGCATCACTGTTTCTCCTGCTATAAAGTAAAGTAACGGCATTTGGTTTTTCTTTCACTATGAGAGTTGCTAGTTTCAGTAAGTCTCTAAATTCCGCAGCTTCAATTTCATGTACAATGACGAAGAACTCTCCCAAGACAGTTCCTTTCTCAAGTACTTTATTTTTGCTTATCTCCAGTATTTTCTCTTTAAGTCTCTCGTTTTCTCGCCTCAGCTCTCTGTATTCTTCATATATCTTTGCTACAGAGTGAACAACGTCTTCTACAGGAGTTCCAAGAGTATCTGCTATTTCTTTCAGACTTCTCTCCATTTTCTGCACATACTCGACAGCTTTTTCGCCTACAGTAAACTCAATTCTCTCTACTCCATCTTGTATACGTAGCGAACGAATGATCTTTATAAAGCCTACCTCGCCAGTATACCTGCAGTGAGTTCCTCCACATGCTTCTACATCCCAGTCCTCTATGTTCACTACTCGGAGTGTTTTTCCGGGCACTACGCCGCCTTGGTATAGTACAAAACCGTATTTCTGCTCAGCTTTGGTTCTCTCCTCTATGCTTACATGTACTTTTCTATTCTCTTGAATTATTTTATTTGCTAGCATTTCTACTTTGTGTAGTTCGTCGAGCGATAGGTGTTTGTAGTGAGTTATGTCGAGTCTGCTTCTGTCAACTCCTTTTTGCGCTCCAGCTTGCCAGACATGAGGACCTAAAACTCTTCTTAGCGCGCCTAAGAGAATGTGTGTAGCTGTGTGAGCTTTCATCAGCTGTTTTCTTCTTTGTTCGTCAACGTGTCCCTCTATTAGCTCTCCTTCTTTAAGTTTTGTAGAATCTTTCGGCGATATCTCGTGTACGACTATATTTCCTATTTTGAACACGTAGTTTACACGTATTCTTTCTCCATGCTTATTTATCAAAAATCCTCTATCTGACGGCTGTCCTCCTCCTTCAGGGTAAAATGCTGTTCGGTCTAAAATGACGTACTTTCCGTTAATTATCTTTAAGACTTTAGCAGTGAACTTGAATAAGTACGGGTCCTTGTAGTAGAGAGGAATGGTTTCGCTTTCTCCTTCAAGCAGTTTCTGATCTAACGGTATTTTTTCTTCCTTTTCTATTTTTCTAAAAGATGCTTTCTGAGCTAGCAACTCGTAAAAGTTCTGCGGAACCTTCACTTCTGCTCCTATTTTTTTAGCGATTTTCTCTACCAAGTCGGGTGGGACTCCGTGTGACTCATAGAGATAAATTAAATCGTCGGTGCGTACTTTCTCTTTTTTCTCGAGTTTTTTCCTGATAAACGATTTGACTAAAGCCTCGCCCTTTTTGAGAGTTTTATTATATCTTTCTTCTTCAAGGTCTACTATCTCGAGTATTGTATCTACGAGATCTTTATACTCTATGAATATGTTTGTCCAGTATTTAAGAGATAGCGACATTATGTCAACAAGCGATACATCGGGTGAGAGAGCTCTGAGTTTTCTGACAGCTCTCCTGATAAGCAGGCGCGCTAAGTATCCTGTACCCGTGTTTGAGGGAACTACGCCGTCTCCTATTATGAACATTAGCGCACGGCAGTGATCCAGTACTGCGTAAATGTTTTCTAAGGGGATTACTGTGCTTTTTAGTTCTTCTGTAGACATTCCGACGAGGCTGGCTATTTCTCTATAGCTTTTCTCGATGTCCGTCTTTGATGCGTCTATCTTTCCGAAGTACTTAGAGAGTGTAGACATTATTGAGGGATCTGGTTCAGGTATACCCAACATTTTCCGCGCTTCAGGTAAAATATCTGCGAATAAAGCGTCGTAGAGAGTCGGGGCGCCTGTTGATAACCATAGTATTCTTTCTAGACCGTAGCCTGTGTCTACAATGTAGTTGCCTAGCTCAAGTAGCTTGGAGTTTTCTTGCCTATAATGCATGAAAACGAGAGTTGCTACCTCGAGCCCCTCTATAAGTACTTCAAAGTCTTCTCCCGCGTTGCCACCTCCGCTCCACATTCCTTCTTTAAACACTATTTTATCTTCAGGTATCTTCAGCTCTTCTGTAAAGAAGTCGAAGCAAAGTCTAACAGTCTCGTTGTTCCAATACACTGTAATTTTACCGAAGTTGAAAGCATGATGAGCCATCATTTCGAAGCAAGAAAGATGGCGGCCTGTACGTCCTATATTGTCAAGGTCTGTTAGCCTAATACAAGGCTGAGATATCACCAGAGGATTGGCGGGAGGGTCGACTATACCTTCTGTGACCCAGGGCTGGAAGCAGTAAATTGAAGCTCCTACTAAGTATACGTCGTCTCTCCATCTTGCTACAACAGGGTATCTTTTAACGTGACTGTGTCCTCTTTTCTCGAAGAACTTTATGTAAGCGGCTCTAATAGAGGCAAGACTCTTGTATTTCGACGTGGGAGGAGACCCAATAAAGGTATATTCTGTACAGGGAGGTTCTCCGCACGTTACTTGATCCGGGTTTAGTGTCCAAAAGTAGTCTTTACAGAGTGGGCACTGCTTTCTAATAAAACCCTTTTCTTCAAAGAGATCGACTTGATAAAGGTTTTTCATTCCTTTTAGTAGATATTTTCTACCCTATATATTTCATCTTCTGGCGAAATTTCCTAAACAGAAATATAAAGAATATATTTTCTTGAGAACGAATAAAGAAAACTCTTAGTTATTAGCTGCTCAGTTTGCTTCCAATCATTTCGTGAAGCTTTCTGGCTATTAGTTCTGCTTTGGCTAGCGCTTTTTCTATAGATTCTTTGAACGGAAGTACTGTATTGTATATTAGGCTGTTGGCTTCTCTAGCGGCTCTCTGTACTATATACGATATAGCTTCTGGGATGAATATGGGGGCTCCGATGCTTAGCTGAATAGCGTTTCTGTGAGCCTCTATTAGTTGTTCTCTGTACTCGTTGACGTCTATTTTGAGTTGTTCTCTTTCTATTACGATTCCATCTGTAATTGCGACTTTTATCTCTAGGCCTGAGAGAATAGGCTTTATATCGAGTTTTTTGAGGAGTTCAGCTAGCTCGGCTGAAATAACGTCGCCTTTCTTAGCTACAACGGTGTCTTTTGTTATCCAAATACTTCCTTCTTGAATTCGCGTGGGTATTTTGAGTTTTCCAAATAAGCTGAGAATAGGTCCTGGAGCGAAGCCTGTGTTTCCAGAGGATACTATAATGTCGTCGGGGGCGATATCTCCGGGGCGGGCTTCTCTAGGGATTTTGTTCCTTTCTAGGAATAAGTATAATTCGAATGGGTTCAGGGTAGTAAAGATAAACGCGTTTTCTCCTTTAAGGTAGTCTTTAAGTTTTTCTAATCCTGGTTTCTTATCTTTGACTTTATCAATTGCTATTCTGGCGAGAGTATTCTTGCAAACTTTTAAAATATCTCCTCTTTCTCTAAGCTTTGCTCTTATTTCATGAAGAACGGGGGCACCTACGTTGCGAATAGATACTATCGCTATTGTGGGGTATTTGAGCATTAATTCAGATACTTCTTTAACTATCTTTACTTTTCTTGGCGGAATGGGTCTTTCTCTCACATATTTGGGTTTAGCTACCGCTATACTCATCTACATACACCTCATTTGAGATTAACCTTAACAGCAGGACCCATAGTAAGCTTAACATACACCTTTTCTATGTTATACGGAATACGGAATTTTGTTTCAAGAGCTGAGAATACAGCTGCAATATTCTTGGCCACCTCTTCGAGTGGCTGGTCTTCAAGACCTACTCTGCACATTACAAGTGGCTGGTTTCTTATCCTAATTCTGATAGACCTTTTCAGATTCTCTATTATGGGTGCTATATCTGCCGTAGGAGGTACAGGCTGGGGCATTTTGCCTGCAGGGCCCAGATATCTTCCGAGCATTCTACCTATAATGGGCATTAGGTCTGCTTGGGCTATAAAGAAGTCGTAGCTCTTGACGAATTTTTTAGCAGATTTTTTGTCACCCGCTATTTTCTCTAAGTCTTCTCGAGAAACTACACCGTCGGCGCCAGCAGACTTTGCTTTTACATAGAGGTCTCCTCCCGCTATAACACATACTTTGGCTAATTTTTCTTTAGGTGGATGTGGGAGCGCGACCGGCATGTTAATCCTGTTTTCGGGGCGCTTCACATCTACATCACGGAGCTTTATTATGAGCTCGAAGCTCTGCTTAAAGTTCCTTGGCTTGGCTTTTTCTTTGGCTTCTTTAAGAGGGTTAATAAAGATCCTATAGTCGACAGGCATGAGCATCACCTTTCTTTCTCATATTTCTTGAGTAGATCGTCATACACGCCTGCGTCAAGTTCTTTTGATACTTCCTTAGGGTTCTTTCCTTCAACAGTGACGCCCATACTGAGACACGACCCTAGTATCTGCTTTACTGCTCCTTTTAGAGTTTTCGACTTGAGCTGAGATCTCTTGATTAAAGCTATTTTTATTGCCTGTTCCATTGTCAAGTTTCCTACAAATTTTCTACCGGGTTCACCTGAGCCTTTCTCAGCTTTAGCTTCCTTTATTATGAGCGCGCTTGTAGTGGGGACTCCTACTTCTACTTCAAATTCTTTAGTGTCTATATCGACTATGACTTTAACAGGTACCTGCATGCCTGAGAACTCTTTAGTCAGTTCATTGATTTTGTTGACTACAGCCATCACGTTTACTCCGAGAGGTCCTAGGGCAGGTCCTATAGGAGGACCTGCTGTAGCTTTTCCTCCGGGAACCAGGAACTGCAGCGTTTTCTTCTTACCCATTTTCCTCACCGATGTCAGTACGTGTTAGAGAATATGTCTTACTAATAAAGCTCACTCTTTTCTGCCTTCTTGACTATCTTGACGTCTTCAGCGTTTATTGTTACAGGGAACGGGTAGGTTGCGTCGAGAATCTCTAAGACTATTTCGCCTCTACTCTTATCGACATGTCTTACTTTGCCTTTCATTCCGCGGAAGGGTCCGTGAACTATCTCAACTATGTCGTCTACTTTAATGCTCTCTATGATAGGCTTATAGTGTATGAATTTCTCTAGCTCGCTGAATGAGATGGACCCTCGAACTCTCCCCTTTATGTGCCGCAGGCCACTAATTGCTCTGTCTATATCTCGTACTGAGGGAGATTCTATGAATACAAAGCCTTTTAGGTCTTCAAAAACCATTATGGATCTTATGTTGAGTTTTAAACTTTTTACTCTACTTTCAATTAGCAGCGCTACATTGTGTTCTTGGCCAGCAACTGTTCTTATTGCGTAAAACCGGCTAACTAAGCTGTTCATGTTCTTCTACCTCTTCTCATATACATTATAATAGCTGCCAGTGTTATTGCTATAGCTATCAGAGCCATTATTATTATGTTGGGGGGAGGTCTCGGGACTCTCGCGGACATTATTGTTAGGCCTACTATTTGTATTATGAAGCCGAGTGAGCCTAGAAGAAGTAGGCCTAAGAAGCTTACTCTGAGAGTAGTCATGAACATTTCTTTTGATGGCTTTTTAGTTACACGCAGTATGCGCACAATTTCACTAAGTATCTTTCTCATAGATACCTACCCCCATAGATGTAGGATAAAATAGCTTTAGCTGAGTGAAGCCTATTCTCAGCTTGAGTCCAAACTATAGATATTTTTTCATCTTCGAGAACCTCTTCTTCGACTTCTTCTCCTCTCTTAGCAGGCAGGCAGTGCATGAACACAGCATCTGGCTTAGCTTTTTTCATTAACTTTACTGTTATGCGGTACTTTGGTATAAATACTTTAAGTCTTTCTTCTCTCTCGGCCTCGAAGCCCATACTCACGAAGACATCTGTGTATACTGCGTCGGCGCCTTCCACTGCTTTTACAGGATCATCTGTTACCTCTACTTTAGATCCACTTTTCTCGGCATATTTTAGGGCTTTTTCTAAGACTTTTTCATGTGGTCTGTACTGTGGCGGCGATGCGATGCTTATAGAAACTCCGAGCATTGTACAGGCTAATAAAAGCGAGTGGCAGACGTTGCTTCCGCCATCGCCTACAAAGGTCACTTTTAATTTATTTAGTGTTCCGAAATGTTCTCTTAGAGTGAACATATCTGATATTGCCTGCATCGGATGATACATGTTGCTTAGAGCATTTATTATGGGGACTCTTGAGTACTTAGCCATCTCAACAAGTGTCTCGTGTTCATATACTCTGGCTATTATTCCGTCTAGATATCGGCTGAGAACTCTCGCAGTGTCTTTTGCGGGTTCTCCTCGGGCTAGCTGTAGAGTTCTCCAGTCCATATATATGCTTCGGCCGCCTAATTCAAGAATAGCTACTTCAAGCGACACGCGAGTTCTTGTGGATGGTTTCTGAAAGATAAGGCCTAGTGTTTTTCCCCGAAGAATATCCTCTGATTTTTCTCCTATGAGCCTTTTCTTCTTAAAATACTCTGTTAAGTCTATTAAGTAGCGGAGTTCGGCGGGTGAAAGGTCGCTTAGAGTCAATAAATGCTTCATAAAGCTCAAGAGTACTATTTAAGCTTGTTTATATTTCTTACTTGGTCTGAGAGGTCCGAAAGGGACTTTAGCTTTCGTTGCTAAGTAGGGACTTTACAAAAGATTCAGGTGAAAATTCTTTGAGGTCATCTAGGTTCTGTCCAGTGCCTAAGAATATGAGAGGTTTTCCTGTAACGTATGTTATTGAAAGTGCGGCGCCACCTTTAGCGTCTGCATCTAGCTTAGTTAAAATGACTCCGTCTATACCCACGTATTTATCAAATTCCTGTGCTTGGTTTACTGCGTCATTTCCTATGAGAGCGTCTGCGACAAAAATTACTAAGTCTGGCTGGATAACTCTTTTAATCTTAGCCATTTCTTCCATTAGATCTTTGTCTGTCTGTAGGCGTCCAGCAGTATCTACAAGAACTACGTTTATTTTCTTAGCTTTCGCATGCTCTACTGCATCATATGCTATGGCAGCAGGGTCTGCGCCATACTTCTGTTTAATTACTCTCACTCCAGCTCTTTTCGCTAGAGTTTCTAGCTGCTCGATAGCACCTGCTCTGAAGGTATCGGCTGCTGCAATTACTACGCTAAAGCCTTTATCTTTGAGGAATTTAGCTACCTTAACTACGGTAGTAGTCTTGCCCTGGCCGTTAGGTCCTACGAAGAGCACTACAAAGGGGAGACCTTTAGAGTTTTTTTCTTTAATCATTTTAATCAAATCTACCGTCGTTTGAGGAGTTAGAATCTCAACCAGTGTGCTATATAGAATTTCTATAGCTTTTTCCTTAGGGTTGTCCAGTAAGCCTACCTTCTCAGATGATAGTTTTTCTTTAAGAGTATTGCTTATTTTCTCCGCTACTTCATATGCGACGTCACTTTCTATAAGCGAAATAAAAGCTTCTTCAGCTATTTCCTCTATTTCATAAGGTGATAGCTTCTTTTGCGCTACTCTGAATACTATTTTGCTCAGTGTCTTTTTTAGACTATTTAGCATAGTTTAACTGTTATGTTGATTTCTCTATTATCTCTCTTATTTGAGCCAATCTATTTACTAGAACGCTATAGTTTCTTTGGTGCTCTTCAAGAGCTTTTCTTAAATCCTCTATTCTGGAATCTATGATTTTAATAGCATCTTCTGTTGATCTCTCTACTACAGTACCTGCTCCTAAGTCCACGAGGAATTTGCCGCTCTCGGCTACTTTTACCCTTAAATAAACGTCTCTACCTACAGACACTATGAGTTCATGATCTTTAGAGAGCTTCGATAATTCGTTTATGGTTTGCTTTGTTGTCATTAGCTCATTTATTGTTGTAGACAATAGGCTTATTCTCTGTTCAAGTTCTCTGATTAGGTTCTGTAAAAGCATATACTCGGCAGAAAGTCTCCTTAGTTCTTCTTGACTTAACTTTGTTTGACTCATTTTATCTACCTTGTTACGTATAGTATATCTATTTCAAGAAGGTCTTTGACGTAGCGGTTTTTAACTTCTTCAGGAGATATTTCCTCGACTTTGTGTATTCTTATTTCAAATCTCTTAAGTTTGTGTCTTGAGCCTAGAACAGAGTACACTCGCTCTAGTACGTGTTCTTTGCACAGCCCGGGCCATTCAATTGTGAATTTTTTCCATTCTCCTCCAATTCTCATTTCTCCGGTAACGCGAAATACCTTTGGCATAGAGAGCACCTTGAAGCAGAATAGCGAAATAGGCTTTTAAATGTAGCGGGCTAGTCTCTTGTGTCTCTGAAGATGCTAGCTGAGCAGAACTTGCTGTATACGCATTATCTCCGGACCCGTAGTATCTTCTCCTACGAGAGCCCCCTTGTCGTTTACAACCATTCCTGTTCTTATGAAGGGGCTTCCTCTATTTACTGTACCTACATCTATTGTTAGGTTATTGAAAATTGAAGACAGAAAATCTAAGTCGCGTTCACTGGCTAAAGCGCTTACAAGCACACCTCTGTTGTTTGCTATAGCTAAAGTTCCTACTAACTCGCTGTCAGCTATTTTTCCCTCTATTACTTCTACACCTAAGTTGTCGAGAAGAAGTCTACGTACTTCTTTGCCGAAGTAAGGGCTCACTAAAGCTTTTGAATTATTTAAGAGAATTAAATTACCCAAGGCGTTTCTCCGGTCATTGATAACCACTATGTTCAGATCTCCGATTTCTCTTTTTAAAAGATATAGCTCTTCCTCGAGTATATCTATGGGCACTGCTATGCCCTTATCGTTTCCAACGATGAATACCCCTATGAGGTTTGTGCCGCAGATAGTTGTTTGAATAACTTTTTCGACGCCCATTACTTCCTTTAGAGTCTCTACGTCGTTTGGGGGGATTGTTGGAGGAACTATAGCTAACTCGTTGTTTGCGAAAATGAATACCCCTATGCTTGATACACCAAATAAAGAGAGTTTTTCGAGAGACATCTTATGCAAGCTCTATTTTAGCTATGTTGCCTTCATCTCCCCTGAATACCTTTATTTTGACTTTTACTCTCCGGGGCGGTTTTTCTATGTTTCTAGACCAGATGTATTCGTTCACCTTAGGGTCTATTTTCACTTCTTCTACGTTTAATCGTCTGAGGTGTCTCAGAGCAAATTCTCTCAAAATTCTAATGGCTTTCTTGGCTCTTTTCTTCCGAGGACCCCAGTACAGCCTTCCGAGGGGAACTACGTACTCTCTCTCCTCTATGAGCTCTAATTCTTCTTCAAGGGAGACTGGTTCAGACATATTTTATACCACCTTTTTTCACAACTTTAATCTTTTTCTACGCCAGTGACGCATCTTCGGGTGTCTTCTGAACTCTCCTTTAGTTTTTGCGACTACCCAGAGAGGTGGAGATCTATTCTGTTTTAGTGCTCTTGCAAGTCTGAGTTTTTTGCCTAGAGGCTTCGCGTGCGCCATTTTTCTCACCTAATGGGACTGTACTTTCTCAGTTCAGGTCTTTCTCTGACGAGCTCCATAAATATTTTGTGAGCTATGTTGTCGAGAAGGGATCTGCCTTTAGGAGTTAATATTCTACCTTTTCTCTCCACCTTGGTTACTAGACCTGCGGCCTCGAGTTGCTGTAAAGCTTTTCTAATAATAGATCCGCCTGCCTTTTTACAGTGCTTACGCTTCATACCTAAATCTGCGCGCCCACCGTAAGCTGTTCTGAGCCTTTCAATTCCAACTGGTCCATGGAAATACAGTTTGCGCAGTATCGAGGCGCATCTAATGTACCACCAGTCGGGGTCTTCTGGCACTCTGTCAGCGTGAGGGCCTGTCTTAACGAACATAGCCCAGGGTGGCGGCTTTACTTCCGGGAAGTTCTCCTTGAGGTACTTCGCCACCCTCTCTATAAGTAATTGTGCGGGGACATCATAGGCCGTTACCATCTTCTATAAGCACCCAACTCTCCTTTATTTAGTCGGTAATAAATCTTCCGCCTAAAGCCAACAGTTGAGGTAGCGTGAATAGAAGAAGCCGGTTTGTATTCCGAAAGAAAATTTTTTATTTTCGTAATAATGTGAGCTTAGGATGTCTCAAGAAGAGCGTGTTAAATCTAATATAAACTACTTGTTCTTCCCGAAAAGCGTAGCAGTAATAGGCGCCTCCAGGTCTCCCGGAAAAATAGGCCACGAAATTCTCAGAAACATAGTGGAGTACGGCTATGAAGGTAAGATATACCCTGTAAACCCCAAAGCTGACGAGATACTAGGGCTGAAGTGCTACAAGTCTGTCCTGGAAATACCTGAGCCAGTAGATCTAGCGGTAATCTCTATTCCAGCTAAGTATGTTCCAGCTGCTCTCGAGGAGTGCGGTAAAAAGGGAGTTAAAGCGGCTGCAATTATTTCTTCGGGTTTCAAGGAGGTAGGCAATGTCGAGCTGGAAAACAAAATAGTGGAGATAGCTAGGAAGTACGGCATACGCTTCATAGGTCCAAATATCTTCGGAGTTTTCAGTGCTCCCTCGAAACTAAATGCTACTTTCGGTCCGACAAAGGTTCTTCCCGGAAAAATAGCTTTCATAACCCAGAGCGGAGCTCTAGGTATAGCTCTAATGGGATGGACTATTTTCGCAGGAATAGGCCTCTCAGCGGTAGTCAGTTTAGGAAATAAGGCTGATGTAGACGAAGCAGATTTGCTCGAGTACTTTGTCAACGACGAGCATACTAAAGTAGTGTTAATCTACATGGAAGGACTTAATAACGGCAGAAGATTTATGGAAGCTGCAGCTAAGTGTTCGCTCAAAAAGCCGATAATAGTAATTAAGGCAGGCAGATCTGAGAGAGGAGCTAGAGCGGTTGCTTCTCACACAGGCTCTCTGGCAGGCAGCGACGTCTTCTATGATGTTGCTTTCAAGCAGTGCGGTATCCTGAGAGCACTTAACGTCGAGGAGGCATTTGACTGGGCTCGAGCGTTTACAGCACTTCCTGAACCTAAAGGAGATAATGTAGTTATAATAACTAATGGTGGAGGTATAGGTGTAATGGCTACTGACGCTTGCTCAGACTACGGGCTGAATTTAATGGAGCTTCCCGAAGACCTTATGAATGAATTCAAGAAATGTATGCCGCCTTTCGGTAGTCCCAAGAATCCAGTAGACCTCACAGGTCAGGCAGCATATGACGAGTACACTAAAGCGCTTGAGGTAGCGCTGAGCGATGATCGTATTCACTCAATAATACTGCTGTTCTGCCAGACAGCAGTTGTAGATCCTCCTAAGCTATCGGAGGTAATAGCAGACGTAGTTAAGAAGCATAGCTGCTGCAAGCCTATAGTTGCGTGCTACATCGGCGGCGAAGAATGCCAGAAAGGCATGAAGATATTAGAGCAGAACGGAATACCCTCTTATCCGACTCCCGAGAGAGCAGTATCAGCTCTAGCGGCAGTATACAGATGGGTTAAATGGAAGAAGAAAATGCTTAAAAAGCTTGGAACCAAATAGTCGAGGTGAGGGACAAACCATGACTCCGCGCGAGCTCATCGAAAACGCCCTAAAGGAAGGGCGAACATGGCTTTACGAAGACGAAGCTAAGCTTCTATGCTCTCTATATGGAATACCCGTAGCTAAAAGCAAAGTAGCAAAAAACAAGGAAGAGGCTGTTAAAATAGCTAAGGAAATAGGCTTCCCTATAGTCATGAAAATAGTGTCTCCTGACGTTCTTCATAAATCAGATGTAGGTGGAGTCAAGGTAAATGTCAAGAATGAAGAAGAACTAATAAAGGCCTATGACGAAATAGTGACCAACGTTAAGTCAAGAAAACCCGGCGCTAGGATCGTGGGCATATTGATTCAAGAAATGGTTCCCCAGGCAACTGAAGTGATCATAGGTGGAATAAGAGACCCACAGTTCGGACCAGCAGTAATGTTTGGACTAGGAGGAATATTCGTCGAAATATTCAGAGATGTTAGTTTCAGGATAGCGCCGGTCAGCGTAGAAGACGCTTTAGAAATGATAAGCGAAATCAAGGGATATGAAATACTAAAGGGCTATAGAGGAACTACTCCAGCAGACCTAGACGCTCTGGCGGACGCAATAGTCAAGACTTCGAAAATGCTCCTAGAGAACGAGGAAATAGATCAGCTCGATCTAAACCCTGTATTCGTATTCGAAAAAGGAATAAAGGTAATAGACGCAAGAGTAATACTCAAAAAATAGGCGTGAACCCATGGCACTTGAAAAACTCGTTAGCGAACTCAAAGAGCTAGAGAGCAAAATAGCTCAAACAAGAGCTGAAAGAGACGAATACAACAACAAAGTGAGAGAGCTCTCGGCAAAAATCCGAGAGCTTAGAAAATCTATTTCTGAAAGAAGAGAAGAGCTGAAAGCTCTTAGAGAAGAGCACACAAAAGTAAGGGAAGAGTTCAATAAGTATAAAGAGAAAAAAGATTCAATAAAGAAGATTTTAAGCGAGCTACGCGAAGAAAGACGCAGTATAATAAGCGAAATGCGCAAAATAAGGTCAAAGATAAGAAATATTCACGAGAAGAATGAAAAGGAGCTGAGATCTAAGCTAGAGGCACTCGAATGGGAGTATCAAACAAAGTCGCTTTCTCCTGAAGAAGAAAAAATCTACGTCAATAAAATAAACGAGCTTCTCGAACAGATAACAGTTATAGAGAAATATAAAAAGCTTCAAGATAAACTAAATGATATAGAAGCAGAATTAGAAAAAATCAGAAGCGAGTACGAAAATATATTAACTATACTAAATGATCTATATAATAAAAAGAATGAATTAAGGCAAAATATAATTAATCTAAAAAATGAAATAAACAATATTAGAAGTATTATAGAGAATCTGGCTAAAATAAGGGATGAAACAAAAAGGAAGGCAGATGAAAAACACCAAGAGTTAATAAAAATGCTTACAAGAAGAAGAGAGCTTCTGAAAGAAATAGAAAAAGAACAGTTACTGAGAAAAGCTCAGTTAATAGCAAAGACTCTAGCTGAAAGAAGGAAAGAGCTTATGCAGAAAGCAGTGTATATTAAGGAGAAGATTAAGAGAGGCGAAAGAATAACTTTCGAAGAGTTTAAGATACTTGCAGAACTAGGAGAACTGCCTTTCAGTAAACAAAAGTAAAGTAAAAATTTATTTTAAACCGCTTATTTTAGGTGCGGAGGGCTAATGGGGGAGAAGAACGGCAGAGTAGCAAAGAAGCTGTTAGTTCTGTGTGTAGATAGAGACGACGATATTGGCCAAGTAACAAAAATGAGAACTCCTATCATAGGCAGAAGCAGCGTTCTTAAGGCAGCTATTGACTTCGCCATAAAAGTCCCTGATGATTCAGACGCGAATGCTCTTTTTGCGGCGATTCAAACGTACGATAGGCTTGTAACGACGTTTGGTAAGGAGGTCTGTGAAATAGCAGTTATTGCAGGAACTCCTCAGGAGGGAATAGAAGCCGACATAAAGATTTTATCAGAGTTAACTAAGGTTCTGGAAAAATTTAAAGCAGATGGCGTAGTTCTCGTGTCAGATGGTCCTACTGACGAGCAAGTAATACCGATAATTCAGTCTAAAGTTCCTGTGCTTTCAGTTAAAAGAATAGTTGTACGGCAGTCTAGAGGCGTTGAAGAATCCTTTGTCCTGCTTACAAAGTATGCTAAGAAACTTGTCGAAGAGCCCAAGTACAAGAAATATTCGTTAGGCATACCGGGATTGTTTATGATAGTATACGTAGTGCTTTCCTTAACAGGGCTTTTAGAGTATATTTCATCGGCATTAATGCTTATTGTAGGTTTACTTCTTTTTGTAAAGGGATTTAATATATTAGACAGAATAAAAAACAGTTATATTAACTATCCTGTGTCCTTTACAATAATTATTTTGTCTTCGTTAATCGTGATATCGACATCAGTCTATGTTATAGCTCAAATATCTTCTACAGGAGTCTTTGCTATCGATTTAGTTAAATTCCTTACATTCACCTTCGGTAATTACGTAATGATGATCGATGTTATTGCGTTGAGCGGACTAGCTATTTCAGCAGGTTACTCTATAGAGCAAGCAATACGCAAGCCAAAACATGTGTCATCTGTGCTCTCTCTTGTGCCTCTCTTTCCTGTTTTAAGGCAAGTAGTTTACGAAGCATGTCTATTTGCTTTAGGCAAAGGCTCTATGCTCTTAGTGCTGTACTGGTTCGGTATGGCTTGTCTCGTGGTCGTGTTGTCCTATATGCTTGTAAGGAAGATCGAAAAAATGATTACTTCTAAGAGTAGCTAGCACTATGGGCGGGCAACTTTAATATATGCTATTTAAAACTCTAACTAAAGAAAAGCAGTATGACTTCAGAGAAGAAAATATTAATTTTGTTATCAGGAGATTATCCTGAAATAGGAGTAGATGAGCTTCAAGCAGTGCTTAGAGCACATGGCATTAATTTTGTATTAAAGAAATATTCTCCTAGGCTTGTTGAGGTAAGTGTTCGAGATGATATTAATATTGTTAAGAGTGCTTTAACGAGAATGGCTCTACTTAAATATGCTATAATTAAATTCTATGATATTAATTTACATTATATATCTTTGAGTAAAATAAAAGAAGCTATAAATAATATTGAGTATTTAAAACAGTTTTATGGAAGGAAATATGCTGTTAGAATTATTATGTTAAATAAACGAAAGCTTAGATTAATGTTTGAGAGAACTATAGGTTATGTTATAGGAGAAATAACTAGAGGTAAAGTAGATCTAAACAGTCCTGAGGTGCTATTTCAAGGGTTTTTCGTAAATGGTACGCTCTTTCTGGGTGTTCATTTATGTGGTTCTCAAAGGTCTATTCTTTTTTCTCGTAGAGCTAAGTTCAGGCCTTTCTTTCATCCATGTACGCTTCATCCCATAATTGCTAGAGCCATGGTAAATTTAACTGAAGTAAGGGAGGGCATGACTGTATTAGATCCCTTTGTGGGAACTGGCAGTATTCTAATCGAAGCAGCTTTAATGAATTGCTATGGTATAGGAGTTGATATAAGTAGTAAAATGTGCTGTGGCTGTGTAGTAAACTTGAAACACTATGGCGTGTACAATAAAGTGCACGTAATTCGCGGAGATGCTTTTTATCTTCCGCTGAGAGACGGACTTAGGATAGATTCGATTGTAACTGATCCTCCCTACGGTAGGCTTGCTCCTCTAGTTGACAGAAGCCATAAAGCTGTAGTGAGAAAGCTGCTTGAGTTTTCTTCACAGTACTTGGAGAGAGGAAGATACTTGTGTTTCTTGACTACGATAGATTCACATGAAATAATATATGAGGTAGAAAAAGAGGGTTTTAGTGTGCTTAAAGTATATACTATACCGGTTCATGATAATTTATGTAGGAGACTAGTTTTATGTAGAAGGTTATGAGTAAAGTCAAACTAGTATTCATTGGTACAGGGGGTAGTACCCCCTCGAAAAAAAGAGGTTTGCCTGCAGTAGCTATAAAGTATATGAATAAGGCGGTTCTACTTGATTGCGGTGAGGGGTGTCAGTATAGATTTTTTGAAGCCGGACTGGGCTTAAACAAAGTTAGAGTCGTGTTGATTACTCATATGCACGGAGACCACGTTTTAGGTTTACCAGGACTTATACAGACATTAGCTTTCATGGGAAGAGAGGAAAAATTAACGATAATAGGTCCTGAAGGTATAAGGAAGTTTCTTGAAGCAGTGCTTACTTTAGTCCCCTGCAATATCGACTTTGGACTTGAAGTAATCGAACTAAGAGACAAAGTGCATAAATCTGTTTATGAAGACGAGGTTTTTGAGGTATCAGCAGTGCAAGTTAATCACACGATAGTGACGTATGCTTATCGAATAGTTGTTAAAGAGTACTACAAGAAAATCGACTTAGAAAAAGTATCGGAACTGGGGCTAGAATTTTCTCCAGAGCTTATGAGAAAAATAATAAGGGGGCAAGTAAGTATTGTTGAAACTCCGACTGGCGCTATATCTTCTTACAAATTACTCAAAAAGAAGAAAGAGTTCAAGATAGTGTATTCAGGAGATACTAGACCATGTAGTAGCTTACTTGAATTAGCTCGCGAAGTAGATGTACTGATACATGATGCTACTTTTTCTAGTGATCTTAAAGATAAAGCGGTAGCTACTGGGCACTCAACAGCGGCCGATGCCGCACTTATAGCTAAGACTGCAAAAGTAAAAAACCTAATTCTTTTCCATATTAGCGCCAGATATACCAACGCCTCTCAGCTATTAGTCGAGGCAGCCAAAATATTTCCTCAAACAATATTGCCTTCAGATATGGACGAAATAGAATTCAATTTTTGAGTCAGGGGTCAGGAGGCTCTACTTCGTAGAATGGTTTACCATTTATTGTCATTGGCGTGAGCCAGTCTATAAACTGATCTGGGTTTTCGCAGGAAACTACGAAGGTTATTGCACCTAAGGGGCTTTCTTTTTCGGGCACTGAGCAGAAAGAGAGTGACCCTACGTAAGCAGCCTGTTTATGTATGTGAAAAACTATAGTTGTTCCGATTACGCCTTTCTTGAGGTGGGAGCGAGCTGCGTCTAATATTCGTTGCCTCCTAAGAGCATCATATAACTTGAGTAGCGATTTGTGGCTTTCTGCTCTGCATATTATTATTCTCATATTCTCTTGTTTTCTTATCTCTATTTTCTCTGGAGTGAAGAAGTTTAGTATAGCTTTTTTGACTTTCTCTAAGTTCTCGGTTGGTCTTACTTCACATCTAACTTCTACTCTCACCGAAGTATTCACCTGTTATTCTAGTTATAAGTCTTTCACATAAAGCTTCGAACTCTGATAATGAAATTTCTTCGTTGACTATCATGAAGTCGGCCAGTGCTATGACATTTCCTATACCCAAAGATAACTCTCTCTCGTCTCTTTCTCTAAAGTCGCTCCAGCTCCTTGGATCATCTGGCCGCCCTCTAGCTCTTAATCTAGAAAAACGAGTTTTTGGAGATGTGTGAATGGCGACAATTACTACGTCGAAGAATTTCTTGAAGTACTCAACTTCGTCTAGACTTCTTACTCCATCGACTACAATAATAGGAGACTCACTATAAAGCAATTTAGTTATGACGCGTCTTGCCATAATATCTTTGCCATATCGCTGCCTAAGTTCTGTAGCTATTTTGCCTAAATTTTCGGCTGATAATTCGAGCCCCCTCTTTCTAGCTTCTTCTCTAACGACATCTCCTAGCGAAACTACAGGTATAGAATTCTTTTCAGCTACTTTAGAAAACACGCTTTTCCCTGAACCCGGAAGACCTGCAACAAGTATAAGTTTCTTTCTACGTTTCACGGCTTGAAAATATTTTTCTAAGTATTTTTGTTTACCGTTTAAGTGCAGTGAGTATAAGTTTATTAATTTGAGTTCGTTAATGCGATAAATGGCGAGAGAGGGGCTTAAAGTAGCGATTGTCGGTACAGGGCGCTGGGGAAAAAACCACGTTAGAGTTCTCTCGAGTTTAAGAAATAGGGGAGTATGCTCTGAGCTAATAGTATGTGATATAAATAAAAAAATTGCGAATGAAATAGCAGAAATGTATAGTGCGGACAAAGTATATTATGATGTCTCTGAGCTAGTGGCTCACGAAGACTTGGACTGTGCTATAGTGGCTGTGCCAACAATATATCATCACAAAGTATCGCTTGCCTTATTAAAAAAGGCGGATGTCTTAGTAGAAAAACCTCTTGCAGCTAGCTGTGAAGAAGGTTTAGAGCTTATAAAGACGGCTAGAAAAGAAGGTAGAGTGTTTGCAGTAGGTCATGTAGAGAGATTTAATTCAGCTGTACTTGCTGTCAGAGACTATCTGCGTGAAAAAGTATTTCCCTCGAACGATGATATAGTGTTTATTTTTACTCAAAGAATAGGTCCAGGGCCTCCCGGTAAGCATACCTTAAACCTAGGTGTAGCTCATGATCTTTTGACACATGACGTAGATGTGGTAGTCTTCCTGTCAGGAAAAATACCTAGATACGTAACAGCTCGAGCGATCACAGATAACAGTGTTTATGAAAATGATATATCAGCGCTTTACGAGTTTGACAATAGTACGATATATATCGCGAGGGCGAGCTGGAGAGCTAGCTCAACATTTAAAAAGAGAGTCTTAATGATACAAACTAAGGAGAGCGTAATAGAGTTAGACTATATCCTCCAGAAGTATGTTATTGAGAAGGGGCTTTCTCAACACATATCTCTTGGAACATTCCAGGAAGTGATTCAAGCTTATAGATCTAAAGATACTGTTACTCGCGAGCTCATGTTGACAGCAGAAAATGAGCCTCTCTTCGTAGAAGATCAACACTTCTTAGAGTGTGTCAAGCACCGAAGAGAACCACTGAATTCTGCGAGATGGGGATATATTGCACTTAAATGTGTGGAGTGTGCACTTCAGTCGTCGCGTGCTGGAGAAAGATTAGAAATACTGTGGGGCGATGAAGAGAGGGCTTTAATTAATTCAAGTATAATTGAATAAGGAGCATTTGTTTTGAATCCTTTTGAGTCGAAGTGAGTTAGCGAGGCTCTATATCCCTTCTTGACGAGATTTTCGACTATTATTTTGGCTGAAACTTCATTGAGTCGAGTAGCTTTCGATAAGATTTCAGTGGTTATATAGGGAGAGTCTATTGAACACTCTTTTAAAAGAAGCTCCATTTTTTCTAGAAGTCTAATGCTTGTAGTAATAGTTTTTAGCTTAGAATATGTTTTTTGGCAGAAGTCGCTATCAAAGATTCTGCCGGTCCATAAAGGTCCTAGAAGAATCGCATCAGACCCACATACAGGGCATTTTGTACTACTGTAGCGGAACTGGATTAAGTTGCGGTAACCACACTTACTGCAATAGTGAAGATAGCCTATCTGACTTAGATTTTCGTCAGCTTTTTTTCTAGACTTAAATACTTGTACAAAGCATCTAATGTAGTGTCTATCCTTAAAAGTGAGTAAAGGTTTTATTCCTATGTTTAGTGGCGAGGCTTTCTTAACTATATCGTAATAAAGAATGCGGGCGGCAAGTTCTAGAGAGCAGTCAATTTTCATGGGAAATGAGAAATATCTACGAATACAAGATCGCCTATGGACGCCAGTTAACGGCGCTAAATCTGTTGCAGTCAAGCACAGCATACCTTTGTGCGTCAACGCTGTAAGAGCAGACCTTACGAAGGGTTCGGGAGAGCCGTAGGGATCAATATCTATTACATTAAATTTAGAGAATTTCCTGCATAGAATAAGCAGTATATTAGCATCAAGATTAAATACTTCTACTTTATCCTCTACTTCATTTAGCATGATGTTAGCCTTAGCTATCGAAGCGGCCTTGATGTCTATATCGTTTAAGACCACGTAGTCTGCTGAAGCTTCTACAGCATACCTTAAGCCTCTAATACCAGTTGCCGTGAGAGGTTCACAAAGAGCTATTGAGTCAAAGTTGCTGTACTCTTTAAAAGCCATCACAGCTGCTACACTCAGGTCTCTGTTTGTTTTCATCGCTGGATTATAGAAAATAGGGGTCCAGCAGGGGTCTACAAAGCCGTTTTTCTCATACGACTTTAAGTCAGGTACTATTGCTTTTGTTTTACCTTCAACAATAATGGTTAAAGGAATATTTAAAATAGACTTAAGAGTATTTAGAAGATATTCTTCTCTAGTTAATTTCATGTTGAATATTGTTTTTATTGACTATATTTATATCTTCGTATTTTTCTTTTTCAACGATCTTTGGTATCTTTTTATCAGATACGACTATCATGTCTGACGAAGTGAGTTGAGCTACTTTTCGAGATAGCTCTATTTCTTTAAGTGTTTCTTCTATTTTGTTTGATTTGCCCAGTATTTTTATTAAAATTTTCTTTTCTTCTTTATGTCTAAAAGCTATCATGTCAAAGGGCATTCTAGAAAAGCAGAATACGTCGTATCCAAGACTTTTCACTTTACAGTATACTGCTCTAAGCAATGGACGTTTAGGTAGAGAGTTTTCTGCTATTCTTTCTTCTTTCCACTCGAATATATCGATAGGCTTGATTACGTTTTCATCTAGTATACTTTCGAGTTTTGAGACGATGTCTAGTGTTGCGCTCATTTTTTCTCTCTCGTAGTCGTATACTGCTTTCCTGCTGACTCCTAGTTTCATTGCGAGTTCTCCTAATGAGTATCCCTTCTTGAGTCGGGCTCTCTTTAAGCTGGAGCCGTTGATATTTACGTAAAGTCCTCCTCTTTCGGTAAATGCTATAGGTTTATGTCCTCTTAAAGCATCAATAAACGTTGATAGGTGTACAGCATAAACACCAAATCTCTTGTACACAACTCCGGAGAGAAGTTCTTCTCTACGTGATGTTAGCCCTACAATGAGCGGAGTTGATCCCGTAGACACGCAGAATTTCTTTAATTCGTTTATATTTTGTCTTGTGCATTCGTTTATATCTATTACACATTTAAGTGACATTATGATTTTTTCTTTCTTTTGAGGCTTTAGGGCTATTATGTCTGAACAGTATTTCCTTGAAGAAGATTTTAATATTTCTACTACGAAATTCTTGTTTTTAAGCTCTTCTTTCAGTGTTTCTACAAGCATTCTAGCTTTCTCTAGCATTAACTGTGGCTTTGACATATCTGTTGTCATCTAAAAGCTACTACGAATGCGTGTGCTATATCATATGGCTCGAGATGAACAACATTCTTTACTTCAAATCCTCTTTTCTCGAGATGACTTATCTCTTCTTTGTATGTCTCTGAAGGCTCTCTAGTAACGTCGATGCTCATGGCCTTTATTGCCTGCATAGCCCATCCTCCTTTCTTTAAGAAAAAGTCGGCGTTATCTGCAAGTATTTTGCTCTGGAAAGGTTGTGCTATGTCGGCATACACTATGTCTACTTCTTCTATGTACATTCGATAGAGATTAGGAAATCTTGCGTCGGCTAGAATTGGTATCATGTTCTTTCTGTAGTTGCAGCATTTTTCAATAAGTTCTCTCATTACTCTAGGAGAGAACTCTATACAATAGATTATGCCTTCTTCTCCTATTATGTCTGAAACATGGCTTGCAGTAGTTCCTGAGGCAGCACCTAAGTACAGTACTTTGCTTCCTTTCTTAATTGGCATTACTTCGAGTCCCTTGAGAATGGCTGCTGCTAGTTTGCTTCTATAGGGGTTCCATACTCTGTACTCTTCTCCCTCATATGATATTATCTGCTCGCCGTACACTTTATGTCCTGGCGCAAGACTTTTTGTTGCTAATTTCTTGGCACCATCTTCGAATATAACCCAATATACTCCTTCAAATTTTTCATGAGGTTTTATTTCAATACTCATATTATCACCTTCTCCTTCTTCTTTTACCACGTTTCCTCCTCTTAGGTTTTTCTTCTTTACGAGGAGGTGGTCTTGCGTAGAGGGTCTTTATTTCTTCTATTCTCTTCCTCAATTCTTCTTTAAGCATATCTGCTTTATATTCTCCCGTGAATGCATCTATTCTAGCGGCAATTGCCAGCTTTGCTGCAAGAGCTCTTGCTATTTTTCCTCTTTGCCAGCGAGGACTTCTAAAGATATCTGGGTACTGGAAGATTACTCCGTGCTTTGGAGGTTTTCCTCCAGTTCTGAGAGCTCTAAACAGAGCTTTTTCTGCTCCTAAGACTTGTATAGTGCTTGCAGGTAACATGGCTAATTTCTTTAGTCCTCCTGCTAGGGCGATTAGTCTAGCTCCTAGTAGAGGTCCTACTAGTGCTCTTATATTAGGTGCTACTTCTTTCATGGCTTCGTCTACGTACTCTGCTAGTTTTCTTCTAAGGCTGTAAAGGTTTAGCGCTATACTGGCTAGGCCTCTAATAGCCTCTAAGTCGAATTCGGTAATGTCTGCGCCCATGCTTTCTCTAGCTAGTTCTTCTATTTTCGCGGCTTTTCCAGACGGTATACCTAGCTCCATTAACTTTTCTTTGGTGATGTTATCCCTAGAGCCTATCTCCTTTATTATTTTGATGTACGTCTCATGCTCTCTTATCATTTCGTCAAGTTCGGGGAAGTGGAGCCCATACCATTCTCTCAGTCTTGAGGCGTATAGGTTTATTGTCTTGTCCGTTTCATCTATAGCTGAGATCGCTTGAGCTATGAACAAGTCTCTTTTTTCAGCCTCCTCCTTGACCTTGTTCTTTGTCAGCTTAACTGAAATTTCATAAAGTAGTCGAAGGTAGTCACTATAATTTATTCCAACAGATTCGAGAATTTTTCTTTTCGATTTCCTGTAGAGGAGGCCCCCTTTGCTAGGAATTTCTGCAGAGAACGATATCTCAGGAAACATTCGAGCTAGGCTTCTGGCTAGGTTTTCATCTTCTAAAACTATTTCCTTTACACCCTTGGAAATAAGATTTTTGCACAGAGTTTTTATTTCATCTAATACTTCTCCTTTCTCAAGTGACAGCAGTTTCTTTACTATAGTCTCAGGGAATTTTTGGTCGTAAATTATTTTATCTAAAACGTTTCCCTCATCATCTATTGCTAGTACTCCTACAATATCTTCGACTATGTAACATTTCATTTCATCACCTAAAAATAGTTAGAAATTAAAATAAATATATTTAACTAACACTAGGCTAGTATCGTCTTCTTCCTCCAGCGAGAGCCGCGTAAAGTATTCGTCTTCTATAGTTTCTATAGTTACGTCTGCGTGGAATTAGGTTCTTTTTAGGTTTCGGGGGTATCTTAGGTGTAGCATTTCTTACTTTACCAGCTTTAGTTAAGCTTCCGTGGCTAGGCATAAGATATTGGTTGTGGCTCAATATATAAATCTTCCTTACTGTAACTCTCTACGATGGAAAAATACGGAGGATACTCTCAAGAAATCATTGAAGTGTTTGAGAGAAAAGGCATCGACATATACGACAAAATAAGGATAGTGAAAAACGGGAAAGAGTATGTAGGACTGTTAATGCCTAGACCATTTTATGGGGATCCTCGCTGTATAGTCATAAAGTTGTCTAACGGATACAATATTGGTGTAGCGTTCGATGAAAAGACCAGAGTAGAGCTTCTTGAAAAGTCGGAGGGAGTGAGGGGCTCTACGCTTACCGCTGAAGAGCTTGAGAAAAGCTTGGGTGAAGTAGTGATAGTCAATACTGGAGGAACTATTTCTTCGAAAGTAGATTACCTTACAGGAGCTGTTTATCCTGCTTTTTCGACAAAAGATCTCTATGCAATGGTTCCTGAAATCAAGGACATAGCTTCCATTAGGGCTCGACCTCTCTTTAATATACTGAGCGAGGATATGACACCTAAACACTGGGAAACTATGGCTAAGGTGGCGTATGAAGAGCTCAAAAAGGGAGCTGTAGGAGTTATATTTACTCATGGAACAGATACTATGCATTTTTCGGCAGCAGCACTTGCTTTTGCTGTACAAAGAGCGAGCGGGCCTATAGTATTTGTGGGTGCTCAACGTTCTCCCGACAGACCTTCCTCGGATGCGTTCCTGAACTTACTGTCAGCTGTCATTACAGCTAAGAAAGCACCTTTTGCCGAATCAGTTATAGTAATGCATGGAGAGAGCAGCGATACATACTGTTATGTGCATAGAGGAGTTAAGGCAAGAAAGCTGCATACGAGCCGCAGGGACGCATTTAAGAGCGTGAACGATATGCCTATAGCCAAGGTTGAAAATGGAAAAGTAGTAGTTATAAACGATAGATATATTCTTAGAGAAAAAACAGCGGATAATATTGTTCTCAAACCAAAGTTTGACGGCCGTGTCCTCCTGATAAAAGTATATCCTGGATGCAGCCCTGAAATTATCAGATGGGCCATAGATTCTAAGTATCACGGAATAGTACTTGAGGCTACAGGTTTAGGACATGTGCCTCAGCCTATGGTGAAGTATGTTGAAGAGGCGGTTGCCGAAGGTATACCTGTAGCTGTGACAAGCCAGTGCATCTGGGGGCGAGTTAACTTGAATGTTTATAGGCGTGGAGTAGAGCTAATTAAAGCTGGTGCAATACCTTGTGAAGACATGACACCCGAGACAGCACTAGTTAAGCTTATGTGGATATTAGCTCAAACAAGGGATTTAGAGGAAGTGAGAGAACTCATGTTGAGGAACTTTGTCTACGAGATTAATGAAAGACTTGGACTGTAGGATGAGACTATGGAGGATTTAGGGCTTAAGGTTGGAATAGAATTTCATCAAATGCTAGATACGAAGGAAAAGCTATTCTGCAGCTGTCCTACATCTCTAGTCAAGGAATTTAAAGGGCCTATAGTCAGGCGCAGACTAAGAGCTACTCGCAGTGAGCTGGGAGAAGTGGACAGAGCAGCTATGCTCGAGGAAATTAGAGGAAGAGAGTATGTTTATGAGGCTCCTTGTGAAGCTTCGTGTCTTGTAGAGTTAGATGAAGAACCTCCTCATAATATTAACCGAGAAGCCTTAGAAATAGCCTTGAAAATAGCTTTGGCACTACACGCAGACCCTGTAGACGAGATTCATGTTATGAGAAAAATAGTTATTGACGGGTCAAACACGACAGGATTTCAGAGGACAGCGCTAATAGCCTTAGGAGGATACGTAGACATAGGGCACAAAAAAGTGCCTATACAGACGATATGTCTTGAAGAAGATGCTGCGAGAAAAATTTCCGAGAGTGAGAAAGAAGTAGTGTATAGACTAGATCGCCTCGGAATACCCCTAATAGAAATTGCTACAGCGCCTGTCATTACTTCTCCTGAAGAAGCAGAACTTGTTGCAGCAAAAATAGGTCAGCTTCTCAGAGTAATAGGTGGCGTGAAAAGAGGTCTCGGCACAATAAGACAAGATCTCAATATATCCATTAAAGGGGGAGGACTTGTTGAAATAAAGGGCGTGCAGTACTTGGAGCTTATACCCAAGGTAGTTAAGTACGAGGTAATGCGACAAGTAAACTTGCTCAAAATAAAGGAGGAACTTCAGGAAAGAGGTGTTGATTTAACTAAGGTCAAGGTGAATATTGTTGATGTAACAGATATCTTCAAGGAAACTGGCTGTAAAATAATAAAAAATGCAATTAAGCGCGGCGGTCGGGTATTAGCGGGTCTCCTTCCTGGACTTAAGGGAATACTTGGAAGAGAAATTCAGCCTGGAAGACGTGTAGGCACAGAGCTAGCAGACTATGCAAGAGTATGGGGAGGAGTCAAGGGGATATTCCACTCGGATGAGCTTCCAAAGTACGGTATTACGGCAGATGAAGTAGCAAAAGTATTTTCTGCTCTAAAAGGAGACCCTGAGAAAGATGCGTTTGTGATAGTTGCAGACAAAGAAGATAAAGCTAGAAGAGCTCTGCAGGCAGTTGTTGAAAGAGCCAGGCTCCTGTCAGTATGTATTCCTTCTGAAACTAGAGGAGCGAATCCTGATGGAACAACACATTACAGCAGACCTAGACCTGGTGCTGCTAGAATGTATCCCGAAACAGATATCAGGCCTGTGAGAATTTCTTCAAAGTGGCTTGAAGAGCTGAAAAAACAGCTTCCAGAACCTCCTGGGGTAAAGTTCAAGAAGTTTGTCGAAGAATACGGCCTGAGCGAAGAGTTAGCGAATAAGATACTCTTGTCATATAGACTCGACTTATTTGAAAAATTGGTGAAAAAGTATCCACAAGTATCTCCTACATTAATAGCTTCAACAATAGAGAATATTCTCAAGAGCTTGAGAAGGGACGGAGTTCCAGTGGAAAACATTACTGATGAACATATTGAAGAAATATTCGAAAAAGTAAGCAAAAACTTGTTAGCTAAAGAGAGTATACCTGATGTATTGAAGTACCTAGCTGAGAATCCTGATTCAAGCGTCTCTGATGCAATAGAAAAGCTCGGTTTATTCAAGGTAACGGAGGATGAAGTGAGAAACTATGTCAAAGAAGTGATAGCTAAGTTCTCGAAGGAAATCAAGAAAAGAGGTCCTAAAGCAGACAAGCTTATAATGGGAATAGTTATGAGGAAATATAGAGGTAAGCTCGATGGAGCAATTATATACAAGATAGTCAAAGAAGAGCTAGAACATTATCTACATCTTTAAGAGGCTTTCTATTTCGCTTTTCAGCTTAATATAAGTTATTTCGTCTATTTCTCCGCGTTTTTTCATTTCTTCAAGCATTTTAAGTTTCTTAACTAAATCTTCCTTCTTTTCTATTCTAATAATACCAATTCTACTTAAATGTTTTCTTATAATATCATTGTAATTGCTAAGCTTTAAGCTTAAGTAGTCTATTACTGATTTAATTTTATTAATTTCTTTATCTAGCTCTTCTATTTTCTTTGCGGCTTCTTCCTCAGAGATTATACCTATGCTGCTGTTGATAGCAGTTTCTATTTTCATATTATTGTAAAACTCTATAATGCCTTTTAGAGAATTTATTTCAGCTTCTATTTCTTTTGATTTTTTGATCCAGCATTCATTTATTTGCTGTACAAATGACTTATACTCATTCCACACTTTCTCCGCTTTTTCTAGTTCGGCCTCAAGTTTCTTAAATTCATTATCGTATTTCTTTTTTAAGGCTTCTAATTCTTCAAACTCCTTCATCATAATCTACCTAACCTGCTTTTTCTATATTTTTTAAATGATATTCAAGAATTCTCTTTATTTTCTCATAATATTCTTTTGATATTTTTCCTGACTTGTATAGCTCTTCAAGCTTAGCTAGTTCTTCTTTTAGTTTAGGAATGTTTGCTTTAATATAGTGTACTACTATTCTCTTTTCGTGAGGTTCTATTAATTTCTGTATTGTGTCGACTTTTTCTGAAATTTCTTTATGCTTATTTCTCAGCTCCTCGATTCTTGCTTCAAGATGCTTGACTAGTTTCTCTGCTGTTTCTTTATCAATCATTTCTAGCTTGAGCTTAGCTCCTATTTCTCTTATTTCAGACAAGTATCCTCCTATGAGACCTTCTATTCTAGTAAGCTCTTTGAGTGCGTTGTCCCTTAGGTAGAACCATTTTTTGAGAACTTGTTGTGCCGCTTTTTCATAGGCAGACCAGTAAACATTGAGTTTTCTTAAGTCTTCTTCGAGTTGCGATAGCGAATTAACAATTGATGCGGCGTAGTCTGGCTGTGTAAGTGCTTGTGTTTCAACAGCTTCTCTTTTTGGTGCAACCGGCTGTGCTTTTGAGATCTCTTTTTTCTTTTTAGTCCTATATTCGGTAAATATGGGACATTCAAAAAAATTACCCAGGCAGGGATAAGCAACAGGATCTACAAGCGACTTTGTATAACTGCAGATAAAGTTCCCCTTATTATCCCTATAAAGTGCAGGACATACAGATGACATTCCTACCTTTTAATTTTATCTAAGGCTTATATTTCTAACTTTAACTCAAAGGTATAAGTAGGACTTAGCTGGAGCTGAAGCTGTTAAAAGAGGGATATTTAGAGTGACTAAGAGGGCTCAATATTTAAGTGGATGCCGTTTTAGTTAGTTAGGACTAATTATGCTGATAGTTGCGGTGGGAGACGTACATGCTCCAAAATATTTCAAAGAATTTTTATCTGCACTGAGCAGAGTTAATTGGTCTGGGAGTAACGCGTTAGTTCTGCTAGCTGGAGACCTAGTAGATAAAGGCAAAATAGAGTTCATGAAGCCTGTTATTAAAGCTATTCATAGCAGCATTAATGGTGTCACTATAGGTATTTTTGGTAATGAAGAGTATGACTCATTAAAAGACAAAATAAGAAGCGAGTACAATAGTGTAATATGGCTTGACGATGAAGTTTATTACTATGAACACGAGGACTCCAAGATAGCTATTATAGGGTCTAGAGGAGTTCTCGATAAACCTACACTTTGGCAAAGACGAAATATACCTAATATAGAGGAAGTATACGCTGAAAGGTTGGAAAAAATAGAATACCTGTTGAAAAAAGTGCCTCTGGGATATACTATAATTCTTTTGACACATTATGCGCCAACATACTTAACTTTAGAGGGAGAAGACAAGAGAATATGGCCTATGCTCGGGTCTAAACGTTTAGAGAAACTGCTTTTAAAGTATCAGCCTAAGCTCGCTATTCATGCACATGCGCATAAGTCGACGCGGCATGAAGCCTATGTAAAGTCTACGCAAGTTATTAATGTATCCTTTCCAGCTAGGCGTAGCATAGTTACTATAAATTTAAAGCGCCAAGATAGTGGACTGGAAAGATTTTTATTTAAATGAAGATAGTTATAGAGTGTGATGACGCAAGCTCGCGGCTGAAAAATGATGTAGCCTTCGAATACTGATTTTAGTTAAAAGGTGATGGCTTGCCTGTGCTTCTGTATAGGCATGCTTTAACGAAGCCAAGGAACACTGGGCTAGGTTTAAGCGGGCGGCTCTTATACTCCGGGTGAGCCTGAGTGCCTAAAAAGAAATAGTGTTTTGGAAGTTCTATGAACTCTACTCTACGCTTGTCTACACTCCATCCCGAGAATACGAGACCTTTTTCTTGTAAAATTCTCCAGTAAGATGGATTTACTTCATATCTGTGTCTGTGTCGTTCAAATATTACTTGTTCTCCATAAAGCTTGTAAGCTAATGAGCCCTTGACTAAAATAGACGCTTGAGCTCCTAGTCTCATAGTGCCTCCTTTCTCCTTTACGTTCAGCTGTTCGGGAAGAAGGTCTATTACAGGATGGGGTGTCTCCGGATCTATTTCGGTACTATTAGCTTTTTTCAGACCTATAACATTTCTTGCAAATTCTACTACGGCTAGCTGCATGCCGAAGCATATTCCTAGGAAAGGTATGTTGTTTTCTCTTGCTATTCGAATGGCTTCAATTTTTCCTTCAGCTCCTCTAGCGCCGAATCCAGGTAAGGCTAATACACCGTCACTTTTTTTTATTTTTTCAACCATCTTTTCCTTTTCTTTGTTTTCTTTTTCAAGAAGTTCTGCTTCAATCCATATTAAATTGACTTTTGTCTTTAGCTTAGCTCCAGCATGATTGAGGGCCTCTATTATGCTTATGTACGAGTCCTTAAGTTTGGTGTATTTTCCGCACATAATTACGTTTACTTGGTACTCAGGGTTTAGGAGCGAGTTTACGAATCCACACCATAGAGTCCAGTCAGGTGTTTTCTTAGGCTTTAAGTGAAGTCTTCTGCAGATGTAATCTCCAATACCTTGTTTGTCGAGTATCAGTGGGACTTCGTATACTGTCCTTACGGTGTATGAGGTGAATACAGCGGACGGTGGTACATTGCCGAAAAGCGCTATTTTTTGTTTAGCTTCTTCCTCAAGAGGTTTGTCGCATCTGGCAATAATAATATCTGGCTGAATGCCTATGCGTCTTAGTTCATTAACACTGTGTTGCAGAGGCTTAGTTTTTTGCTCGCCTGTAACCGAAAGTATTGGGACTAAAGCTACATGGACGAAAAGAGTGTTATCGTATCCTTCTTCGAGTCTCATTTGACGGATGGCTTCAAGAAAAGGTAAGCCTTCTATGTCTCCTACAGTGCCGCCTATTTCGACTATAACTATTTCGGCGCTGCTGTGTTTTCCTACATTTCTTATCCTCCTTTTAATCTCGTCTGTTATATGCGGGATTATCTGAACACATTTTCCTAAGTAGTCTCCTCTTCTTTCTCTCATTATTACTGATAAGTATACTTGACCTGTTGTAATATTGTGCTCTTTAGACAAATATAGGTCTAAAAACCGCTCGTAGTGTCCTAAATCTAAGTCTGTTTCACCTCCGTCTTCTGTAACAAAAACTTCTCCGTGCATGTATGGGTTCATTGTTCCGGCGTCGACGTTGATATAGGGATCTATTTTGACTAAAGTTACGTCGAATCCTCGTTTCTTTAGGATAAGTCCTATCGATGAGGCTACAATACCCTTTCCAACAGAGCTCAGAACACCGCCTGTAATGAAAATGTATTTCCTAGGAGGCATATTTTATAATGTTACAGCATGAAATAAGCTTATCTTTTGAAAAGAACAATATACCATAGTCATGAAATATGTATTGGAAGCCCTGAAAAAACTCACAGAGAAAGATCACCGCATACTTGTGGCAATAGAGCATGGTATGAGTAAACATGAATATGTTCCTGTGAAGTTTATTTCTAATTTCACAGGGCTGAGCGAGGAATATGTACTCGAGAGGCTTAAGTATATTCGGAAGTTCAAGCTAGTTAAACGAACAGGGGTTCCTTATATCGGATATGTACTGACTTACAAGGGCTACGATTTTTTGGCACTTAAGGCTCTTCGAGAGCAGAGTACTTTGAAGGCAATTTCTCTAAAGCCTTTAGGGATAGGAAAGGAAGCTGATGTGTATGAAGGAGTAACGTTTTCTGATGAGCGTGTCGCAGTTAAATTTCACAGAATAGGTAGAACAAGTTTTCGTAAAACTAGAAAATATAGAACATATGTCGGGGGAAGACGGCATATTTCTTGGCTATATCAATCTAGGCTGGCTGCAACTAAGGAGTTTGAAGCGCTTGTAATGGCTTTTCCCAAAGGAATTAGCTGCCCTAGGCCTATATCGCATAATAGACATGTAGTAGTTACTTCAGTTATAGATGGAGTATTATTAAAAGAAGTCCCTCCTCTAGAAGATCCTGAAGAAATAGCCTACGAGATTTTAGAAAATATAAAAAAGCTATGGAAAGATGTTGAAATAGTCCATGGTGATTTAAGTGAATATAATATAATGATTACTGAAGATGAAAAAATATTGATAATTGATTGGCCTCAATGGGTTTCAAAATATCATCCAAGCGCATATATGCTTCTCAAAAGAGATGTAGAAAATATAGTGAAGTTCTTTAAACGTAAATACAGAGTGACACTTAACGGAGAAAGTTTTCTAGAAGAGGTAGTTAAAGAAGAAAATGAGAAAATTTAATTTTTAAACTAGAGTATAATTTTTAAATTCCCTTAGGTCACTATTAACGGTAGGACTTTGACCATAAATGTAAAGGAGCTTACAGTACTTGGACTAGATTTAATGCCAGGAGCAGCACCTGAAGGTGAAGCTAGATACTCTATAGTAGTGGTGAGGAATGGTAGAATTGTGGAGAGAAAAGCCGATGTTAGTATTAAAGGGCTTTTCTCATTAGTTAAAAAATATAAGCCGGATTATATAGCAGTTGATAATATATATGAACTTGCCGTAAACCATAAAGACTTAATAAAGTTTGCGAAGAGACTTCCGGTTAAAACGAAAATAATTCAAGTGACTAGAGTTAATGGTGTAGACTACCCTTTAGAGGTTTTAGCGAAAAAATATGGTCTAGTGAAAGATTCCTGTAAACTTCCTCCTCTAAAAACTGCAGAAGTTTGTGCTCAACTCGTGTTGAAAGGAGTAGGATCAGTAGTGGAGCTCTTTGAAAACGAAACCAAGATCATAGTGAGTAGGGGTAGGAGTTTAGGAGCAGGTGGAATGAGTCAGGCCAGGTATCAGCGAAATATAAGAGGATTAATTTTGAGAGTAACAAGAGAAATTAAAGAGAAGTTGGAGAAAAGTGGTATTGATTACGACGTGTTTTACAGAAAGAGTACTGCTGGTTTAGAGTGGAGTGTATTCATAGTCTATACTCCGAGAGAAAAACTATATGGTTTAATTAAACCGAAAAGAGGACATGACATTCAAGTAATAATAGAGCCTGTAGTCAAGTCGGACCTTATTTTCAGGTCTCTTGAAGGAAAGGAGGTTGAATATCTGAAAAGAAAAGGCAATAATGTAAGTTCACGTTATTTGATAGTTGGAATAGATCCTGGAATCACTACAGGCGTGGCTATAATGGATCTATCTGGAAGAGTACTGAGTGTAAAGAGCGGCAGAGAAATGAGCAGGAGTGCAGTAATAGAGCTTATAAGTCAGTACGGAAAACCCATAATAATTTCTACAGATGTATGCAGAGTGCCTAATTTCGTTAAAAAAATAGCTAGTTCCTTAAATAGTGTATTATTTGCACCTGAAAGGAACCTTACTATTGAAGAGAAAAGAGAAATTATTCAAAACTACTTAGAAAAGCAAAAGGCGTTAATTAGAATTTCAAATAGCCATGAACGTGATGCTCTCGCGGCAGCCATAAGAGCTTATCAGCATTACTTACCTAAATTCAGACAAGTGGAATCATATGTAAAAGAGCTTCCATTCAAAGTGCCCTTATCTTATGTTAAAGCAATGGTTATTAAAGGAAAAACTATTAAAGATGCTGTAAAGCAATATATCGAGACAACTTATTCAGAAGCCTTAGGGCTTGCCAAAAAGAAACCCATTGGAGCACAGGTAGAGGACTTTGAAAAAATATTGAATAAAATAATGGGCTATGTAACAAAAATAAATAGTTTAGAATCTGAAAACCTGAGATTAAAGGAAGAAATAAATAAACTTAGAAGAGAAAGGGAAGAATTAATTCAGACAATAGAATACATGAAAACAGAGTATTTCGAAAAAATTATGAGAGATCGCATGTATTATACACTACAGTCAAGGCTACGTAAAATTAGCGAACAAATTAAAGAGAAAAACGAGGAAATAAAGATTTTGGAAAGTGAGATAGAAAAGTGGAGAAATGTAGCTCTCAAGTTGGCGTCAAAGAAAGTGGTAGCAGTACCAGTGATTAAGATGATTACTCTTAGTGCGCTTTCTGAGTTGAAAGAGCTTGTAGAAGACACTATACTAGTGAAAACTCTCTCCTTTATTGATGAAAGAGCGCTTAGTAAGCTTAAAGCAATAGGAGTTAAAGTGATATTGACGCTGGATGAAATAAATGAAAACAGAAAGAGGATTTTTGCTCAAAACGATTTGGCACTAGCTTATATCGATAAGAAGGAAGTAGAAGTCTTAGGTAGCTATGCGCTTATTAGCAAGAATGTTTATAGCAATGTTGTCGAGAACGCTTTAAAAGAGTTGGAGAGACTCCGAGACCAGATAGTAGAGGAAAGAATAGAGGAAATACTAAATGAGTACCGTAGAGAGAGGATGAAGGCTTGGCTTAATAAAGCGTGACTTTGTCTTGTAGAATTAGCTCTGTTATCTTTGTTATGTTGTCTAGGTGCTCTTGTGCTATAGCTATGGCTTCTTTCTTTAGTTCTTCAACGTTACTTGCTCCTTTTGCAGGTATTATTGATATGTGAAGCATTAGTGGATCATTTATAGGTTTGCCTATCTGGCTCAGTATTTTGACGTATACTTCTTCAATATCTCTTGTTTTTTCGGCAATAGAGTTAGCTATCAGCTGTGCTAAAACGTTGTATATTTTCCCTACATGACTTACTGGGTTCTTTCCGGCTGTCGCTTCAATGGACATAGGTCTCATGGGAGTAATTAAGCCATTTACTCTATTTCCTCTGCCAGTCATACCGTCGTCTCCGTGCTCGGCTGATGTCCCAGTTACAACTAGGTAATATGTCTTCGGATTGTCAGGCCGGTCTGCAGTATTTACATCAACTGTTACTTCGTAATCGACAAGTTTAGAAGCATAATCTATCACGTAGTTCTTTATCTCCTCTTTTACTGCGAGATAGTGATCTGCGTCTGGAGTCAAGCTAGATATTATTGCTGCTGCAATAGTTAAATGGACTTTATTTCCCCTCCGCAAGGCCATTACTTTAACGTCTTCACCTACTTCAGGAAGTTTTTTCTTAAATTTTTTGGAGTTAAGAAATCTTTCAACACTGTAGACCAGTTTTTCAGTTGGTGTCAATGGAGCGAAAGCTACTCCCAGCGATGTATCGTTAGCATTAGGTATTTTTCCTATCCCTTCTTCAAAAATAGAGACTAAGTCTACGGAACCTCTGCCTATTCTGTAGTCTACGATTACATGTGTCTCAGGGTCAAGGAACCTGAAGTTCTTTCGTAGCCAGTTCTTGGCTGCGCGGACTGCTATTGCTCCCAGAGGAATTGCTTCTTCTTGACCGCTGCGCTTGACAGTACCTGTGGCTCTTCCCGAGACGAGAATATATATTGGATGAGTGACCTCACCTCCTCCAAAAACAGGCTTAGCCTGGCCTCCTACAACCAAGACTTTATCTACGTTATGATGCAATATTGTTCCAAATCGCTCAATATACTCTTTACACAATTCTCTGCTTACGGCCTCTGCGATCGAGTCCGCTATATAGTCTGGATGACCTAGTCCCTTTCTTTCAACAAACTCTATTTCACGCTTTGCTATTGGACGCTGGTCAAGGAACTCAACTGATATTACCATTTAACCCCCAGTAGTGTTTTCATGTACTTTTTATAAATCTTTTTGCTATAATATGTTGTGAGTTATTACTCTCAGTAATTATTTTCCTGACTCCAAGAACATTTTATTTATGTCAGTTACTATGAATAGAATATTGCTACCCCTAATAAGCACTTTACCTAAATTCGCTATTGGTTCATGCTTTTCTTCGTCAACTTCTTTAGTGTCAATTAAGTACAGATTCATGCACGGGTCGCATCTCACAAGCTGACCTATGTACTCGCTGCCATCTTTTAGTTTCACTAAAATAGTGTTATTTACTATTTTAAATAGAAGTCTTAGAGGTAAGTCTCCGTGCGGTCTCGTCGACATAAGTCTCCTTTATCTACTTAAACATCCTATATTTCAACTTTTCTGCTGGAAACTCTAAAGTAGCCCACAGGATACGAGAAAAGCTTAAAGAGTACTTCGGCATGCTTTTATATGAGCCGCGCGTTGATAGAAGGTGACACGCCATGAAAGGTGATGAGGGCGGTGTGTTTAGTGAGCGCGGCTCACGAAAAGTTCTATGTGTATCTTGTGGAAAGAGGCCGGCGAGTGCGATTATCGAAGGTAAAGCTCTGTGTTATGACTGTGGAGCTAAAATTGTCAAAGAGAAACTTAGAGCTCAGCTTGAAGAACTTAGAAGAAGAGGTATAATTGCAGTTTAGGCTAGTGTCCTCCTTTAGCTCTACGAGCTTCGTGTCTCTTCTTAAGTTTTCTTTCCTTAATTTTTCTATTCCATTTGTATCTGTGTGTTTCTATCAGTTTAACACTCAATAGTCCTCGCATTCTTCGTCCTGCACAGGTAAGTCCTCTAAAGACTCTGCCTTTCTTTCTCTTAGCGGAAATTACTTTAGGTAAAGTTGGGTTTATGTCATTGACGGAAACTTCGCCGTTTTTAATTTTCTCTAACCACTCTTTGAGTGCGGCAATGTTTTCCTCATATACAGTATTTCTTCTCTCATCAACATATATTCCGAGAAGCCTTGCTTCCCGGACAGTAAGTCCTATAGCTTTAATTTCTCCTACGGAGAATCCTCTGCCTATTTTAAATTGTTTTGAAGGTACTCCGCCAAACCTTATTAGCATCGGTACTTTAACCTTAGCTTTTGGTGGAGTCGCCATAATATCGGGAAACTAGGAGTAGGTCAATATCTATAAACTTTTCGATTCCTTAAAATCGGAGTGCTGACAGAAGAAGTATAAGTAAAGTCGCTTGAGCAAATCCCGCGGCAAAAGGTCTTATTTTCTTTGCATATAACTTAATGTCGGTTTTAATAATGAAATATTTGGCTGCCCCAGCAATTATGGAGAAAGCGAGCAGCGCTGTATTCTGCCCGACAATTATACCATGAGGAATAGCATAAGGAGTTAGAGGCAACCATTCGAAAAATGTCCTTAACAGTTCTACTGCAACAGCTACTAGCAGAAAAATATATACGTCATGAGAAATAGTCACTGCAGTAAATCTTGAAAAAAATCCCAAGCTATAAGCCCTGTTTTCAAAGACGTACAGCATTGAAGCGATGACTGCAGTTACTCCTGATAGAAATAAAATGTATCTAGTTCTTTCTCGTTTTTTCTTTAGGCTTTGAAAGCATAGACCCTCAAAAAGCGTAGCTGGTAGAGGGAAAAATAGAGTTAGCGCTAACAAGGCATTTGCAGGAGATTGTATTCCTAAAGGGATAAATAGGCCCTCACCTCTAACACGTGCTAAACCTAAAGAAATTATTATTAAAGAAAGTGAAATAGTTATAAACGATATATTTATTTCAATTATTTTGCGCTGAAAAATCGTTAATATAAATATAAATAGAAGAAATGTAAATAAATAAAGATAGTTTATTTTAAATGTTGTGTTCTCGAAAAATGTTCTATTTTTATAGTAGAGTATTGCTATTTCTAGCAAAGAGACTATTCCTAAAGCTAGTATTGAGTCAAATAATGTTAATGCATACGGAGAACTCATATTTGACATATTGTACATAATGTTGAACACTATTGCAAATACGGCTGTACCTAGAATATATGATACTGGGCTCAAAAAGATAGCTAGAGCTTGAACAGCTATTGAAGCCTGATTAAAGAAAGCAAGTTTATTTGAGCGGAAAAGCATTGTAGCTGAGAATATTAGTCCAAAAATTAAGCCCATTAGTTGCTCTTTTTTCGAGAGATTTATTTTCATTAAATGTATAATAGGGTAATTTAGATTCATGAGATCCAACCAGATAGTCTCCAGCAGGTCCAAGATAAGCAGTGATAGCGATAAATACGCTAAAATAAGTAGAAATCCTTGAATAGCATTAAATTTCATTAAAAAGAATACTAATGATGAAGCTACTGCTGCAATGTATGCTCCAGCAATAATAGCGTTTTCACGCCCTTTAGGTGCATGCAGTACTTTGAAGAGGAGAGGAATTCCTAGTCCTATTAGTGGCATGAGTAACATAGGTAAGTTAAACACTGTTGGCCACTTATTTAGAGCGAAGTGTGCAACAGTAGCTGTTACTAATACTGCTATACTGAATGTAAGCAAATTGGTTCTAGTGCGGGGTCTCATTTTTCTCGCTCTTAACTTCAAAGCTCAAGTATATTAATGAGACTGTGATTAAACATTAAGGAGTATGTATGTTACGCTTAGAGAAGCTCTAAAGGACTTTCTCCGAGAACATAATCTGACTCTTGAGGAAGTGCTAAGCCTAATGGACGAGGAAGACAGAGATAGTTTACGAGCATCATTAATAAAGAGAATAGCGCTTTCACCTAAAGAGCTTGACGCATTAGAGAAAAACTATACAGCGCGCCAGCTTAACTTGCTAATATTGGCTATACAAGTGTTTTACTTGTCAAATCCAAGTGGACTATATAAAGGGAGACTGATAATTCCTCTTCGCGACGAAGTAGTAGGTCAAGATGGAAGAATTACATCAAAAGGGCTTAGGTTAATATTAAAGTCCCTCGGACTTAAGCCTAGATGGACTACTGCAGCGTTCTAGATGATGAGCCTCGTAAGGAGCGAGTAATGAGCGGAAACCCCTAGCTGATTTAGTGAATCTCTACTATGTCGCCATCGCATAATGTAAAGTCAAGTCCTACTTTTTGGGGACTAAAAGGCAATCTTGAACTCCAGACTTTGGCATACTTTACTTTTCTGTTTGAAAGCGATGGAATTTTCTCTATTAGTTCTGAGACTTTAATTGAGCCTTTAACAACGAGTGGTCTTCTGGAAGGAGGTTTTCCAGGCTCCTTTAAGTATATTCTATTTACGTCTAGAAGCTTCATTAGTGTATCAAATACTTCTCCTATATTTATATCGCCTGTAATGCATGAGACAAAAAACACAGGACACGTAATACCTATGCTTCTAACTATTTCTTTTTTGTCTTCATCTGATAGAGCTTCGCTTTTATTAACTAGGATTACTGCAGGCTTATACACAGTGCTTTCGAAGAGAGCGTTTTCTATGTCGTCTAAAGTTACTTCTCCCACTATTTTTATTACCGCGTGATATATGCCATAGCTTCTAAGTAAATTTACAGCATCATCTCTAGTGAAGTTTTTGCATTCCCCTACAACCATTATTCCTCCTGATCTTTTTCTTTCTATTTTTACTATTCCCTTTGGTTTTTTAAATAGTATATTCAAGTTCTTTAATTTCTCTTCTAAGAGACAGAATTGATTTATAGGATTGTTAAGTGCATCTAAAACTATTATCACTCCGTCCGCATTGCGAATCAGTGTGGCTACCTGTCTGTCAATAGTAGTAAACTTGTAAGGGTCTTCTGATAGTGAAGGCGTGTCTACTAGCTGTATGTATATGTCTTTATGTACGGCCATGCCAGGTACAGGTTTCTTAGTGACATAAGGTATCTCTGAAGCTTCTGTTTTTGCATTTGTTATTTTCGATAAAAGAGTGCTTTTCCCACTATTCGGAAAGCCGATTATAACGATCTGTATGTCTCCTTCTTTTTCAACAAATAATTTCGGTCCCTTGCCCCTTTTCCTTTTCTTACTTTCCTCTATTTCTCTCCTCAGTACACCGATCTTATGTCTTATTTGCGATATTAGCTTTTCTGTGCCTTTGTGCTTAGGTACTGCCGACAAGAACTCCTGAAGCGCTTTCAGTTTTTCTTCAGGAGTTCTTGCTTCAAGATATTTTCTCCACTTAGCCTTAGCTTCTGCTGGAAGATTAGCTGGCATGTCGTGAAGTATATTTAAGGCAAAATTAATAAACTGTGCGCACTAATCTCGGTGCTGTTTTCATAGCCCAGAAGTATAGAGTTTTTTGAAAGAATAGTTATTTATTGTTCTCGGGATATAGTCCTCACCATGGGAAGTCAGTGTCCGTTCTTCCAGCAGACAGGGGACGGTAAGCGCTGTGTTCTATTATCTCCGGAGGACTGGAGAATACGTAAAAGTAGGCTTGAGCAATATTGCTTTAATGGCGGCAGAGGTTGCCCAGTAATGTTCATGATGTACAGAGCTAATGGAGGAAAAGTGTTCTTGAATGATTTAAGGAAAAAGGAAAACATGCTAAAGTAGAAGAAATTATTTCGGCGGGCGGGCCTAAACTATGTATATTTTGAATGATTTTATTCGGTGAGAGATATATAGGTCGCTTTAGTTGTCTTTGCTATTTTCAGCATTACTTCTGTTCCTGTAAGGATTTCGTATGAAGTGTAAGAAAATAGTGGTAGTTTATGCCTAGTATTTATGACTACCATAGGTATTTCTGCTTTAGCTATTAGTTTAGCTACTTCAATTAAATCGTTTACAGCAGGGTCTAGTGAATAGTAGTGGAAAGCCGATATCGGCTTTGGCAAAGGTACATTCGCATTGCCATCGCTTATAAGTACTATTAGGGGGATGTAGCCTCTCCTTTTTTCTGTCAAAGCAAGTTTGTATGCCTCTAGCAGGCCTGAGGCTAGTGGAGTGAAGTCGCTAAGCCCTACTTTTGATAGCTTTTGTTCAAACAAATTGAAGTTAGTTACTGGGTGAAGGATTAAGTGAGCGCTGTAGCCTTTGCAGACAATGAGAGATATACGGTCTCTCTTCCTGAGAACGTGACGTCTTATAGCATACAAGGCTTTCCTCAGTTCCTTAAGAGAATATATCATTGATGCGCTGCAGTCTAGCACGACAATTAGCGTTATTTTTGCTCTGCCTTCTCTTAAGTTTGCTCTAAGGTCTTCAGGCGATACTTTGAGACTCCTTTTTCGTCTCGCAGCTGTACGCAGGGAAGCTGGTATGTTAATATCTCTTGACAGTTTGCGTGGCAGAATATGGCCTAGAATTCTGCCACCTGATCTTATTTTCTCTCGACCGTATTTTCTCGCATGCAAGGTCTTGTATGTTATGCCCAATTTAATTAACTTAGAGACATCTATTTCTTCTTTAAAGAACTTTACTCCTTTAGAAATAATGGGTCTTTTTGGGAATTTGCGAGGGAGAGACTGTGAATAATCTACAATGAAGCCTTTAGAGCTGTATGCAATTATGGCTGTGTCTGAAAAATACTTCTTTCTAGATAGGAGGGCGTCCAGTAGTAGTAGCAGTATGAGTGTTAATATAAGCAGGTTTATATCTATTAATGCTATTATTATTAATAGAGTTATTATAATTGTAAAAATTATATAGCGAAAAAACTTGAATTTAAGTAAATCCCATTTAACGTTCTTTATTTTATGTTGTGCAGTTTTTGAAAAGGAGAAGCAGTGAGTAGTATCTTTTCTTATTTTTATAGAATCTTTGGGAGGAGCTTTTGAAAAAAGCTGCATTTCTTTACTGGCTTCGCGGAGAGCCTTATCTATCTCAAGAGGTTCTGGAGGAGGCTTAAGTCCGCCAGCTCTAGTTCTATGTGCTAAAGAAAGTTTAAGTGCCTTAGATACATCTTCTATAGTGACTTCAGTTCTTCCGTCAAGTGCTGCTATTGTCTTGGCAACTCTAGCTGTTACTATATCTGGTCTGTAGCCGTCGACGTCTAGTATACTACATGTTTTAGCAATTAGCAAAAGAATATGTTCGCCTATAGTGACTCTAGGTAAAATATGGCGGGCATGTATTATTTTGTGTTTAATATTTTCTTGAGCTTTCTTAAACATGTTAAATACTTCTGAAGGATTTTCGTCAAAGAGCAAGTTTAATCTTATTATTTCGGCTCTGAGCTTGGGGTCTTTGATGGTATGTAGTTTAACACAAATGGCGAAACGGTCTAGTAGCTGAGGACGGAGTTCACCTTCTTCAGGATTCATGCTGCCAATGAGAATGAACTTAGAGGGATGTTTTAGGGACACTCCTTCTCTTTCAATAATATTCCATCCAGATGCAGCGGCATCTAATATTATGTCTACGAGGTGGTCTGGAAGCAAGTTGACTTCATCTATGTATAAAATATTTCTATTGGCTCTAGCTAGAAGACCAGGTTCAAATACTGTTCTTCCCTCCTTTAATGTGCGCTCAATATCTATTGTACCCAGTACACTGTCCTCAGTGGCGCCTATAGGAAGTTCCACGACCTTCATTTTCTTGTACTCGACTGGAAGTTTTCCGTATTTCTCAAGTCTTTTTCTACAGTTATCACACATTTCTCTTACATCGAATGGATTACAGTTAAAGGGGCAGTCCTTGACTATAGGAATTTCAGGTAACAAGTCTGCAAAAGCTCTAACAATGCTTGATTTTCCTGTACCTTTAGGACCTAGTATTAAAAGCCCCCTTATTTGCGGATTTACAGCTAAGCACATTAATGCGAGTTTTAAATCATCTAGTCCCACAAATGCTGCGAAAGGTAGTGTTCTCACTGTCTTCAATAATTATATTGGCATACCATAAAATAATCTTTATTCTCTTTACGGCTAAGTTTATAAAGCCTCGTTATGTTATCACTTATCGTGTCTAAGGAGCATTTCATGTATAAAGAGATCTACGAGGGACCTGACGCTGTTCTGAAAACTTTAAGCGAGGAAAAAGACAATGCCGAGAAAATAGCTCGAGAAATTCCTGAAGGCAAATTTAAGGCAATACATATTATCGGAAGTGGAACGAGTTTTCATGCAAGCTTAGTGCTACAATACTATTTAAATGCCTTAGGAAAAGTAGAAAGCACGGCAATTCCGGCTTCAGAATATCTTCTCTGGAACCCTGAATTAGACAAATATGCCATAATAGCTTACAGCCAGTCAGGTGAAAGCGGCGATATAATCGAGGCTCTTGAAAAAATTGACAGAAGCAAGGCGAGGATCTACGGAATAACCAATACTCCTGGAAGTACTCTAACCAAGATATCCGATTTTTCTATAGTAACAAGAGCTGGTGAAGAGAAAGCAGTTACCGCTACAAAGACCTTTGATGTGCAAATAGCTGCGGCAATAATGATTTCAGCGAGTATTAAGGAGGAGAATAAGCACATTAGAGAGGGATTGGCTGAAGTTGCCGAAGACTTAAAGAAGATTCTGCCCGAAATAGACAAGGAAGCTGAAAAAATAAGCAGTGAGATCAAGGGAGCCGAAGACCTTTACGTGCTGGGAACTGGAAAATGTTATCCGATTGCTCTAGAGGCTGGACTCAAATTTAAGGAAGCGGCCTGTATTCACGCAGAAGCATTTGCCCTAAGAGAATTCCTGCACGGACCCGTGCAGCTAGTAGATGAGAGCACTCCTGTCATCATAATTCTTCACAATAAAACAGCTAGAGAGCGAGCAGAAAAAGTCATTAAAAAGCTCAAACAGTACAAGCCACCTATAATAGCTATTCACAGCGAAGAAATAAAAGTAGATGACTTTGCAAGCGAAGCAATAAGCATACCTATAAAGGATGACATATACGCAACACTATACACTGTGAAAGCTATTCAGCTGCTATCATATCACACAAGTATAGCTCGCGGATTAAACCCAGATAGTCCCACTAAGCTCACAAAGGTCGTTAAGTAATGTTAGCGGTAGTTGTTGGAGGTTTTTTTGGAGACGAAGGAAAAGGAAAAATTTGTGCTTATTTATCACTGGCAGATAAGGTAAAAGTTTCTGTTAGAACAGGGTCTGTTAACGCTGGACATACAGTAGTATACAAGGGTCGAGAGTATAAGCTGAGAATTATTCCCTCAGCTTTTGTGAACAAAGAGGCCAGATTACTGATAGCTCCAGGAGCCAACTTGAGGCTTGACGTATTTTTTAGCGAGCTAAAAGAGCTCGAATGTTTTAACATAAAAAACAGAGTCGGCATTGACCAACATTGCAGCATTATTGAGAGAAGGCACGTTGAAGAGGAAATGGCAAGCGAGCATCTAACTAAGAAAATAGGGAGCACTCGCCAGGGAGTAGGCGCGGCGGTTAGAGACAGAGTTATGAGAGTAGCTCGACTTGCAAAAGATATAGAGGAGCTTAAAGAGTTCATAACAGATGTTCCTTCAGAAATACAGAAGGCTTTGTCACGAGGAGACAATGTGTTAATAGAGGGCACTCAAGGAACATTTCTATCACTCTATCACGGAACCTATCCTTACGTAACTAGCAGGGACACTACAGCATCGGGAGTCTGTAGTGAAGCAGGAATAGGACCTAAGGATGTAGATGAAGTAGTAATAGTTTTTAAGTCGTATGTTACGAGAGTAGGAGCAGGGCCTTTAGAGGGAGAATTGCCTTTAGAGGAGGCTAGGCGTAGAGGGCTACTAGAATACGGTACAGTTACAGGGAGACCTAGAAGAGTAGCACCCTTTAATTTCGAATTAGCTAAAAGGGCAGTTCTTCTAAATAGCGCTACTCAAATAGCTTTGACGAGAGTAGATTCTCTTGAACCATCTTGTAGAGGTATAAGAGAATATAGTAAATTACCTAAAAGCATCAAAGAGTTTATAGAAAAAATAGAAGATTATCTAAAAATACCAGTATCTATTATAAGCACAGGTCCAGAAGTCGAGCACACTATAGACCGTCGAAAAGATCTTGGATTGTTAAGGTAGTGTAACGTAGTCTTCTCCGCCTGTATATATTTGCTGAAGAAGAATGTACAGCTTATCTAGGCCCTCGCCCGTATTGGAAGATACTGGGACTATTTTAAACGTCTCTACAATATCTGTAATTAGTTCGCATATTTTTTCATTGAAATGCCTTGAAGGAGTTTCTTCTTTAGCAAATTCCGCGAATAGAGATTCTGGAGAGGAGATCCAAGTTTCTGCTTTTTCTACATCTTTTCCACTTAATAAATCGCATTTTGTTAAAACTACTATTTGGGGCATGCTGAATCTGTAGAAGACAGAGACAGAAAGTAGCAAGGAGGAAATAAATGTAGAAGGCGAGAGAGCAAAAACTGAGTCTATCAAAAATAAAATAGCGCTCCTTTCTTCTGCTAACTCGTTGACAATGTAGGTTCCAACAGTTCTAAAAGCAAAAATCTCCATTTGTCCTGGAGTGTCTATGAGCACATATCCGGTCTTGTAGCTTCTTATTTCGTCTTTAATTGTGTAGAGAGCTTCTGTTGCAAGTAAGTCAGTTGCAGCGATTATGGCTCCATTAGGACCTAGATTATATTTTCTCATGAGGTCTTGTGCTGTTAAATAATTTCTGACGTCGATATCAGGTTCATATGGAAGCCATTCTGCTGCGGGGTCTAAATTTACTGTAATGGCGGGGATATCGTTTGCGTCAAGCCATTTAGAGAATGATGCTGTTAAAGTGCTTTTGCCACTACCTGCAGGGCCAATGATGAATACTGTCAACATTGTTCATGCACCAGTTTGAATAAGGGCTTTTTATTGGTTCTAATCTTTTTATAGACTTCTATTACTTGTAGCGCGAAAACTCCATCGATATAGTCTTCTTGGTCTTTTAGAGTTCTGAATCCGTGGATCTTTAAGTCATGAATTACTTCTTCTACTTTCTTTCCTCTTCTTCTCTCGATATCACGTATAATGTCTTTAAATACTCTTTCATTGAAGTCTCCGTAGTCGTATATGCATGGAGGCTTAAGCTCGGGATCTATTTCGTTAATTAAGTCGAATAGTAATACACATGTTTCGGCGTCTCGTTCAGCGGGGCATCGTTCGTAGCAGTGAGTTAGAGCATAGTTGAGTAGCTTACGTAGAAGATCTTTACTTATTAAAACGTATTCGGTCATAGCTTTTCAGAATAATTTAGAAGTCCTTACTATAAGGTTAACTGAGATTGGTTAAAATCCTGCTCGAACAATGTCTCTTGGTTTCATGAGTTCTCTAAGAAAAACTGTAGCATAATTGCCTTTTCTTAGAATAAACTGTACTGTAATAGATTTACTAGAAATATTTGATAATTTAAAGTTTTCTACTGTAAAACTTAAGTGTCTATAGCCACCCTTATTAGACACTTCAGGTAACGATTCTACTCTAAAATTCTCCAGCTTTATTCCTTCTTCTTCAAGCACTTCTCTCTCTATTTCACCTGGAATTCCGTCACATAGTCGCGTATTAAAGCCAAACAGATTACCCACTAGAATAGCTTTATTGTTCTTTATTAATTGTAGTAGATCTTTGAAGTTTGTTTGTGAAACTTTTATAATACTGCTGAAGCTGCCTATAGGAGTTAGTAAAGCCACATAGTCTCCTATCTCTGGAAATTTTAAGGAGAGCCCTCGTTCTATTCTCTTGCTTAGCAGTAGATTAAATAAGTATGATTGATAGGCTTGAACAAACATTCTTCTGAGTGTTAGCGGAAGACGTCTAAGAGCACCAACATAGTCGTTTGGATGTTTCACTAAATAGCTAGCAATAGCCCTCTCGTGGCGCAGCTTTGAGGGGTATATTTTAAGAATTACCTTCGGGTCTCGAGAGTTCCAAGCTTCTCTTCTTGCTTCATAGTTTTTTTCCAGAGGAAAGGGTCTAGCTACATATTCCCAGACTGCTGCTTCAAAGTCTCCCCTAATGATATATTTGCCCACAATGTGAGTGACGGGTCTAATTGTGCCGAATCTCTGATAACCGTAGTATGCGGGGACGCCTCCTTGAGTTCTTATTTCATGCAAAGCCTTTTCAACTATCCTTTTTGCTTCTTTTTCATTTTTTACTTCTATATCTGAAATTTTTATTTGGAACCAATTTCCGTAGAGCATTCCAGGAGACAGTTTAAAGGGGCGTCTGAAAAAACCGTATAACTTTATTTGATTATGTTTAAATTCCTTTAAAAGAGTTTCATATGATGGATAGGTTGATACGAATTGCCTTGTTATGGCCTTAGCGTCCTTAATGCCAGCAAAGTAAAAATGATTAAAAGGTATTCTCAGCGCCTTAGATAGCTCCATTATTGCTGAAATCATATCTATTCCTCTTTTTTCTAGAATGAACCACAAGTATTCTCCTTTAATATCGCTACTAGTATTAATTGAAAAATTTGCTCTCAAGCCGTCTACGCTTATTTCTTCTACTATAAAGTCTTCGAGACGAACTCTAATTCTTCCACCAATTGGTCTTGTAGAGGTGATGTAGAATTTTAGCCCAAGTTTATGGTCTAATTCTGCCGAGCTTAAGGTAGGCATAATTACCTAAGCAGTTTAAGTGACCCCGTTATTTTATCTATTTCCTTGGAGGGTGCAGGACCTATTGCTACAGCAGTTAACGTATTAGGAGGAATTTCGGTTAGCCCTTTATCTCTCACAATTGCTGTAGGAAGATTCATTTTTCTGGCTTTTTCGTATATCTCAAGTAGCTCCTTTTCGCCCGGGACTTGGAGTACTACTTTTTTCTGAAAACCATTAAACCATTTTTCCCACCATTGAGGATAATCTCTTCTAGCGTTCTCTGAGGCCATTACTGCTGCATGAGCAACTTGAGCAGCTATTTTGCCCTTACTCATCTTAATATCTGTTCGCACTACAATTACTTGCTTTAACTCTTCTTCAGAGGACATGGTCTAAGTAATTAGCTATATTTGCTGTATAATTTTAATTTATCTGGGGATCGAGAATGAGTGGCGAGACCGTGAAAATAGAAGTTGTTGAAATGAAGATACCAGAAGAGTGTAATATTATCATAGGCATGGCGCACTTTATTAAAACCATAGAAGATTTGTACGAGGCTCTAGTTAATGGAGTACCAAACATAAAATTTGGACTTGCGTTCTGCGAGAGCTCGGGTCCGTGTCTTATAAGGGCGGAAGGAAATGATGAAGAATTAAAAAAAGTAGCAATAGAGAATGCACTTAAACTCTCGGCAGGACATGTCTTCGTTATAGTTTTAAAGAATGCTTGGCCTATAAATATACTTAACGCTATTAAAATGGTTCCCGAAGTAACTCGAGTATTTTGTGCAACAGCAAATCCTGTACAAGTTATTGTGGCAGAGACAAGCCAAGGAAGAGGAGTCTTGGGAGTGATTGATGGCTACAAAACTAAAGGTATAGAGGGACCAGAGGACGTTAAGAAAAGGAGAAAGTTCTTAAGGGAGATTGGATATAAGCTAGGCTGAATGTGCAACATTAGCGGTTGTAAAAAGCCAGGAGACATAGTAGTAGAATTAGAGGGCAAACACTATGTACTTTGTCAAGAGCATTTTGAAGAATTAAGTGATATTCTTTACGCTATAGCTCTGAAAAAAGGTGAAGCCGATCTTTCTCACATTAAATTTTCGAAAGCAAGAATTAAAGTGAAAATAGAGCCTGTTGAGAAAGTAGACTTAGGGTCTTTAAAGCAACTAGAGGTCAGAGTCTACGAGTACCTAGGAGTATCTAAAGAAGAGTTAGGAGAAGTTCCTCAAGAGAAAAAGAAGAAAAGAAAACGTAAAAGAAAGCGAAAGAGGTCAACAAAGAAGACGAAGTAGTTTAGTCAAAGGAAGCAATTTTTCTGAGAAAATAGCAATATCAGCTGAAATCAAAACATCGATCGACTTAGGATTAAATGCTATAGAAAAACCAGATTTCTTCATCATAGGAATGTCTACTTCGCTATCACCGATAGAAATAACTTCACTCGGATCAATTCTCAATTCCTTACAAGCCTTTGTCAGTACTTCGCCTTTATTATAGTACTCCACAAACACTTCAACATCTCCTGAAACGACATTATTCTTAAAAATGAGTTTATTAGCATATGATGAGTCGAATTTTATTCCGGAACGTTTCTCGATCTCTTTTATAACAATATCAAGTCCGGCTGATATAGCTATTAACTTCACTCCTCTCTGTTTAAGTTCACGTAAAAGATCTACAGCATTCTCTCTTAGAGGAATTTCACTTAAACATGCATCAATATCCTTAACACTAATACCTTTCCATAACGATGCGTCTAAAATAGCCCATTCCTCATAAGAAATTTTGCCAGCCCTAAATAATTCAGCATTTTTCTTAGCGTTTTCCAGCGTATTGAATTTAATATGAAGATATCTCCAAATACTATCTATCTTTGTAAGAACACCGTCAACATCAAAGCAGACAGCTTTAAACACGCTTTCACCTCCCTTAGAACAGCATCTTCCAGTCATGTGGTTCCAAAAATTCGGAAGGGCATACCCTTATATACCCTCCTACCCTTTAACCCCCAGCTCTCAGGTGAGATAGAGTATGAGTAGGCATATGAACAAAATATTAGTTACTGCCCTATTAGCCGCCCTCCTAGTAGCCCCCTTAATAGCCTATATACCAAAAGCCCAGGCCCAGCCCTATGAATGGAAAGCCATCTACATCAGGCTAGTAGACCAGCTAGGCAATCCACTCAGATGCAAGGAGGTAATAGTAATCTTCTGGAACGCCTCAGTAGACCACGGAGCCTGGGACAGCACAAACAAAACAGAATGTTTACTTCTCTTTACTAGAACAACTACAGACTATAAGGGTGAGCTAACATTAAAACTAAATCTGCCTAACAGTCCTCTTAGAAGCGACTCTAGTGGTCTATACAACTTCACTATAATTCTAGTAGAAGATATTGGAGGAACAACATACTACTTCTTATTAAACTGGACATACGACTCTTATCCCGATGGAGTACCAGCAAGCGTTCTCACAAGCTACTTCAATACCTCAGCAAGCACACCAGGTGTAATTACATGCTACCACTACTGGAACATAAAGTTCAGAGTATTAGACAATTGTACACAGATTCCACTATATTATGTAGATCCTAATACAGGAAAAGTAGACAAAGCCTTAGTAAAAGTATACTTCCCAGACAAAGATGGAACTAAAGTATTTGAAGAATATATCGACTCTAACGGCTATACACCATACTTCAACTTCTCTGACACAAGAGTCGAGCTAGCTGCAGACCAGTGCCACATAAAGAACTTATATAACGTAACATTGTACAAAGAAGTATACTGGAGCTGGGGCAACATTCTAGTGACAAAAGATTCTCTACAGTTTGTATCATACGTAGCCAATAGTAGCTGGCCATTAGGATGGGAGCCTTTCAGACACGGTTCAGTCATAACAGTAGGCACTGCACCATGGTATAATGTAACTACATACTTAGGGCCAAATCTCTACGTAAATGACTTAATACTCACAGAAGATTTCAACCCGACGGCAACTCTACCATCAAATACAAATGACGCAAACATGACAGTAAGACTAGACAGCGACCTAACAGTAGTCGATTACGCTTACACAGCAATGCTCAACTTTACTTTAACAGATGCTTGTGGGAATCCAATAGCCGGAACATCACTGATTAAGGTGGCTCTTGAGTATGGAGACACTGTAGTGAGAGAGGCCCAGACAACAAACGACACAGTACCATTACCAAACTACGGATATGAGTATCCATCTGGCTCAGGAAACTGGTACCTATGGGTTCCCGACGTCGAAACAGTATACGGCGGTAAGTACACACTCAAAGTAGTAGTAGAAAATGTCGGAGGTGGAGTGAGAATACCAATATTCGTAGACTACATATCTTATCCAACAAACTGCTCTAAGGTAGGTTATGCACTGAGCATAAAGACAAGCCTGGTACCAATATCTATAAAGGTAGTGGATTCTGAGCCTATTGCACAGCCTTTAGTAAATGATCCATTTGGCGGAATAGAAGTAAAGATAGTGATTAAAGGACCTTGGGGTGAGCTAGAAACAACCACGGCAGACTATGCTGGTTACAGAGGTTATGTCCTCTTACCGCCTGCAAAACCCCTACCTACACCAGCACCTTGGTCAGCACTATATCCATATGGATATGTAGTAGTACCATATGGTGCATTTTCAGCTACATACGAAATTAAAGTATACTTCAAGGCAACTCATGGAGCCGAGTTCGTTGATGTAACTGATCCAAATAACTCAACAATAAAGGTTACAATAGATGATTGTCATAAGAACTATACAGTAATAGCCAAAGTATATCAAGCAAAGATTAAGCTGCTAAGCCTCTGTGGCGAGCCATTATCGTCAAAAGACTACCCAGATGCTAAAGTAGAAATATACACTGAAGATGGTCTAAAGATAGCTGAAGTGCACTCAATACCAGAAGACGGAACAGTATTCATACCCAAGCTACCAGCAGGCGTATACAAGCTTAAGCTCTATTGGAAGTGCAGAGAACTAGAACCAACAGACGGAAAAGTACTAAACGTAACTGATAACATCATAGTAGCTGAATCATTTACATTCCCGGTAAGAAACCTTGCGTTCCAGCTACTTTCATGGAACCCAGTACCAGGTAAAGAAGGAGTAACAGACGAAACTAAAGGACTAATCGACGGCTACCAGGCAATAAGCGGACTAAACGCCACAATAGTTTATGGCTGTTACTATAATGAGCCATGGCAGGTAAGCAACTGTACAGGATGGGTAGAATTCAAGAAAGTACCAGTTGGAGTAAACGTAACACTGGTAGTTTACACAAACCAGACACCATTTACAAGACGCGAAGGCAAATTCGACGACAACATACTAGTATACGAGAAAAACATAACAGTACCAGTAGAGCCATGCACATACATTGAGAAAGTACACGTATGGATTTACAGCTTCTACATACAGGCAGAGAACTGCAGAGGAGAAATATTAAAGAGCTTCCAGACAGCGGATGGAAAGTGGTACAACGTAACAGTAGTAATATGTGACACAACCTGGCAGAAAGAACCACCATACTGTGTAGAGCCAACACTACCATCCTGCCCAACATGCGCACCACAGGCAGGTGAAATAACAGTAGACTTCAGAATAATGAACGTAAGCTATGCAAAGCCATACTTAAAGGGAGTAGGACTACCAGCAGATATCGCTACAACCGAGCCTGAAGCCAAGTTCTTAATAACATCAGCGCAGTGGGATGCAGCTCATCCACACTTACTTGTAGCAGGTGCACGCTACACAGTCAAAGTATTCTATGGAGGTGTACTAGTATACAACTACACATTCAAGCTACCAAGACCAGACAAAGATGTAACATACATCTTCAACGAAACATACAGACTAATACCGTCTCTCATAAATACAGCCGAATGGGACGAGTACCCCGATGGAGCAATCAAAGTAGTAGAAGAGTACAGTTACAAAGACGAATACAACTGGCTATATCACCCCATACTCACAGTTAAAGGAGTAGATGTAGGCGAGTACCCAGTAATAGAGCTCAGAACATGGGTAATACCACTCAAAGTCTGGACTTGGACAAAGTCCTACGCTAAAGAAGCATGTGGAGCAACACCAGACCACGAACCCTACTTAATACCCGGATTAAGAATCTACCTAGAGTACAGCGCAGTGTTAAACAATACATTCACAGTAGACTACACACTATATGACGCAATATGCGATAATACAGAAACAGGATGGACTGAAACAAGCTACAACGTATCAGCCACTGACGTAGACTTAAACGGTTATGTAACATTCTACGTACCAGTATGGGTGATGAGAACAGCTTCAGCCAAACACTTCAACGGAATATCATTCGGCAACAAGATAACTAAAGTACTAGTATATGCTGTAGGCGGAATAACACCAGGTATACCAGGCGACAAAGAAGTAGGTCCAATCAACGAATACTATGCATGTGAAGACGGCGTATGGAAGAACCCGAGGGACAACCTCGCAGATGTCATTGATCCAGCTAAGTACTTCCCACCATGGAATGTAAGCGCAATTAACGAAGAGTGTGTAACTGTTACAGTATTAGAAGAAGGAACACCACAGTACGTGTGTAAACCAACAGGTTATGAGAAGGTACCTACATACGAAGAAGTAAAGCACGTGCTATGCGCTGGTCCAACATGGTGCGGTGTCGAGAAGAGTATAGCTACATCTTGTCTAGAGTGCTTCGCAGTACAGATCTACGGCTATGATGTCTGTGGTGAGAAGACACCAGTAGCTTACCAGAAAGTAACAGTTGAAGTAAGCATTGGTGGAGCTACACTCACAGTAGCTTCTGGCACAAAGAAGACAACTGACCCAATTAAGTTCGAGCCAACAACAGTTGAAGTATCAACACCATTCGGAACTGTCAAGAAGATAGTTGAAGGAGAGACACTGCCAGTATTCGCTTACATAGGTAAAGTCTACACAGTCAAAGCGACTCACGACATTGCAGCTCTACTCAAAGACAAAGGATATTCGCCAGACCTAGCAGACAAGTTCTGCCCAGAAGTATATCTAAGCACAACAATCGAGTTTACAAATGACCATAACTGCGGTAAGACACCAATAGAATTCGGCTGGAGAGCAATACTAGTAGACCTAAGAGATATTGGCAACAAGAAGGAGCTACCGAACATGACAGTATTCGCTATTAGAGTAGGTACAAACGCTCCAGCATACTTCGACATTACAAACAAGGACGGTAAAGCAGTACTGCTAGTAGATGAATCGCAATATGTAATTGAAGTATACTGGAAAGACAGCTGGTTCCTCTACTACGAAGGCAAGATACCTAACTCCATCAGAATATACAACAGCTTCGTACACGGAGGATGGGTAGTGGACATGACTTCAACTGAAGTAACAACAGTATCCATCGAGGCCTATGTGTACATCCTAAGACTCAACCTATATAAGGCTGATGGTAAGACACCACTAACTGGAGCCAAGGTCGTAGTAATTTGGCCAGACACAGCAAAGACAGAGCACATAGCTAAAGACAAGAGCTATGTAGAAGTACTAGAGAACAAGAACACTAGAAAGAGTGTACCAGGCGCAATGACACTTGAGTCAAGTGTATCACAGTGTCCAGTAGGCAGATATAACGTAACAGTCTACTACAACGGCATCAAGGTAGCAAGCCAGATAGTAGACCTAGAAGCAGGACTAGCAGGCTATCCATACAAGGAGGTAGACATTAGATGTGAAGTATACGACTTCACAATAACAGTAGTAACACCATGGGGCACACCACTGGCAGGTGCTAAAGTCAAAGTAAGCATACCTGGCGCCGGAGAGATCACAGGAACACTAGACGAAATAGGATCGATAACAGTACAGAATGTACCTGGAGGGGAAGTAACACTCAAAGTAGTCGAGTGGAAGAAGGTAGCATTAGACTGGAGCACAACTGTAAGCTACAAGGCACCCAAGGTAACATGTGACAAGGTCGGAAAGCTAGTAATTAAGACTGTAGGTGCACGCGGACAGCCACTAGAAGCCGCTGTAGCAATTAAGGGCGTAACAACAGCCACTGCTAAAGGAGGAGTACTAGAGGTAGAGCTACCAGCAGGCAGCTACGAAGTAACAGTAGAGTACGGCGGAAAGAAAGTTACTGAGACGCTCACAGTAAACGCTGGCGAAGTAACTGAGAAGACATTCCAGCTAGATATCTTCATACAGCTAGCAGGATGGCCGATGACGCTACCAGAGTTCTTCGGCTTTATACTGCTCATCGTCTTCATTATCATTGCACTGTTCTTACTAATGCACGAGTACAGCGTCTGGAGAAGAAAGCGCTTAGCTAAAGCGCTAGTACAAGCAAAGCCAGCAAAATAATAAGCGAGCAAGTAAAATTAAATAAATAATAGTTAATTAAATTTTTGTTTTTTCTTTTTTACCTTTCTTCTCTTCTACTCTTCCTTTTCTCCATTATAGTAGAATTTCCTGGTATTAGCCTTAGTATTTTATTTAAGTCAGCTTTTAGACCTGTATTCTCTTTAATAAAATCTTTTATTTTATTGGCAACAAGATTTTTGTCGAGTCGTCCGGGAACTAAAATTACATAGCACAGAGATTTAGGTACTATTGCTGAGGGGGGTCCTGCAATAATTTTCATTGTTTTCTCTTCTATACCTATAGCCAATTTGAGTTCTGCTTTAATGTAGTTTCTTTTTCCTCTTATCATGAAGGCGCCTTTAGCCAGATATTCTCCTGAAGGAGGTGTTTTTGATACTTGGTCTGCTTTAACGTAGTAGACGTCTATTGATGAGAATCCTGCTGTCCATGCTCTCGAGTAAGAAGCGGCGAATATAGCGGCTTCTTGTATTGACTGTGGTCCTGCTTTTTCGCCTTCTTTGAGTACTACAGCTGAGCCTCCGTGTATATCTGCGTGGAAAAAGAGGTCTCCTGGTTTCAGATACTTTTTGACTACTACTTCGTTTTGAGCTGCAGTTTTTCCTCCGATGACTAAGAATCCTTCAGACGTATAGAACCACAGGAATTGCTCAAACCACTTTTCTTTAGCTTCGGGCTTCCTTATACTCGATAGAGTTTTTTCTAAAATAAGCGTTTTCTTTGACTCTAGTTCCTCTATTTTCTTTAGAAGTTCTTTTATTTTCTCTCTGCCGACAGAGGCCTTTCTCTCGTATTCTTTCGCTTTTTCAAATACTTTTTCCACAATTTTTCCTGCAGTTGTGGGCAGAGGCACTTCTATGCCTTCGACAATTACTTTTCTAGAGTTTAGCTTAATGGCTGCAGGCAGGTCTACTTTTTCTCCTTGGAGAAGTTTTTCAAGTAAATGCATGTTGCTTAAAAGTATGTGGCCCTTTTCTTTAAGTAGCCTAGCTTTTTCCTCATTTTCTTTAACAGCCTCCTCTAGCTTCCTTATAGATGCTTCAAGCTTCATTTTCTTTTCTTCAAATTCACTATACTTATCTTTTGAAAGAGACTCAACAACAGTTTTCTTAAAATACTCGTATACTAGCTGACAGAAACTACTGTACTTTCTTTTAACTAAATCTCTGTATATGGTGAGGTCTACAGGTGAAAAAGAATAGTAGTTACTGTCCTTGATGTATAGAGTAGGGTCTAAAGAATTCTCAGCAATCCTCGATAGAAGGTCTAGTGCAGCTTCTCTCAGCTTTTTGATTTCTTTTACTTGAAGAGAAGATGCTTTAGCGTTCTTAGGAACTCCAGCTCTAGCGCATACTTCTTCAGCTAGTTCGCCGGATAAATTGAAGTACCGGGCGAGAGTGCGGACTACATCTGAATTAGATTCACTGAAGTACTTCAAATAGTCGTCTAAACTAGAGTCAGGCCTAGTTCCCCTCACCGGAGGATAAATATAAGCAGTATTTGGTTTAACTACGTGGTCTCTATATTCTGTAAAACGATGTGCTGAAACTACTCTACGCGCAGAATCTAAGAGAATAATATTTCCTCCGCGCATAAGTTCGAAGACCAAGTACTGGTCACCAGCTCTGCTGCTGACTTTTACTTCAATTATTCTGTCTGACTGTGGCTGAAAAATGTCTTTGATAATACCTCCTCTCAAGTACTTTCTCAGAATTTTACAAAAAGCAGTAGGCTCTCTTTTTTCACCGAGATCTTCTTCTGATACAGTAATGAAGCTGCCCAGCTTATAGACAATAAATAATGTTTGTTCACGGGACTTTATTTTCAGTAAGAGAATGTCGCCTAAATGATATACATTTGCTATACGCCCTCCCTGAACTAAGCTGCGTGCTTCTCGGACAAAAGCAGCTACATCTAAAATATTCATTTCTCTTTTCATTAGTTAAACACCCTTAAATACTGGAGACTCGCCTTAATATTGATGGAGGACTACGATAAACTTTACCTCCTTCGAGTATTTACAGGAGTAGCTGTAGGAGTAGTCTGCGGTACACTATCGCTGAACTTACTCTACGGAGCTGGACTATCGATTATCGTGTACTACGTGTCTCACAAGATCTCTAAGAAAATATATAAAGGGGAAAAATCCTGGGCAGTAGGCCTCGGCGAATACATAGGACTCTGGATAACACTTTGGTGTATAGTCTACAGCCTGCTTTACTGGAAGCCGTCTATTTGACATATAACAGAACGCCTCTCTGAATCTGAAAACACTACTTTATTCTCTTCTTCCCTGAAAAACACTATCTTAGAGAACCTCTTGAAGAAAATATTTCCTAGTCTAGGTTCGCGTATAAAAAAGAAGACAACAGCAGCATTTTTCTCAAAAGCTATATGAACAGACTTTAAGTAAAGCTTAGCAATATTAGAGAGAATATTGAGTGACGATTTGCCTAAACTTAGCTCATATGATATAACATTATCGAGTGAAGAAATTAAAAGAATTTTAAAATCTTTATTAAAAAGATCTTCAATTAATAGAATGAGCGAAGATAGCGAGTGTGCTCTAGCGTAAATGATGTTCTTCAACACATTTTTAACATCTATGCCTTTATCCTTAGCTAGCTGAACTATTCTCTCAGGCCTAAATGCTCCCTCAGTATCGATATAGACCGCTTTAGCACACGGGTCTTCTTCTTTGAACGTCAGTTGAACTGCAAAGCACAGCCAGTGCGATAGTAGACTTCTGATACGGCTGCTTTCTCCGACGAATTCTGTTACTGCTTGTGTTTCTATTCCTCCTCCGAGTAGATCGTCTAGTGCTTTACATCCCGTTGAAATGTATTGAACGTTCTGTCTTTTACTCCAGTACTCTTCAGCAGTAATAAACCTAATACCAAGAAGCTCTGCTAGAGATTTTAAGAGATTAACTGTTTCTAAGTCCACGTAAAAAGTACTCTGGCTCTATATATCTACAATGCCCTCTTCTGTTATTATGAATACTGCCTCTGATTCAGGGTGCTTTGGAGAGTCAAAAATCTTAGCGATTCTTCTGCCATCCTTACTTTTTCTTAGCCATATTCTGTAAGTGCATCCATGAGCTACTACGTGGCCGCCAGCGGGTCTAGTTGAATCTCCAAAGAATGCTTCTGGGTTTGCTAGTACTTGGTTTGTTACTACTACTGCTAGGTTGTATACGTCTGCTAGTTTAATGAGCTGGTGTACATGCCTATTAAGCTTCTGCTGCCTAACAGCCAAATTCTCCCTACCAGGATACTCTGCTCTAAAGTGACTGATCAGGCTGTCTACTACAATGAGCTTTATGTTTTCTTTCGGCACTAAGTCCTTAAGCTCATCTACCAGCAACATTTGGTGGTCGCTGCTGTATGCTCTAGCATAAATAATGTTTTTCAGTGCTTGCTTCGGGTCGAGACCCCTATACGAGGCTATTTGTATTATTCTCTCGGGTCTGAATGTTCCCTCGGTATCTATGTATACTGCTTTAGCATTAAGTCCTCCTTTGTCATAGGGTAATTGAACCATTACACATAACTGGTGACACAACTGAGTCTTACCAGCACCAAACTCTCCGACGAATTCTGTTACTGCTTGTGTTTCTATTCCTCCTCCGAGTAGATCGTCTAGTGCTTTACATCCCGTTGAAATGTATTGAACGTTCTGTCTTTTACTCCAGTACTCTTCAGCAGTAATAAACCTAATACCAAGAAGCTCTCTGGCGGCTTGTGCTATTTTTGCAGCCCTGTCTTCGCTTATACCGAGTACTTCTGCGAGTACTCTCGCTGGAGTTACTGCTATAGACTCTACTGTAGTGAACCCTGCCTCTTTAAGTTTCTGTGCGGTAGCTTTCCCCACTCCTCTTATTTCAGTAATTTCGTGTTCAGTCATATTTCCCAAGTAAATGTCGTCTGCGATGGGATATTTATAAATGTCTTAGAGGCGACTGAAAGTATTCTTTGCTATAGTGAAAGTAAAAGTTAACTGTATCGGCGCGTATTCTTTTTGTGGTTCAGGGAGTTAAGAAGAAAATACTTGAGCTACTTCAAGTAGAAAAGAACGAAGAGTTTTCACTAGAGGAAATAGCGGAAAGGATAGGTGAGCAGAGAATAAGCATAGTTAAAGCTCAGCTTACGAGACTTATTCGAGAAGGAAAGGTAGTAGAAGTAAGAAAAGGAGTATACAAGGCTCTTCAGAGTAGAGACTATCACAGAACTCACTAATCAATAAAACTTATAAAGACTATGTGCAGTTCCCTTTTTGTGCAGTTTCTGGAGTGGGGGGTAGAAAAAGTTTCACTTAAACCTCCTCCTATAACAGAGCCTGAGAGAAAATTAAGGGATCTTGTCAAGAAAATAGTTAAAGAGAAAATAGATCATGCTGTAGTAGTTGGCTCAGAAAATAGAGTCCTCGGGAGTATAAATATTTTTGAAATAATGAGAATAATACTATTCGATCCTCTGGACTCTCTTGATTCAAAAACTATAAACTATACTAAACGCAGTATAGAAAAAATGAGAGAAAACTCCTCTGTAGCAGACTTGCTCAGACATTGGAAGAATAAGTCTTTGAGCGAGGTATGTATTTTTTCGAGAAGAGGAGGAACTTTAGTGTCTTCTACTAGTCCCCTCATTTTTATATATAAAACTATAGGATTGTTGAAAGACATAGTATCTCCTAAAATATTTAAGAAAAGCGAGTCGCTGATAGCAACAAATACAACATTAAAGGGAGTCTTAAAGAGAGCCGTAAAATACGAGCTGACTTGCTTTTTAGTACATAGACGAGGGAATATCCTCGGAGTAGTCGACTGCTTTGATATATTAAATATAATAGCCGAGAATCCCGAAGAAGCTCTCCATTATACGTGTTCGTCTATTTACAAGAAGTTAGAAGAAGTGACATTTCTTAATTGTCAAGAGTGCCGCTTTTCTCCCGTAGTTCGACACGAAAATGATGTTTATGTGATAAGCGAGAGAGATATAGTAAGAGAGATATGTCGAAGATATCTTGGCAGCGTGTAAAGTTCATAGTAGATGCAATGCTAGGGGATGTCGCAAAGTGGCTGAGAGTTCTAGGATACGATACTTTCTACTGTCAGTCTATAGATGATGCTGCAGTACTCAAAATTGCTGCTAGCGAAAAAAGAGTTATTGTGACTAAAGATAAAGAGCTCTCTACTAAAGCTAAGAAAATGGGCTTAAAATGCATACTTCTGAGAGGTGAAAATCTCGAAGAAAAGCTACTTCAGATAGCGAGGGAGACAGGCTTAGAGCTATACATTAACTTGAATTATACTCGATGTCCTAAATGTAATTCTAGGCTAGTACCTGTGCCCTCTATAGAAACAGTAGAAAGAGTGCCACCTTCAGTCTCCCGTCTGCAGTCTACTATATGGCTTTGTCCTAATTGCGGAAGCGCCTACTGGACAGGGTCTCATTACAATTCAATGAATAAGATTTTAAAGAGTATTAGAGAAAAATTAACCGAGGTGAACAAATGAAGTGCTTAACTCTAGAGGAAGGGGCATTTTTAGTAAAGCTTGCGAGAAAAGCTGTAAAGGAGTATTTAGACAAAGGTATGATAATATCTCCTCCAGACAATGTCTCGGAGAGACTGAAAGAAAAAAGAGGAGTGTTTGTAACTATTGAAAAAATAGAAATAGACGAAAAGGGTGTCTGGCAGCGTAAGTTGAGAGGATGCATAGGTTTTCCGGAACCAGTATACCCCCTTGTAGAGGCTACGATACAGGCTGCTGTTGCTGCATCGGAAGATCCTAGATTCCCGCCGCTAACTTTGAATGAATTAAGTAGAGTAGTATTTGAAGTAAGTGTACTTTCGCCACTAGAACTTATTAAAGTAGAAAAACCTCTTGAATATCTCAAAGTAATAAAAATAGGCAGAGATGGACTTCTAGTAGAGAAAGGTATATTCAAAGGACTTCTCTTACCGCAAGTTCCTGTAGAATACGAGTGGGATGTTGAAACGTTCCTCAACTATGCGTGTATGAAAGCAGGGCTTCCTCCAGATGCCTGGCTTGACCCTGATACTAAAATATATAGGTTTACTGCACAGATTTTCTATGAGCTAGAGCCTGAAGGAAGAATTATTGAAAGACAGTTAGAAATATCACGTTAAGTCGCCGCAAGTACACCATATTTCATGCAGCAGATCGTATAGCTGATCCATTCCCTCGCCTTCTTTAGCCGAGACAGCTACTATGCGAGATGCTCTACTAAGCCTTTTTACGAGCTCTGCACAGGAAGCCGCTAAGTCTGCCATAAGTCCTACTTCTTCTTTTAAAAGTTCTTGTTCTATGTTTTCTATATCGAAGGCAAATTCTCTCGAAAGCAAATCAGATTTATTAATAACGAATACGCTTTCCGTCTTTAAGCGTAATTGAACTACTAGACCTAAGAGATTTAATATAGCATATCCTGATGCATTTTTTACTAGAGTAAGATCGAAGACTACGACTGTGACTACTCTACCTATGTTCTTAAGCAAGTCTAGTAGAGCTGGACCAGCATCCTTAAAGACGAATAGCTCCATTTGACCTGGAGTGTCTATCAAAATAAAAAGGCTTTCAAGTTTTTCTATACGTCGTATTATCTCTTCTCTTCTCTCATACATTATGTCCATGCTTCTCAGGTAGGCTCCATTAGGTCCTAACTTTTCTTCTTTCATTATCTTGTTTATTGAAATTAATTCTCTCACATCAAAGTCAGGAGTGTAAGGTAAATACTCGCAGCCAGGATCTAAGTTTACATAGCTTACAGGGAAATCCATGATCTTCGTCAACCATGAGCCGAAACATGCAGTTAGTGTAGATTTTCCGCTACCAGCGGGACCTACGAACACTATTATATCTTTCATCGGCTAAGTAATGTCAGGAGGCTTACTTATTTTTAGCGCAATATCTTGATAAGGTAGACAGCAGTATTTAATATGTGCATGTACTCGAGATAATTCTGCCTTACGATGTCGATCCGGAGCTCGAAGAAAAGTACCGTAGACTTAAGTATATGGTAAAAGCAGAGGTTAAGGTAGTTACTGTAAATTATAGTACATTTAAAGAATATTTAGAGTATATTAAGGAGATGTACGGAGGACGGAGGCTTGTAGAGTATATTTATGTTGATGCAGAAGACTTACCGGTATTTATTTTAGACGGGCAGGTTATAGTCGAGGGAAATTATCCCGAAGTATATGAATTACTCGAACTTTTGCGCTATTATGGAATAAGGACGAGAAGAAAAAGACAATATGTTTTCTAGAGTTTCGGTATCTGACAAAAGCTTCTCAAATGTTCTCCGGTTCAAACCTCTTTTACGGCTTTCTCTCTGCAGAAACTACAGTAGCAGTGGCGCCCTATTAACAGGTGAATTGGATGTAAAAAGCCTTCACGGCTACGCTTAAACCTGATGTAATCTAATTCGACTTCATCTACTTCATATTCGTAGGCAATATTTGTAGCTAGTCCCCTAAGATACTTCCTTACTTCAGGATTGTTAGGACACAGGGCCCTTGGATGAGGAGTTCCCCTAAAATCTATTAGCCTACACTCGGGATTCTGCTCAGCGTATATTGGATCTACTACACAGACCATATTTAGCTTATAATTGTTTTCTTTTTGTTCCACCAATATAGGAATCTGTATGGTACTCCCATTAAGCTTTCCTCTACGACAACAATTACTGTGCTATTAATCCATGAACCGAGCACTCTACCATTCACCTTAAACTCCTTTGGTAGCCTATACTCAAGTCACTCATCGTTTTCTAAAGTAAGAACTCAAGCCCTGCATAGATACCTAAATTAACATCAAGATTCATCGCCGCCCTCTAGCCCACCCTCATTGTTCTCCTGAAAGAAGTAGTTATAGAGAACTATAGGAGAGGAGAATTTTGTTTTAATTGGGTCATGGAAACTAATATACTGTATGGCTATTTATATAAACAGCTTATATATCTCTGAAATAACTACTACTTTAAATGAGCCACCTTATCCTTCGCGGTAAGGTGGTGATGGGGCGAGAGCCCTATGGCTCAGTGAGCCCCACCCCAGGCCCACAGCTATCTAAGTGAACGACGGGGGTGTTTTGTGGGGCGGGAGGAGTTTGTTAAGATAATTAGGTCTAATGTTTTGAGAATAGAGGTAGATGAGAAAACAGAGAAGTTATTGAAGTGTCTTCAGAGAGAGTTTAGAAAGTATTTTAGGCTAGCGAATAGGTTTGTTAAACAGTATTATCAGAAAAACAGTAGGCTTCCTAGCGCAGCAAATGTTTACAGGTTTCTCAGGGAATATGGTGTATCTAGTACTGCTGCAAACGAGGTTTCGAAAAAGGTTCTGAAGCTTAGGAAAGCTACATTGAGCTTGAGAAAAGAGGGTTTAAGGCTAAGCCACCGGAGTTCAGGAATCCGCTTATAATTCTTCATAATCAGCAATATAGGGTTTATGTTGTAAAAGAAAGAGACAAGTGGATCGCTGAGAAAATTGAAGTAAGGTTAAGTAGGAAGTGGGTTGAAGTAAGGGTTAGAGGTAAGTTACGGTAGGTTCCGAGGCTTGAGGAAGGACTAGTCTTCTATCTAATGGGAGGACTAAAGCATCCTATTATAGAGCTAAGACACCTGTTTACTGAAGACTACTTGATTTTAGGAGAAAAATGTCTTAGTAAGAATAAGGCAGAGGTTTTCCAACGAAACGGTAAATGATATTTTGCTTTTTCAGCGAAATTAAAGATTCCAGTGCTTCAGGGAAAGGGTGTAGCTGCTATAGACATTGGTGCACGAAATCTTATTGCTTTAATTGGAGTTGATAGTGAAGGCAACACTTTTTCACTATTGTTTAAGAGTGGTACTCCTAGAGCCTATTGGCTTAAGTGCGGGAAGCTTGCTAGACGGAGACAAAAAATCGCTTACAAGTATTTCTGGGATGCAACGGAGCACTCTGAAAACAATGATGAGGAGAAGGAGAAAGAGTTTTTCAGTAAATATGAATTGTATTTGAGGAAAGCTGGACGGTTTAAGAGGAAGGCTAGGGAGGTGAGGAAGAAGGCTGTAAATAGTATGTGTCGATTGATTGCAGAGTTTCTTGTAGAGAAAGGTGTTTCAACTATTTATGTAGGAAATTCAGTATGCTACTGTGTCTGTAGAGAAGACTTGGTTGAAGAGATCACTTCAAAGCCTGCTAGAGAGCTTTTAAGAAACTTTTTTGTTCCCCCTCAAATCATCAATTCTTTGAGAAGACACTGTGAGGTTAAAGGTATTCAAGTGGTTGAAGTAAGTGAGCGTGGTTCTTCGTCTCGGTGCTCGATATTTGGTCAAAGTGTTCAAGCGAGTGTATAGAGGCTTAATTGTCTGCAAAGACCGTGGAAGCTTTAATGCGGACTTAGCGGCAGCCTACAATATTTTACGGGAAAATAATAGTGTAAAGCTTAGTGATAATGTCTTAAAAAATTACTTAATTACCCTAAGATATACATTTACTTAATTAAGGAACAGAAATGGTTTGAGAAAAGTATTTAAATAAACTAAAATAAATTAAATTAGTTTCTTTACCCCCGATAGAGAGACACCCCCCGCGGCTAGCCCCACATAGGGGATAACCCGCCTGACCCTCCAGGTCGCAATGAAAGGCCAGCCTAGAGCCGAAAGAGGGGTCTAGAGACAAGTATACATAGACTTTTGCGTAAAAGTATTAAAGGAGTAGATATAGTGTATAAAGGCTATGAAGGGGACAATAGTCTCCTTCAGATTAGGTCTACGAAGACAGTACCCTAATCAAGTCATCCTAGAAATAGAAGGAATAAAAAGCTTCAGAGAGGCCAGCAAACTCATAGGGAGAAAGGTTGTTGTAGTGGTGGGTAAAGGTAAAAGAGTTATGGGGAAAATAACTAAGGTTCATAGCAAAAAAGGAAGAGTAGTTGCTCGCTTTAGAAAACCTTTACCAGGACAGGTTCTTGGAACACCCGTCGAAATACTTTAACTTTCGGAGGGATAGCAATATATAGTTTTATTTGAGTAAAGCATTAGAAGTATGAAATACTCTATTTTGGCTGAGTTTTACGAGAAAATAGAGAAGACTACTAAACGTACTGCGATGACAACTTACTTAGTAGAGTTATTTAAGAAGACTCCGCCTGAAGTAATAGACAAAGTAGTTTATCTTACTCAAGGAAAACTTTACCCTGATTTCGTGGGAGTTGAATTGGGTGTTGCCGAAAAGTTTGCGATGAGAGCTTTATCAATAGTATCGGGTGCATCTATTAAAGAAATTGAAGCGATTTACAAAAAGGAAGGCGACATAGGGCTTACAGCTGAACGTGTGCTCGCTAGGAAGAAAACAGCATCTATTCTCGATTATTTTGGAGTCACGCAAACACAAAGAGAGCTCACAGTAGACAGAGTATACTCGACTTTAGATAGAATAGCTAAGGCTAAGGGAGAAGGGTCACAAGACGTGAAAATAAACCTTTTGGCGAGTCTTCTTCGCGATGCTTCTCCTAAGGAGGCCAAATACCTTTTAAGAACTATTACTGGAAGACTTCGTTTAGGAATAGCAGACATGACAATATTAGATGCCTTAGCTATAACATTCACAGGCTCTAAGGCGAACAGAGACATTATTGAGAGAGCATACAATGTTCGTCCAGACTTAGGCTACATAGCCAAGGTATTGGCTACAGAAGGGCTTGAAGGGGTAAAGAGAATAAAGATAACAATAGGAATACCGGTTCAGCCAATGCTCGCTGAAAGACTAAGCAACCCAGTAGAGATTTTAGAAAAACTTGGAGGTGAGTGTATAGCTGAGTACAAGTATGATGGCGAGAGAATACAGGCCCATAAAAAGGGCGATGAAGTAGTCTTGTTTAGTAGAAGGCTTGAGAATATTACGCATCATTATCCAGATGCATGTGAACTTATTAGAAAACATATAAAAGCTAAAGAAGCTATTATTGAAGGAGAATGTGTTGCTATAAATCCTGTTTCAGGTGAAATGCTGCCTTTCCAGGAACTCATGCATAGAAGACGAAAGTATGATATAGAGGAGGCTATGAAGAAGTATCCGATTGCACTGTTTCTCTTCGACTGTCTCTACGTAGATGGAGAGGACTTAACATTAAAGCCTTATCCTGTGAGACGAGAATTTTTGAAGAAAATAGTTGAAGAAGGAGAAAAAATAAAGCTAGCTATCTCGAAGCATATCAAGAGTCCTAAAGAGCTAGAAGAGTTCTTTGAAGAAGCCATATCCGAAGGCTGCGAAGGAATTATGTGTAAGTCTCTCAAAGACGACTCTATTTACCAGATGGGAGCTAGAGGCTGGCTTTGGATTAAGTTCAAGAGAGACTATCGTTGTGAAATGACAGACACCGTAGATTTAGTAGTTGTTGGAGCATTTTACGGTAAAGGAAAAAGAGCAGGAACGTATGGAGCACTGCTCATGGCCGCTTATGATCCTTCGGCAGATATGTTCAGAACAGTCTGTAAAGTAGGTAGCGGTTTTACAGACGAAGATTTAGAAAAACTACCCGAGATACTTGACCCATATAAAATACCTCATAAGCATCCCAGAGTAGATTCTAAAATAGAGGCCGATGTATGGTTCGTACCTGCAGTCGTACTGGAAATAATGGGTGCTGAAATAACTTTAAGTCCACTACATACGTGCGCTTATGGAGTTATTAAAAGTAGCGCAGGCTTAGCTATAAGATTCCCTAGATTTACTGGCAGGTATCGATTTGATAAAAAGCCTGAGCAAGCTACTACTGTTGACGAGCTAGTAGAAATGTACAGAGCGCAGCGCAAGACAGCAGCCTAAGTGTAACTTTTTTCCTTAGCTAACTTTTCTAAAGTCCACTTGAAAGTATTTCTTATTTCTCTTAAACGAGAATCGGTTCTGTAGTTGTAAACAATTACTTTCTTCACTAAGCCTTCTTCATCTTTTTCAATTTCGTATCTCAACACTTCATCGACAGTGAGGTCTCCTCTATCTAGAGCTTCTTCATCTTCTTTTTGCATGCCTCCAAGAATTCTTTTTATGAAGAATGTTGAGAAAGGAATATCTGTGGATTTAAATGGAACATAAGGCAGTAACTCAACTTTATCCTTATAGATAGTTATTCTCCCTAATTCTCTTCCTTTTTTATCTCTAATAAAGTATTCTCTTAATGGCTTTTCTTCAACGCTTACTTTTGTTTTTATTAAATCAGCAGCAGATTTGAAACTTTTTTCGCTTAATGTTCTATCTATTAATTTTAATATTAACTGAAATAGCTCTAGTTCAGTCTTAAGTTCTTCTATTCTTTTCTCTATAATTTTTCTGATTTCAACTAGCTGCTTTATTTCCTCATCCACTTTCTCATATAATGTTAGGCAAATACATATTTAAGGTAATTGGCTTTTCATTTGTTGTGATAAAGTGTGTCATATTTGATTTCGATCAAACTCTGGTAGATACTCTTAGTAGATTTTATAAAGTATATAATAGTACTCTTAAATTATTTGGATTGAATGAAATTTCTTGGAAGGACTTTATAAAAAGCTACGCTGAAGATACTTTAGATGAATATGTTCCTGCAGAACTGAGAGAGAAGTTTTGGAGAATATTTTTAGAGAAATATGGTGATTTTTTAGGCGAAATTAAACCTATTGAGGGATCTGAGTATTGTTTAAAGTATCTCAAGGCAGTGGGATTAACAGTAGTAGTCACTACAGGTAGAAGAGCCCCTAATTCAGAGCTTATATTCGAGCTTGTGAGGGCAGGATTTATACACTATGTAGACTATGTTTTCACAGCTGAAGGTATAATGTTCAAGAATCATGTCTTTAATAAAGTTTGTTTATTGAAAAAAGTTTTAAATGAATTGATGCTTAATGTAGATGATGTTCTATTTGTAGCCGACTACAGGGCAGATGTTCTGGCTGCAAGAAAACTTGGTGTAGCTATAGTTGCGGTTGAAACAGGACTAGAAGATCCTCGCCTACTTAAAGAACTTGGAGCACTTGCTGTTCTGCCTTCAGTAAAAGAACTACCTCCCCTTTTAGAAGCTTCAAAACTTATTTAATACTTAGTTCGGTAATTTTAATGTGATATTGAGCATAGGTAATGCTAATCTGGACTATTTCTTTGTGGTTGATCGTATGCCTAAGGGAGATGAAGAAGTAGAGGCGCTGGATTTTTATGTAGAGCCGGGTGGGTCGGCGTCGAACTTTGCTGTTGCAGTAGCTAAACTAGGCGAAAAAGCGGGTATTTTATGTTGCGTAGGAGACGATAATGCGGGAGAGTTCTTGATAAGAAGCTTTGAAAGAGAAAATGTAGATACATCACTTATTAGGGTGCTAGAGGGAGTTAATACAGGTAGAGTGTTTGTAATTCTTGCTAAAGGAGAAAAATACATGATAGCGTTTCGTGGCGCTAACAGATATTTATCTGCAGATATAATTACTGAAGAAAAATTAAGTAGTGTAACACACGTTCATGTCAGTGGAGGACGTATAGAAGTGGCTGAAAAAGCATTTAGAGTAGCAAAAGAAGCCGTTAATGCAGCAACATCGTATGACCCTGGAAGCGTTAATGCGAAAAAAGGACTGAGTTATTTAGAGAGAGTGATTTCATTAACGGATATACTTTTTCTTAATACTCATGAGCTAAAATACTTGCTTAAAGGGAATGATCTAGGCAAGCTTTTTAGCATTAATCCTGAGATAATTATAGTCATTAAAAAGGGGTCTAAAGGGTCTGAAGTAATGACGTCCACGGGGTCTGAGTCTGCCGCAGCATTTAAAGTACAGGTCGTAGATGTAACGGGAGCTGGAGATGCTTTTGATGCAGGATTTTTAGTAGGATATAGAAGAAATCTTCGCCTGAAGGAATGCTTGATATTTGCAAACGCTGTGGCGGGAATAAAGGTTACTAGAAGAGGTGCTAGAAGCAGTCCTACTCTCTCTGAAGTAGTAGAGTTTTTAAGAGAGAAAGGACTATCACACTTAGCTGAAAAGGTGAGAACTTGAATAAGATAATAGTATCGGGCTCCTCTGCTAGAGCACTAGCACTCAAAGTATCTAAGCTAAGTGGAGTAGATTACGTTGAAGTTCAGACAAAGAAGTTTCCTGACAACGAGAAGTATGTGAGAATATTAGGCGACGTCGAGGGGAAAACTGTTTTTGTTATTCAAAGCATGGGTAGGGCTCCTGATGAATATCTGCTAGAGTACTTCTTGTTGGTAGATGCTTTAAAAGACTTAGGAGCTAAGAAAGTTATAGGCTTAATACCTTATTTCGCTTATGCGAGACAAGATCAGAGATTTAAGCCAGGGGAAGCACTTAGTATAAAGACAGTGAGCCGGCTCATTGAGTTTGTCGGCACAGATAAATTATATACTATAGACTGCCACAGACATCGTGTAAAAGAAGCAGAATTCAGAGAACTGGTCAAAATACCTGTTGTAGATTTATCGGCAATGCCTCTTCTCGCGGAATATATCAAAAAGAATTATGAACTGGAAAATCCAATAGTTATGGGGCCGGATGCAGAGGCTATTGAGTGGGCGCGAAAAGCTGCCGAAGTGTTTAACTGTGAGTATGATGTACTAGAGAAGAAGAGAATAAGCGAGAGAGAAGTAGAAATAAAGCCCCGTAAACTCGATGTAAACGGAAGAGATGTAGTCATAGTAGACGATATAATAAGCACTGGTGGAACCATGGTTGAGGCGATAAAGGTTATAAAGAAAGAAGGTGCTAGAAAAGTAATTGTTGCGTGCACGCACCCTATATTAGTAGAAGACGCGCTAGCTAAAATATACGCCACAGGAGTATTTGATGTGATAGGTACAGACACCGTACCTAGCCCAATTAGCGTGGTTTCTGTTGCTCCATTACTCGCTGAAGTTGTTAAGTCAGAACAATAAATTTCATGAGGCAGGTGAGTTTATGTGAGAAAATGTACTCCTCTATGCCCGCACTTTAGATGTCAAAGAAATGCCCTAACTTTCCGGAAAAGCCCTAGAGGAAGAACTATTGCATGGTGTACTTTTGCTGACGACTTATGTCAAGGCTATAGGTGTATGTTTGCCCAGTGCTCGGTGCATGCTCTTAATCCGAGCACTGGCGAATGCTTGATAACTCTCCGCTCTAAGAAGAGAAAAGCCGAGAAGTCTATAGAGGAAGAAGCCCGATTATTAGATGAAGAATACATGCGTATTAAAGATAAGCTCAAGCGACTCGGAGGAAGGCTCGAGGACATAGAGTGATAAATTGAGATTTTCGTTCAGAGAATACATTTTTCTAAAAGAGAGTATTCTGCGGAAATTAGAAAGTAAGCTTTCCAGAGAGTCAAAAAATAAAGCTAGGAGCGATTGGCACGCCAAACGTAAGCCGAGGCCTTGCGGTATGACTATTCATCCAGCGCTAGGCTGCAGTAACAGATGCCTATACTGCTACATTCAAGACATGGGATTTGATTTCACTGAATCTAGACCCTATGCTCTAAGTGGGGATGAACTTGTCTATGCTCTACTCTCGAATAAGTATTTTGTGCCCGGGCCCTATGGTACATATCTAGCTTTCGGAAGTGTAACAGAGCCTTTTTTAAGCAAGGAAATAACGAGTAAAACTATAGACTATTTACTATCCGCAGCCAGGCTTCTCGGCAACCCTATGCAGATCTCGACAAAAAGCAATGTATCTTCTGAAGTAGTGTCGAACATTAAGCGAGCAATTAAAGGAGCTTCGCTGAGTGTTTTAGTAACTGTACTGACCTTAAATGAAGAAAAAAGTAAAATTATTGAGCCCAGAGTTCCCCCTCCTGAAAAGAGACTTGAAACAATAAAGTTTTTTGCAAAAGAGGGATTTACGGTGTTTGTTTTCTATAGACCAATCATACCCGGTTTTCTCTCTACTGATGACTTTGAAGATGTTGTAAGTGAGGCTAAAAGATACGGAGCAGCAGGAGTAGTTATTGGAGGGCTGAGAATAACGCCGAATATAGTTAGCAGGTTAAGTAAAGCTGGAATAAATGTGTCTGAAATATTGCGAAGAGCTAAAGAGAAGCCTACTGCTACTAAACAAGTTTCTGTAAACGTAAGTGATTATAAAAAAGAGTTTTTGGTTATAGCAAAAGAAAAAGGTTTGTATTCACTTAAATCGGCTTGCTGTGCAAATACTATCAGTTATCTCCTTCAGAAGCACGAAATTATTCCTTGTGCGGGGCTCTGCTATGCAACAGGTATGTGCGCTGACTGCGGTATACAGTGCTACAAAATGGTTCCAGAAGTACTTGAAGAAGATATCGTATATGCTTTAAATAACTTGATAAAACTGAATTACAAGCCTGAGATTTTGGTGAAAAAATATAGTATTGGAATTTACTTAGATAAGAGAAGCTTGAGACGGGCCAAGAAAGAAGATATAACTAAGGTCATGAATGTTATTTACCGTAGAAAAGTAGTGCTAAAGCTTAAATCCGCACTTAACACAAACTTTAGCTAAAGTCATTTTTGACCCGCATTTTGGACAGATGAAGGGATATTTTTTACCGCATTTAGGACATACTAATGAGTTTTCTTCCATGGGTGCGCCGCAGTAAATGCATATGCTTGGCACAAAGTTGATGTATTTTTTACTTAAATATGCTTGTGTAAATTTTTCTTCATTGTAAATAAGGTAGTATCCTAGTTTTCCTCTGAGGGCAGCGTTTAGGTCTTTTAAAACCTTTTCTTTTATGTTTTCATTTGGAAGCAGATACTTTGCTCTAATAGTGTCCAATCCTATGTCACTGGATACTTCAATAGAGGCATTAAGTCTTGATAAAGAATACTTTTCTTCGAGAATTTCTTTTATCTTACTGAATTCTCTCCTAGGGACTATCACTTCGAGTACTTTCACTAAAATTAAATACTGAAAATAAAGTTAATAAGTGTATGGTATTTAGGCTCAGGGACTTCTTCAACAAAATTAAGTGGGATTCTAGAGAAAATCCTGGAGACTACGTAGTAATATTTCTTTCGAGAGGAGCTCCTGGAGACCGTGAAGAGGTATCGCTAGATCGCTTAATTAAGGTGTATCACAGAGGCTTTGAGGTACTCTCAGATAGAGGTGTAAAGTATATACCTTTTCACCGGGTTATAAGGATAGTTAATGTTAAAGAAGGAAAAATAATTTTTAGTAGTCCGAGACTTGATAAACGGGATGACGAGGCTCGAAAGGGATGATCTGATGATTACCCCGCGCAGGGCTGACCTTACTCTACTCTTATTTCGTGACCATAGCTCTTTTTCGGCAGGTCTAGAATCAGTATTCCTCTCTTAAAGGTCGCTGAAGCTTTTTTCGGGTCTATTTCATGAGGCAATCTGATAACTTTCCTGTATGCAGAGAACTCTGTTTTCTTGATGTTTGAAAGAAGATCCGAGGTACTCACTTTACGATACATTTGTGCTTCAACAATAACTGTGTCTTCAGTGAGCTTGATGTTAATATTGTTCTTGTCTCTTACATAGGGTAAGTCTATTGTCACTATGTAGCGGTCAGGTAATTCTCTTACTTCAGCGAGCGGCTCTATGCATTCAGTCCAATGGTCTCCCATTAGCTCTTCTGCAAATTGCCGCTCTATATATTCTACGAACTCATCTACTTCTCTTTTAAGTCTCCTAATTATTTCGAAGAACTCGTAGGACATTATCTCACCTCTGCTATACATATGTTAAGGGAGGAGTATATTCGTATGATTTTTGAGCATGTTTAAATGTTTCAATAGTTCTTTTCATGAGTTCTTTCAGCTTAATTCTATACTCTTCTTCCTGCTCTACTAGGGGCTTTAAATCTATATCTATGTTGAAGATTTTACTAAATGTTTCTAAAACTGATGCTGCGGCTCCTGGGTCAGGATACTGTAAGTGAGATTCTGCAAGTAGAGCGATACATGATGTTTTCTTTTTCATTCGTTCCTTGAGTAGAAGTGCATAGTATCCTGCCATAAATCCCTCTTTAAGGAGTTTGACATTGTTTTTTCTTAGAAAGTCTCTGTCTTCTTCTGTTGCTCCAATGCCATAAACTTTTGGTTTTTCTATATCAATTCTATTTGGCACAGGGATTCCTCCAAAAGTAATTACTGTTTTGACGGCTTTTTCCTCAGCCCAGTCGGCGATTCTTTTGGCTAAGTGACGTAGAGCTTCAAGAGGTAGAGCTATTTCTGATAAAACTACTGTTAAATTATCTTTAATATATATTCTCACTGGCGAAAGAGGACGTTCTTTATGGAGGACTATTATAGGAGGGAAAAGTGCTGAATCAAGATATCCAGCATATTTCATGTCTAACTTTTCTACGAGATATGAGGAAGCTATAGCTCCTACAAGCCCTACATCCGGCAGGCAGTTGATTAATATAGAATTTTCTGGTATTTTTTCTTCCTCAACAATGAGGATTTTTTCCATACAATTGTACACTAGTTGAGAGATAATAAAACTTTTTGTTGAAATCTTTTGGTACGCTTAAGATTTTTTCTTATCCGTTAGATACCCGTCGATTCCGGGATACTTTGTGTCTAAGATTTCTATAATTTTCTTAATTCTCTCTGAACCGAGGCCTACTTTTCTAAGTTCATAAGGATGAGCTGTGAAAAATTTTCTTGGACAACCAAAAAACTCAAGAATTCTTTCAGCTAATGCCGGCCCTATTCCAGGAATAGCTGTAAGTAGGCCTATTTGGGCGTCCTTTACAGTTTTGTATATTTTAATATGTTTAGTTTTAACTGATATCGCTTTGACCGAATTTTTCTGTTTTTTCTGAGCTTTACGTAATAGGGATAGAATTACGTAAGCTGTTTCTTCTTGGTCACTAGTGTACACCACAGGAACTTTTAGCAGAGCAAGCGAAGCTAAAGCACCTAAAATCTGTTGTTTTTTCACGAGGCGTTCTTCTAGAACTGAATCTATGTTTCCCTCTATAATTACTATTGGATTTTCGTAATACTTTTTCATATATGTTATTTGTTTGAATAAACGTTTATCTATTATTGAGTTTATAAAGTCGTTGGCAGTTTTTCTTTCTACTATAATGTCGTCTGAAATTAAGTAATCTCCTACGGGTAGTCTTTTGACTTCTACATATACTTTCATTTTTCTAAGATAGTCTATAACTCCACTACTCTCCTCTCTGTCGTCAGCTATGACTTTCATAGGATTACGCCTTAGCTCTGTTGTTTTTTACCTCTTCCTAGTCTTATGTGTGACTCAGCGAGCTGTCTTGTAGCTAGAACCGCTAATAAGTTTAGTTCGCCTGCCAGAACCGCCGAAGCTATAATCTCGGCTAACTTAATAGCATTTGTTCCAGGAGGGTTTCCGGAGCCTTCACAGCCTAATAGTCGAAGAGCCTCTCTTTGAGTAGGAAGTCTTGTACCTCCACCCACTGTTCCTACTTCAAGCGAGGGAAGAGTTACACTGATGTAGAGACTTTTGCCCCGCACTTCTGTCCACGTTATACCCATAGAGCTTTCAACTATTTGGGCGCAGTCTTGTCCTGTTGCTATATAAATAGCGGCGATAATATTGGCTATATGTGCATTAAAGCCTAATGATACTGCTCTCGCGGAGCCTAGGAGATTTTTCCTAACGTTTACTTCGTGTATGGCTTCAGCTGTAGTGTGTAAAACCTTATTTAGCACATCTTCACTTATTTCTGCCTCAGCGACTACAGTTTTGCCTCTTCCCAGAAGAAAGTTTACTGCGCATGGTTTTTTGTCTACACACATATTTCCACTTATTGCTATGCATTCTACACCCGGATAGTGTTCCTCTATGTACTTTACTGCTTGAGTTGTAGCTATAGTGACCATGTTCATGCCCATGGCGTCTCCTGTCTTAAACTTGAATCTAAGCCAAACATTGTTGCCTGCTATGAAGGGCTCTATACCTATAAGTTTCCCATGCCTAGTTGTGCGCTCAGCTTCGTGTTTTATTTCCTCGAAATGTTCATTAATCCAGTTAATGAAGTCTATCGCTTTGACAACTGAAGATAGCTTAAAAAGAGGAGCTCGAGTCATATTGTCGCTAATCACTCTCGCCCGCGCTCCTCCAGAGAGAGTTATAGCTTTGCATCCTCTATTGATCGAAGCTATTAAAGCTCCTTCGGTTGTTGCAAGGGGTATATAGTACTCTCCTTTAGCATATTCACCCTTTACGAGAAGAGGTCCTGCTACCCCTAAAGGTATTTGAGTTACTCCTATTGTATTTTCGCAATTTCTGCCTACTACTGTATTAAAGTCTATGGAGTATGTACCTATATTAGTGAGGTCTACCGAAAGCTTTATTTCGAGAAATTTTTTTCGATACTTTGTTGCTTTGTTGGAGTCCCCAAGTATTTTATCTAGTTCATGAAGTTTAATAGTGCCGGTCAATAACTTGTTCAATATCTCGTCTGTCATTATAGAAAATCACAACTATAGTAGATTTAAGTTTTTTTAGCTATTTTTATAAGGCATAGAGAAGCATGAATAGTGATGTCATCTCTTAAGGTGGCTATACTTGGCGCAGGATATATGGGGCAAGTTCACGCCAAGAGCTGGAGCAAGATACCGTACATTGAAGTAAAACTAGTTTATTCTCGAACACTAGAGAAAGCGAAAAAACTAGCAGAGAAATATAGTGCTGAATACACTGCGTCTTGGAAAGAGGCGGTTAGTCGAAGTGACATAGATATAGTCGACATATGTCTTCCTACATTTTTACACAAAGATGTTGCTATCGAGGCTCTTTCTCGGGAGAAGCATGTGTTGCTTGAAAAACCTATGGCTGTAAACTTGGAAGAAGCCTATGAAATAATCGAGGCTGCTAAAAGATCTAAGGCAAAGATAATGGTAGCACACTGTCTACGCTTTTTTCCAGAATACTCTAAGATAAAAAGAAAGGTAGATGAAGGAGTTCTCGGAGAAGTTTACTCAGTCAGAGCATTTAGGCAGAGCTCTTTCCCAGCTTGGGGAAGCGAAGCATGGTTTAAAGACCCCGAGAAAAGTGCTACGTTTTTTGCAGATTTACTGATACATGATTTCGATTACATTAGATGGCTTATTTCAGCAGAGCCTAAAAGAATTGTAGCCCGATTTATTCCTCGGCCTGTTCACAGTTTTGTCAGGCCAGCAGACTATGGCGTAGCGAAAATATTCTTTGAAAATAAGGTAGTAGCTCATGTAGAAGGTGGATGGGCCATGCCAAATTCGTGGATATTTACGATGGCTATTGAAGTTTACGGAGAGAAAGGAGTTCTCGAGTATAACAGCGTTTCATCTCTTCCACTACTGATATATAAGCATGAGGGTATAGAACCTGCAAGACCTGATTTAAGTCTAGGCTACGAACTTGAAATAAAGCACTTCGCAGAATGTGTAGACAAAAATAAAGAGCCTGCAGTAACGTTATTCGATGCATATAAGGCTTTAGAAATGTCTCTGGCAGCCTATAAATCTGCTTTAATGAGAGAACCTGTATCATTACCCTTGCGTGAGGTGAAAGAATGAGAATGAAAGTAGGAGTATTTTCGTTTAACAGAAGTCCTGCGGAAGAAATAGTTAATGGACTTATTGCTAGAAACGATGTATCAGAAATTCATATGCTTAAAGAAGACTACATTAAGGGAAGAAACAGTATATCTGATGTAACTAAGATTAATGTTCATGAAGACTATGATAGCCTATTAAGAAAAGTAGACGTTGTTGTTGCGATTTTAGCTAAATTAAAAGACTATGAAATATTATCAGAGGCACTAAGTCGCGGCAAACTAGCATTAATTGAAGGACCCTTAGCTTTAGATAGAGATAAATTTGAAGAAATCGCTAAAAGGAGGGAGTTGATATATATTCCTAGGGTATTGGACTTCAATCCCTACTTAAAAGAATTAGTAAATGTTAAGCGGAATATAGGGGAAATTCTTTCAGTGTCTATTTTAATGAGGGTAAAAATACTTGATGAAGGGAGTTCGGCAGAATTAGCACTGAGTGCGTTATATAGAAGTCTCGAAGCGGTCTACGCTTTTCTTGAAACTGAAATAAGGGATGTAGTATGTGCAGAGAAAACTAAAGACGAGTCGCTTATGGTTCTTCTTGAGAGTAGTACTGGAACTGTAGTAAGCATCGATGTTTTCTTAACAAAAATGATTAGCGATATGAAAGTAGTTGTAGTAGGGTCGGAGGGCTCTGCTACTTTAGATACATCAAAGCAAATTTTCAAAATTTGTACAGAGAAAGAGACACAAAGTGAGTTCTTTGGTCCCGAAGTATACAGCAATTTTCTTGAATACTTCTTTGGGGCAGTTTCTAGAGGTAGTAAACCGAAAATAGACATAGACTACGTGAAGAGAGTTAATGAAATAATATTTAGGGTTAGAGAATTACTTAAAAGCGTCTAAAGGAACAGTTTTATCAGCTAATGCGCAAAGGTCCCTTAAAGTTAGTGCTTTATTTAATTTATCTAAAGTTACTTTGTAGCTTTCAGGAGTCTCTTCTAGATCCTCGACTCTTATAAATCTCCATTTTTTATCAGCTTTTGTTCTAATGGCTATTAATGCGTATCCACCGGCTCTTTTCGCGAAGTCTTTTAATTTAGAAATTTTGTCTTTCTCTAAGTATATTGTTCTATCTCCTTTTCTATACTTTATTTCAAATATAAATATTGTTCCATTCTTTAGAGCTACAAGGTCCGGGCAAAACCTTTTCCTTAATCTAGCTCCGCTAGCAGGGCCTCTTATGCAGGCAAATCCTCTATCCCAGAGTATTTGTGCAAGTTCTCTTTCAGCTCTTATTCCTTTTCCTCGTGGCATGTTATTCAAATAACTTTTTTATGTTTTCTTCGTAAGGAGGATATACTATGCCTTTCTCTGTAATTATAGCTGAAACTTTATCTGGCGGAGTTATATCAAATGCTGGGTTAAGAACTTTTACTCCTTCTGGAGCTATTCTTACTCCGCGTATTGTAGTTACTTCTGAGGGATCTCTATTTTCTATAACTACGTTCTCTACGCTAGTTTTTAGATCGAATGTTGACAGAGGAGCTGCCACATAGAAGGGTATTTTGTGTATTGAGGCGACACACGCTATGGTGTATGTGCCTATTTTATTTATTACATGGCCGTCGCGAAGAATTCTATCGGCTCCCACAATTATTTTGTCGACTAAACCTTTGCTAATAACGTATCCTACCATGTTATCCGTTATTAAGGTGACGTCTATACCTTCGTATACTAGCTCAAAGCAAGTTAATCTTGCTCCTTGAAGTAGTGGTCTAGTCTCTGTGGCAATAACTTTAATTTTTTTGCCTTCTTCTACTGCAGCCCTAATTACACCTAGGGCTGTGCCGTAGCCGGCTGTTGCTAATGCTCCTGCATTACAGTGAGTCAGAATAGTGTCCCCGTCCTCAATTAATTGTGCTCCATTTCTGCCTATCCTTTTATTTATTTCAATATCTTCTTCTAGTATTTTTAGTGCTTCGTTTATAACAGCAGTTTTTAGAGAATCTACGTCAGGAAAGTCTCTTAGGAATATACTTTTCATACGCTCTATTGCCCAGAATAGATTCCTAGCTGTAGGTCTAGTTTTCCATAGAATATCTGATGCCTTTAAAAGGTCTTTTCTTAATTCATTTACGCTAGATGCTTTACTGTGATAAGCTGCTAACGCGATGCCAAGAGCTGCTGCAACACCTATAGCGGGAGCGCCCCTTATTTCCATTTTCTTAATTGCTTCCGCGACTCTTTCAGGAGAGGTAGCTTCTATATATTCGAGACGGTCTGGTAGAAGTGTTTGGTTTAAAATAAGTACTACTCCTTCTTTCCACGCTATAGGAGATAATTCTGCTTTCTTCACACATTGACTACTCGAAGAAGTTTTATAAACATTTAGCTAAATAGTAGTCGAATGAGGAAAAATGCCGTATGGGTAGATTCTTTAACACCAAAGCAAGCCAGAATCGCTGTTGAGATATATAATAGTTTATCTGAATTATATAATGTTATCATTACAGCTAGAAAATATAATTATACACTAAAAATATTCGATCTATTCGATGTACCCTATACAGCTATAGGAAGACATGGAGGAGGAACGCTCGAAGGAAAACTTTTGGCAAGCACTGAAAGAGCATATAATTTAGCTAAGTTCATTTCCAGTAGAGGTTATGAAATTAAATGTTTAATTTCATATCCTTCTCCCGAAGCAGTTAGAGTAGCTTTTGGTCTAGGAATTCCTATAATAATACTCACGGACACTCCCCATGCACGTCATGCTTCACTACTTACTCTTCCCTTTGCAGATAAAATAATAGTGCCCAAGTGTATTAAGCCGGAAGCTTTTTCGTACGCAACACCAAATTTTGCTGAAAAAATTATACGCTTCGAAGGAATTTTTGAAAAAATCTGGATTCATCAGCTTCCACCGCCTAAAGAGTCTATAGAAGAGCTAGGACTTGAGATAGGAAAATATGTTATAATAAGACTAGAAGAATCTAAGGCCGCGTATTATCAATGGAGAGAAAAGTCTCCCTCTATGATCTTGGCTAAGAAAATTCAGTCAAAGATTAAGGATATTGACATAGTTTTTATGCCCAGATATGAAGACCAAAAAAGAGTCCTTAGAAAAGAGTTTCCTTACTCTGTTATTTTAGAAAAAGCTGTAGATTCATTGCCGCTTGTATACTATGCTAAAGCTGTTATAACGGGAGGAGGGACTCTTGCGCATGAAGCGGCTCTCGTAGGGACACCGGCCGTAACTCTCTTCCCTAAGCACTATGAGGTAGAAGAATACTTACAGAAGAAAGGTTTTCCACTATTACATGTTGTGTGTGTCGACAATAAGTCAGTTGAAAAGATATTGCAGTTTATTGAAACTAAGGGAAGCGCTAGAGATAGATATTTATCGATTTTGAATACACTAGAAGATCCTATGAGGGTCATTATTGAGTGTCTTAAGTTGTTGGAAAGATAAATTTTTAAGCTACTATTAGTGTTGATAAGAGGGGTTAAGTAATGGAATATGTGTATGCATCTCTACTATTACATTACGCGAAAAAACCGATAACTGAAGAAAACGTGAAAAAAGTACTAGAAGCCGTGGGTGTGTCAGTAGACGAAGTAAAACTTAAGGCACTAGTTGCTGCACTTAAAGAAGTAGATATCGAAGAAGCTATTAAATCTGCAGCTGTTCCTGTAGCTGCTCCAGCAGCGGCTGCTACGGCTGCTCCGGCAGCTGCTCCAGCTGCAGAAGAGAAGAAGGAAGAAGAGAAGGAGGAAGAGAAGAAGGAGGTATCAGAAGAAGAGATCGCTGAGGGTCTAGCTTCGCTCTTCGGATGAACAGCTATACTTGCCGCAAGTATTTTCTCAGCAATTCAGCTAGCTTTTTTGGTTCATCGCAGTATAGTCTTATTATTATTTCTCTATCGCTTCCCATTGGATTAGGTATTCCTTTAACACCTACTATGTCAACGATTCTTCTCGAACCCTGAGATTTAACAGCTTTGGCCTTTAAAGGAAACTTGAGAGGAGTCGTTCGGTTGATTATAATTCCTCTATCTGTCACTATGTAGTGAGAAGGTATTAAGTAGTAAGGTTTTCCTTGAGACTTATAGCAGATATTGACTATCTTTGAGGGTACGTATGAAACTACTATGAATAGCCCGAAGAATGCTAAAAAGGCAAAGAATCTCGCTAAATTGACGTCGTGTATATGTGGTTCTAGGAAACTTACAATCGAGTAAAGGAAAATGTTTCTTAATGATGGTATGAAAAATAGGATGACTAGTATTATTAATGGAAGAAATAGTGCGGCTGAAGCAATCCATTCTGAGCCCACTTCTTTCTTTAAAAAGATTTTGTCTCTCTCCTTAAGCTTGAGTATTTTAGTGGAACCTACTTCGAATAATTTTTTTCCATTCAGAATGTATTCTATGTCTTTTAATGTTTTTCCTGTTTGTTTGCCTGTAAAGATCATAGTTAAACCCATTACTAGTACTATGTAAGCTATGACTAGCTGTGTAGAGTACTGTGGGTAATACGCCGAAATATATGCGAAAAGAACAAGTGAACATAGACTCACTAATGTGATAAGCCTACGATTTCCGTTCATATTTATCTCCTCAGCTGATTTAAGTAAAAGCTATTTAAATACTTGACTTAGCTCTCCCAAAACATTCTAGTTTTCACATATTTACGTTCAGCCTCCATTACTTTCCGAACAATATCTTCTTCACTGTGTGATGAAGATAAAATTCTTGTAGCTGTTGCGACACCAACTCCTCTACCAGCTAAAGCCAGTGCAGCTTTTCTGCCATAAGATAAGTATAGAAGGGCAGACTTTTGCAAATAGTTAAGAGTGTTTTTCTCTTCTTCTGTAAGTCTTTTTCTTGCTCTAGCTTTTTTAGCTACTGCTATAGCTGTACTTAAGTCTCCTGGAACAATAGCTATAATAGAAGACTTACATACTGGGCACACTATTTTATTGGGAAGAGACTTAACTCTAAATGATGCATACCATTTAAGACAATGAAGACACACTAAGTTCACTTTCTTATTTAGAAGTCTATTTTTGACTATATCTAATACAGCCTTAGAGGGTATTATTTCGTATGAATGCTCGTATCTTATATATGATTTAAGTATACCTTGTGCTATTGGAGAAAATGAAGAGCTTTTAACTTTCTTATAAACTATTTTAATAGCATTTTTCCTTATCAAGTTTAATACATTCAATGTACCCTCTAAGTCGAATTTTGATAAGAGTGCTTCTTTGAGGGCTTCCTCGCTTAATGGAGTGTTATCATATATTTCGATAAGTTTTCTTAAAGACTTTAAGGAAGCATCTTTCTTTATTATACCTAACCTTCTGGCAGTGTGAAGGAATTTAATTCTATAGACTGTGCTTTTTTTGATAGCGTTTAGTATTATTTTCTTAGCTTTATTGGCATCTAAAAGCAGTGCATCTTTTAGATCATTAATATTAAGACTTACAGGACAGTATATCATTATCCTATATGGATCGCTATAATGTTTTACTGAAGACGATGTTCTCATAGAAATATATTCTGCCAAGAGAACTGCTAGAGTGTTATTTATTCTTGAGCCGAAACACCCGTGAACTACTGCTGTATCTTCACTATATTCAATATATATGGTTTTGTCGTCGGGTACTATGTGTCCACTATCTATTTGTTTTTTGATGTAGTTTAATAAATCGTTAAAAATATTATCGTCTATCCTGTACTGAGCTTTTATTTTTTCTTTGATTCTATTATTGTTCGTCAATATATACTGCGTGATAAGTCGCCTCAAAGCGCCTACTTCTCTCGCAGCCTTATATGATACAGGGATCATTTCGCCGATCCATGAAGGTACTGCTCCTACAGATGTTTCAGACGGAGTTACTTCGATTATTCCTGCAGCTTCATCTATATGCTCGATTCTCCATACTCTGCCTGCTAGAATGAAGTCATATCCTTCTTCACAGAAGCCTGCGACATATTCTTCGTCGAGTTCTCCGATGAATTTTCCCGAGGCTATGTCTCTAACTTTGTACTTCCTAACATCGGGTATGGTTGAAGCGTGTTCAAAGTAATACTCGTAGATTCCTCGCCTGCCTTTAAGATATTTCTCGTCGATTTTTCTTAGGTATCCTAGATCTTGAAGGAAGTCTATAAGCCGGTTAAGCTCGTTGCGCGAGAGATCACTATAGTATGTAGACCTAGAAACTACTCTATAAATATCGTTGAGAGATATTTCTCTGTACTCAATTAGCAGCCCTATTATCTGGTGAGCTAGCACATCATATGGTTTAGGCGGTATAGTTGGAGCTTCATAGTCGCCAGCTATAGCTCTTCTCGCAAGCACGATAGATTCGAATAGATCATCATCGTCTACTACAAGAACAATTCCCCGAGAAACTTTCTCTATTTTATGTCCTGCTCGGCCGACGCGCTGCGCTAGCTTAATTGCTTGGCGGGGAGACATATACTGGACGACGAGATCTATATGACCTATGTCTATACCCAGTTCAAGAGATGATGTGCATACAATGGCCTTGATTTCTCCTTTCTTGAATTTGTTTTCTACAAAAACTCTCTCTTCTTTTGAGAGAGATCCGTGGTGAACAAATACTACAGTGTCGTCTCCGGCTATCACTTTAAGTCTTGTAGCGAGTCTTTCAGCTAAATCTCGAGTATTTGTGAAGATTAAAACGCCTTTATGTCTTTTTAAAATTTCTAGTAGAATTTTTGCCCTTGCTACAGCGTCAGGAGGAGCTCCTATTTCAAGAGAGAGTTCTTCATTGTCGGGTGAAGGCTTGGGGTATACTACCTTTATGTCTAGTTTCTTTGTTTCCTCTACATTTACATCGTAAACAATCCCGTTTACTCCTCCTAGAATTCTTTTTGCAAGCTGAATGTCGCCAATAGTTGCAGAGAGCCCTATGCGCTGTATCCTGTTTTCAGAAATTTCTTTTAAACGTTCTAAAGCTAGTGAGAGCTGCACGCCGCGTTTGTCGTCTATAAGTTCGTGGAGTTCGTCTACAATGACCCATCTAAGTTTCCTAAGCGCTGACCTTAATCTCTTTCCTACAAGTAAAAACTGCAGAGTTTCAGGTGTTGTTATGAGTATGTGAGGTGGGTGAAGAGAAAGCCGCCTTCTTTCGGCTTCAGTAGTATCACCGTGTCTTACAGCTACTGAAAGCCCTATCTCTTCGGCAAGAGCTTTCATGCGCCGTAAAATATCCCTATTTAAGGCCCTTAGAGGGGTAATGTATAATGCATTTATCCCTTCAGTTGATTTTTCTAAAATCATTGAATATATTGGAAATATAGCGGCTTCAGTTTTCCCAGAGCCGGTTGGAGCTATTATTAGAGTATTTAATCTCCTTAAAATTAGAGGAATAGCTACTCTTTGAACTCTTGTAGGCGAAATATATCCATATTTCTTTAGTATACCTGCAAGCTTAGGATGCAGTACATCGAACACCATAGATGAACCCTTAGAATTGAGGCGTTAAAGTATAATACTGAGGTAAGTAAAATACTTTCTGGGAAGAAAGCATGCCTCAGAAAGTTCCACCACATAAACACTGTAAAGTATGTGGTAAAGTAATACCTCCTGACCAGGACTACTGCAGCAGTAAATGTGAAGCAATAGACCTAAAACAGAAAAAGGAAGCAGAGTTTGTGAGAAAGGTCAGTCTAATCGTAATAATATTCTTCTTCATAGCCATGGTTCTCTCATTAATAAGAAGCCTTTTCGGAGGATAACGAAGCCGTCCAAAAGGCATGTGTAATTATTTCTGCGCTATGTTTTGTATCGCAGTAAACCTAAGTCCAGCACCTAGTAATATTTGTTTGAAAGGATATTCGGCCGTGGAATATAGTCTTGTGATGCAGAAACCAGTGATACTAGAATATTATTTCGGTAATACTTTTTAAAATTGAATGATAGTTCCCTTTTATTGCTAGTGGGGGGTAATCTGTGGTCGTGGGAAAGCGTCTTAAAATAGAGTTCTTTAAGTCAAAGACATGTGTAGTGTGTCCTAAAGTAAGAGAGCTGTTAAAGAAAATTCTGGCCGAGAAAGGCTTACGCTACGAGGAAGTAGTTATTGAACGCGATATTTCAGAGGATCCTGAAGCTTTAACAGACCTTTTAATGCTTAATGCTTTGTCGGTACCCGTAGTTAAAATAAAGGATACAATATTATACGAGCAAGATGCAGTAAAAGAGGACAAGCTAAGAGAAGCTGTAGAGAAATTTTTATATCAAGAAAATTAGAGCAATTATTAAAATAGTCTGGACACTATAATAGATAATAGTAAATGGTGGGTGTGATTGATGAAAGCTAGAGGGGAGGTAGTAGCTGGGGAAAAAGGAAAGAACGAGAGTAGACTTTATGTAAGAAGATCGGATGGCGTAATGATACCCTTTGATAGAGAATACATAGTTCAGAGCCTCGTTAAGGAAACTAGGCTAGCCAGAATTTTGTTTGGAGTAGAGCCTATGAGTAGAGAGGAAGCTGAGTTCATAGCGCAAGAAGTTGAGAAAGAAATTAAGCGCATGAAACTCAAGTTCTTAAGCGGGCCTCTTATAAGAGAATTAGTATGTGTTAAACTTCTTGAGCACGGTTATCACATTTATCGTAACGTATACACCAGAGTAGGATGTCCTCTTTACGAAGTATATGAAATTGATAGAGGAACAGGGTTTGAGGCACGTGAAAATGCAAATCTTCAACTAAACCCAGAGACTTTTCATAAAAAGAAAGCTGATAGAATGTGTAAAGAAGCATACTTATTAATGATGCCTCCATATATGGCTGACGCTCACTTGAAGGGAGATATACATATACACGACTTAGAATATTTCTTCACAAGACCTTTCTGTCAGGATCATGATTTGAGATTCTTCTTCTATTATGGGCTCATGCCCGATGGAACAGGGACACATACAGCTGTGGCTGGCCCTGCTAAACATCCAGAAGTAGCTATTCTTCATGCAGCCAAAGTTTTAGGCAGTGCGCAGGTAAACTTCTCTGGAGGACAGGGCTTCTTTAATTTCACAGTATTTTTGGCGCCCTATCTTCAAGGCCTCAGCAAGCGTAGAATAAGGCAGCTGGCTCAAATGTTTCTCTACGAAATGATGCAGGCTTATGTCGCGCGTGGAGGGCAGCCAGTATTCAGTTCTATTCAAATAGAGGCTGGAGTACCGAAAGTTTGGAGAGAAGCACCAGTAGTTTACGCAGGAAAAATATGGAAAGGACTAACGTATGGTGATCTGGAAGAAGAAGTGAAGACATTTGCATTATCGCTATTAGAAGAGTACATTAAGGGGGACTACAAAGGAAAGATGTTTAACTTTCCCAAGCCTGAAGTAGTTCAACGCAGAGACTACTGGACAAAAAGCGAATATGAAGAAATCATGTATAAGGCGGCCGAGTTAAGCGCTAAGTTCGGGTCTACTTATTATGACAACGTGATACCGCCTTATAGAGGAGGGGAAGATGGAGTTTCATGCTACCAGTGTTGTGCTTACTCCTTCTCAGAAGGTCCTGAAAGCGAGGACTTCTGGGATAAAGTATACTTTGTTGACGGGGCCCATTTTGCTATGGGTGGATTACAAGTAATTACTATAAATATGCCCAGACTTGCGTATAAGGCTAAAGGTGATGATGATAAGCTTTTTGAAGAGCTGGAGCGAGTAATGGAGATCGCGAGAGATGTACTGCTGTATAAGTACAATGTCATGAAGAGGCAGTACGAAGCAGGGTTAATACCTTTTGCTTCACAAAAACCTAAGGGAAGCAAGTATCCACTAGTGGATCTAGATGAATTAGTGCTCACGATAGGTGTCGTGGGAGTAAATGAAATGGTTCAGTGTCATACAGGCTATCAGCTCCACGAGCACAGAGAAGCAGTGCGTTTTGCCTTGAGAACAATAATAGAAATGGAGAGAATAAAAGAGGAATTTGAAAAAGAAACAGGAAGAAAGTTTGCCATAGCTAGAACTCCTGCTGAAAGCTGTGCTCAAAGACTTGCTGTATGTGATTTAATACACTACAGAGAGTATGCTATTAAATATGCTAAAGGAGATGTGAAAGCAGCATGCGAGAAGATCAAGTATACTAGAGACCTTCCAGTTTACTACACTAATGGAACTCATGTAAATGTATCTGCGAAAATACCGCTTTGGGCTAGACTTGACATAGAGCAGAAATTCTTCCCAATACTCTCTGGAGGAAACATATTCCACATATGGCTTGGCGAGGCAAATCCCGATCCAGAGGCTATATTTAAGCTCAACAAAAAGATAGCTCTCAACACTTGGATAGGATACTGGAGCTACACTAAGGACTTAACAGTATGCAGGTCATGTGACTATACTATTGGGGGTCTCTTAGATAAATGTCCGCGCTGTGGGTCTGTAGCTGTAAGCTGGTACAGTAGGATAACAGGATATTACCAAGAAGTTAGTGGATGGAATGAAGGTAAGAAGCAGGAATTAAGAGATAGATATCGCATAAGAATTAGCTGATATCATTCAATAATCTTTTGGAGCCTTTCTGCTTTTTCCTTATTGATTTCTTTTAATCGATTAATTTCGCTTTCTAATATTTTCTTTAGTTTATTTTTCCATTCATCGGGGGCTTCTTTGTATATTCTCTCAGCTTTTTCCAGCTTATCTTTAAGAAGTAGTGTTAAAAAGTAGTCTTCTAGAGGAATAGTAGTTATTTTGTTTCTTTTTATTATAATAACGTATCCTACTTCATAATCTACTCCCTCTTTAGTTTCCTCTTCTTCTAGCTCTTTTAGTAAGGAAACATCTAGAACTTTGCTTCCGTATATCTCTGTTGCTTTAACTATTTTATCTAAAGCAGTCTCTCCTAAACTGCTTATTTCTTTAACAGCTTCTTTAGTAAGCGGTAATGGATATCTTCGGGAACCTACTGTAATATATCCTGGAAGTCCTTCAACATTTGCAGTGGGTATTTTTGCATCAAGAAAAGAATCGCATACGAATATTTCTACTACTTCTTTTTCTCCTGAAGGATAGTGTATCTTAATTGCTTCGCTCCATAGTTTTGCGCTGACTTCACCCAAGACAAGTGGGCCTTCGAAGAACGGAGTATTAAATTTAGATGACAAGAATTCAGCTAAGCCTTCACTTGATCCAAGTATTTCATAATAAGTCGCTTCCAACCAACCTTTTTTAGTTTTTATTTTTATTGTTTTTCTAGTAATAATATTAATTCCAAGTTTACGAAGTTCTTTAACTACTTTATTTTCGTCAAATTCTTTTTCCCGAATAAATCCTAGGACGCCCAAATTATTGCACCCCCTGGTTTATATTTATATTTCAGCAAGATATTTTTATCTACTGGTAAAAAATCGATGATGAACGCGTTGGAAAGTGATCTGTGAGCTCAGATGGGCGGACTGAGAGTCTTAAATACCTGGGTATACTTTCAGATATCTTTCCGAAACTAACTATTTCTCTAAAGAAGAAAAACATTATATATTTAAAGAAAGCAAAAATACTGATGTTTCATAGCGCTACAAGGGCTTCAGCAGTTTTCCTACTATTAATCGTCTTCCTGAGTTTCCTACCTGTGTCACTGTATGAAAAGCCTGAAAATACAACTATGAAAGTAAATGTTGAAGTATATCCGCTCAAGGACGAAGTAGTATATAAAGTGTTGAATGTACCTGAGCTGAATTTTGTTTATGTAATTACTAGAGCTGTAGGAAATTACAGGGTTCATGTATTTAATAAAAATGGAGAAGTCAATACATCAAGGCCTTATAGGAAGCTCATAGCTTACTCATCAGTCCTCAGATCTATAATAAGTTTAGCTTACAATAACAGTAAAATATTGTTGCTTAATCCTCTTAATCTTTCAGTAGATAAAAGTTTAGAGAAAATATCTCCTCCATCAAGAGCATCAACAGCTATCGACATGGTGTGTAAAGGTGATAAAGTTATAGTACAGTATACAGGGGCCATAGAGGACGGTGGAGGCAGACGTGGTACAATGATTCAAGTGTTCTCACTGACTTTAGGCGAAACTCTCTGGTATACTAGGCTGAAAGTAGGTGAATATGTAGAGATATTTTCATATGAATTTTCTCCTGACGGCGAGTATATTGTGATATATGCAGCAGATACTCTTTGTACAGTTTGTCGTGAATGGAGCAACTTTATAGAAATTATAAAAGCTTCTACGGGAGAAAAAGTTACTCAGAGAGAAGAGTTTAGACTGGGTAAGAGCTGGTGTAAAGCGCTTTCGGGAGGAGTACTAATAAGTGTTGAAAACGAGTATTCGAGATTTCGAGGAAAAACTCTTTTTGTTCAATATGATGGAACTATCAAGTGGACTTTTGCTAAAGATGATCCTAAAGAAAAGTACTATGATGCAGTGGAAGTAGGCAATGTAATTATTATATCAATTATGACGAGTACTGGTGAAGCACTAGAAGCAGTGGATTCACGTAGTGGCAGCAAGCTTTGGAGAATAGAGGCAGTAAATACTCCGGCCTACAAGCTGGCTGCTTATGGCAATTTGATTTTAGCAGCAAATAGTGGCAAAGTAATGCTGCTGACTACTGATGGCAAAGAAATATGGGAATATGAGTTCGGCGATGATTTCTCGGTAGCTGACTGCTTATGGATTGATGAAAATACATTTATGGTTGCCAAAACGAGTGTTATCTATCTATTTAAGATAGAGAAGAAAGAGAAGTATACACTAAGTATTAAAGTCGCGTCTAAAAGCGGTGAGGCGATACTAGGGGCCGAGGTCTTTATATATAATGCTTCAAATTTCATGCTCATTAAAAGAATGCTGCTAGGGTCAAGCAGTAGTGCAAATATAGTTTTAGTTAAAGGTGAGTATATAATTCAAGTAAAGAGAGAAGGGTATGTCGATGTAACCCAAAGAGTAGCGCTTACTAAAAATATAACTCTGCAGATATCATTGACGAAAGCAAGCGGGGTCTATAGCGGAGTATCTAGTAAACTCAAGGAGGTGAAAATAAGAATAATAGACCTTTATGGTAAACCCTTAGTTAGTATGATAGTTAATATATTTAAAAAAGTTAATAATAATTACTACAAGTTTTATATGAGTACAAAAACAGATCAAAATGGTTTCATAGTATGGCAGCTTGATGAGAAGGATACTGGAACTTATAGGATAGTAATTCCCGAACTTAATTGGAGTAAAGAGGTAACAGTTCCTTTTCTTCCTTATTCTAATGAACTCCAAGTAATTTTTTCAGAAAAGTATCCAGTTATTTTCGAGGCAGTAGTTCCACAAAGGGTGCGTTTAGAAATATTCAACAAGAATAGAATAAAAGTTTATTCGCTGACTGTAAATAAGACAGCCGTTGTAGAACTGAAGGCAGGAATATATACGATTAAAGCCTACGTTCCAGGCTATAGGCAGTTTATCAAGAAAATAAAAGTTCCTGAGGTATCAAAAATACCCATATATTTGGAGAAAATAATTACTGATAAAAGCAAAAACATAATTGAAATAAATCGCATAATAGCTTTCCTCAAATCACACACAGTTCAACATACAGTGTTTAGAAAAAAGGTTCTGGCACCAGATTTTAAGATAAGAGACATTGAAGGAAGGCCTTTAAGCCTTAAAACATTTAGAAACAAGATTGTAATACTAGATTTCTTTTACGTAGGATGTCATGGGTGTGAAGATTTAATACCGTTGCTCAGGAATCTATCAAAGTACGACAACGTGGTAATAATATCAATAGATGTGAGGCCTAGTATTGATACAAGAGATAAGTTAATGAACTACATGGATAGATTCAATATAACTTGGCATATCCTAGTAGATACACTAAACTTAGCCGACAGATATAAGGTTACTGCGACACCTACTGTCTTTGTTATAAAAGATGGCTATATCGTAGCATCTTTTGTAGGATATAAAGAAAATATAATTACTCAGGGACCTGGCTTATCTAAGATAGTGATAAAAGCGAAAATAACTTACTTAATAGTAGCTATTGCTGTATTACTGCTACTTTACATTATATACGAGGAGACTAGAGAATAATTTGTGGGATATTGTTTAGAAAATTTTTTAACTTATATATTGGGACTATAAAAGTATTACCAATTCTTGGAGAACCTGTATCCTTATATACAACTATTACAGGTACTATGGTAATGTTTTCTTTCCTTAAATATTTTCTTAGCATATAGCTTTTCTCCTCGTGTTTTTGAGCTGCGCTCGATAAATTGCTGTGCCTTGACCACTGTTTACAGTCTATACTCAAAACAATATTTCCTTTTATTGCTACGATGTCTATTTCGTATCGCTTATTATTCAATTTGAATCTATAGTTTCTTTTTATCTCGTATGAAAAATTGGAAACTATTTGTGAACAAAGATCCTCGAATTCTTTCCACGTGAGGGCTTCAACTAAGTACTCAAGTGGACATCCATGAAGGAGACTTTTCTCTAGAAAGCCTAGCATATTTTTTATAATAATCTTTTCTTCCTTTAATTCTATTATGTTCAACTTAGCTAGTTCATCTATTAGTTTATTTAAATAACTAGTATCTATTGGCATTTCGCTTTTTTCTATAAAATCATTTATGAATATTTTATAGTTTTTTCTTTTTGAAGAATATAGTATAAGCAGGTAAGAGGCTGCTTTAATTCCTCTAGACATGGCAGTGGCTCTGATGCGCCAGTATAAAGGATTGTATTGCATAGAGTATACGAATAATTTTTAAGTGTATTGCGCTATAACCTTTACGTGAAGATAGTTAAAGTAGAGTGGACTACATATCAAGTTAAGAATAAAGAGCCGTTTAGAATAGCCTATGGAGTATCTCTAGGAAGCACTAATGTTTTTGTGAAAGTAGTGTTAGAAGACGGCACAATAGGATATGGAGAGGCTTGTGGATCTCGTAAAGTTACAGGAGAAACTGCACGTACGATAACTTGTTTCATGAAGGATGCGGCTAATTTACTGGTAGGCGAAGATATTTATAATCTTACGAAGATTATTGAGAAAGTATGTGGTTTTATGAAAGGAAATACTGCAGCTAAAGCCGCAATAGACCTTGCTCTACACGATGTTTGGGCCAAAGTGTATGGAGTGCCTCTCTTCAAAGCTCTAGGAGGTAAAGTTAAGAATGTTGAAACAGACTATACTATTGGTATAAAAGATATAAGTTCTATGTGTAAAGAAGCAAAAGATTTTGTTGAAAAGGGATTCACTAAATTAAAAATAAAAGTAGGTGTTACTCCTCAAGAAGATATAGAAATAGTCAAGAAAATTAGAGAAGAAGTAGGTTATGATATCGAACTTAGAGTAGACGCAAATCAAGCATGGGATCCTAAAACAGCTGTAAAAGTAATCAATGCGATTACACGCTATGAGATAGAGTTTGTAGAACAACCAATTCCATGGTGGGATTTAAATGGATTAAAATATGTTAAAGATCATGTAGATGTAAAAATTATGGCAGACGAATCTGTCTTAACATCCAAAGATGCTTTAAAAGTAGTGAAAATGGAAGCAGTAGATCTAATTAATATAAAGTTAATGAAGTGTGGAGGACTAAGAGAAGCTATGAAAATAGCTAGTATTGCTGAAGCAGCAGGTGTCAAGTGTATGGTAGGCTGTATGAACGAAACATCACTTTCAATAGCAGCCGCGGCTCACCTAGCTGCAGCTACACCGAATATAGTGTATTGTGATTTAGACTCACCTCTCATGATAGTAAATGATCCTGCTAAACCTCCACTAAAGTACATTAAAGGAGTTATAGAGCTCCCTGAAAATAAGGGTATAGGAATTGATGTAGAAAATGTCTTCAAAAAACAGTAAAGTAAACAGAATAATTATTACGGGAACACCCGGAGTTGGAAAAACCTCTGTATCCAAGAAAGTTGCGTCTATTTTAAATGCAAAATATGTCAACTTGGCGGATTTTGTTAAAAGTAATAAATTGTTTTTAGAGTATGATGATGAATTAAACAGTTACATTATAGATGAGGAAAAGACGCGAAAAATATTAAGGAGGCTACTAAAAGAATATAGTCGTGTAGTAGTAGACACACATATACTCACCGTTTTCGACCCCAATGCAGTAGATTTAGTTATAGTTCTTAGATTGAATCCTAAAATCCTTTTAAAGAGACTAAAGGAGAGAAACTATTCTTTAAGCAAAATTAAGGTTAATATACAGGCTGAAATGCTCGGAGTATGTCTTAGCGAAGCTGTAGAAATATTCGGCTTAGATAAAGTAGCCGAAGTAGATACTACAGCGAGAAACTTAGAAGAAGTAGTGCGAGAAGTTCTTAATGCTATTGATTATCCAAATAAATATAAGCCAGGAAAGGTAGACTGGTCCCAGTTAATATACGATGATGAATTAATGAAGTATCTAGTTTAACGTTCTTCAGGCTTAGGCATAATAAATGCAACTAGTCTTCTTTGAGCTAACATATTTAGATATGTTATTAGCGAGACTTCTGCTTCGCGGGGCCTTAGCTTGTACTTCTTGCAAAGCTCGTTAATTATGTCCTCGATTGTATGCTTTCCATCGCACAGTTCCCATACAAAGCTTCCAACTTTGTCTAAGACTATTTTTCTTTCTCTAGATGTCTTAAAGAATTTACTGAGCCATGTTTCTTTCATTTTAATTATTAATGCTATTTCTCCACTCTCATATTTTTTCCACTCTACAAGAGGATTTCGTATAGGTTTACTTTTTAGTATTACTTCTTTGCTTGGTTGCAAAGTTTTTTTCTCTTCTTTTTCTTTTTTCTTAAAGAAAGGTAGTTTAACCATTATCTCTTATCACTAATAGTCATTGGCAGATTTATAGTTATCTATTTGGTAACTCTTAAGACAGTTCTTGCATATGTAAATATGCTCGTCTACTTCTTCACAGCAATATTCACATACTTGTTTTTCACATTTTTCACATAGAGCGATCGCTAAATTAGTCTTACATATGCTACATAAAGTGGAGCTGCATATTTTACATAAATTCTTTTTTCTATCAAAATCTTCTTTACAGACTAATCTGCCGCACTTAATGCACCTTAGAGTTCCCTGTTTCTCTAAGCATATTTCACAGACGCTCATATACAAGTCTAGAAAAATGAGAATAAGTAATATTTAAATTCGCTGTTTACTTTTCTTAAGCATGATTAAAACAACATATGTAGGAAGTTTTCCTTTAGACTACTCCGAAGAAAACATTGTTAGAATACTAAAGGATATTGAGCAAATACCTATAGACTATCCATGTTACCCGCAGCTGGTTGATTTTATTAAACAGTTCTTAGAACCTCTTGCCTCAGAAAATATAGGTATAGAGTATAAAGAAGACAAGTTCTTTATGGCAGGTGAACTAAAAACCTTAGATAAACCAATTGCCACAAAAGCTTTAGAAATTACAGTAAACTACTTTAAAGGCAAAGCAGCTGTAGAAGGAGTTAGAGCATGTGTTACAGGTCCTTTCACCTTAGCTTCGCAGATAATAGTGCCGGGCAAGAAGCGTGGATTAGGTTTTGAGAATACTGTATTAACTAAGCCAGAAACTGTAGGAAAATTGGCAGAAATAGTAGCCAACATATGCAAATATTATGCAGAGCTAGGCGCGGCGTGGATTAATATAGATGAACCAGTGTTGTCTGTAATGGTTGGAAGAAGAAAAATATTATATGGATATACTGAAGATCAAATAGTAGAAATTCTTAATAAAGTAATAAGTAAAGTACAGAATAAAATTACAGGGATTCATGTCTGTGGAGCAATATCGCCACTTTTAAGAGATATACTCTTGAAAACGGAGTTTAAAATACTAGATCACGAATTTAAGGGAACTCCCTCAAATATAGATATATTCGAAAGAAGAGTTATAGAAAAATACGATAAGAAGTTGTCTTTCGGATGTGTGTCGTCAAAGGATATTAATATAGAAAAAATAGATGAAGTATTAAATCTACTCGAAAAAGCCTTCGAGAAAATAGGCTTAGAAAACATAGAGTTTATAAAGCCCGACTGTGGGTTCAGAGGCCTTAGGACAGCTTGTGCGTCACCCGAAGAAGCCTATAAAATAGCTCTAGAGAAATTAAGAGTACTTAAGAAAGTAAGAGATCTTGCAAATAATAAGTATAGAGAATAGTCAGCTGGAATGCTCTTCATCATTTTCAGCGAAGGACGCGCTCATCACATTAACTAGTTTTTTCATATAGTTCCTCATATACAGCATTTATATTTTTCTTTTTGTCTTCAGAAATAGTGTCTTCTATTTTCTTTAAATACATTTTTCCTCTTTTTGAAATAACTAATATTTTTGTGAAAGGAGTAATGTAGTTTGCTGTAACGTAACCATATGCTATAAGGCCTCTATCTAGTAATTTTTTAATAGCGTTAAGAGTTTTTGGACCCATGGCGTAGGTTCCATCAATACTTATTAGGTCTATTTCGTTAGATATTGCTCCTTTCTCTTTTAGCTCTGCTAAAAACTTTTCAAAAGAAGTTTCGTCAACGCCTTTTTTAAATAGCGAGAGCACGTAGAGAAGGAGTTTCTCTGTTGTACTGAGCTTAGCCATAAAAATCACTTTGGTTTCACTCTTTCATAAATATATTTTTTACGCATAACACTGAAAAAGCGTTTATATGATAATCCACATAAGTTCTGTGAAATGAGTAGGGGTAGTTGGACTAAAATTAAGATAGGAACTTCTGGGTACAGTTATGATGACTGGGTAGGTGTTCTTTACGAAAAACAAGAGAGTAGACTCAAAAAGTATTCATCTGTTTTTACTTTAGTAGAAATAGACTCTACTTTTTATTCTGAGCCTAAGCCTGAAGTAGTTAGATACTGGGTAACAGTAACTCCGATAGGATTTACTTTTACTGCTAAGATTTCTAGAGAAATTACTCATAAGCGAAAGCTGGATCCTAGACGTGGAGCTATAAAAGAGCTTACTAGGTTTATTGAACTTTTAAAACCGCTTATATCGTCAAAGAAACTCGGCTGTCTAGTAGTGCAGCTGCCTCCTTCTTTTACTTATAATGATGTAAAGTACTTAGAGAATTTCTTAAAAGAGTCGCCTAGAGAAGTTCGTTTCGCCGTAGAGTTTCGTCATCCGAGTCTACTAAGAAGCGATGTCTATAAAATTCTTGAGCGATATGATGCAGCATATGTAATAGTTGATGAACCACTTTTACCTTCAGATGTAATTGTAACAACAGACTTTAGCTACATCAGGTGGCATGGAAGAGGCAAGGCTCCCTGGTACAATTACCATTACTCGATAAATGAGCTTAAAGAGTGGGTACCTAAAGTAAATGAAGTAGCCGATAAAACTGATATTGTGTACGGACTTTTCAACAACCATTTCTATGGGTATGCAGTTCATAACGCTCTGCAAATGATAGTGCTTTTAGGAATAGCTAATCAGTATCAAAGAGAGCTTTTGAAAAAGCTGGATGAGTATTTCTTAAGAAGAGAGGCTGGAATAAGGCCTCCTATTAAAGAGAAAAAACCCGTTTTATTATGTGCGCTCAGCGTAAAAGAACTACTCGAGTACTTAATGGATAAACATAGATATCGCAGAATGTTTGACATTAATATAGCTGACGTAAAGATCATAGAGGCTTCTAGTAAAATTGTAAAAGCAAAAGTAAAAGATTATAACGTTATAATCGATGTAGAAAATAAGGTTATTCTTCACGATTGTCCTGACTGGAGTAGAGTTCTCGTAGCAAAACAGTTCTGCAAACACGTAGGCAGACTATTTTTAGTGCTTAAGCCAGAATTAGCAAAAAGTATTCTGTGTGATATTATAGAAAATAAAGAGACTTGGAGTTTCAAGCCTCTTACTCAATATTAGCGTGTAGCTTCTTTAGATCTTCTTCTTCTTTCCCAAGGCGGTTCATTAGTTCAACTATAATTCCGTCAAGCAATGCCATTACAGTATCTTCAAATAGAGTTCCTAAAGGCGCTAGAGGCTCGTGGATACCCAGTATTTGTCTAGCAAAGTAGTCTTTCTCTTTAGCTACTTTAGTTCTACCTGGGACGAATACTACGTGGTCAGATATTTTTCCGAGTGGAGAGTTAGGATATGTTGTTATTGCGATTACTTTTGCTCCAACGGTTTTTGCTGTCTCAGCGGCTGTGACTATGAGCTTAGTAGATCCCGAACCTGATATTGCTATAACTATGTCTCCTTTGCCTATACTGGGTGTAATAGTTTCACCTAGAACATATACGTTAAATCCTAAGTGCATAAGTCTCATTGCGAAAGCTTTTCCCACAAGCCCTGAGCGACCTGCACCAATTACCAATATTTTCTTGGATTTTTCATATGCTTCTGTAAGCATATCTACCATTTTCTCTATTTGAGCGTCGTCGATAAGATCTATTGATTTCAAAATGAAAGCCGCTATTTCTCTCATCGCAGACTTAACGTAAGAGTTTTGTCTTCTCACATAAGCTAAACTCACTTTCATTTAAATATTTTCTTTAACTAAAAGTAAACTCGGAGCATCATTTTCATAATCTTTTTAGAAAAAGTAAATGTTAAATAAAATGCCCGTTATACATACCAGTGGAGCCGTTTATCGACGGATTTATTTTTGGAATAGCTTTTGCTCTTCTTTGTCTGCCTTCATGTGGAGTCCTTCTTTTATCTACAGTGCTCTTAACTAAAAGAGTAAAAGTGAAAGAAAATATTTCGAGTATTCTTGTATTTATTTTAGGGAAGATTTTCTCAATAATAATTCTCTTTCTACTGGTCTCTATTTTTGGTAAAGTTTTGCTTAAAGAAGAAATGAGCTATACCTTACGATTATGTTCAAGTCTCGCTTTAATTATCATAGGACTTTTAATGCTGAAATCTAGATCTGAACTTAACTCAACTAAATGTTTTGCAGTAGGCTTATGTTCTTCTATCAGAATATGTCCTCTTCACACTATAGTAATACTGAAAGCTTTTTCGCTGATATTTGACACTGATATAGTGCTGTTTACAGCGGGTTTTATTTTAGGAAACAGTTTGCTCTTCTTCTTGACGGGTATTTTTATGGCGTTTTTGAAGAAGTTGACTTTAACTTATAGTAGGCTTGAATATTTAAGGCGCGTAGGTGCAAGCATATTGGTGATAGAAGCTCTGCTTATAGCTGTTTACGGAATATAGCCATAGAGTGCATACGGCTTTATATTTATCACGATAAACATAATATAAATGTGAAAAAACTTGTAGTGGCGCTGGGAGGGAATGCTCTTCTTAAAAAGGGAGAAAAGGGAACGCTTGAAGAGCAGTTTGCTAATGCTAAGATCACTGCAAAAGAAATCGCGGACCTAGTTGCTCGAGACTATAGAGTTGTTGTTACTCATGGTAATGGGCCTCAAGTAGGCAATATATATCTGCAGCAGGAATTAGCATCTAGTAAAATTCCCCCTATGAGTCTCGATGCATGTGGGGCTATGAGCCAAGGACTTATAGGATTTATTTTAACACTATCGCTTTTAAATGAGTTTAGTAGAAGGGGGCTCGGTTATTCTGTTGTAACGATCTTGACGCATGTTCTTGTTGACGCAAAGGATCCAGCTTTCAGTGAACCGACGAAGCCTATAGGACCATTTTATTCAGAAAAAGATGCTTTAAGGTTAATAAATGAGAAAGGATGGACTATGAAGAGAGATCCGAGAGGGGGCTGGCGAAGAGTTGTTCCTTCGCCAAAGCCTATTAAAATACTGGAGGCTCCTATAATTAACTACTTAATTGAACGGGAAAAAACTGTTGTTATCGCCTGCGGCGGCGGAGGAATACCTGTAGTTTTTAAAGAGGGTGAGTATAAAGGAGTGGAAGCTGTTATAGACAAAGATCTAACAGCAGCTAAGCTAGCTATCGATATTAGAGCGGATATACTGTTGATATTAACAGATGTAGAGAAAGTTGCCTTATATTTTGGGACTCCAAAACAAAAGTGGATAGATAAAATGACTATAGAGGAGGCGGAGAAGTATATTGGAGAGGGTCACTTTGCTCCAGGAAGTATGTTACCGAAAGTCCTTGCAGCAATAGAGTTTATTAAGAATGGTGGAGAAAAAGCGATTATAGCGAAGTTAGGAAAGACGATGGAAGCTCTTTCTGGGAAAACTGGGACCCGTATTCTTAGAACTTGATCTGATATAGTTTAAGTAATTTAAAGCCGCTTTATGTGAAGTGAAAACAGAATATATTTTGGCGTATCTAAATGGGATTCTACGACCACAGTATCTGCACTGTATACATGTAAACGGGTAAGATACGCACATAAAGTTGCCACATGAATTGCATTTAATTACAGCATATTTTCTCATCGAAATGGGAGTATTTAGGAAAAGTATAAATTTATCTGTTCAAAATATGCACAAGATGATTAGAGAGATCCGCTCTGAGAAGTGATGAGCTCCGACCTCAATGATTCTTTTCTGACTCGATCATGTTCAGCCAACTTTTTGGTACATATCCTTTGGCTACAACTTTTGCTAGAAGTAAGTCTAGTCTTTTTATGATAATAGCTTTCCTACTATTAATTAGTTCTACTAGCTGATTAAAGTTAGTAAATAGTATATTTCTATTTGTAATGTCATTTAAGACTATATACCTATAAATAAAGCTACTAGGGTCGTGCGACTCATATTTGTCGCATTTAGAGAAGACTATGAGATAAAATCCTGCTCTAGGAGGATATATTTCTGAGTTAATAATGTATGGTACTGGAATTTTTTCTTCTTGAGGACCTATTAAGTCGATGCACTCTTCGCATACAATAGCATATTTGCTTGTATCGGAAAGGTCTAATGAAAATATTCTCTTGTCTTCTTTTATGAGGCCTATTTTCTTCCCTTTAAGCAGTATGCCTCGTATTTTAATGGGCATCAAATATATTATAGAGGAAGTATAAATGAAAATTGTTGATGAATCCTGGCCTTACTGAGGTCAGGATGATGCTTTTGGCTACCAGTTGAAAACTTACTATTATGTAGTAAACTATACTACTATATTTAGTTCGTATTAAGTTAAATACAATAGATTAAAAGCAGGTGCATGATATTTAAAAGAATGTTTGCTCAAAAACCCTTTTTTACTTTTAGGCAAAGCTTATAAAAACTGACGAAGGAGGGTAGTTAGTAAAATGAATCGTGGGTTAAATATGAGTATTGCTTTAGAAAGAATGGTTATAGACATAGTAAAAGAGATCATTGACCAGAACAAAGGTAACGTCGTCTGCGTTAAAACAAGAGATGTTGCAAAGAAGCTTGAGAGACGAGGAATCAAGGCTTTTAGATCCAAAGCTGTTTACCGTATTATAGCCAAAGTTCTCATCGAGGTATTTCATGCAAAGGCCGTTAAAAGAGGGAGAATATATAAATACTTTATATATAAAAGGCCTGTTAAGGAAGTAATATAAAGTGACAATGATGAAAGTCATGCCTACGGAGCTGTGAAGAGTTCTGGGGTAGCTGAGGCCTCTATTCATTTTTAATTTTTTATTATAATTCTATTAAATACTTGCTATAAGTTATGTAAAGTATATAAGTGATTGCAAGAAAAATAACCTAATTTGTGGGAGATTTAGTGATTTTCCAGTAAATAATAATACTGAAAATTAGATTGCATAAAAATTAAATAGATTTTTGAAAGTAGGTAGGTATATGGAGCATCTGAGGGGAGTAGTTGATGAAATTAAAAGTCTTTACGAGGAGCTTAATAATGCTGTTTCTCAAGGTGAAGTAGATAAGGGAATAGAGATAGGACTAAAACTTTTTTCTAAATTAACTGAGATATCTAGAACGTATGTTTTATTAAATATTCTTGATGAAAATGTTAGAGAAACAGTTGACGATATTATTAGGGACTATGAGCAGGCACTCTGTTATCTTAAAGGAGCTAATGATGCTTTAAAGGGTTTTTCAAATGGCGAAATAGTGAAGACTCGTAAGGAAATTCTAAGAATTTTAATAGCGTATGTTCAGGGAATGATAGGGTTTGTTTTAGGTGCGTTAGCCATACTAATGGACTGCGGTAGAGTATTGGCTCCAGCAAAAAACGGTATTGAGAGGCAGTCTGGTAGAAAGAGTAATGTTTTGTTGCATATTATTTAGGCTTCAAAAGCGGGCCCGCCGGGATTCGAACCCGGGACCTACGGCTGCCTCCCCTTGAGTTAGGAGGCCGCCGCTCTATCCTGGCTGAGCTACGGGCCCAATCTAAACATTTAGCTGGCATTTATAAACTTAGTCTCAAAATAACTATTATTTACGTAGAAGATTATCAAGTTCTTCTTCGTTTAATACTCTTATTACTTTCCAGTAGCTTATTCTTCCTCTGGCTTTCTGCTCTACTAGTCCCTTGGATTTGAGGAATCGTAGTATTTGGTACAAGATAGAGTATGTTATTCTTGGATTACTTTGAGAGATTTTTTGATAAAGAGCAGGTGTAGAAGTCTCTCCTAATTGCTGTAATGTCTTGTATACTTCTTTTGCTCTAGCTATAGTTAGTGGAGATCTGCGGCGACCCATGGTTAAACTTAAACATACATAAAAATAAAGCTTTTAGTGCTCTTTTGAGCAAAATACTTAGGTTGGTCTCATAATTAATATCTCTTCTCCTTTTTTAACGTATTCTCCTTCTTTTGTTTTAATTTTAAGTATAATTCCGTTGATAGGAGAGACAATAGGTATATACGTTTTCATGCTTTCTATTATTGCCAGTATTTTTCCCTTGAATACTATATCTTTTTCAGATATATGCAGTGATAGTATTTTTCCAGTTATTGGAGAGCGTATTGTGACATTATTATTTTTCGTAATCTCTAGTGTTTTCTCTGAGTGTACGGGGTTGTTGTTATCGTATATAATGGTTTTTACTTCAATGATAATTGTTACGCGCTCATTATTTATGTTAGTGTTTATAATTGTTCTTTTCATAGCTATAATGTGTAGAAAATTTTTGTTATTTGCCAATATTCTATATTTTTTACTACATATACTATTACCTTTATTTTTATATTTTTGTTGCGTTTAGTATATTTA